>Ga0209626_1000160_pt1 | contig 14285 bp, 17 predicted proteins | sample JacPinW_OM1H0_M2_FD_187962 | JGI IMG/M metagenome (GOLD analysis project Ga0209626, IMG submission 187962) | Forest soil microbial communities from Algoma, Ontario, Canada - Jack Pine, Ontario site 1_JW_OM1H0_M2 (SPAdes) (version 2) | ecosystem: Environmental > Terrestrial > Soil > Boreal... | reverse complement strand
GGGGGGGGGGGGGGGAGCGTGTGCCGCGGCAGGTCAATGGTGAAGACGCATCCTGTACCGGGCACGTCGCGGACGCTCAAAACCCCATTGTTTGCCTGGACGCTGCGTCGACAGATAGCCAGTCCGTGGCTCGCTTCATCCGCGGCGCCCCGCGTAGACGGCAGTAACATCTTTTCTGCCCGGCCCGCGGGAAGGCCACCGCAGTGATCCGCAACGTCAATAAAGATGCGATCGCCCTCTGCGTAGGCAGTCAACGAGACTTCGGTATTGCGCCGCGTAAACTTGAACGCGTTATCCAGCAAGTTGCCCACCGCCGAGAACAGCGTGGCTTGGTCGGCGTCAACCGCTAGTTTGGGGTCAACAACAGAAACGACTAATGAGCAATCCCGATTTTGCGCCTCGAGGGACGCGGAGATTTTGCTCTCAACGACAAAGTCGGCAAGGGAGACGAGATTGTGTTGTGCGGGCGCTTGAGATCGCCCCCGCAGATCGCCTACGCAGCGATCCAATAGATTGCGCAGATCTATCAAGCTACGGTCCAGTACAGAGCCTGTCGCCCCAGCTATCCCAACATTGCCAGCTTTGATCGCAATAACGGCGAGTGTCGCGGTATGGATAAGCTTACGCAGTTCGTATATGAAAAAATCCACTCGCTGAACGTTTTTATCTGTATTAGCGATAGTGTTCTGGTACGCCCATTCCGTCACCGAATCCGCGATTGCGTTGTCCAGGCAGCGGTTAAGCGTTCGAAATTCTTCAACCTCGATCGAGGCGTTGTGGTCGAGAGCCGCATCCGTTATCGCCTGGCACAGATCACCGTAGTCGCGGATAACTTGCTCAACCGTGTAGCCCTGCCGGGACAGCTCGCGCCCGTGCTTCGCCGCCGCAACGCCCATTTCTGACAAGGCCGATTTGGTGCTGTCGTCCGTTGCTCCGGAGACCTTGTGGCTTCGCTCTGGCTTCGCTTGCAGGGTCTCAATGAGCTGGTCAAGGAATGTCGGTATTCCATGTGTGCGCACCGCGTTAGTCGTTCTGGGTGCAGCTCTTTTAGAGACCTTGACACTACACCGCTCGATCAATTCGGCACGCTTGGCGATAAGGAATTCGTGTAGCATTTCAGTAGCATGGATTGAGCCTGGGGCGACATCCGTTCGCTCGCGTACATAGCCGCGGTGCGATGCCGGATGTGTGACGGGGTCGAGAGTGGCGCCCGCCGGGCGGTACTGGGATCGAACCAGTGGCCCCTGCCGTGTGAAACGGGGGTGAGAGGCTTACAGGTCAACGATATGCGAGGGGAGGGGCTGAGCGCAACAGTTACTTATGCCCGATTCATCTGACCTCGACGGACAATGACGCCGCGCAGCGTCATGCGTTCAAATCTGTTCATTGAGCTTCTGGCCGGCGCAAACGAGCGTCGGCACGGAGGGAGCTGACCAGGGCAGGCCGTGTGTTTCGGGGGCGCGTTCTCAGTGGGTCGATGCAACGCAAGCGCTTAGTTTATCTGCAGGTGTTTGAAATCCGAGCGTCTCTCGAGGCCTTTGGCTCAGCTTTAGGGCGATGCGGTCGAGATAGGCCTGCGAGTAATCCGACAAGTCGGTCCTTTTGGGAAAGTACTGACGCAGTAAGCCATTGGTGTTCTCATTCGAGCCGCGTTGCCACGGGCTGCTGGGATCGCAGAAGTAGACCTTCACATGGGTAGCGAGCGAGAAGTCCTTGTGGGTCGACATCTCCTTGCCTCGATCCCAGGTCAATGAGCGACGTAGCTGTTTAGGTAACTTACGCACACGTCGGGTGAGTGCGCGGACTACGGTCCGGGTATCACCACTTGGGAGCTTCACCAGCATAAGGAACCGCGATTTACGCTCGACTAAGGTGGCAATGCGCGACCTCCCGCTGCCCACCAGCAGATCACCCTCCCAATGACCCGGAACGGCGCGATCCTCAGCTTGCGCAGGACGCTCGCGGATCGATACCGCAAGCCCCTGGCCCGCGGTCATGGAACCCGTAGGAAACCGTGGTTCAGACCGACCGCGTCAGTGTAGTGCCCCGTAATAGCCCCCGCTTCATTGATGCTCTCAGGAAAGATCCCCCAGCCCGCACCCCCGGTCGGGCCGGGAGCATCGAACGTAGTTAACTTGCCGCTCGGACTGCGTACAAAACCGTGGATCACAGCCTGCGCGTCAGCGTAGTGTCCCGTGATAGCCCCCTCTGCATTGATGCTTTTGGGAAGGGTTCCGTCGCCTCCACCTGGAGCGGTGCTCGCGCCAGGAGCATCGAACGTGGTGAATTCGCCCCCGGGGCTGCGCAGGAAACCGTGGTATAAGCCGTTCGCGTCAGCGTAGCGTCCTGCGATAGCTCCCGCGTCGTTGATGCTTTCCGGAAACGTCCCGTAGCCTGAAGCTGCGACGGTGCTCGCGCCAGGAGCTTCGAACGCAGTGAACTGGCCGCTCGGACTGCGCACGAAACCGTGGATCACATCGTGCACGTCAGTGTAGTGTCCCGTGACAGCCCCGACGTAATTGATGCTCTTAGGAAAGGTTCCGTAGCCAAAAGCTGCGACGGAGCTCGCGCCAGGAGCATCGAACGTGAGGAACTCGCCCCCGGGGCTGCGCAGGAAACCGTGGATCAGCTCTTTCGAATCAATGTATTTCCCCGTGATCGTCCCCCCGTTATTGATGCTGCTAGGAAAGGTCCCGTCGAATGTACCTGCGGCGGAGCTTGCGCCGGGAGCATCGAACGTGAGGAACTCGCCTCCGGGACCGCGCAGGAAACCGTGGCTCACATTGTTTGAATCAACATAGTTCCCCGTGATGGTCCCCCGGTTATTGATATTGATGCTGCTGGTATTGATATTGACACTGCTGGGAAAGGCCCTGAAGCGCGTACCTACACTCGCGCCTGCGCCGGGAGCATCTAACGTGATGAACCTGCCCCCGGGACCGCGCAGGAAACCGTGGTACAAGGTGTTCGCATCAATGTAGATCCCCGTGATAGTCCCCCCGTTATTGATGCTGCTAGGAAAGGTCCCGTCGAATGTACCTGCGGCGGAGCCTGCGCCGGGAGCATCGAAGGTGATGATTTCGGAGCTGGCGTTCTGTGCGGCGAGGCGCACTGGCATCGGCAGCACGCCAAATGAGATTACCGTGGTCAAGAGCGTCAATGTCCCGAGTTTCATGGACGCCTCCTGGAGCCTTGTCTGATACACGGTTTAGGACTTGAACAGATGGTACGCGGCTCTGTGACTGTCGGAGATACTAAATCACCCGGTCGACTTCCGCTTCTGACCCGGTTCCTGACACTCCTGACGCGGGTTGCACCCGACGGCCCTGCTGTCTATGTGCAGGGGACAGATACAGGCTCGGCCGCTTCTGACCCTGCGGCGACAAAACCAGCGTTCACGGCCGCCATCGACTTCGGAGACATTCGAACGGCTTGATGTTGCGCGGACGAGAACCCTCAAGAAGCTGAGTAGACTATTGCACTCTACATATGTCGACTTATAGCCATGGCACTCGTGCGTAAATGCTCTCGCCAGACCCTTGCCCTACTGGCGGCCTTAATGGAACAGCCGCGGACGTGGCAACACGGCTATCAGCTCTCTAAACGGACGGGCCTCAAGTCCGGGACGCTGTATCCAATCCTTATACGCCTCAGCGACCAAGGTCTTCTCGACTCGCGCTGGAAAGACGCTGAGCGGCCGGGACGGCCGCCACGACATGTCTACCGGCTGACGGCTAACGGGCTGGCCCTAGCACGCGAACAGGTGAAAGTGGCGGCGGAATCTGGGTTCGGCCTCAGGCCGATCAGGGCTGGCAACCGATGACTTCGCGGACGGTTTATCGAGACCTTTCAAGGCAGCTCATTCGCTTTGCGAGGGACGTGGCGCCATGCGAGCGTCAGGAATGGGCACAGGCGATGAGCACGGAAGTGGACGCGATTCCGAGCGATCGAGAGGCCCTCAGATGGGCGCTCGGTTGTCTGCAGGCCAGTTGTCATTGGAGGTTGAAATCAATGAGACGACTGACAAACTTCTGGCCCGTTCGCTGGGGAATGGCGTTGTGGGTTGCACTTCTGGCGGCCGACGCTCTTGCTTATGCAGGTTTCACCCTAACGTACAAACTTCGACTTTCCACCGAGCATTATCCATATCCTCCGAATATCGCATTGCTAGAGGTGACTCCCTTTTGGGACCCAATACTGACCCTAGCGGCGGGTGTGGTGCTGCTGGTGGCGGTTGTGCTCATCTTGAGGCGCAAGCGGATTGCGCTCGAGGCGGTCGTGGCACCTTTCGTCGTCTTGCTAATGCTGTTCGCGGTCAGAGTCAGCCAGCCCGAATCAGGCATTCTGCAGAGCCTTTCCGCCGTCTACCAAAAATCGCCTTTCGCGATGATATGGCCCAGCGCGGGTTTCGCGATCACGGTTTTGATCTGCCTCGCACTATGGCGAGGCCGGCAGACACCCGCGCCTCGTTAGCTGTAGCTTGCGGTCTTGGCCGATCGCTGCCGTCTGAGGGCAGGGAACAGAGTCGGTCGGCCGCTAACGACCCTTCACGACGGCGAGCCTGCTCCGTGGGAGTCATTCAGAACAGCCGGAGCGGACAGTCGGTTCGCGTTCGCGGGCGACCGCCTTTCCGTCCGTTCCATCGCGCAGCGGCTGCGCGCGTGTGCGGCGCGCGCGACTTTGCGGGATTCGTTCCGACCACATCGGTAACGGACTAATCCGACCGTGTAATATGCGTAGTGATCCAACCTGAGGAGCCTGCGTGGAGACGATCGGCGAAGATCTGCGCCAGATGATACGGACACCACTATCCCGATCGCATGTTGAGGCATTGCGGGCGGCGGGGAAGGTAGTGACGTATCGCAAGGGCACGATCATGGTGCAGCAGGGCGAACAGGCGAACCGCTTCGTGTACGTCGAGGAGGGCGAGATTGAAGTAGTTAATCCGTTCACCGGCGAGCGCCATTATCCGTCGACCATTGGGCCAACTCAGTTTATGGGGGAGATCAGCCTGCTGTACGGCGGTACCGCCTCCTTGCCGCTGCGCACGGTAGTCGATACGCGAGTAATCGAAGTACCGCGCGAGACCTTCCTTACGCTCATGTCGCAGATCCCCGAGATGTCGGACATCATTATCACCGTGTTTGCGGCCCGACGCCGCCGGCAACTCGACGATCGCAGCAGCGGCCTCTACCTCATAGGCGAGGAGGCCGATCGCAACGTGCGTCGCATCGCTGAGTTCGCGAGCCGCAATCGGTTACCTTACGCATCGGTGCCCCTGCACAGCCCGGAAGCCGAGGCATCGGCTAAGAGTTGCGCAATCGATGCCGGAACTCCTGCGGTTATCTTCGGCAGCAAAGTGCCGATCACGGATGCGACGCCGGATAAGATAGCGCGGCTCCTCGGGCTCAACATTGACTTCAGCGGCGACGAGCATTTCGATGTGCTCATCGTCGGTGGGGGGCCGGCCGGCGTGGCGGCGGCCGTTTACGCTGGCGCCGAGGGTCTATGCGCGCTGGTCGTCGAGGACATCGCTTTGGGAGGTCAGGCAGGAGCGTCGAGCCGAATCGAGAACTACATGGGTTTTCCAACTGGCATCTCGGGCGCCGACCTCTTGTGGCGTGGCGAGGTGCAGGCCATGAAGTTCGGCGCCCGATTTGCGTTACCGCGTCGAGTCACGACGCTGGAGGCGCAAGAGAACGGTGTCTTCAGCGCCGCCTTCGAGAATGGCCAGCGCGTCCGTGCAGGTGCAGTCGTAGTCGCGAGCGGGGTGCAGTATCGGCGGCTTCCGCTGGAACGACTCGCCGATTTCGAGGGCTCGGGCGTGTACTATTCGGCCACCGAGATGGAGGCTCGATATTGCAAGGACACCGAGGCCGTAATCATTGGGGGCGGCAATTCTGCCGGCCAAGCTGCGATGTTCCTATGCCGCTATGCGCGGTGCGTCCGTGTGCTGGTGCGGGGTTCCTCGCTCGCCGCTTCGATGTCGAGCTATCTCACCAGCCGCCTTGAGGCTGCCCCGGGTATCACGATCGAGTACAACTCTGAGGTCACGGCACTGGAAGGCGGCGAGCATCTGGAAAGCGTCACCATCCGCAACGCCGAAACCGGGCAGTCGCGGAAGGTTGCGGCGCGGGCGCTATTTATCATGGTGGGTGCCGCGCCAAACACCGAATGGCTATCGGGTTTGGTGAAGCTCGACGACAAAGGATTCGTCGTCACCGGCCTCGGCCTACCGGCTTCGCCGTTTGCGACTTCCTACCCCGGCATTTTTGCTGTCGGCGACGTGCGGGCGGGGTCGGTAAAGCGGGTGGCCTCGGCGGTGGGCGAAGGCTCAGTCGTGATCTCCAAGGTCTGGGACCACGTCAAACAGAACACCACCTGAGGCGCAATGCACTCAGAGAGTCGCAACTTCTCAGCGATCCTCTTTTCGAGGGTAACGAACGCGATGTCTCTTGCCGGCCTCCGAGGAGGCCGTCATGGCCTCCGAGATCGAGCAACTACCGGATTTCACTGGCTTTCTTAAGCTTGCCTTCCGCCCCGAATGGCGGCGAGTGAGCGTGACACGGCCCGCTTGAGTCATGCCCAAATTGGGGTGTAGCATGCCCTAAATGGGTATGTCACAGCCTAGGCGTCGCGCCGCCCCCGGAATGAAGCGAGGCGCGCCTCGCGAGAGGCGAGGGGGCCTCGCCGATGCACTCTTCACCAACACTCAGCAGAAGCTCTTGAGACTCCTTTACGGGCAGCCGCAGCGCAGCTTCTTTGCAAACGAGCTGATCGCGCTCACCCGGTCCGGATCCGGCGCGGTACAGCGCGAACTCGCCCGACTCCTCGATAGCGGCCTCATCACGAGTGAACAGCTTGGACGACAGCGTCACTACCGCGCGAACGCAAAGGCGCCGATTTATGCTGAGCTTAAGGGCATAGTCACCAAGACCATCGGCGCAGCCGACCCTATTCGTCACGCTCTGGAGCCCTTGCGCAAGCGCATCTCCACGGCCCTGATCTACGGCTCGTTCGCCAAGGGTGCAGATACGGCTGCGAGTGACATTGATGTGCTGGTTGTCGGGGACGACCTGATGCTGGAGGATCTCTACAAGGCTCTGAATCCCGTCGAGCGCGCGCTCGGACGCAAGGTAAATCCGACCCTGCTGACAAATAACGAGTTCATGAAGCGGCGCGCGACGCAGGGCTCTTTTGTGAACAAGGTCCTCGCAGGACCCACCATACCGATACTGGGGACCAGTGGCGATTCAACAGCTCGATAACCTGGTGAAGATTGGCAAGCTGAAGATCGAACCGCCTGAACGCGCAGAGTTCGACGGCTTGGTGCGTTCCGGTAGCGTACGTCTGAAGGATGCACAGAACGAGAAGCTGGCTGCAGAGAGCCGCTTCGATCTTGCGTACAACGCCGCGCACGCGCTGGGACTGGCTGCATTGCGCTGGCATGGCTATCGCTCCGACAACCGTTACCTTGTCTTTCAGTGCCTCGAGCACACGGTGGGTATGGCAAAGGAAAAGTGGCGTGTCTTGGATCGTGCACATACTCAGCGCAACGCTGCTGAGTACTCGGGGGAGATGGATGTTGACGCAGAGCTGCTTGCCGCACTGCTGCGTGTCGGACGTGAGCTTGAGGAGTATGTCCTGCGCCTGGAGCCGCCTGCCGGGCCGAAGAAATCAAAGTAGAGGGCTCGACATTTTTCCGTACAACCAGAGGATCAGTTTCGTAAGTTCTTGATTCTTGGTGGGCGGTACTGGGATCGAACCAGTGGCCCCTGCCGTGTGAAACGGAAGTAGGGTGCCCAAAAATGTCCCACCTAGCCACTGGGCGAGTCCAGGCTCCACCGGACGGATCGGGCTCTCGCCAGGTCAGGGCCCTTAGACAAAAGTCACTGACCGCTGTTGAACAGGCGAATAGTACGCGCCGCGCGGGATTGGGAAGATCAAGGCCAGCATGCCAAGCCTGCGTCTCCACTCGGACTCGACCCGGTGTCGCTCCGCGTACCTCTCAAGGCCCATTTCGTGAGTCAGGACCAGGAGCGACCCGAGGCCGACCGATGCGAGCTCGATGATCACCCGATCATCCGTTGGCGTACGTGTGTTGTCGCTGAGGCTGAACGCGAGCAGGTGAGGTCGATCGATCGAAATATACTCCCCAGCCCGCCGAACCTCCGTACCGTTCTCGCGGCGCACGAATCTGAACCGTCCCCCGATGCGTGCATCGATCTCGGCTCGCACGACTTCGCCGGCGTCAGTGGCGAAGAGAAACGAGCCCGCTGTCACCGGATCGAGCCACGCGTCAAAGACGCACTCGATCGTCCCGGTGAACTCACGGCTGACCCTCACCGTAACGGCCCGCGTTGCGACGCTTGGCATCGGTTCGAGATAGCTGTGCAAGCTCATGATGCTCTCTCCTGAAGCGAACGACTCCGGCGATGCTAAAGGCCATTGAGGACAGGATTTGTCCGCGACCCGCTTATACTTGGCGCCATGCTCAAGACTTCCGCGCGCCTGCTGCGCTTATTGTCGGTGCTTCAGTCGCGTCGGCATTGGTCGGGCAGTGAATTGAGCGAGCGCGTTGGGGTCGACGCGCGCACGATTCGGCGCGATGTCGGCCGCTTGCGCGAGCTGGGCTATGCCGTCGAAGCGTCGCCAGGCTTGGGGGGCGGTTACCAGCTGAAGCCTGGCTCCTCGCTCCCGCCGGTGCTGCTCGATGACGATGAGGCGGTGGCGGTCGCAGTCGCGGTGCGCGCCGCCGCCGGCAGCGTCGGAAAGATGGAGGAAACCGCCGTGGGGCTTCTCGCGAAGCTCGATCAGCTGCTGCCCGCTCGCTTACGCAAACGTGCCAGCGCCTTGCACTCGGTCACGGTCTCCCTGGCCAGCTCGCAGGCGGTGCCGTCCATTGAGGTGCTCACTAAGATCGCAACGGCGTGCCGTGATCACCTCAAGTTGAGGCTCAATTATCGGGACCGCGCGGGCAATGTCACAGCACGCACTGTCGAACCGCTGCGCCTGGCTCACACCGGGCATCTTTGGTACCTCGTCGCGTGGGACGCGCAGCGCGCGGACTGGCGGACCTTCCGCATGGATCGCATCCAGCGTCTGGTGTCCACCGGCCCGCATTTCGCGCCGCGCGAATTTCCGGGGGATGTCGCCCAGTTCGTGGCGCGCTCGATGACACAGGTGCCTTACCGCTATCGCATGCGGGTCAGACTCGAGGGGTCCGCGGGAGAGCTCGTCAAAAGGATTCCGAGCTGGTGCGGAGTGTTGGAAGCGCTAGACGATGCGAGTTGCACTCTGAGCACCGGTGCAGACTCCATCGAGGTCCTTGCGGCGCAAGTCGTGCTGATCGGGACGGACTTCGAGATCATCGACTCGCGCGAGCTGGTTCCGGACCTGCGAAAAATCGCAGACCGACTATACCGGGCAACGCGCTAAGGCCTGAGAAACTTTCCGCCGAGCCGCCCGAGGGGGGGCATGCGCGTTTTGTATGTAAAGCTCCCGAACATGGCGACGCTGTGTTCATTGGCGACGACGTCTCTGACCTCGAACGCCTTTGTCTCCCAGACCCGGCCGATGTCGTTGAATACGTCGACGATGCGCTGCGGACCCCGATTCGTGCCTGTCCAAGGGAGCACCTTGTGCAGCTCCGGATTGTCGCGCAGTGAACGCCTGACCGAAGGCATTTTTCAGCGCCGTCGTACTACTCGGGGGGAATCCGCGGCACGCCATCTGCTACTTCCGCGCGCCCGCCTTCAGGAGCTGCATCTCCCAGAGGAAAGCGACGCCCGTCGCGCCCGAGTGAGCGACCGACACGTCGGCAACGGCGGGGACGGTTGCCTCTCGTGCCCAGTCCCGCTGCCACTCGCTCATCACGCCCATCCAGGTGACCGGAGCGGCGCCCGCCTGGATCATTCGCTGCACCCCCATGTCATGCGCTTCGCGGCTCGTTCCGCCCGACGCGTCCGTAACGAAGAACACATCGTAGCCGTCGGCGAGGCTGTGGATGACCGGATAGGTCAGGCAGATCTCCGTCCACAGGGCCGCGAAAATGAGCTGCCGACGCCCCGTCTTTTTCACGGCGTCGACGACGCGCTTGTCCTCCCACGCGTTGAGCGTCGTGCGGTTGATCGGCTTCTGATCGGGGAAAACTTCCTGAACCCCCTTGATGAGGTACCCGCCACGCTCCTCCGTCACGGTGGTGAGGATCGTCGGCACCTTGAAGCCCCTCGCGGCCTTGGCCAACCCGACCACGTTGTTCACGACCATGGTCGGCTCGTGGCTGTGGAGGTTCGCGAACTGGAAGGGTTGGTGATCGATGAGTACGAGGACGCTCTCCTGAGGAGTCAGGAGCGCTTCGAGACCGCACTTCTTGCTGGACGATGACATGGTTTCCTTCCTTTCGATGGAGGTGGTTCGTACGGCGCCCGTGACCAGACTCTCTCTGGCGCACCGTCCAGTCAGAGGCGCGGGACGTCGATGCCGGCGAGGTCGTCGCGATTCGCGAGGGGAGACGCGGCCGTCCGTTTCGTGATCACCGTGCCACGAGCGGGCACCTTTGCGGCTCAGAACATTCCATTCGGATTGGCGCGTGGAATGTTCGGCCCGAGCAGCGGAGCCGAGTTCTTCGGGTCCCCCACGAGCTGCAATGTGTCCCAATGCTCGACCGCCTTACCCTCGGGGTTCATACGATAGATATCGACGCCAGCGAGGCCGGTATCGTTCGGATCATCGGTGAACAGATTCAGGAAGTTCAGGTGGGCCCAGACGTAGTCGCCGACCGCAATGATCTTGTGAACCACGACGCGCGCGCGGAGTCGTTCCCTCGTGACCTTCCCGAAGAACTGACCGAGCGCGAGAGACCCGTCGCGAATAATTGGGTTGTGCTGGATGTATGAGGGGCTGACAAATTTGGCCGTCGCTTCCTCGGATCGCTTCTGATTGATCATCAGGTCATACAGTGCGAGCACGTTGTTCTTATTGCGCACCGCACTGCTGTCAGCAGTATCAACTGTTTCGATCATGGTTCGCTCCGTGCTTCGACGTTGATTAAGGAGCGGGTCTAGTTCAACCCGACCATTTGCAGGCGGAGAGCATCCTGTTCCACATCCGATTGCTCGCGCACAGCGCGAAGAATCTCTTCGGCATCCCTGCCAACCGCAGCAAAGCGCGGCGCTGGGTTCTGCTCGGCCAGCTCAATCACGCGCACCGCGGCCTCGACGGAGGCGAGTCCGCTCCCCTGCATGCTGTTGAGTTTCGCAGCGAACGTGTCGAACGCCCGTCCGTAGAGATCGCGCTCTTGCGCTGTCATCTGCTCGGCCGTGCGCGCCAGCGCCGTTGCCGTCTTCGCCGGGCCGCCCGTTCTCATATTGCCGGCTGCCAGCACGACGACGTCGATTCCGAAGGGCTTCAATTCGGCCCGGTAGACGGCCGCGAAGACTTCCATCGCAGCCTTGGATGCGCCCGAGGGCCCGTTGAAAGGGAGCGGAAGGCTGGCGGTCCAGGTGCTGATCTGCACGATGCGGCCACGCGCCACCCGCAGGGCCGGGAGCAGTGCGTTCATGACCGACAAGGCGCCGAACACATTGACCTCGAACTCATGCCGCACGGCGTCGAGCGGCAAAATCTCCAACGGACCCGGAGTGAGAATGCCGGCGTTATTGACGAGCAGATCAAGGCCGGTTGCGCCAAGCGCGTCGGACACGCTGGCGACCCAGGCTCTCACAGCCTGCTCGTTAGTGATGTCGCAGACGGTGAGGCTGACGCGGCCGCCGGATGCCTGATTTAGATCTTGGACCTCCACGGCAGCGAATGCCGTACCGAAGACGATGTAGCCCCTGGCGGCGAGCGCAAGAGCGATATCGCGGCCAAGGCCGCTGCCGGCGCCGGTAACCACGGCGGACTGACCCGATTTCTTCGATGCCAACGACATTGCCGGTCCCTCTCTGTCTTGAACTGAACTTGGACCACGCATCCGGCTGAAGACCGGCTCCCGCGTTGGCCCGATCGACTACCACCATCGAGTGAGCAGGCCAGCATCCGCGCCCAGCTTGCCGAGAGGCCCATTCATCGGAATCGACGGGTGTGCCGTCCCCGGTACCCAGAGCATGGCACCGACTACCCTGTGCTGAACAAGTGACGCCTAAATATCTCTGCGGGAATCTTGATGGCGATGGCGTGAATCTGAGAGGTTGGCTAGAATTGCTCGGAAACACTGAGCCCCTGAGTCTTCCATCATCGGTGCCATCCGCTTCGAGCTGTGGGTCACGAAGGTTCATTAGCCTTCCAATTCCGGGAACGCTCGGGCGCCCCAGCCAGAGTGTCAGCGGAATGGGATCCCTTTTCTGTGTACGTTGTCGATGAGACGCCGCTATATGCGTATGCGGCGTTTCGCGATTATGCGCTCGGTATCTACATGGCTGGGCGTCACTTCATCCGCCGCGTGATCGGCGCAGAGGTCGCTGAAGGCTGGACCGACCCCGGAACAATCACTCTCACTCCACCGGGTGTCGAGGCGGTATGGGAGGCGAGCGGATCTTCGCGTGCTGCCGTCATCGCCGTGCGTCCCGAGTTCTTATCGCGCGCGATCGAGGAACATTGGGATGTAGATTCCAAGAATGTTGAAATCCTCAAACAGTTCCTAATCCGCGATCCGGTGATCGACGCGGTAACGCTGAATCTTGCACGTGAAGCCGCGAGCCGATCTCCAGCAGGACGGCTGTATGCCGACAGTGCTTGTGAATTTCTAGCGCACCATCTGATTCACCACTATTCGACCTTGGCGGCAACTCCGCCGCGGCCGATTGGGGGGCTGCCGGGCCGCCGGCTCAAGCTGATTCTAGATTACATAGAAGACACACTCGGACGGCCGATCGAATTGCGTTCGTTGGCCACGCTCGCGGGTATTAGCGCTCGTCACTTCGAGCGCGCCTTTCGTCAGAGTATGGGAATGCCGCCGTACGCCTACGTGCTGGAGAGGCGCTTGGATGCTGCCCGTGACCTGTTGATTACTAGGCCGGAATTGCCGATTGAACACATCGCCTTTCGATTGGGATTCTCCAGCAGCAGTCATTTCTCCTCGGCTTTCCGTCAGCGACTCGGCTGTTCGCCGACTGAATTTCGGAAACGGGACGCAAGCTAACGGTGCGGTCGCGAAGAGGATTAGTCCCACTTCGCTAGAAAAGTGGATGACTGCCACCAATGGCCGCTAACGCATTTTCAGCACGATGACCCGATCACTGGTTGGATCGGTAGTCTTGCGCAGCTTGGCGACTTGCGCGGCAGTGACTGCCGTCGCCCCATTGCCCCAGCCATTGCGGATGAAGGTGATGACGTCGGCGATGTCCTAGTCTGACAACTCCTGCCGGAATTGCGGCATGCGGTAGGCGTCGGGCGTACCCTTGGCGACAAGTGGGATCGAGCCGTTCAGCATCAAATTGATGAGCGAAGACGGATCGTGATCAAGCACGACCGGGTTGCCAACGAGGGCCGGCATGTACGGCGTGAAGCCCTTGGCGTCGAACCCATGACAGCTCGCGCAAGCGCCGGCGTAGACGGCACCGCCGGGCTGCGTTGTTCTAGACTCTTGCGGCCAGACACTTAGAAGTAATCGGAATTTTAGAAGAAGGGACAACTAATGAACAAAGTAGTGATCGCTCTTGCTGTGAGCGTGCTGACTACCGGGTCGGCCCTAGCCTCAGACAAGGGCGATATCATGGCGGTCTTGAAACAGTGGATTTCCGGCGAGGCAGGGACTGTAGCTACTTGCGCCGACGATGCGGCCGTCATCGACAATATTCCGCCGTTCGAGTGGCACGGTCCAGGCGCCTGCTCCAGATGGCAGAAGGACAACGAGGCTTACACACAACGGGAAGGGGCAACCGACGCTACTTTTACGATGGGGAACCCTCAGCAGCTCATCATTTCTGGAGACCGCGCATATTTAGTGGTTCCGACCACGTTCGCTTTCACACAAAAGGGTAAGCGTGGAAAGGAGATTGCAACGAGCACGCTCGTATTGCATAAGACTGCAGCCGGGTGGCGGATAACCGCATGGGCGTGGGCGACGCGAACAGTTCAATAGGGGGCGCGCGAGTTGCCGGTCCTAGCCGGCCTCACCCGCGTGCCGGTTCACGGGCGACCGCTTCCGGGAAATCTGGAGCCGGATAGCAAATGTCTCCTCGTGGCCGTGAGCAGCCAGGGCAACCCCGAGAGTTCTTACCGCGAGACCTCGAGCCAGAGCGGTTGCCGAGGGTCCACCGGCGTGGTCGTGCCAGGACCGTAGC
>Ga0209626_1000157_pt1 | contig 14348 bp, 7 predicted proteins | sample JacPinW_OM1H0_M2_FD_187962 | JGI IMG/M metagenome (GOLD analysis project Ga0209626, IMG submission 187962) | Forest soil microbial communities from Algoma, Ontario, Canada - Jack Pine, Ontario site 1_JW_OM1H0_M2 (SPAdes) (version 2) | ecosystem: Environmental > Terrestrial > Soil > Boreal... | reverse complement strand
CGGGCGGAGACAAGCCCCGCCCCTACATTAAGAAGTGGGTATCTCCCGATCGGAACCCCGCCCTACTCCTTGTGCTGCGAGATCTGGCGGCGCAGGAGCTCGTTCTCGAAGGCCATCCCCACCTGCGCCGTCGCCAGCTCCAGGATGTCGATGTCCTCGACCTCCTCCTCGCGCTCGCCGTTGTCGGCGTAGATGACGGAGATGACGCGCTGCGCGCCGAGGACGGGGAAGACCACCACCTGGCCGGTGCGCGGCCGGCCGACGAGGGTGCGGAAGGGCTCGGGCAGATCGGCGTCCTCGAAGGGGACGGACTGCACCTCGCCGGTCTCCAGGCTGCGGACGAGGGCGCTCTCGCCGGCGAGCGGCATCTTGAGGCCGCGGGTGAGCTCGGCGAGCGGCCGGCCCTGGTTGTCGCTGCCGAAGGCCCCCAACGCCACCATTTGGTCGCGCTTGACGAGGAAGAGGATGGCGCGCTCGACCGACTCCGAGATGATGTGCATGAGGTTGAGGGCGACGGTCGCCGAGATCAGGCCGCTCCGGAGGTCGCCGAAGACGCGGCGCAGGCGGGCCACGCCGCCGCGGGGGGCGTCGCTCTCGCCGCCGCGCCCGACGTCCCGCCGGCTGCCGATGAGGTTCTCGATGCAGGCGACGACCGCCTCGGCCTCGGCGGGCAGGGCGGCGAGGACGCCGGCCTCGTAGACCCGTCCGAAGGCGGTGCCGGGATCGACGAGGGCGATCAGCGAGGCGGCCGGGTGGCGGCGATGGAGCTGGGCCGCCTGCTCCGGGGTGACGCCGCCCTGCCGCAGGTCGAGGAGGACGATGGGCGGCGCCTGCGGGATCAAGAGCGTCGGCGACGACGCCGGCGAGCGGGTGGGCGCGCCGGCAGCCTGCAGGCTCACCCGGCCGATACCCGCGAGGTCCTGCTTCAGCGCCTGATCGAGGCGGCGGGCGAAGGCCTCGTCCTCGGTGACGATCTGCAGCGCCGGCCGCGCTTCTACGCCGAGGGCGGCGATCTCGTCCTCGTCCGCCAGGGCGGTCAGCAGGCCGCCCGACCGCTGCGCTGGCGAGGGCTCGAGGAGCGACGGGTGGGTCGAATCGCCGGCCGCCGTGCCCGCCGAGCGCCAGGAGTCCGCGCCGCCGTCGCTCCGCCCGTCGGACGCGCGGTTCCTCTCGTCGAAGATCCGCGCCGCCTCCAGCAGCACCATCTGGGTGTTGATGTCGGCGTCCGGCAGCACGTCGCTCGGGTAGAGGGCGATGTCGTCGATGGGGCGCAGGTCGTCGATGGCGAACTCGAAGGTCCCGTTGTCCCAGACCATCACCTCCGCCACCGCCTGCTCGATCTGCTGGCCGATGACGTCGCGCAGGTCCTGGGCGACGATGGCGCCCGAGGTGACGAGGATCTGGCCCAGCGACCGCCGCTCCGGCTCCTCGCGTTGGGCATCGATCGCCTCGGCCAGGACCGCGCGGTCGAGCGTCCCCGAGGAGACCAGGAGGTCGCCCAGCTTGGGGGTGCGCGGCGCCTGCGCCGAGACCAGCCGGCCGAGGTGGAAGCCGATCATCGCCCGCTCCTCGCCGCGCGAGAGCAGGAGGGTGCCGGTCCGCCGCCCGAGGTGGACGAACTGCATGACGTCGGCGACGGAGACGTCCTTCAAGCTGCCGGAGATGCCCATGATCCGTTCTGCCGCTCAATCGCGCCGGCGCGAAGACCTCATTCCCCGCGCGCCAGCTTGACCAGGCTCTCCAGCGTCCGCAGCTTGCGGTCCTTGGTGGCGAAGAGGCGGGCGGCGAAGAGGGCGACCGCGGCGTGCGCGGACAGGAGGTCCAGGAGGTCGCGGTCCTCGGCGCGGAGGATCGGCTTGTGGTCCAGGAGCTTGAGGACCACCAGGGCGCCGACGATCTCGTTGTGGACGCGCAGAGGCACCGCCGCCAACGCCGGCGAGTCGGAAGTCGGCCCCAGCCGCAGGACGCCGTCGGCCAGGGTGGCGTCGACCATGGCGTCGCCGCCCGAGTAGGAGGTGCCGTCGTAGGGCGGGCCGGGGACCTGGTCGGGGTCGTAGACCCCTTCCCGCAGGGCGATCTCGCAGCCCTCCCCCTCGTCGCGGCGCAAGAGCAGCACGAACTGCTGGGCCCCCAGGAGGTTGATGGCGATCTCGGCGATCGTCGCCTGCACCTCCGCCGGCTCGAGGGTGGAATGGAGCTGGTAGGTCGCCACGTAGAGGTTCATCAGCCGGCCGCCCTGGTGCTCGGAGTCGACCAGCCGGGAGGCCAGCTCCTTGACGTCCGACTCGGCAGTCGCCAGTCGCCGCTCGAGCTCGCTCGCCCGCTCGTCCGGCGCCTGCCCGTCGCCGCCGCCTGCCGCCGCCTCGCGGAGGTTCGACTCCAGGGCGCGGACCAGCTCGTTCGCCCGCTCGAGGGTCGAGCGGAGCTGGTCGACGAGCTCGCCGCCGACCGCGCCCGCGGTCTGGAGGCGCGGGCTGACGGCGTCCTTCGTTCCTGCCTCTTTCACGCTGCCGAGCCCTTTTCCAAGCGGGAGATGACGTCGAGGATCTCCTCGCTGTGAAACGGTTTCTTGATGTAGGCGGCGGCGCCCGCCTCGAGGCCGCGGGCGGTGTCCGCCTCCCGGCCCTCGGTGCTGATGATGATGACGGGAGTGTCGGCGATCGCCGCGTCCGCCTTCATCTCGGCCAGGAACTCGAGCCCGTTCATGTTCGGCATGTTGATGTCCAAGAGGACGAGCTCGACGTCGCCGTTCTCGCGCAGGCGCTCGAGCGCCTGGCGGCCGTCCAGCGCGTAGACCAGCGGGTATTGCCGCAGCATGACCTCGTACATCTTGTGCATCAGCTTCGAGTCGTCGACGACGAGCACTTTCCTTGGCTGCACGGCGCTCCCCCGGACGTCACTGGTCAAGCGAGATCGGTCACTATCCTATGCGCTTCGGCGTATGCACGGCAATGATCAGCTAGTTGAAGAAGGCGCTTCGAGGAACGAGCGCAGCAGCGTCCCGCGGCCCGCGGCCCGCGCCGCGTCGACGACCAGCTTGCCGACCGCGAGGTCGAGGATGCCCAGGCCGAAGGGGCTGAAGACGGCGACGGCGCCGTCGCCCCGCCGGGCGGGAGCGCGGCCGGCCAGGATGTCGGCCAGGGTGCAGCGGATGAAGTCGCGGGAGCCGGTCGCCCGCTCGGCGAGATGGACCGAGGTCTCGGCGCGGCAGACGTGGTCGGGATCGTCGACCACGTTGTCGGCGGCGAGGATCGCCCCCGGCGTGAGGTCGCGGAGGGAGACGTGGAGGATGGCGGCGCCCGCCGGGCAGGACGAGAGGTCGGCGACGTGCGGCCGGACGGCGGTCGTCGCGAACGACACCAGGCGGCAGGTGGAGAGGACGGCGCCGAGGCTCGGCGCCACGTCGGCCTCGACGTCCTCGCCTAGTCGACGGAGGCCTTCGGCGCCGCGCGCGGCGCGGGCGGGGTCGAGGTCGTGGACGAGGAACCGCGAGCAGCCGGGGAGCGCCACCCGCAGGAACCGCGCGACCTCGCGGTTGATCACCCCCGCGCCGATCAGCCCGATGCATTCGGGCGCGCGGCCGCCGAGCAGGACCTGGGCGGCCGCCGCGGCGGAGGCCGCGGTGCGGCGGGCGCTGACGATCGAGCCCTCGAGGATCGCCTGCGGCCGGCCGGTGTCGCGCGAGTTGAGGATGAGGAGGGCCGAGGCGCGCTCCATCCCCCGCGCGACGTTGCCGGGGAAGGAGGCGATCCACTTGAGCCCGGCGACGCCAAAGCCGTCGCCCAGGAAGGCGGGCAGCGCGATGATGCGGTTGGTCTCGTCGCCCGGGAAGCGCAGGAAGGTCGAGTGCGGCAGCGAGCTGTCGCCCGCCCCGTGCGCCAGGTAGGCCCGCCGCACGGCGTCGATGACCTCCGCCTCGCGGCCGGCGAGGAGCTCGGCGACGTCGCCGGCGGAGAGCACGAGGATCCCGTCCTCGCCGTCCGTCATCGCGCTGAGCGCCCCGCTACCCTGTCGTGCATCCGATCGAGCTCCGTTCGCCGCGGCGGGACGGCATCGTTACCGCCTACCGAAAGCTACAGTGCGCCGGGCTCCGGGTATTGGGACCGAATCATCTCAGCAAATTACGGATCACCCTACCTCTTGTTGAAATAGAAGAGGTTGCGGGCGGTGTCGAACTCCAGCCGGGGCAGGTCGTCGACATTCTCGACGCTCCATCCGGCGATGAAGGCGGGGACCTGGGCGGCGCCCATCTCCGGCTTTTCCAGGAACCCGGGCAGGGCGGCGGGGGCGATCTTCAAGTCGGCCAGGTCGCGCTGCACCCCGGGGTCGCGGAGCGGCGCTGCCAGCCGCGCGCGGTCGAGGCGCGGCAGCTCGTCGGCGGCGATGACGACGGTGTCGACGCCGTTGGTCCAGAAGGCTGCGTAGCGGAAGACCGAGGTGATGGTCGCGAGCGACAGCCGCAGGTCGTCTCTCTCCAGCTCATGGAGGGGGAGCCACTGGCAGAGGATGCCGCCCGGCTCGAGGTGGGCGTGGGCGGCGGCGTAGAACTCGCGGGTGAAGAGCCCGGAGACCCCCGACACCCAGACGTTGGGCGGCTCCGAGACGATGACGTCCCAGCGGCGGCGGGCACCCTCGACGTAGTTGCGGCCGTCGTTGGTGACCACCTCGACGCGGGGATCGGAGAGCGCGTGGTCGTTGAAAGGGGCGAAGTAGGTGCGGGCGGCCTCGACGACCAGGGGATCGAGCTCTACCTGGGTGATGCGCTCCACCTCCCGGTGGTGGACGATGGCTCGGAGGGTTGCGCCGCCGCCCAGGCCGATGTTGAGCACCCGGCGCGGGTGGGGATGGAGGAAGAGCGGCACGTGCCCCAGGAGGAGCTGGGCATAGTTGTCGTCCGGGCCGGTGCTGGCGTCCGTCTTGCCGTTCTGCTTGAGCAGCAGGAACCCCTCGAACTCGACGACCGCCACCTCGCCGTAGAAGCCCTGCGCCCGGTGCAGGACCTTCATGTCCTCCGCCACCGATGCGAAAGCCGACCAGGACTTGTTGCGGAGCCCGTGGTAGTAGACGGCATGGACGGGAAGGGCGAGCGGCAGGATCGGCGGCGAGAGGACGAAGGCGGCCAGGAGGAGGGCGGCGCAGGCGGCGAGGTGCCGCCCGTTGCGCTTCCCCGCCGCGTCGGCCCGGCGCGACAGGGCCAGGAAGACGGCCGCCGCCAGCGCGTAGATGGCGACGGTGATCGACAGCAGGCCGGAGAATCCCCAGCGCGGCAGGAGCACGAACTCGCCCAGGAACGCCCCCAACACCGCTCCCAGGGTGTTGACGAAGAAGACGCGGCCGACCGACCGGCCCCGCCCCTCGGCGCCGGCCGCCGCGGCGCCGGCGATGCGGGTGACCAGCGGGAAGTTGGCGCCCATACCCAAGGCGGCGGCGAGGACGATGACGAAGAGCGAGAGGTAGATCTCGAGCTGGAAGCCGTAGTAGGTGTCCGAGGTCTGGACCCCCGCCAGGTAGAGGCGCTGGAAGAGGGTGGCGGAGCGGAAGACGAGGACTCCGGAGAGGGCGATGGCGGCGTAGAGGTAGGCGACGGCGGTGAGCGGATTGGCCAGCCGGTCGATCCGCCGTCGCATGAGGACGCTGCCGATGCCGATCCCCGACAGGAAGCCGGCGAGGACGACCGCGAGCGAGTACACGCTGGTGCCGTTCAGGACGTAGAAGAAGCGGTTCCAGCCGGTCTCGAGAAGCAGCGCCGCGAGGCCGGTCGAGAAGAAGGTGGCGAGGACGAGGGACACCTGCCGCGGGCTGAGGTCGAGAGGCGCAATGGGAGCGACCGGTGGCCGCGCGCCTGCCTTCTCCGCCTTGACCTTCCCATGCTTCCTGCCGCTCTTCATCGGCGCAGGCGGGACCGCCTCGGCGCGCAGGACGGGAGGGGCCGCGGCGGGCGGCGGCTCCTCCCGCCGACGGAGCAGGAAGATCCCCAGCAGCACGGCCGCCGGGCCCAGGATCAGGGTCGACGCCAGGAGGCCCAGCAGAGGCACGAAGAGGAAGCCGGCCAGGAGGGCGCCGGCGGCGGCGCCCAGGGTGTCCAGGCCGTAGACGAGCGAGACGTCGCCCCCGAGCTTCCCGCCGGAGCGCGAGACGAGGCGGACGGCGGTCGGAAAGACGGCGCCGATGGCCATCGTCGGCGGCAGCAGGAAGGCGAGGACGACGGCGAACTTGAGGCTGGCGGCGGCGAGCGGCGCGAGGTCGCCGGGGAAGAGCGCGAGGTAGAGGCGCCGCGCCAGCGAGAAGAGGGCGAGGCTGGCCAGGCAGTAGACCCCGAGGCCGATCTCCAAGAGGGCGAGGAAACGCCCGGGCCGCGGCGAGCGGTCGGCCGCCCGCCCTCCCGCCAGCGCTCCCAGCGCCAGCCCGAGGAGGAAGCCCGCCAGAACGGTCGCGAAGACGCCCGCCGTCGAGCCGAAGAGGAAGGTCAGCTTCCTCACCCAGATCACCTGGCAGGCGAGCGACAGCAGGTTGGTGAAGAAGACCGTGAAGAGGACGGTCCGGGAGCGGGCGTCGGAAATCGGCATCGAGGAAGGCAGCGGTCGCGGAAGGCCGTACCGCCGGACGGTCAGCGCCGCCCGGGGGAAACGAGCCGGCGGAGCGGGAGAGTACTACCTCGTCCGTCCTACCGTCAAATACCTCAATGCCAGTCGCTTAGGACGCCGCCAGCCCGACCTCCGAGGACTCGATCTCGATCCCCATTCGGCATCGCCTCCTCTACCAGAACGGATTGGCTCCCGTATAGGTGACCTTGCCCAGGTACTGCAGAACATCGGCCGTGAGTCTCTCGAAAGCGAGCGGCGCCTTGTCGAGCTCAATCAATAGGTCCGGCAAAGTTGTGCTTCCGGCCCCACCCATGTATGCGACCTCGTCGATCGTACCGTCGAGTGCCATTCCTATCATCTGCGTTCCTTCTGCACCGGCATATGCCAAGTTAGTAGCCTCGGCAACGACAGTGGTATTCAGAAGTGTGTTAAACAGCATGCTCGGGACGTTCAAGAGCCCAGTCTGTGCCATGCCGATGACCATCGTGCTGCCCCTACTGGTTACCACGGCCAGGGTACTCCCGCCGGCCGCCAGGAGCGGCAGTGCCGACGCCACTGCCGCATAGCCTGCCGCGTACTGGACCGGCCTTTCCGCAAGCCTTCCTGCACGCGAGAAAATGGCGTCCGAATAGCCGGGGGTACCCCATCCCCCCAAACCCCCGGCCGCAAAGAAGCGCTCATCCTCGTGCAGGTCCAGATTGGAGGTCGAACGGATGAAGTGTCCGTCAGCCGCGCTGTAGATGAAGGTGAACACGTCGCCGCCGATTCCGACTGCCGGCTCATAGCTGAGCCCAAGTGGATCGACACGGCCGAGAGGATTGTTGCGGCAATATGCATAACGGTTCCAGGAGCTCGTGGCAAGATCCGCTCCTCGCAATGGGTCTGTGCTCAAGAACCTGCCGAAAAGAGGGCTGTAGTACCGCGCGTGCATATAGTCCAGGTCGTCCGCAGCATTCGTAGGATCTCCAAGGTCCCGTTCCTGGCCGGTGAATTTCATCTCCTCCGAGTCGGGTGACGCGGTAGTCGGTGGAGGGCTCACCTCCCCAAACGGCCAATACTCCCGGTAACTCTTGACGGCTCCGCTCGCGAGCGTCTCCAACCGCACGCTGCCCAGGTGATCGACGTCGAAATGGACGGCCTGTCCGTTGAGGTTCGCGCCCAGCAGCTGTCCCTCGCGGTAGACGTAGTCCTCGACGGTGTAGGTCGTGCCCTGCTTCGTGAAATCGGAGAGCACCTTCCCGTCGGGTCCCCTGAGAGCATAGGTATCGAGTCGAGAGGGAGCGCTCCGCCATGACCATACCCGCTCGCCAGCCGCGTCGTACACGTGGGCCCAGGCTTCCCCCCCGCTTCCGTTGTCGAGGCTGGCGAGGTTTCGAAAGAGGTCCCAGGTGTAATTGCGGCCCTGAAACGAAGTGAGGGCCCCCGACCCGTCGTAGCCGGCCCCGATCAAGTGATTGTTGTTGGCCGCCGTATCGATGCTGTAGTTCACGTAGGTCGCGGTCGAGGGGTCCGCCCCACTCCCGACACGGATCAGGTTCCCAAAGACGTCGTAGTCGTATTGACGGTAGCCACCCGGCTTACTGGCAGAGGTGAGCCGCAACACAGGATCGTACGAGTAGCTCTTGCCGCCGATGCTCTTGATGTTTCCCGAGGCGTCATAGGAGTAGCTCTCGGCGGGCCAGAGTTGGCTCGCCCCCAGAGCGGCCTGGAGCGATTGTGGTCGCGCGGCGCCGTTCGGGTCTGGCGTCTGCGTGAAGATCACCTGATTCGCGTGCTGGATAGTGGCAACCGTGCCTTCGTCGTTGTAGGTGATCGCATTCGCGAAGCCGGAAACCGAGACCGGCCGGCCCATCTCATAGTTCGTCGTCAAGGTCCGCAAGCCCCCACAGGGCACTCCGGGCACGCCGCACGGATAGGTGACCTGCGTCATCCGGCCCGCGCCGTCGTACAGATAGGACTGGGACCACTGCTCGAGCTGAGTCCATTGTTGCGTGGCGGGATCCTGCTGGCGAAGGCCCGTGCTCTGCGACTGCAGCCGACCGTGGCTGGGGTCGTACGCGAAGTCCTGGCGCACCTCGAAGCGCGTGCAGACACCGCCAAGTTTGCGATCGTTCATCGCGCCGGCAAAAATCAGCTTGCCGTCGGCAGCATAGCTGATCGTTCTCAAGGCATCCTGAGGAGGCGCCCCGCGCCGAGCGCTCGCCTGGATCAGCCGACCGGCCTCGTCGTACTGCGGGAAGATCGACCCGGACGGCGTCGTCTTCGCGGTCATGTTCCCCATCGCGTCGTACTCATAGTCGGTCTTCCCGCTCTCCGGCTGGACCTCCGACATCAGGAAACCTCGGCCGTCATAGATGAAGCTCCGGAACTGACTGTTTCCGACCCCGGCGTTGCCCGCCTCCACCGCGAGCTTCCCCCCGACCTCGTAGGTGTAGCGAGTCAACGTCCCGTTGGGCTCCGTGAGGCTGCGGAGCCTCCCCAGCCCGTCGTACTCTTCTTTCGTGGTTCCCAGGGCCTCGACCGTTCCGTTCCACACCCCTACGGTTCGCTTGCTGATCCGGGTTCCCTGATAGTCGAGCAGGATCACCTTGCCGTCGGGCGTCGTGATCGTGCCCGGACGTCCGAAAGCGTCGAACTTGGTGAACGTCGTAGCGTTGGAGCCGCCCGGCGCCGTCACCGAAGTCCGATGGCCCAGCGCGTCATACGCAGTGAGAGTTACCCCCACTCTGCCCGTGGCTCCCGGCAGGCCGACCTCGTGTCTCGCCACTCTTCCCAGCCCGTCATAGATCGACTTCTGGTGCCCGAGCGGAGACACCGCCTCGATCGACGGCACATCCGGCGCCTGATGATAGGTGAAGGTCGTCGCGGGATCGTCGCCAGGCGGGTCTGACATCGTGAGCCGCCCCAAGGCGTCGTAGGTGAGGTCAGTCCGGAGCTGCTTCGCGTCCCGCGAGGCACTCGCCAGGCCGGTGTTCGCGTCGACGTCCAGATCGAGGAGATTGAGGTCGACGGGCGCCCCGGCTACCGTCACCCTGACGGTGGCCTTTCGACGGACGCCGAAGCTGTACTCATAACTGGTCGAATAGGACGGCGTCGCGGGCGGTGAGGAGCAACCCTCGGTCGCCCTGAGCGGCTGCGCGTCGCCGCCATATCGCGTCTCGAGCACGACGTCGCCAAGTGAGTCCCTCCCGTAGACCGTAAGGAGATCCGTTGAACCTAATCTGTCCCGGTTGGCGAGCAGGCGCACACAGCTCAGGAACCCGGTGTCGGTCTCGAACGAGAGCTCCTGGCGGTCGATCGCCTTCCCCTCCCGTTGCTCCTGAAACGTATAGGTGTTCAGGACCCAATTGTGGTTGTCGTCTGGCCTCGGCTGCCATCCGGTGCGCGTCGTTCTCTCGACGACGGGGCTCGTCACGATCTTGAAATTGTCGGTCGTCGTGGTCTGGGCGTAGTGCCCGATGCCGTCGAAGCCGGTTGACTCGACGTCGACGTACCTGCCGCCGTCGTCTTCATACGCAGTGCGCGTTGAGGCGAGCCGCTGATTCACCCGGGAGGCGTCCGCGCTGTCGAGGAAATTGACCCGACTATCGACCTCATAACGCGCATACGTCGACAGCACGAGGTGGTTGCCCGCGTCGTACTCGCGGGTCGAGAGGAATCGCGCGCCGGTCGCGTCGGCGATCCTGTGAGTCAGCGGCAGGCCGTACTCGAAAATGCTCCAGCCACTGGTTGCCGCCGCGAAGGAGACAGAAAAGTAGCGCTCGGTTCGAAACCCCAGAGGGTCGGTGACCGTGTTCATGAGCTCCTGCGGCTTCGCCGGAGGAATTGCGTTTTCCAGGGCGGTCGCATAGGTCCATGTGCCCTGTGGAGCGCCGCTGGCGTTCGACACGGTGCGCGTCTGGACTCCGTTGGAGGACGAACGCCAGGGTCTCTTGGTTTCCGCCGGAAAAACGTAGTTCTGGTAAGTCCAGGCGATGGCCGCCCCCGCCGGAAGAACGAGCGAGTCGATCGCGCCCGGAGCTTTGCAGTCGGCGGCGGTTCGGCTCGTCTGGTAGCTCGGCATCGAATAACGGTACTGCGCGCCGCCCGGTAGGTCGACGTGAACGGACGACAGCAGGCTCAGAGTATCCGACTGCGGTCCGGGGGCGTTGGCCGGGCAGGGATAGGCGACCGTTGGATGGGTGTATTCGAAGTTGTAGGTTACCGTGGACCCCGCGAACGCCTGCAACACGACTTGCCGGACCCGTTTCCCCAGCGCAGCCTCTGCAACGTCGAACGCGACGGTCTGCACACGCCCCTGCGAATCGGTGATACGCCAGTTATACGGGTCGCTGTAGTCCGCTTGCATGAAATTGCCAAAGCGGTCATTGATCTGCTTCACGTCGGTCTCGAGTCCCGCGAAGACGTGCGCCTGCCCGTTGGGCATCTCCACCCTGTAACCGCCGCCGCCCACATTCACGAGACGGAGGTAGCTCCCGTCGCGGGTATATTGGATTGAAGGATTCGCGGTCTCGTTCTCATGCAAGGTATCGTAGAAAACGTGATCGCTGCCGTCTCCCGCGGTATAGACCAGACGGCTGATCTCCGGGTCCGATCGCAGGTGGCCGAGAGACAACCTCCAGCCCAAGCCTGCATTTGAGGAGAGTGGGTTCGGGCTTGCCCCCGTGTACTCCGAGCCATCCTGATTCGTTCCCGACACGAATAACCATGGATTGCCGTTGTAAACCAAGGTCAGGCGATAGGCCAGCCCGGTGCCCACTGGATAGGTCTGTCCGATGGGAATCGAGAGCACCAAGTTCCCGTTGAAGCCGTTGATCGAGTCGACATCGCCGAGCTCGAACGCTTTGTCGGCCGCAAACCCATTGGCCAGGTTGGCATTCGTGTCAGCCTCGGCGATCCCGGCGAAGGCGAGCGCCAAGGCGAAGGTTACGAAAGCGGAACGCATCGGATTCATCTCTTTACCCCGCTTTCTCGAGCAGGCTACGGCACTCGGCGCAACGCCAGCAGCTTGGGTTGCATGTTAGCGACAGTGAAGTTGCCACCGTGAAGGATGAGGCGCGTCCGGACGCTTCCCCGTGTGTACACCAGCTCGAGCGAGGAAACGTCGCCGGCCGCTCCCATTACAGGGAACTTCCAGCTAGCTCCGTCGGGATCGCCCTTGAGCGGCGGCCGGAGGCCACGCTCGGCGCGCTGCGGCGCTGCCGCTCCGGCCTTCTTGGCGGGCGCCTCCCATGTCTGCCTCACCGAGAAGACGAGGTCGCCGCCTCTGATCGCGTAGGAGCAGCCCACGTCCCGCCCTCCGGGGAACGTCATGTCGGCCGCCTCACCCTTATCCACTTTCATGCCGATCGCCAGCTGCAGCTCGGCACCGGTGAACGCGCAAGGGTGCAACGACGAGGGCGTGATGGCTGGCGGCGCCCCCGCCGCTCGATCTGCCAAGAGCAGCAGGGTCGCCGCGAAAAGACAGAAGGTCGCTTGGGTCTTCATGGCCCTCCTCCAGATCGCTAGGGCAGGATCGTTATGGTGACCGTCGAGGTGACCGAGGCATAGCCGTCGCTGAGCACGTACCTCAGAGAATCCGGACCGGTCGCATTCACGTTCGGCGTGTAGGTGCACCAATAGTTCGGGTTATTGCAGCTGAGCGTTCCCTTGTGGGCGTCAAACCCGTAGATCGTCACGGTCAAGGGATCGTTGTCGGGGTCGAAGTCGTTGCGCATCAGATCGAAGACCGAGAACCGCAGCGTGGTGTTCTTGGGGGTCGAGAGGTTGTCGGCGACGGCCACCGGCGCGTTGTTGGACCCGCCGACGCGGATCTTGACGATCGCCACATCGGTGCTGCCATGGCCATCCGAGGCGGTGTAACGGAACTTGGTGGTCCCCTGGAAGGCGTTGTTCGGCTGATAGGTGCAGCCAAACGAGTCGCAGCTCAGCGACCCTGCCAGGCCGGTGGCGTCGACGGAGGCGACGGTAACCGGATATCCCTGCGGGGAGTAGTCGTTGCCCGTCAGGAAACTATAGGAGATGAAGTCCTGTTGGTTGACGCCCGTAGCGGTGACGTCCTCCCGCGCGTCGAAGGTCGCCACCGTCGGCGGCAGCGTGAGGACATTGATCCAGGCGCTGGCCTGGGGATTCAGCGAATCGGTCGCCGTGTAGGGGAACCGGTCCGTACCGACGAACCCGACGTTCGGCGTATAGGTGCAGCGATACATCGGCGTCGAGCAGTTCACGGACCCGAAGTCGCGCGCACCGCTGAGCAGGCCGACGGTCAAAGTGTCGCCGTCCGGGTCGACGTCGTTCTGGATGATGTCCTGGATGGTGAAGATCCTGGCGGTATTTCGAGGCGTGGTGAAGTAGTCGTCGGCCAAGGTTGGGGCGCTGCCGCGTGTCCCCACGTAGATTCTCACCGTCGCCGTGTCATGGTGCCCGGCCGGGTCGGAAACGGTGTACCTGAAGAGCGTGAAGCCATACGCATTGCTGGGCGGTCGATACGTGCACGCAGTGGGGTCCGTCGTGCAATCCAGGGTTCCCATGAGAATCGACGTGTCGATCGCGATAATCGACAGAACGTCCCCATCCGAGTCGTAGTCATTGGCCAGCAGCGCACTCTTCTTGATCTTGATCGAGCCATTCTGGGCGCAGTAGAACTGCTCGCCGAGCGCGTCGGTGATCGAGGTCCATTGGGTCACCGTCAGAGTGACGGTCGCCGTGGCCGTGGGACCCCACCCGTCGCCGATGACGTAGCCAAATGTCATCGTGCCGACGAACGAGTCCGGAGGCGTCAGGCGGATCGCCCAGCGACCACCGATCTGCGCCAGTTGCCAGGCGGCTCCTGGATAGTTGTGCAGATCCACCGAGTTGATGATCAGCGCGTCGCCGTCCGGGTCGGAATCGTTCGCGAGAACGTCCAGGGTGACTGGGATGTCTCGTTCCGTCGTCGCAGAGTCGTTGGCGGCGACGGGCGGCGTGTTGGGCACGACGTCGAGAGCCAGCGAACCCGTCTGCCCTCCGGTGTCCACGACCGTATGGGTGATGGTGAAGCGGCCCGAGTGGGCGTAGGTGTGCGTCTGGTCCGCCCAGGCGAAGGGACCGGAGAGGTCGACGATCGGCGACCCGTCGCCCCAGTTCCAGAGGTACCGCTGGATTCCCCCACAAACGTCGAAGGAAGTCGTGTGGACCGTGCAGGTGCGATTGGCGCACTGGACCGTGAACACTGCATGCGGAGGGGGATCTATGAAAGTGATGTACGCGACGCCGCGCTCATACGGAGGAGCGCCGTCGATAGAGATCAGGTACCCGAAGCTCGCCGTTCCGGAGCACTGTGAGCTCGAGAAACGGAAGACTCTCGTGCCCTGCGGCGAGGTGTGATCGAGCGGGAGGTCTGCGCTCACGAGAATCGCATGCGGCGTTTCGCTCGGTCCGGGGAGGTCGTTGGCGAGCAGCTGCGTTTCGTCGATGAAGAGGTCGACGCTGGGGTCTTTTTGAAATTGATCGGGGTTGGCCACCAACGGCCGCGCGATCGAGATGGTCACCATGGCCGTACCCATGTGCTCCGCGGGGCAGCTCGCGGGTGTGCAGGCGGCGTCGCCCACCGTGTACGAGAAGGAGTCCGCACCGACGTAAGTGGAGGACGGGGGATAGTAGGTGCATGCTTGGCCGTCGGCGGAGAGGTGGCACTTGGGATCGATCTGAATGACCGCCACTCCGGGCGCGTCGTTGTTCAGCAGTTCCTCGACGCTGATCGTGAGCGGCGTGTTCATGGTCGTA
>Ga0209626_1000156_pt1 | contig 14387 bp, 10 predicted proteins | sample JacPinW_OM1H0_M2_FD_187962 | JGI IMG/M metagenome (GOLD analysis project Ga0209626, IMG submission 187962) | Forest soil microbial communities from Algoma, Ontario, Canada - Jack Pine, Ontario site 1_JW_OM1H0_M2 (SPAdes) (version 2) | ecosystem: Environmental > Terrestrial > Soil > Boreal... | reverse complement strand
AAGGGTTGAGCGGGCGAGGCCGGCGCGAGCTCGATAGAATTATTCCATGGCTGACGCTGCCACCGCGCTTCGCGTCCTCGCCGCGCTCCGGCGGAGCCCGGTCGGCGACTCCGCGGTTCTCGTCGGCCGGTGCTTTTTCGTCATGAAGGAACCCTTCTGGCCCGGCAGCTTCGCGCCGAGCGCGAGGAGGTCATCGAGGCTCTGAAAGCGGACGGTGTCTTCGCCCTGGACACGGCGATGCGCATTGCGCGGGGCTATGGGTTCCTGGCGAGCCGAGAGGTGCACGTGTATCTGACCAGCGCCGAGCCGGTCGATCTCCTGGCCGAGGCCGGTCTCATCGGCGCGACCCCCTGCCTGGACACGGTGCTGCTGCGGCCTTGGCGCGGCCCGACACGGCTGTTCGCCAGCATCGTCAAGGAGCTGCCACCCTGGCAAACGGTCAAGGATGGGTATCGCGTGGTCACCTGGGATCGACTCGCGCAGGAGCTGATTGGCGCCGTCGGCGTTCGTGCGGATCTGTTCGCTCTTCTGGAACGCGCCCAGAAGGAGTGATCGGCCGGCCTGAGTCCGGAGTCATTGTCGAGAGCCTGGGTCCCTCGAAACCGTTGCTGCGAGCCGCTTTATTCTGTGCTACCATAGCGCCCATTGACGTCGCAGTAGCTGTCTACAAACTAGAAGCTGAAGAGGAATGCGAAGCATGAAGAGATTGCCCCTCTACCTCCTTGCCCTCACCACCCTTGTCAGCAGCGCAGCCCAAGCCCAGGCGGTATCGTACGTTCTCGTCCCGACCATCACGCCCGGCGTGACGCTCACCAAAGTGGAGATGCTGAGGAGCAATTTTTCGATCACCGACGTGCATGCCATGTTCGTCGGCGAAGGGAAGTCGGCGCTCGACTCGACGCCGAGAACCCTCAAGGCCTATATCGGCCCCTCCACCTCGCGGGCGAACCCGCTCCTCGACCTCTCGCCCATCGCGTCCAGCGGCGGGATGGTGATCCTGCAGCCGGTGCCGGGCTTGAGCACCGTCGAGGTGTCGTTCGAGGTCGAGCAGAACCCCGTCCGGACGGCCTGGAAGCTGCCGCTCCTCTCCGCCGACGACTTCTTCGCCGCCGGCTCCACCGTCTACGTGCTGAACCTGGTCAAACAGACCGACGCCTCCAGCAACCTGCAGCTCTTCAACATCGGCGCGACGGCCGCCACCTGCGACGTCAAGGTGCTGCGCCCCAAGGGCTCCGTCCTCGACGAGCGCGTCCAGCAGGTCCCCGCGGTCGGGGTCGCCAGGATCGCCGACATCCTCCGCAACGTCAGCGTGGCCTCGGCCTCCGGCATCAACGCGGCGGTCACCTGCAACCAACCGTTCTACGCGCTCGGCGCCCTCCCGGCCAAGAACCGCTGGGCGACGCGCGTCGAGTTCCCGGTCACCCAGGCGCCGGGAGCGACGACCGCGGTCACCTTGGACCACCGGCCGGGTACCTTCTTCAAGGTCAACAAGACCGTTTCGGATCTCCACATTCCGCTGACCCTCGAAGCTGGCGTCGCCTATCACACGCTCGCCATCAACTTCGACGTCGCGGTGGCGGATCCCCCGAACTTCGTCGTCTTCCGCAACGTCATCGGCATGTTCCGTTTCGGCGGCCGGCGCTTCGGCAAAACCCTGTTCTTCGGCAGCTTCGAGAACTTCGGCAAGTCGAAGTACGTCGTCGACATGGGGACGCCCTTCATCGAGACGACGTTGAAGCGGAACTTCCCCCTGCAAGGGGGTCACAGCTACCACGTCGCCATCACCCTGGACAACGATCAGCAGTCGCTGCACTACGTGATCCTCAACCCCGACGGCACGACGGTGATGGACCTCCTGGGCGGTCTCTACAACCGGTTCAACGTGGTGAACGGCGCTTCGCCGATCATCGAGATGGGTTTGGGCGGCGTCGCCGACAACGCCTACTTCCCGCCCTACGGCTGGCACTTCGCGAACCTCAGCATCGTCGCCACCAAGTAGCTTCGCGCACGCTCCACGAGATTCCACGAGCCCGTTTCCGCCCTCTTCCGGAGGAGCGGAGACGGGCTCGTCCTGTTTCTGCCCTTCGCTTCAGAGGCTCGCGAGGAGCGCCAGGTAGTCCCCTGGACCCATCGGCCGCGGGTTGGAGGCGTTGGAGCCGTTCTCGGCCGCACGCTTGGCGATCCAGGGGTAGTCCTTGGGCGGGATGTTGAGATCGGCGAAGGCGGGAATGCCGAGGGCGTTGGCCAGCGCTTCGATCGAGAGCAGGACCCGCTCCGCCCTCTCCGCTTCGTCCGCTCCCGACGGGCCGCCGGGGAGGACGGCATCCAGCGCCGCCAGCCGGGAGGTCACGGCGGCGCCGTGGGAGCGCAGGACGGCAGCGAGGAGGACGGCGTTGGCGAGCCCGTGGGGGGTGTCCCAGCGGCCGCCCAGGGTCTCGGAGAGGCAGTGGACGGCCGCCACGTCGGCGTTGCCGAAGGCCATGCCGGCGAGCGTCGCCGCCTGCATCACCCCTTCCCGCGCGGGGGCGTCGCGGCCGACGTCCTCGGCGGCGCGCCGCAGGTATTGGAAGAGGAGGCCGACGGCGCGCGCCGCCAGGGCGTCGGAGGCGGGGTTGGCGGCGCGGCCGGTGGTGGCCTCGAGGGCGTGGGTCAGGGCGTCCATGCCGGTCCAGGCGACGAGGTGGCCGGGCAGGCTCTTCAGCAGGTCGGCGTCGACCAGCGCCCAGTCGGGGAACATCGACTCCCCCTTGATGCTCATCTTCCACAGCCGCTCCGGCTGGGAGATCACCGCCACCCAGGTGACCTCGGAGCCGGTGCCGCAGGTGGTGGGGACGGCGAGGAAGGGCAGCGGCTTCGCCGAGTAGCGGTCCTTCCCCTCGTAGGTCTCGCACGAGCCGCCGTTCTCGATCAGCATGGCGGCGGCCTTGGCGGCGTCGAGGACGCTGCCGCCGCCGATCCCGACGACCAGCGACACCCCCTCGCCGCGGGCGCGGTCCGCCAGCCGGTCGACGGTCGAGTGCCGAGGGTTGGCCTCGACCTCGGCGAACGTCGAAACGGCGACCCCGCGCGCCGCGAGGTCGTGCGCCACCCGCTCCGGCGCTCCCGTCCGCTCGACCCCGGGATCGGTGACCAGGAGGACGCGCCGCGGCGCGTAGGCTGCAGCGATCTCCGGCAGGCGGACGAGGCACCCCGGCTCGATGAGGACGCGCGTGGGCAGACGGAAGGGCATAGGAGATCTCTCGCCGACAGCGCGGCGGGCCGAGGCGGCGGTCCTACTTCTTCTTCACGCTCTGGCTGGTGCGGAAGAAGTCGGCCATCGAGGCGAAGCTGCCCGAGCTGCTGGCCGCGGCGGCGGCCTCCTCGGCCCCCGCGTCGCGGGGACGGTCGCGCTCCCGTTCGCGGCCGCGATCGCTGCGGTCGCTACGGCCACGGGCCTTGTCGGGTTTCGCCTCAACCTGCTCCCGCTCTTCGCGCTCGCCGGGCTCCGCCAAGGAGAGTGAGATGCGGCGCTTGACGGGATCGACGCCGAGCACAGTCACCTCGACGTCCTGGCCGAGCTGCAGCGCCTCCCGCGAGTGGCGGAGGTGGCGGCCGCCGCCGAGCTCGCTGATGTGGGCGAGCCCTTCGAGCCCCGGGGCCACCTCGATGAAGGCGCCGAACGACTCCAGCCGCAGCACCCGGCCCTTCACCCGCGAGCGTTCCGGAAAGCGGGCGGCGGCGTCCTGCCAGGGATCGCGCTCCAGGGCCTTGCGCGAGAGCGAGATGCGCTCGCCCCGCTTGGCGTCCTTGCCGGGCTCGATCTTCAGCACCTGCACCTCGAGCTCCTGGCCGACCGTCAGCACGTCCTTGGGATGGGCGGTGCGGGCGTAGCCGATCTCGCTGACGTGGAGCATCCCCTCCAACCCCCCGAGATCGACGAACGCCCCATAGTCGGTCAGCGCCGTCACCGTCCCCTTGACGATCGCCCCCGGGGCCAGCCGGGCGCGGGTCTCGGCGGCTTTCGCCTGCGCCTCCTCTTCCAAGAGGGCGCGGCGCGAGAGGACGATATTCGGCCGCCGGCCGCGCCCTCCCTCCTCGTAGCGGGTGATGCGGAAGGTCAACCGCTGGCCGACGAACTTCTCGGGGTTCTCGACGTAGCGCAGCTCGAGCTGGGAGACCGGACAGAACGCCCGCATCCCCGCCACCTGCACCTCGACACCGCCCTTGACCACGGCGGTGACCAGGCCCTCGACGGGGATGCCGGCGGCGTGCGCCTGCTCGATCTCGGACTTGACCTCGGCGCCCCGCCCCACCCGCCGCCGCAGGACGAGCGTCCCGCTCTCGGGATCGAGCGAGGTGACCGTGGCGTCGACCGTATCGCCCACCGCCACCTCGAGTTTGCCCTCGGCGTCGCTGACCTGCGCCAGCTCGATCATCCCCTCGGCCTTGCCGCCGAGGTCGACGAAGGCGGCTTCCGGCCCGATCGAGACGATCTTTCCGCTGACCTTGTCGCCCACCTTGGGGCCGGCGCTCGCGTCGGCAGCCGGTTTGCCCTCTTCGAATTCGGCCAGGATGGCCGCGAAGTCCTGGTTCTCGGGAGTGGTGTTCTCGCTCATGCGTGGACTGTAACGAAGCGGCGCGGTGAAGTCGACCCGTGGGGCGTAAAGGTAGTGTTATAGCCACCCCTTTTCGCGGGCGATGCGCGCCGCCTCCACCCGGTTGCCCGCGCCCAGCTTGCTGATCGCCTCCGAAAGGTAGTTGCGGACCGTACCCTCGGAGAGGTGGAGGTCGGCGGCGATGCGGGCGGTGGGCAGGCCCTCGGCCGCCAGGCGCAGCACCTGGCGCTCGCGGTCGGTCAGCGGGTCGGGCTCGCTCCAGGCCTCGGCGGCGAGGGCGGGATCGACCGCCCGCAGCCCCGCGTGGACGCGACGGATGGCTTCCGCCAGCTCGCCGGAGGGGGTGTCTTTCAAGAGGTATCCAGAAGCGCCGGCCTCGAGCGCCCGGCGCAGGTAGCCGGCACGGGCGAAGGTGGTGAGGATGACGATCCGCGCCGCGCTCCCTCGGCGCTTGAGCTCGGCCGCCAGCTCGAGGCCGGTCATCGCCGGCATCTCGATGTCGGTGAGCACGACGTCCGGCCGCTGGGAGAGGGCGAGAGCCAGGGCCTCGCGGCCGTCGTGGGCCTGGGCGACGACCTCGAGGTCGGTCTCGAGCCCGAGGAGCGCGGCGAGCGCCCCCAGTACCATCGACTGGTCTTCGGCGATGAGGACGCGGATGCTCACAGGCGGCTGGCGGAGGCGAGTGCAGGGGGAACGCGCTTTTCGCCATCGGCCGCCGGGAGCACGCGCGGCCGGCGGGCGGCAGCTCCCGGCGGGAGGACGGGCAGGGTAACGAGGAGGCGCGTCCCGTGCTCGCCCGAGCGCTCCAGCCGGCCGCCCAAGGCGGCGAGGCGCTCCCGCATGCCCGTCAGGCCCGCCCCCTCCGGCGCCAGGCCGCCGCGGCCGTCGTCCCGCACCTCGAGGGTGACGGCGTCCGCACCCTGCTCGATCCGCACCCGACAGGTGCGTGCCGCGGAGTGCCGCAGCACGTTGGTGACCGCCTCGCGGAGAGCGAAGGCGAGAGCGCTCTCCTGCGCCGGCAGGAGGTCGAGCGCGGTGGCGAAATACTCGCAGGCGACGCTCGACGACTCGAGCGCCAGGCGCGCCCGCGAAAGCTCGGCCGGCAGGTCCTCGGCGCGATAGCCGGTGACGGCGCTCCGCACCTCCTTGAGCGACTCGCGGGAGATGCGCTCGATCTCCCGCACCTCGCGCTCCGCGCGCTCGCGATCGGGGGCGCCGTCGCGGCCGAGGAGCCTGCCCGCCAGCTCGGCCTTGAGGGTGATCAGCGAGAGGCTGTGGCCGAGGAGGTCGTGGAGGTCGCGGGCGATGCGCTCGCGCTCCGCCACCTTGGCCAGCCGCTCGATCTCCTCCTGCGCCAGGTGGAGCTTGGCGTTGGCCCGCCGGACCTCGGCCTGCTCGATCGTCACCCCGCCGATGAGGAGCGAGAAGACCGCCGACGGCAGCCAGACGTAGAACGGCAGGTGCACGAGCCAGGTCTCGACCGCAAGGACCGCCAAGAGAAGCAGGAGGCCGCGGAAGGCGAAGCGCCGGCTGCCGGCGTCGCCCAGGAAGGCGGCGGCATAGATCCAGAAGGAGCTCGCCCCGGGGTTGGTCGGTGAGAAGACGATGGCCAGGAGGACGATCCCGCCGACGTTCCACAGGAGGGCGGGACCCTCCCGCCAGTGGCCCCAGAAGTAGAGCACCAGGAAGACGGCGAGGCCGGCCGCCGTGGCGGCCCAGCGCCCGGCGGAGGCGCCGGTCATCGCCGGGTAGGCCACGAAACCCGTGAGGTAGATCAGCCAGCCGTAGGGGAGCCAGCCCATCTCGGGCTTGTCGGGCAGGAGCCGCATCGTTCCTCCGGTCGTCGTGACGACGATAGCACCTGGGTCCTCCGCTCCGATCCTCCGCTTATCCGTAGGTCTTCCCCTCATCCCGGCGGAAGCCGATGCGGGCGGCGACCAGGGAGAGGGCGGTGAAGGCGCCGAGGAAGACGACGCTCGACCAGGCCGGGCCGCCGTCGCCGGCCCCGATCATCTTGAGGGCGAGCCGGCCGAAGTGATAGTTGGGCAGGAAGAGCGCCAGCCGCTGGATGAAATGGGGCAGGAAGCGGATGGGGATCCACAGCCCGGAGCAGAAGGCCGACGGCAGGTAGATGAGATTGACGACGGCGGGAGCGGAGTTGGGACCCGCGAAGTATCCCAGGGCGAGCCCGAAGGCGCAGAAGGGCAGGGCGCCGGCGATGAGGACCCCTCCCAGGGAGAGCCAGGTGAGCGCGGGGAGCCGCACGCCGCCGAAGGTGGCGCCCAGGGTGAAGAGGGCGGCAACGATGAGGAGCCCGAAGAGCACGCTCATGAAGGTCTTGGCGGCGAAGTAGGCCATGGGCGGCATCGGCGTCGCCCGCTTGAACAGCATCCATCCCTGGCCGCGCTCGGTCGCCACCCCCACCCCGAAGCCGAAGAGCGACGCCCCGATCACCCCGAAGGTGCCGTAGGTGGCGATCAGGTAGGTGGCCATGCCGACCTTTCCCGCCACCACCTCGTTGCGGAAGGTCAGCCCGAAAAGGAGGTAGAAGAAGAGCGGAAAGGCGAGGGTCGGCACCACGTAGGCCGGCAACCGGAAGAGCTTCAGGAACTCGTACTTCGCTTCCAGGGCATAGATGCGCGGCAGGTTGCGCCGGGGTTGCAAATCGAGAGGGTTCATGCGGCCTCCTTGTCGGTGGCTTGATCAGGGCGTCCGGTGAGAGCGAGGAAGGCCTCTTCGAGGCCCGCGCCCCGGACCTCGAGGTTGGCGAGGCCGGGGTCTCGCCGCAGCAGCTCGGCGACGACGGGCTCGGCCGCATTGACGATCAGCTCGGTCTCCTCGCCGTCGCGCCGGCCGCCGGAGACGCCGGGGAGGAGCAGCAGGTCGGCGAGCTGTAGACGGGTAAGGCAGCGGACCCGCCGCCCTACGACGCGGGCCTTGATCTCCGCCGGGGAGCCCTCGGCCAGGAGACGTCCGCGATCCAGGAGGACGATGCGGCCGGCCAGCGCGTCGGCCTCCTCCAGGTGGTGGGTGGTGAGGAGGACCGTCCGCCCGCCCCGCACGAGCTCGGCGACGGCGCTCCATAGGCCGCGCCGCGATTCGACGTCCAGGCCCGTCGTGGGCTCGTCGAGGAACAGGAGATCGGGATCGCCGCAGAGGGCGAGGGCGAAGAGCACGCGCTGGCGCTGTCCGCCGGAGAGCTTGCCGAACGGCCGCTCCTCGAGGCCGGAGAGGCCGGCCAGGCCGATGAGGTCGGCGGCGGCCATGGGGCGCGGGTAGTAGCTCGAGATGAGCTCGATGTGCTCCCGCACCTTGAGCGTCTCGGGCACCTTCGAGACCTGCAGCATGGCGCCGATGCGGACGCGCGCCGCCGTGTCCCGCGGATCGTGGCCGAACAGCCGGGCGGTGCCCGAGCTCGGCCGGGAGAGGCCGAGCAGGAGCTGCACCGCCGTCGTCTTGCCGGCGCCGTTGGGGCCGAGGAGCGCCAGCACCTCGCCCCGCCGTAGCGCGAGGTCGAAGCGATCGAGCGCCGTCACCTGTCCGTAACGCTTGGTCACCCGCGAGAGCTCGGCGATGACCACCTCCCCCCGGGCTTCTCTACCGTTGATTTCCATTCGTTCCTCCTCTTGGGATCTGACGAGGAGGATTCTGCGGCCGCGGAGGGCGCGCCGCGGAGGGAGGGATGTCAGGACTTGGGCGTGACTTTTGTCAGCGCGCTAGCCGCCGGCAGGCGGCTTGAGGATGGCAGCCGCGCGGTCGAGCTGGGCGGCGAAGGCCTCGATGGCGCCGGCGGCGATGCCGACCTGCTCCTCGGCCTCTTTCCAGTCGCGCTGCTCCAGGGCCTCGCGCACCCCCGGCAGGGTCTTGACGCCGTAGCCGGTATAGAAGCCCGGGGCGTAGATCTGATGGCGGAACCACGGGCGGCGCGGCAGCCCCGCGGGCAGAATGAGCTCGCGCTCGGTCTTCATCAGCGCCAGGTCGAGCGCCTTTTGCGACCCCAAGGGCAGGGTCCAGGTCCCGTCGGAGCCGCTCGCCGCCTTCTCCGCCTTCTGATACTCGCGCGCGCTCTTCTGGAGGACGCCGAGCGCGTTGTCCAGGGGGGCGAAGTTGAGGTGGGGCACAGGCGGCTTGGCGACCGGCGGGACGTAGGGCTCGGCGGGATCCGCCACCGCCGTCAGGGTGTGGTCTTCGATCTCCCGGTCGGTCTCCTCGGTCTCCTGGCGCAGGTCGTCGGCGAGCTTCTTCACCTGCTTGACATAGGTGCCGACGGTGTCGGCGAAGTCGCCGAACTCGTAAGGGAGGACGTCGGCGTAGGCGAGCCTCAGGACGGCGCGGCCGCCGGTCTCGGCGAGCGCCAACCCGTAATCGAACTTGGGGTCGAGGAAGCGCGTGTAGTGGTCGAAGGAGTCGTAGATCGAGTGGTACTGGCCGGCGCCGACCTCGCCGCCGAAGCCCAGGTTGAGCGAGGGGACGCCGACGTGCTGGAGGAACGGGGTGTAGTCGGAGCCCGAACCCAGGGCGGAGATCCGCAAGTCGCCGCGCTCGCGCGCCTCCTGGCGCTCCTCCGGACGGAAGACGATGGCGGCGGCGCGGTCGCGCTCCAGCGCCGACATCCCCGTCTCGGGGTCCTTGACATCGCGGGCGACCTGGTTCATGAAGCGCTCGAGGACGTGCGAGCCGCCCAGGAACAGGTAGCCGCGGCTGTTGGAGTCGGAGTTGATGTAGACGGCGGCCTTGTCGCGCAGCTCCGCCTCGTGTGTCTCAACCCACTCGGTCGAGCCCAGGAGCCCCGGCTCCTCGCCGTCCCAGGCTGCGTAGACGATCGTGCGCTTCGGCTTCCAGCCGCCCTTCGCCAGCTCGGCCACTGCCCGCGCCTCCTCCAGCATGGCCACCTGGCCGCTCAAGGGATCGTCGGCGCCATTGACCCAGGCGTCGTAGTGATTGCCGCGGACGATCCACTCGTCGGGCCGCTCGGCGCCGGGCAGGCGGGCGATGACGTCGCGCGCCGGCACCATGCCCCAGTTGAACGCCACCTTGAGGTGGACGCGCGCGGGGCCGGGGCCCAGGTGGTAGGTGAGGGGGAGCGCGCCGCGGAACGCCTCGGGCGCCCGCGGTCCACCCAGCGCCTGCAGAAGAGGCGTGGCGTCGGCATAGGAGATGGGGAGGACCGGGATCTTGGTCAGCGTCGGCGCTCTCTTGATGTCCAGGCGCTTGGCCTCCGGAGTGGCGCCGACCCCCGGAGTGAGCGGGTCGCCGGGGTAGAGCGGCATGTCGGCCACCGAGCCGCGCTGCACGCCGTGGTCGTTGCGGTAGGGTCCCCGCGGATAGACGTCGCCTTCGAAGTAGCCGTCGTCTCTGGGGTCGGAGTAGATGATGCAGCCGATGGCGCCATGCTCGGCCGCCACCTTCGGCTTGATGCCGCGCCAGGAGCCGCCGTAGCGCGCCAGGACGATCTTGCCTTTGACGTCGATCCCCTTGCGGTCCAACGCCTCGTAATCCTTGGGCACGCCATAGTTGACGTAGACGAGATCGCCGGTGACGTCGCCGTCGATCGAGTAGGCGTTGTAGGTCGGCAGCTGCTCGCCGGTCTGGTTCGAGGTGGCGTCCTCCGGCAGCGCGGGCTCGGCGAGCGTCGCCGTGAAGCGGTGCGGGGCGACCATCTCGAGGAGGCGCGTCTTAGGCGTCGGGAAGAGCACCTGGAACTCCTCGATGCGGGTGTCGAAGCCCCAGGAGCGGAAGAGGCCGGCGATGAATTCCGCGTTCTCCTTGTCGTAGGCGGAGCCCAGGTGGTGCGGGCGCGCGGAGAGCCGCTTCAGCCAGTCGCGGAGGTCGTCGCGCCGGAGCGAGGCGACGAAGCGGGCCTCGAGCGAGCGCTCTTCGGAGGCATGGGCGGCGCTGAAGCCGGCGAGCGGCAAATCGGTAACGGGCGCCGCCTGGGCAGCGAGAGCGGAGGCAAGCAGCAGGACTAGGAAAAGACGGCGCATGGAAGGTCTCCAGGAATTGGGCGGCCAGACGTTAGCACAGGGCCGCCGGCGGTCGCCGGCTTAGAGAACTAAGTCCCCGCGCCGCTGATGACGGCGGTCGCGCGGTCGATCTCGGCGGCGAAGCCGGTGAGAATATGGGCGACGATCTCGATCTGCTCGCCGGCCTCCTTGAACCGGCGCTGCTCGATCGCCTCGCGCACCGCGGGGAGCGTCTTGGCGCTGTAGCCGGTGTAGAAGCCGGGGGCGTAGATCTGGTGGACGTACCAGGGCCGGCCGGGCAGCCCCTCGGGGCGGGTCAAGGCGCGCTCCGACTTCAGGAGGATCTCGTTGAGGGCCTGGCGGGCGCCGGCCGGCAGCGGCTCGTCGCCGCGCTTCTTCATCGCCTTCTCGTAGGCCTGGGCGCTCTTGTCGAGGGCGGCGGCGGCGTTCTGCAGGGGCGCGAAGTTCAGGAAGGACACTGGATCCTGTCGCTTCGGCGTCACCCAGCGCTGGGTCGGATCGTCGACCTCCTCGTAGACGCGGTCGTCGAGCCGCCGGTTGCGCTCGGCCGTCTCGGCGCGCAGGTCGTCGGCGAGCTTCACCACCTCCTTGACGTACTTGCCGGCGGTCTCCGCGAAGGAGGTGAAATCGAAGGGCAGGACCGGAGCGTCGGCGAGCCGCAGGACGGCCCGGCCGCCCGTCTTCGCCATGGCGACGCCGTACTCGAACTTGGTGTCCATGAAGCGGATGAAGTGATCGAAGGAGTCGTAGATCGAGTGGTACTGGCCGTACTCCTCCTCGCCGCTGTAGCCGAAGTCGAGGGAGGCGATCCCCAGGTGCTGGAGGAAGGGTGTGTAGTCCGACCCCGAGCCCATGGGGGCGAGCGGCAGGGGCTTGCCGGAGCGCGCCTCCTCCCGCTCCTCGGCCGTCCCCTCGAGGACCGCGAAGGCGCGCGCCCGCTCGCCGACGCTCACCCCCTTCTCCGGATCGGTGACGTCGCGGGCGATCTGGTCGAAGAGGGTCGTCAGGGTGTGGGAGCCCTCGCCGAAGAGGAGGCCGCGCGAGTTGCTGTCGGTGTTGATGTAGGCGACCGCCTTCTGCTGGAGCTCGGCGGCGTGGGTCTCCGCCCACTCGGTCGATCCCAGGAGCCCCGGCTCCTCGCCGTCCCAGGCTGCGTAGACGAGGGTGCGCTTCGGCCGCCAGCCGCCCTTCGCCAGCTCGCCCAGAGCCTTCGCCTCGGCGAGCACGGCGACCATGCCGGAGATCGGATCGGCGGCGCCGTAGACCCAGCCGTCGTGATGGTTGCCGCGGACGATCCACTGGTCGGGGCTCTCGGCGCCGCGAAGGACAGCGATGACGTCGCGCGCCGGCACCAGCTTCCAGTCGAAGGCAAGGGCCAGGTGGACCTTCGCCGGCCCCGGTCCCAGGTGGTAGGGGACCGGCAGGGCGCCGCGCCACTCCTCCGGCGCCATCGGCCCTGCCAGCGCCTGGAAGAGCGGCAGGGCGTCGCCGTAGGAGATGGGCAGGACGGGGATGCGGGTGATGGTCTTGGCGTCCTTGCGGTCCAGCCGCTTGGCGTCCGCCGTCGCCCCCACGCCGGGAGTCAGCGGGTCGCCGGAGTAGAGCGGGGCGTCCGCCACCGAGCCGCGCTGCGCTCCCTGCTCCGGCCGCCATCCCCCCTTGGGGTAGGCGTCGCCCTGGAAGTAGCCGTCCTCCTTGGGATCCGAGTAGATGATGCAGCCGACGGCGCCGTGCTCGGCCGCTACCTTCGGCTTGATGCCCCGCCAGGAGCCGCCGTAGCGCGCGAGGACGATCTTGCCCTTGACGTCGATGCCGCGGCGCTCGAGCTCCTCGTAGTCCTTGGGCACCCCCTGATTGACGTAGACCAGCTCGCCCGTCACGTCGCCGTCCGTCGAGTAGGCGTTGTAGACCGGGAGTTGCTCGGCCGTCTGGCTCGATGTCGCGTCTTCGGGGAGCGGCTTCTCGGCCAGCGCGGCGCGGAAGGGAGTCGGCGCGACCATCTCGAGGAGGCGCGATTTGGGCGTCGGGAAGAGGACCTGGAACTCCTCGATCCGCGTCTCGAAGCCCCAGGAGCGGAAGAGGCCCGCCAGGAAGTCGGCGTTCTCCTTGCCGTAGGGAGACCCCACGTGGTGGGGCCGCGCCGTCAACCGCTTCATCCACTCCCGCTGGTCCGCGGCCTGGAGGAACGAATCGAAGCGCGCTTCGAGCGCCCGCTCCTCGGCGGCGGCGGCGGCGCCGAAGCCGGCCAGCGGCAAATTCGGAGCCGGAGCCGGAGCCGCCGAGGCGATGGCGGCGGCGCAGCTGGACGAGGCGGCGAAACAGACGGCGAGGGCGCGGTGGACGAGGCGCATGTCGATCCTCCTGGGGAGCGGGACGGCCGGGACGTTAGCACAGGGTAGTACGGGAGCCGGGAGCGAAAGTTGGGTATCCTGGAGCCGCCGTGCTGACCCGCCTTTCCGTCGACAGCCTGCAATGGGCGATCGGCCTGTTCTGCGGTTTCATCGGCGCCTTCGTCCTGGTGGCGCCGCACCAGTTCCTCTTCCTCCCCTTCGCCGGCACGGCCTCTCACCTCGTCTGGTGGGGGCTGGCGGCGCTGCTCTCCGGGGCGGCCCTCCTGGCGGTGCCGGTGGTGCGGCCGGGAGCGCTGGCGACGGCGGCCGCGCACGCCGGGGCGGGGATCGTGCTGCTGTTCTTGGCCGGCGCCTTCTACGGCGCCGGCGCCTGGACGGGCACCATCGTCTACTGCGTCCTCGGGCTCGGCACCGGCCTCGCCGGCCTCCTGCCGGGGGCGCACCGCCCGGCGCCGGCCGCGGCGGGCGACCTCCTCGGTCTGCTCATGGGCGGCGCCAGCATGCTCGCCGGCCTGGTGGCCCTGACGATTCCACGCCTCTACCTCGTCCCCTTCTTCGACCCCAGCCGGCACCTCCTCGTCTGGCTCGGCGCCGGCCTGCTGACCTCCGGCCCGGTCCTCGCCGGGGTGCAGGTGCGGCCCGTGCGACGGCGCCTCCTGCGGCTCGCCCACCTCTATGCCGGCCTCGCGCTCTTCGCCTACGGCCTGCTGGTGGCGCTGCCCGCCCGCGCCTGGACCGGCGTCGCCGTCTACTGCGGCGGCGGCCTGACGGTCGCCGCCCTACCGTGGCTGCGCCGCTGGCTCGAGCGGGCCGAAGCCTCGACCCTGCAGACCCGGCTCGCCCTGGCGCTCGCCCTGGCTTCGACGGGAGCGCTCATCCTGGCCGTCGCCGTGGTCACCACCCAGGAGGAGCAGCTCGCCGCCGAGCAGGCGGTCTCGCTGCAGCAGATCGAGGCCGACGCCATCGCCCAGAACATCGCCGATTTCCTGGAGTTCAACGGCGCCCGCGCCGCCGCCGTGGCGGCCACCGCGGGGCGCGCCCCGATGACTCCGGAGGCGCAGGGCCCCTACCTCGAGAGCACCGGGCGGATCCACCCCGACGTCGCCGCCTTCGCGACCCTGGGGCCTGCCGGCGAGCCGCTGGCGGCGACCGGCGGGCTGAACCTTCCGCCGGGCCTGGCCCGCGCGCTGGCGCTGGAGATCGGCGGGCAGGCGCAGCCCGTCCTCGTGCTCCACGTGATCGAGATGCGGGGCCGGACGCGCCTGCTCCTGAGCACGCCGATCCCCAGGCCGCAGGGCCGCCGGGCCGGCGTCCTCGTCTCGATGCTCGACCCCGACTCGCTCTCCCGCCGTCTCTCCCGTCCGGGTTCGGCGATCACTCTGGCCGACGGCCACGGACGGACGATCGCCGTCCTCGACTCGGGCGTCGATCCGCGCCCTCCACCGCCGGCCGGCAGG
>Ga0209626_1000155_pt1 | contig 14464 bp, 19 predicted proteins | sample JacPinW_OM1H0_M2_FD_187962 | JGI IMG/M metagenome (GOLD analysis project Ga0209626, IMG submission 187962) | Forest soil microbial communities from Algoma, Ontario, Canada - Jack Pine, Ontario site 1_JW_OM1H0_M2 (SPAdes) (version 2) | ecosystem: Environmental > Terrestrial > Soil > Boreal... | reverse complement strand
GGGGAAACCCCGCAACCGCATCCTTCCCCCACCCGGGAGGGGACAAGCCCCTCCCCTACACAGATCCAAGTCTCGATCCACCATCACGCAGCGTCTTCGCCTACGCTACCACGCGTCCCAAGCGCGCGGGCCCTTGCCAGGCGGCCCGCCGTGCCGCAAGATACCGCCCGCCCGGACCCCCCTTCTCCCGATGCCCGCGATGCCCCCGATTCCAAACGTCCTCCCGCAGGTCACTCTCTACACCGACGGCGGCGCCGACCCCAACCCGGGGCCGGGCGGCTGGGGGGCGGTGCTCCTGGACGCCGCCGGAACCCGCGCCAAGGAGCTCCACGGCGGCGAGCCGAAGAGCACCAACAACCGCATGGAGCTGACCGCCGCCATCCGCGGCCTGGAGGCGCTGAAGCAGCGCTGCCGGGTGCGCCTGATGACCGACTCGCAGTACCTGCGCCGGGGGGTGACCGAGTGGCTGCCGGGCTGGATCGCCCGCGGCTGGAAGCGGAAGGACGGCGAGCTGCAGAACGAGGACCTCTGGCGCCGCCTGGCCGAGCTCCTGAGCGAGCACGACATCCGCTGGGACTGGGTGAAGGGGCACGCCGGCGACCGCTGGAACGAGCGCGCCGACGAGCTGGCGACGATGGCCATCCGCGAGCAGCGGGGGAGCGGGCCGGCGCCGGCCGCGGTGCCGCCGCCCGAGGCCGAGGTCTTCCTCCGCGTCTCCTGCGCCGGCGGCAAGGGCGGCTGGGCGGCGCTCGTCCGCCAGGGAGGCGAGGAGCGCGTCCTCTCGGGAGGCAGCGCCGGCGTCACCGCCAACCAGCTCGACCTCCTGGGCGCCGCGGCGGCCCTGGAGGACCTGCCGAAGGGGGCCGCGGTGGCCGTCCACACCGGCTCCGACTACCTGCGCAACGGCGCCACCCAGTGGATCCAGGGCTGGAAGCGGCGGTCCTGGAAGACCAAAGAGGGCCAGCCGGTGCAGAACCGCGACCTCTGGCTGCGCCTGGAAAGGGCGATGGCCGCCCGCCGCGTCCACTGGCCGGCGGTCAAGGACCGCGAGGTCCCCGAGCTCGAGACCCTCGCCCCAGTGGCGAGGGAGGCGGCGGGGCGGGGAAAGTAGCGGTTGGCCTGAGCCTCTGCTGCCCTGAGGCGTAGGACTACAATCGACTCCCTCCCGGCTGTCATCCCGAGCGAGAGCGAGGGACCCGGGGGAAGGGCGGCGCGAAGCCCTTTGCTACCAGCAGTTTGGAAGGCCTCCCCCCGCCCAGGTCCCTCGCTCACGCTCGGGATGACAGAGCGTGGGTTGCGCGCTAAGAATGGGCGGGAATTGACCGCCGCCCTCTCCTGTTATACTCCCGTCTTCGAACTTACGTTCACGACCGGTCGGGGGGGAACGCCATGCCGAAGTCAGCCTACGCCCAGGAGGTCGGCGGTTGGGATGCGCTCGTCACCTCCCTCGGGAAGCGCGCGGAGGAGGTGCCGCACCTCGCCGAGCAGTGCGCCCGGCTGGCGCAGATCGTGGCGCAGGTCAAGGCCCTCGACGGCCGCAAATTGAAGGAGACGGCGCGCCTGCGCACGACGACCCGCCAGCTGCAGGAGGCGCGCACCATCGGCCGCGAGCTCGAGAGCCGTCTCCGCGCCGGCCTGCGCGGGGTCTTCGGCTCCCACGCCCCCGACCTCATCGCTTTCGGCGGCCGTCCCCTGCGCCGTCCGCGGCGCGGGCAGGTTCCTTCCATCGAGCCTCCTCCCGAGCCGGAGGGGGAGGGCGGCCCCAACTAGGGCGACGCCTGCCCGCAAGCGGGCGACGGCTGCCCTGAAAGGGCAGCGGCTGCCCCGGAAGGGCAGGAGTCGCCCCGGAAGGGCAACGGCTGCCCGCAGCGGGGCAACGCTTGCCCCAGAAGGGCAGAGGCTGCCCCAGAAGGGCAGGAGCTGCCCCGGAAGGGCAGGGCTTGCCCCAACCCGGGCGGGCGTTGCCCCGGGAAATTTCCTGAATTTCAGGCTGCCGCGACGGAAATAGCGCTCCCGTGGGCTGTGAAGCGCCGATTTTCGGCGTGCGAGGCCGATAGCGGCCACGAATCGCTCCGCGCGCGAAATTCGGCTTCCCCAGGGATTTGAAACGCTCCCAGAGCCGCCGTTAGCGCAACGGGGCGCTTAACGGGCGAAAATTCGGTCGGAACGCAGATCCTGTCGCCCCTCGCCGAAATACGCCGCACTGTCGCCTCCGCAGCAGAATTTGGAACGGAATTTGCTCCTTGCAGGGGAAGTTGGGCGAATTCGCCCTCATCAAGGAGGAAACGCCATGAAGACACGCAACTTGGCCATCTGTTCGGTGCTCGCCCTCTTCCTCGCGCTCGGGGCACTTCCCGCGCGGGCAGCGGACTACGCAACGAAGACGAAGTGCGACTTGACGTTCTCGCTCACCGAGTGGGCGGCGGTCTACAAGCACGCCTCCGGCACCGGGACCATCACCTGCGACAACGGCAAGACCATCCCGGTGACCATCACCTCCAAGGGCGGCGGCCTGACCGCCGGCAAGTACCGGATCGAGGGCCACGGGGAGTTCACGGCGGTGCCCAACGCCTATGACCTGTTGGGCGGCTACGGCGCCCTCGAAGCCAACGCCGGTGTGATCAAGTCCGGAGCGACGACGGTGCTGACCAAGGGCGACGTCAGTCTGGCCTTGGCCGGCAAGGGCGAAGGCTGGAACGTCGGCATCAGCCTCGGCAAGCTGACGCTCTCCGAACGCAGGTAGCGAAGAAGGACACCGGCCGGCCGAGGTGGCCGGCCGGCCCTTCTCGCTCTTTCTCCACATTCCTTCTCAGGGCTTTGCGGTTTCTCGACCGCAGGAGTCTGCCCCCATTCCACGACCGTTCCGCTCATAGGCCACTCTCTCCAACGTTGAGGGCTTATCTTGAACTAGTGTAGAGTGCCGGCAAGTCCAAGGTGCAGCGGGAGATAGCTTGATGCAAGCCGCCGTGGGCAGACGTTCCCGGCCACCAATAGATGACGCTAAGGCAGACAGCCGAGCTACTGCCACTGTCGCACACACCTAGGTTATGCGAATGCGACGGCAGCCACGGAGGAGCAATAGCATGCGCGCCTGTGTATTCTGCGGCGAACGGGCTTCGAGTAAAGAGGACGCGTGGCCACCACAATGGCTGACGAGGCGATTCCCCGCCACTGAATCAGCCCAGGTTGAAGCCGAGCGCGGAGGCGTTCCGCTCGGGAAGTGGTATACATCCAGCCCGAACATTCGCGTAGGATGTGTCTGTGCTGCTTGCAACAACGGCTGGATGCACCGCCTCGAGGAGACTGCGAGCCGAATCATCGAGCCTCTCTTCGAGCAGCGACAGCATTCAATCGACGCACGATCGTTGCCGACCTTAGCGGCGTGGGCTGTGAAGACCGCGATGGTGCTCGAGAATGTGTCTCCGGATCGACCGCGGTTTTACTCCGACTCGGAGCGCACGCAGCTTCGACTGACAAACACAATTCCTCGAAGGGCCTGCGTCTGGCTCGTGGCGTGTGTCGAGCAGGACACTATCTACGCGGAAGCGAAGTACCTCTTCGGTGGTGATAGGTCGCCAGGGCTCTGCGGAGTTGTTACGACGATGGCTTTCGGTCTTCTGGCAATACAGGTTCTGGCCCTCAGAGTACCGACAGGGACCCCGGCCGACGTAGAAGTCACTATTCAGTCGAGTGAGGGACCCTGGGATGAGGTGCTTGCGCCAGTCTGGCCAGTTCATCAAATTAATCTGACCTGGCCGCCTCGCCAGGGACTTCTGGGAGAGTCCGGTTTGGAAGTGCTTGCCAACCGATTCATTCCTGATGTTGGAGAGGCCGCATAACACGATCGCTGCAGCGGACGGCTGGCGCCGCCGCTGAGTTCATACGCCGTTCGCCGCCAAAGATTGTAGGCTCGGAGACAGGGGACAGGCGCTAGGAGGCCTTGATGAGTGTTGGTCGGGAGCTCGTAGAAACTGCTGAGGGCCACGGGCGTCTGTCGATAGGCGGTGACTCCTACCCCACTTCCTATTACGTCGAGATCACTCAAGATGTGCACACTTACACGGCTGGCGGGGTCGAGAAGACCCTTCCGGGAGTCAGAGACTTCACTGGAAACCTGGTCCTTGAGGAAGCGCTTCCAATCCATAAGGACGGCCCAGCCACGCTGACAATGCAAGATGGCCGGCGACTTGAGATCATCTTGCCACCTCGATCCCATGCCGCGACGAGAGTGGCTTTCTTAGGAAACGGGAACCCTAAGGACTAATCTGGCCGCTGTGTTCTGAGGCAGAGTTGGCAATTACTTGCGAGGGCAACGTCAGTACCGTCGGGTCAGCGCCGTGGGTTCGTCCACTACGAATCGACCAACGTGAACACGAGCCTTGATCGTCATGGAAACCGTGAGCCATGAGCCCTCCCGTCAAACCTGGAGGTACCACCGCACGTGGTAGTTGCCCACTGTACTCCTCGCCGGGACCCGCTGGTCCATGTTGTGCTCGAGTGCCCGCAACCGGCTCCGCCCGTTGCTCCGCGACCGCCGGCCGATCAAGCGTCAAGCGTTGACCGGCAAGAGGACGGAGGCCGGCGAAACTACGAAAGGAGGGGTGATGCGAGTTTTCATCTTACTGGTCGTTTCCGGCCTCCTCGCGCTCTGCACCGGGGGCGCTCACGCGGAAACCGGCGGCAACCCTTTACAATTTGTGAGAACGCCCACGGGCTACGTGGTCGTCTGGGATGAATCGAAGTCTCACTTCACGGTCGACCTACAAGGGCAACACATTAGGCCTTCCGATATAGGGGGATATGCATTTTTTCTCGATGAGAATGTGTACCAGTTCCTCTCCGTCGATCCCGCGAGCTTTGCCGCCGGTGAAGTCTCAGCCCATGCGATTCTCGATCGATACATGCAGTATGAAGTTGGTCATTGGCATGAAACGATCGGTATGGAGCTGCCGAGTGTGGTCCATGCACGGGAAGACTCGCCAGAGAGATCCTTCATCCTGTGGGAGATCCAGTGGACTGAACAGGCGAGACAGAAGGCAAAGGCAAAGGCGACCAAGCAGCTGTTTCTCTCGGCTATCGCCGGGGATAGGGTGGTGGTCGTCAGCCGCACTGTCGTTGAAGGCGAGGACGCGGCCGCTGCGTTGAGCGATTTTTCGGCCGTGGCGCGAAGCCTGGTTATAAAGGACGCCCCTATCGACGTCAAGGCGATCCAGGACAAGATTCGCGGTCATCAATAGCTCGAAGCTATGGTTGAGCTTCTTCGAGGCAGGGTCCAGGCCGGCAAATGCGACGCGTCCCATTGGCTGCGTCTTTTCAACGCCGCGTACAGTCGCAAGCTTCAGATGCCCGTCTACCCGGGCTCGCTCAACCTCGCACTCGGCCATACCTTTGATTGGTTCGCCACGCGCTACGAAGCTCACACCATCTGGTTCGCTCGTGAGGAGTACGGGGGTGAGCGTGACGTTCTGATGCTGCCCTGCGAACTCGTAGACCTTGATCGCCGCAAGGCATTCTTGTGGACGCCTACCACGGCCGCCCGCAACCGGCCTGATCCCTGGGTGGTCGAGCTCGTTTGTGACGTGAAGCTGCGGGAAACCTACCGCTTGGTGGATGGGGACACGGTCGCTTTCGAGCTGCCGTGAGCGTGCTCGACTAACGAGGAGAATATCAAATGAAAGAGAACGTCATGTTGACCATCGCGTCTCTGCTCTCGATCCTCTTGCTGACGCTTCACCTGATGGACGACATCATCCTCGGGATGGCCCCGGGAGGGGTCTCGAACATGACTGCGGTGCTCGTCCTGGTCGTCTGGCTGTACGGAACGCTGGTGCTCGCCGGACGGCGATCGGGGTACGTCATCATCCTCCTCGGGTCGATCATTGGAGCGGGCATCCCCATCCTCCACATGACGGGGAAGGGTCTCGGTGCCGGCAGGTCCACCGGAGCCTACTTCTTCGTCTGGACGCTCCTCGCGCTCGGCGTGACCGCGATCTTCTCCGTCATCCTCTCGGTGCGCGGACTGTGGAGCCTGCGAAAGGGCCAGGCCCGGAAGCCGGTTGACTGACGGGCCACGGCCCGCCAAGATGACAATCTCAGGAGGAGGCCCTGATGGGACCCAAGATGCCAGACAAGGCGAAGGCGAAGGACAAGGACACGGCGCGCGCAAGCGAGCCACGCAAGCCGGCCACCAAGTCCAAGTCCCCGGCGAAGGCAGGCGCGACCGGGAAACCCGCTTCCGGGCTCATCGACCAGCGGATCCGCGACCTGGGAGGATGGCGCGGGGAGACCCTGGCCCGCATGCGGGCGCTGATCCTGGAAGCCGACCCCGAGATGACCGAGGAGTGGAAGTGGAGCGTTCCGGTCTGGTCGCACCACGGGATCGTCTGCACCGGGGAGGCGTACACGAAGGTCGTGAAGCTCACGTTCGCCCGGGGGGCCAGCCTCCCAGACCCATCGCACCTCTTCAATTCCAGCTTGGCAGGCAACACGCGAAGGGCGATCGACATCCACGAAGGGGAGAAGGTCAACGCGGGCGCGTTCAAGGCGCTCGTGAAGGCCGCGGTGGCCCAGGCTTCTGGTTGACATCCGTATGACTGCCCATAGCGGCGGCGCTACGCAGATTCCGCTTGGCCACAAAGACAATGCGGGCAATGATGATGAGAGGTGCCAAAAACGTAGTCTCAGGACAGCGAGAGAGCCCAAAGAAAAGCAGCCGTGAGAGATCCTGGCCCTGTTGATGGATCATCATTCAAGCCATCGTCGCCATGGGTCCTCATCTTCAAAACCAGGAAGCCATTTCGCATCACTCCTCGCACGTTCCTGGGCCACGAAAAATACGCTTTTCAGATCTCCTGGAAGACTGTTGTAAAGGGAAGGAGATCTCTCTTCTTTGAGCTGGTCTGTATGGATTGTAATCCACGCAAGAATCTCTGCGCACAACTCCGCCTCGCGCGTTTTCTTTGCTACCCAGAGTTGATTCGCCGTCTCAAAATAGTAGTTGAGCGGCTCGATTCGACCAAATGGTCTAACATCGGCATAGTACTCAGAGATATGTAGCGTGGCATATAGGGCGATTCGAATAGACGTCCCTGCTCCTTGAACAGGGTTAAGGCAGCGAATCAAATCCCCCATACCGGTCAGGATGCCGTGACGTCCTGTGTCGCGTCCCTCCCACTCGGCCTTCAGATTTCGAGCGCGTTTCACGCTGTAATGAAGAATCGCAAGGGTTAGGTGAACCCTTTCCCTAGCACCGTAGCGCCGAGAGAGAAGGGTTCGAATCAAAGAGGTGTCCGCATTTCCTTGTACCCGCAGGCCGCTCAAATCCCATGTCGCGCCATGCACGCGAGCGATAGGCTTCAAAAAATGGCGAAACAATTTCCCAAAAAGAACGCGGTCCCTAGCCCTAACTGCCTCCATCAACACCTCATGAATAGGCCGGAGTGGGTCAACTTCTCTTGGTCTCAGAGCTACCGTAATAAGTCGATATTGAATCTGGGTCGGGTCTCCAGGCATGAATTCCACCTGCGTGAGACCGTAATCAATGAGTGACTTTGGTTTGATGCGATCTGCAAGCTTGGCGGCGAGAATCGTTGGGTTTATATTCTCAATCTGAAGTATCAAGACAGGAATCACAAGCACGACGGAGGTAAGTGCGAAAGTTAACACAGTATCCACAATTTTCAAGGCGGTCGCACTCTGAGGTGTAGGTAGTGCTGCGAAGGCCAAATAGCCGACCAGGAGAGTCCCCGCGAAATAGAAGAGAAGGACATAGACCTCGCTACTGCGGTAGAGTTCGCGAAGTACGGACGATTTGGATGATGAAAGTTGGGCAGTAATAAAAATTAACGCAAGCGCTACACCGCCAACAGAACTCGTTGTTTGGATAGCTGTTGCCAGAACCGCATCAAGATGCGAGTCATCATGGCCTAGCGGATTGTAGATAACCGCGCTGCCCCTCCAGATTGCGCCGATCCACACAACCGACACCATTACAATGGTGACGAAGCTCAAATGCCGGATGCGGTAAAGTGGCATGAGGCCTCTATCCTTCGAAATAATCAGCGATGAGTCCACAGACCTCTTCCAAAAGGTGCTGGCGCTCGATGAGAGTTGGCAAGAGAAGATGAGGTGCTCCCGCCACGACGACGAGGCGCTTTTTCTTGGCTTGTGTGGAGGTTTCCATGAGCAAGCTAATTAACTCTTGCGGGATAACCTCGTCCCGCTCACCAGTGACAATCAGCAGATTTCCCTTGAATGCACGTAAACTTTCAAAGGCATCAGATGTTTCCCAACTTCTTGCTACTCTAATAGTGGCAGAGAACGTTGGGTTGCCAAATGGTATGTCAACGGCTGCCATGGCGTACACTGCTGGATAAAACAGGATCAGTGCCCTGGGCTGTGACTCCTTTAGCAGCTCAAGGGCAATGTGCCCCCCCATGCTGAAGGCACAAAGCGGGGCGGTCTTGCCAAAGCCGGAAACCTCTAGGGCGCCTTGAGTTTCTCTCACGCGCTTTCGGAGACTGGACGCTTGAAGTGTTCCCGTACTAGCACCGTGGCCTGAAAAGTCGAAGGCGAAGGACGGAATACCGTAAGAATCGGCCAGTTTTGCAGCGATAGGCTGAGCCCGCTCCTTTGTGGCTCCTCCCGCTCCATGAAGAAAGAGAAGTCCGTCCTGTATTTTAGACGAATGTAGGTGGTCTGGGATAATAAAACGGCCAGAGAGAGTCTCGTCGGCGGCATAGAATGTAGTTTCCTTCTCGATCATATGTAAGCCTTCCAAATTTTCTTAAGGGGATCTAGTACATGCCCCGAGATTGTGGTTCTTAAGCCAAGGCTGAAGCGAAAGGCGCTAGAGATATAGAGGCGCCTCAGCCATCGGTCACTTCCGTCAAAGCGAGGTGTGTAGACATCCCTTCCGTGTGCTACACCAAGGTTATCGATATACCAAAATTCGCCGGGTCTAAAACAGACTTTCACCGCATTTCGTTCTAGTGCGGCAGCTAACTCTTTGAGTGCTTGAGCCGCTAGATCGTCACCCTGAACTGCTTCCGTTGCGTTCAGATTAACTCGAATGTAGGGAAAGTTACGATTCCCGAAAAGGATTGGAGATGGACTTCCAATTCGTCCTACCTTCTGGGCGACGTTGTTACCGACGATGAAACGCGACTCAAAGAGTATTGAAAAGATGGCGTTGGGAAGGTCGTCGGCCCCTAGCCCCGCAAGTGTTGTTTCTGCCCCATCTGGATTACGCAGGCAAAGCAGCCCAAGGTAGTCCCCTGCAAGGGGGTGGAAGGCATCCTCTGTATGCAATCCGAACCGTGACCCAAAGCCAGAACTGGCGACTAGGTCCCGATGCTCAGGGATTGGCATTACGTCGTTAATTATATAGCCGTTTTGAATTGTTGACCAACCAAAGGGGTCACCAAGAAGCGACGCGAATAATATATGCGCGACATCGTAATAGGTAGCATATTCTATCTCATCAGGAGGTCGGTGACGAGAAGGGGTCGCGCCCACTTTTCCTTCTAGTAGACTACCGAGATCAATATAGAGCGCGTCGTAAGCTTGATGCCTCCTAAAGGCATGAAATGCCTCCCTGATTGATCGGGGAAGATCTTGGGCATGGAATGCTGCCAATTCAAGAAGTGATAGGACTTCTTTTTGATCGCTTCCTCCGAGGAGGTCCGTAATGAGACTGTGAATTTCTTCTTGCTCCGATGGTTGAGGAGAAAGTCGGTGTATCTTTGCTTCCCATGGCATCTTTGTCACCGTCCCTTTCGTGGTGGCCATTGCCTCTTCATGTAGAAGCTAAGCATACCTCCCAGACCGTAGTGGTGACAAGTGCTAATGCAGAGGCTATTAGCGACATGCGCATGGGTTAACCAATTGAGTGGAGAGGCCCTCCGAGAGGCCCTCCGATAGGTGCCGCCCAAATCGAGAGTCTCGATCGCGATGGCGAGACCTTGCGGATACTGAGCAACCCGAATCGCGCCACCCTTCCTGCTCCTCGGGCCGCAGATGAGGCCGGATTGGGTCAGTGCGGACGTGCAGGCGAGCGGTATATGGCTCCGCCGGTTCCTGTAGAAAGACTAATCCAACTCCCTCTCCCAGAGGGATAACTGGGCCGTTACGGTTGTTGAAAAGCGGGATGCGGCATTGAGCTGCTACCCACCGACCCAGGGTGGAGCGGGAGGAAAACTTCCAGCCGGGGAGGCGGCTTGGCGGTTTCCGGCCTGGAGTTGCTCGGCAGCCTCGCGAAGCGCCGCTACGAAACGCGCATAAACTTCGTAGAGCTCCCGTTGGGCGGAGGCCTGGCCTTCGATCCCGTCGACCTCTCCTGGATGCGCTCCCGGTGCTTCTCGACCGAAAGCTGCTTCCAGCAGGGGAGCCGCTCGAGCTTCAGGGTGTAGAAGGTTGCGTAACGCAGTCGGCCGAACGCCTCGCCCCGGCGCCGGGCAACCTGCACCAAGGGCTCTGTTCAAAGTGTGGCGGCCGGGGGCCGGCGGACGTCCACACCAAAGACGAGGTCTGGTCGGCGCTGGTCCTCACCCAATTGGTCCAGCAAGCCTGAGATCTGCTGCCGAGCCTGCGGTCGAAAGAGTCAGCTTGCAGGTGCGGCGTTCTCCGCAGTCCTCGGCTGGTGGAGTATTCCCTGGGGCGTGGTACTGACGCCCATCCAGGTCATACGCAACGTAGCGGCCATGATGTCGGGGCCGTCCCCGGAGCTGCCGAGCGTCCACCTGGAAAAAATGCTCCGGCTATCCCTATTACTGCCCACAGCGGCGGCGCTACACAGATGTTGGCGTTAGGCAGCTCGAGACAAGTCATGAAATGGGCTATCTACGCGCCCACCGCTGCGGACGTTATCCTCGCCGCAGTTGCGCCTCGAGCGCGGGATTTGGAACGGAACTTGCTCTTACCGTGTGCATGGGCGACCTCGCCGGCCGGGGTGCATCTCCGGCGGCACGCCCGCAAGGAGGTACACCATGAGCAAGACACGCAGCTTCGCCATCTGTTCGACGATAGCCCTGCTCCTAGTGCTCGGGGCTCCCGCGACCGCGAAGGCTCAAGACACTCCGAAGACGAAGTGCGACTTGACGTTCTCCATCAAGGAGTGGGCGGTGATCTACAAGCACGCCACCGGCTCGGGGACCATCACCTGCGACAACGGCAAGTCGATCCCTGTGACGATCACATCCAAGGGCGGTGGGCTGACCGCGGGTAAGTTCAGGATCGAGGGGCACGGGGAGTTCACGGCCGTGCGCCACGTCCGCGACCTCCTGGGCAGCTACGTGGCAGCCGAAGGCAACGCCGGCGTAGTGAAGTCCGGAGCCGCCACGGTCTTGACCAAGGGCGACGTCACCCTGGGCCTCGCCGGCAAGGGCGAGGGGTGGGACGTCGGCATCAGTTTCGGCAAGTTCACGCTCACCGAGCGCAGATAGCGCTCAACCGCCGGCCGGCCGATGTGGCCGGCCGGCCTTTCTCGCTCCTTCCCGCATCTTCTGTGCCGAAAAGCGTCCGCCTCCATTCCACGATCGTTCCGCTTATAGGCCACTCCCTCCAACGTTGAGGCTTATCCTGAACTAGTGTAGAGTGCCGTCAAGTCAAACGTTCAGCGGGAGATAGCTTGAGATGGCGTTTAAGCTGATTTCAATTTTCGGGATATTAGTCGGTGTCTCATGTTTCTGGGTGGCGACGACGTTGCACCCGGGAGGCTATGACTGGAGTCGGGACTATATTTCGACGCTGCTCAGAGGCCCATCAAGTCCAGCGCGCATGCTTGCGGTCGCTGGACTGCTATTCTTCTGCGTGAGTATCGCCTTGGTGTTCGAGCGGTTGGCTCGTGCGGTCGAGTTCTCGAAGAACTCAAAGGTCATCCAAATTGGAGGCATCGGATCCATGGTCTATGCGTCGCTGACTATCACGCCCATGCACAATCTGATGGTCACGATCTCACTCGCTTTCTTTGTGATTGCTGTGCTCGCACTCCTTCGAGCCCTTTACGTGGGTCGTGAGATTGGGTTCCTCGTTGCTGGATGTGTGTGCCTTGCGGTGCTCGTCGCGAGTGCGGCCGTTTACTATACGGATACCTATGTTTTCCTGCTTCCCTGTGGACAGAGGACGTCGTTCGCACTTTTTGCTGTCTGGTTGGTGGCTTTGGATTTCGGCGTCCCTCGCTTGCGTCTTGGAAAGAATGAACCGGCCTAATCATGCGCTGCCAGCGAACCCGGCCGTTGCGCTCTTGCTGCAATTCACGCGTCCCGCGGGCCGGGTCGCTGAGCTTGGGTCGTTGGGATGCCGCCGGCTCGGGGACCATCACCTGCGACGACGGCAAGTCGATCCCGGTGACGATCACGTCCAAGGACGGTGGGCTGACCGCAGGCAAATTCAGGATCGAGGGGCACGGCGAGTTCACCGCCGTGCGCCACGTCCGCGCCGTCCTTTTCTAGATAGCTGGCTTAGAAATGAACCTGGCTGTTGATGCAGCGAGCCTTAAGCGCCTCATGGAAGCTCTTGAGGAGGCTTTGGCAGAGACGGACCAGTTCCTTGCGCGTGTCGGTAACGAGCCGGCGCAAGATTCCACTGCAGCCCTTGAACTTGCGAGTTTCCCTAAGCGCGGTCTTGTCTTGACTGCCTACAGTCAGGCAGACATGCTTCTTGAGGTCGGCTCCGAGCTCGTAACCTGCTTTATTCGAACCTGTGCCGAGCCCGCTTTGCCCATAGCATCTTGGTCATCAGTACGTGGCGTTATTGAGCCTTGTGCTCTTGCTACTTGGCTTCTTGACCCGAGTATTAACGTGAGAACACGTGTGAAGAGGAGTTTTGCCCTTCGCTTCGAGGGTCTAGACCAACAGGTCAAGATGATGCGCGCGGCGCATCGTGTCGAAAATATCGAAGCAATCTCCAGACGAGTCGACGAAGTTGAGCAGGAAGCGATTAGCCTCGGTTATGAGGCGATAACGAACAGGGATGGGCAACGTACTGGTATTGGCCAGGTGATGCCGTCGATCACGTCAATAGTGGGCGAAACTCTAGACGAGGAGGTAGCTTATCGCATCCTCTCCGCAGTTACCCATGCTCATCACTGGGCGGTACGTCGGCTAAACTTCGATATACTTCCGATGGATGATCCGGCGATCAACCCGAGTGCAATCGCTCCTGGACTACGCGCCCTGAAGAAAGCAGCCAAGCCTGGCTGCTTTGTGTATCTCGCGGATCAGGCTATGAAGGCATTTACGAGGCCCGTTTTGTGCAAAACGAAGCTGTTCGGTGGAGATTACGGCCTGCTTGGCGCCCGAATAAAGTTCCATAATCAGCGAGTTACCGAGTTGTCAAAGGCTGTCGGGTTCGTGCCCGAGCGAGAGAAGTCCGGCTAACACGGCCGATTGAGCGGGCGGCAAGCCGGTCCGTATCCACACGCGCCTCGAGCATAGGGTGTTCTACGTGGCGAAGTTCGAAGAAGCTATTTACGTCCTGCACGCCTTCGAGAAGAAGAGTAGACAGACTCGCGACGCAGACTTGGTTTTGGCGCGAGAGCGCCTGAAGCAGGTCGAGGCACTGCGGCGTGCAGGCAGGGAGGAGAGAAAATGACCGTCCGTGTGCGGCGTTCTAGCGCCAATGTGTTCCGCGATCTTGGGTTCAGCGAAGACGAGGCGGAGAACCTCAAGATTCGCGCCGACCTGATGATCGAGCTGACGAGTCTGATTGAGGCCCGGGGCCTCACGCAAGTGGATGCCGCCAAGCTTCTCGGAGTGACTCAACCACGGGTCAGCGACCTCACGCGTGGAAGGATCGATCGCTTCAGCGTGGACGGCCTGATTGAGATGCTCGGCCGTGCCGGCGCTCGCGTCTCGGTCGTGGTGAGGCAGCGCAGCCAAGTCGCCTGACACACCGCTCTTCCGGGGGTCGCCCCAGTTCCTCGTCATCCCCCAGTTTCGCCGGGCGGCGGCGCCACGGTAGGTGCCGCCGCCGGCGCCTTCTTGCGCCGCAATCGCAGCAGCGGACCCCACGGCCGCCAGCCGCCGCCGGCGGTGAGGCTCTCCCAGCCCCAGCGCAGCCAGCGCAGGAGGTTGAGCGCTAGCCACAGCGCCCAGGCGAGCATGGCCAGGCGATAGACGAGGAGCGGCACGGAGATCACCCAGGCCGTCGGCAGGGCTTGGGCGGCGCGGTCGGCGTACCAGTGGAGCTCGCCGGCGGTCGAGGCGTTGCCGAGGATCTGCATGTCGGGCGCGCCGAGGAGGCCCTGCTGGACCGCCCAGCAGAGGATGGCCAGGGCGGCGAGGGTCCAGGCGGCGAGGAGGATCTGCAGGAGGTCGAAGAGGCGGTTGCGGCGGATCTCACCGCCCCTCCGCCGCCGCAGGCCGAGGGCGAGGAGCCAGCCGGCCACCAGGGCGGCCACCAGGAGCGGCACCTGCGAGAGGCCGACGCCGAGGAGCGCCCAGGCGAGGGTGCCGAGCGGCGTCCA
>Ga0209626_1000154_pt1 | contig 14512 bp, 13 predicted proteins | sample JacPinW_OM1H0_M2_FD_187962 | JGI IMG/M metagenome (GOLD analysis project Ga0209626, IMG submission 187962) | Forest soil microbial communities from Algoma, Ontario, Canada - Jack Pine, Ontario site 1_JW_OM1H0_M2 (SPAdes) (version 2) | ecosystem: Environmental > Terrestrial > Soil > Boreal... | reverse complement strand
GCAGGCCGAAGGACGGATTCGCCCGCCGGAACCGCTCACCCTCGCTGACGGCAGTTCCCGAATGTCCAAGAGTGTTTCGTCCATCGACAAGTCGACGTTATGGGTTTCGCCGTTGTTTGTCATAGAGGCACACAGTGAGAAGAAGGGAGACCGTTGTGGTTGGTGCAGGAAAAGTGTCGGACTTCATCGTCGTCGGTGCGGGATCGTCTGGGAGCGTTGTCAACCGACGATTGCTTGATGCGGGCCACAGTATGGTCAGAGCACCTTCTCGCCGTACAACTCGCCGAGTGGATCGGCGATTAGCTCGAGGCGGGTGCCGTCGGGGTCACTGAAGTACAGCGAGGATTCGCTGCGTTCGTCTAGCCCCACGCCGGCGTCCATCAGCTTGGCGCGCAGGCGGTGCCATTGCTTCGGCTCGACGCTAATTGCGACGTGATGCAGGCCGCCGAACACCTCCTCGTACGGACCGAGGTCGAGATTGGGGAAATCAAAGAAGCCCAAGAGGTTACCGTTGCCGATGTCGAAGAAGAAGTGCGAAGAGCCGGGATAGTCACGGTTCTCGAATAACTCGGTCAGTGGAAACTCGAGTTGATCCTGGTAAAAGCGGATGGTGCGCTCGACGTCGCTGCTTACTAGGGCGGCGTGGTGCAGACCGCGCCCCGATGAGGGCGGACGCGCATCCTCGGCCTTCAGGTACCGGCTCCGAAGTCGCTCACGCTGCTCGTCAAAACGCTGACTTCGCTCCGCGGGGGCGTGGCCAACCATTGGCGTCTCCTAACTTGTCGCTATGACAGAGCACTCACCAGCTGGTAACGCAGAACGTCGTACGGACATTCACCTTTATGCAGCCGGCTCACATGGTGGTCGTGCTACTCATTCTTGGAGTTCCTTCTGGATCGTGCCATGTCTGCGCCCGAGCGGATGCAGCCGAATGAAGGACCGGACCGCGCTCGACCTTCTCAGCCGGACGGCGCCGATCGGTTGGTTCACTGCCGTCCGCTCCGGTGCAGCTAGTCACGTCCCGCTTCAATAATCTTGTGGGCCAGAGCGTTTGGGTCGCTGAAAAGGAGTTCGTGGCTGCCCGGCATCTGCACGAGGCGGTGCAGACCCAGGCGGCTCGACATCCGTGGATGCCAGCCCCACTCCTCACCCGGCGGCAGCGCGATGTCCTCGGTGCCGTTGAGATAACTCCGCGGTGTCTGCAGCGAGAAGAATTTGTCCAGATCCAGGGGCTCGAGAAACTGCCCAAACGGCTCAGGCGACAACTGGCGGTAGGCCCACTTCGCGAGCTCGAGATCGGCATCGTTGATGAACGCCTCGCGCCAAACGTCGAACGGCATCGTGATCGTATTGTCTGATGACGCCGCTGCAAGTTCCGAGAAAATTTTGCGGTGTTGCGGCGATATCACGTCGAAGATGCGCTCACCGCTGTTGAGCACGAGGGCGTTCCAGAAGACGAGCCGCCGCACCCGATCCGGAATGGCCTCCACTACCTTGCTGATGATCGTGCCGCCGTAGCTGTGACCGACCAGCACGATGTCGGTGAGGTTGTTACCGACGATGAAATCCACGATTGATTGGGTGGACTGGGCGTGGGTGACCTGCTTGTCGACTCCGTTGCCGTGTCCGGCCACCGTCGGCCCGAACGCGTGGTGGCCGTAATATTCCAACCGCTTGATGACGAGATCCCAGGCGGAGCCGTCGTGCCATGATGCGTGGATCAGAACAAATGTCGACATGCTGAGTCGGACCTCTCTGCGGTTGAGGAACTTTCGTCTATTTGGTGGGTGTCTTGCACGAACACACTGGAGCTCATGACTGGTCTGACTGGGCTCTGGGCGTCGTGAGCGCGCCGCGAAGCCGCCCGACACTGGCACACACGAACTGGGCAGCCGACGCGTAATGGTAGCCCCATATGTCGGACCCTCGGAGGCTGAAAATGAGGTCTGGGGTCGAGGAGAGCTCAACTCATGATTGTGAGGTCTGCGGCGGAGTCCACCGGACGGGCAAGCGTTTGATCCCGTGCAGGAACGCCGACAGCAGCCTCGCTGGTTCCTCGGTGACTACGATGTCGGGAGCCTGACGGTGCACTTCCCGGAAGGCCGCGTTGATCTCGCGACGTGCGAGGTTGGCGCCAAGGCAGAAATGAACTCCGCCAGCGCCGTAGCCCACGTGGGGATTCGGGTCGCGCGCTACGTCGAACATCCATGGATCGGCGAAGATGGACTCATCACGGTTGGCCGAGGCGTACCACATCGTGACCTTGTCTCCAGCGGCCATTTTAGTGCCGCGGAGTTCCACGTCGGTGGTGAGCGTACGGCGCATGTAGACGATCGGCGACGTCCACCGCACGATCTCCTCGACAGCCGTTCGGCTCAAGCCGTCGAAATCGTTCCACCACCGCTGTCGCTGTTCGGGATAACGCGTCAGGGCGAGCACACCGTGGCTGACCGCGTTGCGGGTGGTCTCGATACCGGCCCCAACGAGCAGGTTGAAGAACGACGCAATCTCGGTGGGGGTCAGCCGTTCACCATCTACCTCCGCCTCAACCAGGCTCGTCGTCAGGTCATCTCGTGGAGTCCGGCGCCGGTCGTCGGCGAGGGCTTGGCCATAGTCGCAGATGCCTCTCAATGCGCTCGCGTACGTGTCCAGATCGGGTGCCACCTCCGGATCTCCGAATCCAAAGACCTGATTGGTCAACTTAAAGAGCTGCTGGCGGTCGTGCTCAGGTACGCCCATCATGTCGCAGATCACCTGCAGCGGAAGGGGACCCGCTAGGTCTGACACCAACTCTCCCGTGCCATCGGGGTGGTTGGCCAACATGGCTGAGACAAGTCGGTGCGCACGGTCGCGGATGGACTCTTCGATCCTTGCCAGTACTTTGGGCGTGAATGCCCGGCCGACGATCGAGCGCAACCGCTGGTGACGCGGATCATCCAGCGCCAACATCGAGCTGGTGTACTCGGCCACTTGCGGATTGAGATTGCTGATCGTGAAATTGGGATAGGAACTGAAAGTCTCGGGATGACGGCTGGCGTACTGTACGTCATCAAATCTTGTCAGTGCCCAATGGCCTGCCCCAGGCTGCTCGCCCTTACGCACCAGCTGCGGGAAGAATCTGACCGGCGCCTCGCGACGAAGGGTTGCGAAAGCTCCGTCGCGGACCTCGTCATCAAGGGCCCAGAAGTCCCACGAACCAAGATCAATGTCCGTCAACGAAACCTCGACGGGCACGCGACCATTGCTGTGATGTGCAACTAGCATTTCCCAACCTACTCCTCATTGCCTTCTCCGTTAAACTTCGAAACGGTTTCCGCCGAAGGGCGATTCAGTGTCGTTGGACACACCGCCGATTCGAGTGTGTTTTTGGCTGATTGGGGCCTGATCTTCACCCACGACGACGACACCGCCTGGACGGTCCAACATCAAGACCGCCGACAGGGTGCGGGACAGGTCGAAGGTCACCGCGGTCATGCTGCGTCCGAAGATCACCCCGTCGGGGTCGGCGTTGAGCAGGTCGCCCAGCGCGCGACGGCATTGCCCGACAATCTCTTCGGCGTTGCGTTCCGCCCTGGCGATCGTTCCGCGGTTCGCCAGCGGACTGAGCATCGCGTGGCGGATGGCATCGGCGACGGTGTCCGGCGTTTGCGAGCCGCCCGGGCCGTCGAAGTGTGCGGCTCAGCCCCGTAACGCCGGGAAATGCGCGCGTATCGCGTTGACGTCAAAGGTGGTTGTGCGGGTCATGTCGCCTCTTGGGTGTCGTTGCGGCTCGTCGCGCGGACGACGTGATCGGCGATGAACGCGTACATCCGACGCGTGACGTCCGTTTCGTTGCTCATGATGTTGTAGCCGTGGTCGACGCCCTTCACCTCGTGGTATTCGACCAACGAGCCGACCGCATCCAGCTTGCGTGCATAGGTCGCGGCTTCATCGCGCAGGCGGTCGTACTCGGCCGTGATGACCAGGGCGGGTGCGATGCCCTCGAGATGGTCGCCGTTGGGGCCCCAGGCCGGAGACGCGAGCGGATCACGTCGCCGAACTCGGTCGGGGATGTACGCGGTGTCGAAGACATCTCCCATCCATGGCTGCAGCACCGCCCTTCGGCCGCGGTCAGACTTCTTGTCCTTCGCCGCCGTGACCAGGTCCAGCGGGGCGTAGTGCAGCACCTGAAGTCTGATGTCCGGGCCGCCGTTCAGTAGCGCCAGGCGGGCAGCCGCGGCAGAGAGGTTTCCGCCTGCGCTCTGACCGCCGACGCAGACTCTGGTGCCGTCCCACTCGCGGTCGGCCGACGATACCCACTGCAGGACGTCGTAGATCTGCTCGGCCGGGCTGGGAAACCGTCGATGCGGCGCCAGCACGTAATCGGTATTGACCACCACCACGTCGGCGTGTGCGGCGAGGTAGCGGCACCACGGATCGTCCTGCTCTGGATGACCGATGACGAACCCACCACCATGGACGTTCAGATAGACCGCCGGCCGGCGGCCGGTTTGTTCGGCTGGGTGGTAAATCGTCGCCGACGTGTCCCCGTGGCGCGTCGGGATCGACGTAGCGGTGGTGCGGCCGGGGATCTCCAGAAATCGGACACCCGGTTTGGCGGCGGGGTTGACCAGCGCTGCGAATGCGCGCGCCAGGGAATCGGCGACCACTCGGGTGGACAGAAAGGACACGGAGCTCCTCAGTACTTGGCGACGTCGAAGATGGCGTTGGCGAATTCTTGGGGTGCCTCTTGCGGGACGTCGTGGCCTATCCCGTCGAGAACTCGATGGTCGTATCGGCCGGTGAACAGCTGGCGGTAGGCGCTGCCGTCTTTGGCGGGGCCGTCGAAATCGCTGGCGATCGTGATGGCCGGCACCGTGATCGGCGGCATGCCTGCGAGTTGCCGATCCACCGCGTCGTACTGCGGCTCGCCCTGGGCCAGGCTCAGCCGCCACCGGTAGTTGTGGATGACGATGTCCACGTGATCCGGATTGTCGAACGCGGCAGCGGACCGATCGTAGGTCGCGTCGTCGAATTTCCACCGGGGTGAGGCCTGTGACCAGATGAGTCTGTTGAACTCACGGGTGTTCTGCCGGTAGCCGAGCTCGCCGCGCGGCGTCGAGAAGTAGTACTGGTACCACCACCCCGATTCCGCCTGGGGCGCAAGGGGTTTCAGGTTCGAAGCCAGATTGACGATGAGGTAGCCGCTGACCGAGACGAGTGCTTTGCAACGCTGCGGCCAGAGCGCGGCGATGACGCATGCCGTCCGGGCGCCCCAATCGAACCCGCCGATGACGGCCTGGGGGATCTTCAACGCGTCCATGAACGCGACGATGTCCGCAGCCAAGGCGGCCTGCTGGCCGTTGCGGAACGTCTTGTCGGACAAAAAATGCGTCGTGCCGAAGCCGCGGAGATACGGCACGATCACTCGGTAGCCCTTTGCCGCCAGCACCGGCGCCACGTCGACGTAGCTGTAGATGTCATATGGCCAGCCGTGCAACAGGATGACGGGTGGGCCGTCCGCGGGCCCGTCCTCGGCGTACCCCACGTTGAGCAGGCCGGCGTCGACCTGCTTGAGGGCCGGAAACGAGGTCCGGCCCGCACTGGTCGGGGGTGCGGCCGGCGGCGTCGAGGAACATGCGGCAGCGGAGGTGGCTGCGACTGCCGCGACCCCCATCGCCAGTGAAAATTCGCGCCTGGTGATCATGTGCGGCCCCTCCTCATGGGCGACATGCCGCCCGCCGAAAAAACTTGGACTTGCACATCCATTGTGGTGAATGGCAACCGGTGTCAAACATCCTTTGGAAGACTGATGACATCGGCCGCCCACCAACGGCACCGGCGTCGTTAGCTGACGATGACTTCGTCGATGTCGATGCTCACCGTGACGGGCACGGGAATGGGATGCCCACTCTCGTCGCGACCGTGCACGATCCGTTTCATCGGGATGATGATCCCTCCGAATTCTCGGTGATCGTTCATGTAGTGCGCTGCCGGCGATCCCGCGGCGACGTCGACCTCATAGTCCCTGCGCCGCAGAAGTCCGTCGGAGTCGACGTACAGCACCTGGTCGGCGCTGTGGGTACCGATGCTCTCGGGGTAGTGCACCCCGAGCCGACGCCATGCCTGACCGTCCTCGTCCCAGGGACCGAGTTCCTCGGTATGCACCCCGGGAAAGGTCAGGGAATAGGGTTCGGAGAGGTAGGTCCACATCGCGTAGCCGGCGAAGTAGGCCAGTTGCAACATCGACCAGGGCGTCTCCAGGGAGTGCTCGCTGAACGACTCGCGCGGTGCGGTCAGGGCTTCGATGGTCTCGGCTGCATCGTCATCGGTCTCGATCAGGACGCGGCGAGGGGTATACGACGACCGCAATCCCGGCTGGGTGAACGGACGGTGCCAGGCGCGCTGTTCTTGGACGCGGATCTCCACGGTCGAGTCGTTGATGACGCCGTCAACGTTCTTCAGTGGCCACAGAACCCCGCCGACGATCTGGTGAATCTTGATGGTATGGAGCTCTTTCCACCGTTCAAGGCCGCCATAAGCGGCGAGTACTTCGTCGAGTAGTTTCATTTTCCTTCTCCTTGTTCTCCGTTGACAGAAGTTCCGTTGTCGACAGCAGCCAGTGCCACCCGGTTGAGAAGGCGCGCGAGTTCACCAGGCATGGAATAGCAGGGAGAGAGTGTCCGCTGTCCATCCTCTCGACGGCCGCCGCACGGACCGCGAAGATCTCTTGCAGATCGGGCGGCAGCGACTCGTCACTGGTGCCGGCGGCGCCGCGCTCGGTCGACCCTTTCGTGACGTCTCGCAGCCGGCGACTGGCAACTCGGGACCCGGCGGATCAGACAGTGAGCACGAGGCGGCCCGGGACTTGGCGCGCTTCTAAGCGTTGGTGTGCATCGGCCGCCTGCGTCAGCGATAGTTCGTCGATCTGCAGGGTCAAATGTCCGCTGCCGAGCAATGGCATGACCTGCTCGGCCGCCGGGCGCGCGCTGGCCGGGTTCGCCAAAAGGTAAGGGCCGACGGAGAACCCAAGGAGGCCGGCGTTCTTCAGCCACAGCTGGTCACCCGTCACCGGTGTATCGGGGCTGTGTGCTGCGTGCCCGAGGAGCAGGATGCGGCCCAGCGGTGCCAGGACATCGAGCGTTGCGGTGCGGATGTCGCCGCCCACCGGGTCGACCACGACGTCGACCGGCTGATCGGCTAGCGCATCGACGAACTGGTCACTGGTGAGCACTTCGTCGTATCCCAGATGGACGGTGTCCTTGATCCTGTTGCGCGAAAAGACGGTGCCGACGATGCGGGAGGCGCCGAGCGAGCGAGCGACCGCGGGAAACGCAGCTGCCAGTCCGCCCGCGGCACCGTGCACCAAGACGCTCTCTCCTTGCTGCAGATGAGCAACTCGCGTCAGCGCCAGGTAGGCCGTTGTGGCGTTGGGCAGCGCCGCGACCGCCAGAGCCGGATTCACGTCGGAGTCACTGAGGGATACGACCATCGACGCTTCGGCGACGGTCACGCTGGCGTACCCGCCAAGTGCCATTTGAGACACCGTGACCACTGGTTCCCCGACGTGGAAGCCTTCGACGCCGTTGCCGAGTTGGCGTACCGTGCCAGCCACTTCCAGGCCTGGTACAAACGGGGGCTGAGGCAGGCCGGGCCGATTTGCCATGTCACCGCGGCGCAGCAAGACGTCGATTAGGCCGACGGCAGCGTGCGAGGTGTCGATGGTGATTTGCCCGGGGCCGGGTTCTGGATCCGGCAACTCGGCCTCGGTGAGTACCTCGGGTCCACCGAACGCGCTGACGACCACAGCGTGCATGAACTGTCCTCCTGATGGGTCCTCGCGGTGAAGCCTGTTGCGATCGAGCGCAAAGCAATGGCCTTGCGTTGTCTAACCCACACTTGCTGCATTCTGTTCCGAAGCCGGCTTAGCCAGCCCTTTTATGCGTGAACGCGATCGTGCTCACAACGATTCACGGGTGATCTGGGGGCCGGCTGAGGGCGGCGCTCCGTTTGAACAACGCAACACTCTTGCGTTGTGTGTAGACTGTGGTCATGCCGCCCGAACGGACGTTTCAGCGCGCCTACTCACCACAGCACAAGGAGCAGCGCGTCACCGACCTGATGCAGGCCGCGCGCGCCCTGGCGGCCAGAGACGGGGTGCGCACGGTGACGTTGACCGCGATCGCGACCCAGGCCGGCGTACACGTGTCGGCGGTACGCCGCTACTTCGAATCTCGCGAGGAAATCCTCCTCGGCCTCGCCGAGCAGGGTTATGCCGAGTGGGCGCAGGCACTGACCGATCGGATCCACGGCCGCGACGGCCTGACGTCGACCGATCTCGCGCAGGCGGTGACTGCCACCCTCGTCGAGCGTCCCCTGTTCTGTGACCTGCTCACCCACGTCACCCTGAATCTCGAGCGGGAAGTGACCTACGAACGCGTACACACTTTCAAATTCACCGTCAGTGCGATACTGGGCCCCCTCCAGGAAGCCATCACCGGCGCTACTCATCTGACGCCGGAGCAAACCGGCGACCTCGTCATCGCCACAATCGCGTTGACCGCTCCGCTCTGGCAAGCTGCTCATCCCGCGGAGACGCTGACGCGCCTGTACGCGGAGGAACCCACGCTGGCACACATCGGTATCGACTTCGCCCCCACCCTTACCCGCCTGCTCACCGCGCTGTGTGACGGCATGACCACCGCTCACAAATGACCAGCTCCCTGCTACGTGGCGCGGTGGCGAAACCCCTGGAACGCACAGCCGAACTACAGCAGCTTTCTGCGGTGCTGGCCGCCGCTGCGAGCGGCCGTGGGCAGGTGTGCGTGATCGAAGGGCCCAGCGGCATCGGCAAGTCGCGTCTGCTCGACGAGTGCGCCCGTTCCGCTCAGACGCTGGGCATGTCAGTCTTGCGGGCACGTTGTAGTGAACTGACCCGCGACTACCCGTATGGGGTTGCCCGTAACCTGTTCGAGACCATGCTCGTTCGCGCCGATGCGCGGACACGGGCGGATTTGATGCGGGGACCCGCGGCACTGGCCGAGCCCGTGTTCGGCAACGGCGAGGCCGCAGACGAATTCGGCGTCCTTCACGGTCTTTACTGGCTAACCGTCAACCTCGCCGAGCAGGGTCCGACGGCGATCCTGGTTGACGACCTTCCCTGGGCTGACGACTTCTCGTTACGATTTCTTGCGCACATCGCCGAACGACTCGACGATCTGGGCGTGGCTCTGGTCGTCACGATCCGTTCCGGGGATCCAGGTGCCGAGTCGGCGCTTATCGATCACCTGTGGAATGCGGCCACCTCACCACCGATTCGTCCACTCGAGCTCACCGATGACGCCGTCCGGACGCTGCTCGGTGAGGCACTTCCGGCCCATGACGTGGATGCGAGTCTCACCGGAAACGTCGTGCGCGAGACGGGAGGAAACCCATTCCTTGTCGTTGCCGTCGCTGACTCCATACGCGCCGGCGAGAGCCCCGGGTCGGCAACCCCGGAATCTATACGCCGCCACATCGCCCGCCGAATGGCGAGGCTGAATCCCAACGCCCGCGATCTGGCGAAGGCTGCCTCAGTGCTCGGTGACGAGGCCGCCTTAAGCGACGGCATTCTATTGGCTGGGCTGGACGCCTATCGTGGACGGGTTGTGGCCGAGGAGCTGGTACTTGGGCAACTCCTGCAATCGGTGGATCCAATCCTGTTTGCGCACAGGATCGTTCGTATAGCGGTTTATGGCCTACTTGAGCCGGGTGAGCGCCTCGCGCTGCACGCGGGAGCGGCGAAGTTGTTAGCGGGGAACGGCGCTGAACCCGAGATCGCCGCCGAACATGTGCTGCTGACCGGGCCCACGCATGAGGCGTGGGCGCTAGCGATCCTGCACGAGGCTGGGCACGCCGCCCTGCGAAAGGGTGCGCCTGCCGCCGCGTTGCGCTACCTGCGTCATGCGGTCCAAGCGACGGATACGGGTGACCCCGCCCCGCGAATGCTCATTGATCTCGGTCTCGCTGAAGCGGCAGCGGGCGAACCGATGTCATTGAACCGCTTCGAGCAAGCTTTAGACCTCATCAGCGAGCCGAGCGAGCGGGCTGACGCGCTCTACTCGCTCGGGCAGACGCTCTATCGTTTCGGGCGTTTCGCTGAGGCCGGTGCAGCGTTTCACCGCGGCGCCCGCCTGTTCGAGGGAGGCGACGAGCAGGTCCGACTTCGCTTCGAAGGCATGGCCTGGAGTGCCGAGGTTCATCTCACGCCCACGCAGCGCGGTCCAAAGGGTGCCGTCAACGGCGATGGGCCAGGCAGCCGCGCGCTGCTCGCTGTTGAGGCCCTGCGCCAGTCGCTGACCACACCGCCCGTCTCCCGGGCCGCTGATCTCGCGTTGCACGCCCTCGGCGACGGGGCATTGCTTGCCGAGCAGGGTTCACAAGGTCCCAGCGTCAACCTTGCGATCCTGGCGTTGCTGCACTGTGGCCGGTTGATCGAGGCGCACGTCGCCGCGGATGCCACCGTCCGCGACGCCAGAGACCGTGGCGCCCATCTCGCCTACGCCGAGGCATCGCTGGTGCGGGCCCTTGTTCTCTATGCGCGCGGTCGGATCAATGACGCGGCGGCGGATGCTCAGGCGGCGATGAATGGCTTCCAGCGTAAGGGGCATGCCCACGCCCAAACCGCCCTGGCGATCCTGGTGCACTGCATGGTCGAACGCGGGGAGCCGACAGAGGCGGCGAGCGCTATCGAGCGCGCGGGCGAGGAACTCGTGCTGACTCCGGCCATCAATGCCTACGTGTGCCTGGCCCGCGGGCGAATGAACCTATGGCGAAGGGATGTTGACGCGGCCCGGAAGGATCTCGACGCCGCGGAGAATGCGCTGCGGGATTTGGGTCCGGTAAACCCGACGATGTTGCCGTGGCAATCACTCGCCGGGATGGTTGCGCACCTTTCCGGTGATGAAGCACGGAGCCGCAGCCTGCTCCAAGAGGAGATTCGCCTCGCCCGGTCATTCGACGTACCTATCGCATTGGGCATTGCCCTGCGCCGCCGAGCGCACACCCAAGCCGGAGACCAGGCACTCGAATCTTTCCGAGAGGCGATCAACGCGCTAGAGGCCACTGAGGCGAAGCTTGAGCTGGCCCGCGCCCACGCGGGCCTGGGACGTGGACTGCGGCGCGCCGGTCAGCGAATCGAGGCCCGCGGTCACCTGGAGATCGCTTTGGATCTGGCGCATCGTTGCGGCGCAACGGGGTTGGAAGCCGAGACCCGAGAGGAGTTGATGGCCGCCGGCGGACGGCCACGCAGACCGACGGTCAGCGGGGTCGAGTCGCTTACACCGACAGAACTCAGAGTTGCCCACCTCGCCGCAGAGGGACTGTCCAACCGTGAGATTGCCGAGCAGACTTTCGTGTCGCGGCACACAGTTGCCTGGCACCTGCGCAACATCTATCGCAAGCTTCAGGTCGAATCACGCGAGCAGCTAACGCCGCACATCGACACGTAACGCCGTCATCCCGCTTCGCTAATCGCCCACCGATACCGGTAACTGATCCCCTCCACGACCTGACGATGATCCCGAAACGGCCGGCGACGGGCAGCTCGCCTACGACCTGGAGGCCAGGATCTGGGTACCCCGCGGCGCAGCCGCGGACGGCCAGCCGAAGACTGCATCGGAATCAGTGTGCTCGACTGCCTGCAATGCGACGGCACCGGAACGGTGCGGCTCGATCCGGCAGGCGACCACCGTCCGACGAGATCAGGCCGGTAACCCGCGCGCGCAGAGGCGTTCGGCAAGGCGTCAGCGACGGGCCAACCCCGACCCGGGTTGGCCGGTGTGCTGCAGGAACGAGTCGAGTAGCGTGTTCTAGCACGATCAAAAGACCCGGCTTACTGAGCCACACTGAGCGCCAAACCATCCGGTCAGCGTCAGCCGTGCCCCGTCCGCTGCTCGACATCACTGAGCGAGCCGAGGGGCTCGTCCCACTCACCATCCATCTCCTCGTCATAGCCCGAAATCGTCATCACCCACAGGATGGCGACGCCTTCTTCCGGCCGATACTCGAAGTCCGTCACCGGGCCGAGCCTTGCTGCTTCAATCCTGAAATTCCTTGATCGGCGGCGAATGTGTTAGGTGTCACCTCTCGCGTCGCGCGTCAGTGGTCGCATGTGCTCGGCTTGCTCGCTGTTTCGCGCTCCGGTGATCAGCGCCTTGGCGATTCTCAGGACAACGGAAGGGTAGAGCAGCCGTGTCGGCGCGTCGAGCATCCACGCGACGCGAAAAAACTGTTGGGCTACTGCGGGATCCGTTTCGGTGGCGGTCAAGACGCGATCCATATAAGTGTTGACGATCCGTGTTGCCAGTGACCGGCGGCCCTGCACCTGCGGCAGCGCCAGATCCGAACCAACCGCTGTGCGCCAGGCCACCTGAATCTTCTTGGCCGATTCGCCGAAGAACCGCTGCGGCAAGTTGAGATCGCCGCTGCGCAGACAGTTACGCAGAGTCTCGGCTTCGATCGCGGCGATCGTCATGCCCTGCCCGTAGATCGGATTGACGCTGCAAATGGCGTCGCCGAAAACCAGCAGGCCGTCCGGTGTGCGAGCGAGCTTGTCGTAACGCCGCCACCGGTTGGACGGGATCCGATAATGAGTCACCTCTCCCAGCGGCTCACCCGCCCGGACCGCGGCGAGCGCGTGGCGCGGCGCGAACTCCGCGATGAAGTCGAGCAACGCCGCACGATCCGCCGGTGGTTCCTGGCCCCCGACAGTGCCCCCCAGCACCAAGTAGGTGTCATCCTCACCGGCGAACATCGCAAATGTCGTAGGGCGACTCGGAACAGGATGGACCGTCAGCACCAGTTCGCGCAGCATGCCACGCGGAACACGCACGGGCATAGTGGCATACGCGATGCGCACCTCGAGTTCGTCCACCGGCGGTCTGCCGTATCCGAACTCCTCGAGGAACAGCGGCGTCCGCGAGCCGCGACCAGTGGCATCAACAACGAGGTCCGCGGCCAGCAGCGTTTCACCATCATCACCGTGCCGCACCACCCGGGCCCCGGTAATGCGGTTCCGATCGAGGTCCACCGTCAGGCCCACGACATCATGGTCCTCGAGGAACTCCACGTTGGGAATGGCGAGCACCTCTCGGCGCACACTGAACTCCAGTAGCGGTCGGCTCACATGATAATCCACCAACCAGACGGGATCCGGCACAGTCGCCGAGCGCACCATCAGGTGCCCGCCGAAAGTGGACCAGAACCTCGATAGGTCGCCGTCATCCCACTTCACCGCACCGTCGGCGACAAGTTGGTCGAAAAAGCCCGGAAAGAGCTCTGCGAGAATCGCTACACCTCTGCCGAGTAGAGCGTGAGGATGTCTGCCTTGCGGCACTCCGCGGCGGTTTACCGGATCACGAGGCAGGACGTCACGTTCGACCACAGTGACCGTCCGATAAAAGTCGGCGAGCACGCGGGCGGCGAGAAGGCCGCCCATGCTCGCACCGAGAACAACGGCTCTGTCACGAAGTTCAGGCATCAGATTCCTTCCTTGGCCAGCGAAATGAATTGACGGCAATGCTGATGGCGCCGGGACCGTGTTGAGCCGGTACAGAGCTGTCGTCTCTGCCGAGATTACTTACAGTTAAACAGGTTTCGACTCGCAGCCAACCAGGCCTTCGTGAGGTCCACGAAAAGCCCGATCCGCACATAATTAAGTTGTACTGCGCCCTTAGCACGGTACGCAGCCTGCTTTGGCTGTGGTGGACCCGTTCGGCTAAATCTGCTGCAGGAAAGTCTGTTTCGTCGGGATCGGTGATCATATCCTGTTCTCGATGGTCGTTTGGATGCTTGGCCTGCGTGGTATCGGCGAGTTGCACGAGGGAGGCGTTAACAGCGTGCCAGCCACGGTGCCGGTCAACCCTCGAGCACGACGAAGTCTTCCGACTTGATGGAGTCGGTCACCGACAACAGCTCGGGTGGCGGCGCTTCCATTCGACGGGACCGCAGGCCGAACCACGCGCCGTTGGTCGTCACGGTCGCTGCGACCGCACCGTCGCGGCGCAGCATCTGGGCGCGGCTGCGCCAGCGCTTGCCGTCCGCGCTGTAGCCGGTGATCTGGTACGTGACGGTGATCAGGTCGCCCAGCCGTACCTCTCGCCGGTAGCGGATCTCCTCGGTCAGCGACACCGCGCCAATGCCGTGCTCGCCCATGCGGCGCAGGTCCCAACCCTGCTCGACGAAGTGGCAGTAGCGGGTGTGCGAGCAGTACTCCAGGTACCTCGTGTTGTGCAGATGACCGATGAAGTCGATCTCGTCGAAGCGGATCTCGAAGGACTTTTCGTAGGTGTTACCGGTCTCACGCTCGCTCGGCTGATCGCGAAGAACGCCTTCGACGGAATCGGCTCCATGAACCATTGCGTGACCGGGATCCTTATCCATAGTGTCTCATTTCGATGCGTGCCAAATGTGCTGTCGGTGAATCGATGTTTTGCCCGGTGTACCTACCGCCAGCGTCACGAGAACAGTTCTGGGTTGGATGACGATGTACTGC
>Ga0209626_1000153_pt1 | contig 14518 bp, 15 predicted proteins | sample JacPinW_OM1H0_M2_FD_187962 | JGI IMG/M metagenome (GOLD analysis project Ga0209626, IMG submission 187962) | Forest soil microbial communities from Algoma, Ontario, Canada - Jack Pine, Ontario site 1_JW_OM1H0_M2 (SPAdes) (version 2) | ecosystem: Environmental > Terrestrial > Soil > Boreal... | reverse complement strand
GGGAGGGGACAAGCCCCTCCCCTACACAAAAAGAATGAAGATCTCGACATGAGAACCGACCTCACCGACATCGTCCTCGCCGCGCCGGTGCGGACGCCGATCGGCAAGTTCGGCGGCGGCCTGGCCGCCCTCTCGGCGGCTGACCTGGGGACGGCGGCGGCCAAGGCCGCCCTGGAGCGCGCCGGCCTCGATCCGGCGCGCGTCGACCAGGTAATCTTCGGCCACGCCCGCCAGGCCGGCGGCGGCCCCAACACGGCGCGCCAGATCGCCTACCGCGCCGGCATCCCCGTCGACCGCCCGGCCTACACCGTCAACCAGGCCTGCGGCTCGGGCCTCCAGGCGGTGCTCTCGGCGGCCCGCACCATCCGCACCGGCGAGGCCGCGGTGGTGCTCGCCGGCGGCACCGAGAGCATGTCGAACACCCCCTACCTCCTCCCCCGCGCCCGCTGGGGCTACCGGCTGGGCAACGCCGAGATCGTCGACGGCATGTACCGCGACGGCTTCGACGATCCGCTCTCCCAAATGGTCATGGGCGAGACGGCCGAGGAGCTGGCGGCGGAGGCCGGCATCGACCGCGCCGCCGCCGACGCTTTCGCCTTCGAGAGCCAGGCGCGCTGCGAGAGGGCGCGGGCGGCGGGCCGCTTCGCTTCCGAGATCGTGCCCGTCCGCGTCCCCGGCAGGAAGGGCGAGGTCGTCGTCGACCGCGACGAGCACCCGCGCGACGGAGTCACTCTCGAGTCGCTCGCCCGCCTCGCCCCGGTCTTCCGCCAAGGCGGCACGGTCACCGCCGGCAACGCCTCGGGGATCACCGACGGCGCCGCCGCCATCGTCGTCGCCTCGCGGGCGGCGGCGGCAGAGCTCGGGCTGCCCATCGCCGCGCGGCTCGCCGGTTGGCAGGTGGTGGGGGTCGAGCCGCGGATCATGGGGATCGGCCCGGTGCCGGCCGTCCGGAAGCTCCTCGCCGCGGCCGGCCTCGCCGCCTCGGACGTCGACGACGTCGAGCTCAACGAGGCGTTCGCGAGCCAGGTCCTCGCCTGTCTCCACCAGCTCGACCTCGATCCCGCGACCGTCAACCGCGACGGCGGCGCCATCGCCCTCGGCCACCCCATCGGCGCCACCGGAGCGCGCATCCTCGTGACCCTGCTCCATGGCCTGCAAGCGCGAGGAGGCCGGCGGGGCATCGCCACCCTCTGCGTTTCCGGAGGCATGGGCCTAGCAGCGCTAGTCGAACGCGAGCAGGCTGCATGATTGTTTTTTGCCACGGTCCGAGTGGCTCAAGCTGGCCTCCCGCAGCGACTGGCAGCGCCACGTCTCCTACCATCGCAGGAGGCAAGCCGGTGCCGGCGCGCCCCCGAAGGAGCGGAGGGAGGCCAGCTTGAGCCACCTCACCAACGGCGGCCAAATCCTCGTCTCGGCGAGCTTCGAGGAGAAGTCGGCACCCTACGTCGCGGCCCTCCAGGCGATCGGCATCCCGGCGGAGCGCATCACCGTTCTTCTGCCCGACGCTGCCGGAATTGCGTCGGCGCGCGAAAGGATCGCCGCGGCGGCCGGTCTGGTGCTGACCGGCGGCGCCGACGTCGAGCCCAAGCGCTACGGCGAGGAGCCGCTCGCAAGCGCCCGCCTGGAAACCATCCCCGACCGCGACGCCCTGGAGTGGGAGCTCCTGGCCGGCGCCCGCGAAAGGCGGATTCCGGCCTGGTGCATCTGCCGCGGCATCCAGGTGCTGAACGTCTTCCTGGGCGGCTCGCTCTGGCAGGACATCCCCTCCCAGCTGCCGGCGCCGGCAGCGGCAGCCGCGCCCCGCGAGCCCGTCGATCACGAGATCTACGACACCCCGGAGACCCTCGCCCACAAGGTGTGGGTGACGGATCCCGACACCGCCCTGGGCGCAAGGCTCGCCGGCGAGCCGATCCGGGTCAACAGCCGCCATCACCAGGCGATCAAACGGCTGGCGCCGGGCCTGCGCGCCGCCGCCGTCTCGCCCGACGGCCTGGTCGAGGCTGCCGAGCTGGATTCTAAGGGGGACAGCTGGTGGGTGCGCGCGGTCCAGTGGCATCCCGAGAACCTGATCGCCATGGCCCCGCAAAAGGCCCTCTGGGACGACTTCGGCGCCGCCCTGGCCGGCCGGCAGGCCGGCTCGCGGCGATCCGCGCGCTCAGCGCCATGAGCGAAGCCGTCCTCTGCCGGCGGGACGGCCGCACCGCCACCGTCACCCTCAACCGGCCGCCGCTCAACATCCTCGATCTGCCGACGCTCGCCCGGCTGGGAGAGGTCTTAGCCGATCTCGCCGCCGACGCCGAGCTGCAGCTCGTCTTCCTGCGCGGCCAGGGCGACCGCGCCTTCTCGGCCGGCGTCTCCGTCCAGGACCACACGCCGGACAAGATCGGCGCCATGCTCGCCGGGCTCCACGGCGCCATCCGCCGCCTCCGCGACCTCCCCGCCGTGGCCGTCGCCGCCGTGCACGGCCACTGCCTGGGGGGAGGGATGGAGCTGGCGCTCGCCTGCGACCTCGTGCTCGCCACCGAGGACTCCCGCTTCGGCCAGCCCGAGATCGACCTCGGCTGCTACCCGCCGGCCGCCGCCGCCCTCTATCCCGCGCTCTTGGGCGCGCCGCGCACGCTCGAGCTGCTCCTCACCGGCCGCACCTTTACCGGCGAGGAGGCCGAGCGGTTGGGCCTCGTCACCTGGCGGGTGCCGGCGGGCGGCCTCGACATGGGGATCGCCGAGGTCGCCGCCGACCTGACGGGGAAGAGCGCCGCCGTCACGCGCCTCGCCAAGCGGGCCGTCCGCGCCGGCCGCGACCTCCCCTTCGCCCAGGCCCTGGCGGAGACCGAGCGCCTGTACCTCGAGGAGCTCAGCCGGACCGCCGACATGGAGGAAGGCCTCGCCGCCTTCGTCGAGAAGAGGAAGCCGGTGTGGAAGCACCGGTGAAAGGAGAGATCTCATGCCTGACACCGTCCTGACGGAGCGGGAGGGCCGCGTCGCCATCCTCACCATCAACCGGCCCGACAAGCTGAACGCCCTCAACGAGCAGGTGCGCACCGACCTCCTGGCCGCCCTGGCGGCGGTCGAGAACGATGCCGCCATCGGCGTCGTCGTCCTGACCGGCGCCGGGGACAAGTCGTTCATCGCCGGGGCCGACATCGGCGAGTTCGCCGGCCGCTCGCCCTTCGACCAGCGCGAGGCCATGCGCAGCCCGCGCATCTTCGACGTCATGTCCTCCTTCCCCAAGCCGGTGATCGCCATGATCAACGGCTTCTGCCTGGGCGGCGGCTGCGAGCTGTCGGCCTCGTGCGACCTGCGGATCGCCTCCGACAAGGCGCGCTTCGGCCAGCCGGAGATCAACCTCGGCTTGATCCCCGGCGGCGGCGGCACCCAGCGCCTCCCCCGCCTCATCGGCCCCGGCCAGACCATGAAGATGGTCCTGACGGGCGACATGATCGGCGCCGCCGAGGCGAAGGAGATCGGCCTCGTGGAGATGGTCGTGCCGCACGCCGAGCTGCGCGCGAAGACGCTCGAGCTGGCTGCCAAGATCGCCGCCAAGAGCCCGCTCACCCTGCGGGTCGCCAAGGAGGCGGTGCGCGCCAGCCAGAGGCTGCCCATCGAGGAGGGCATCCTCTACGAGCGCGACCTCTTCTGCCTCTGCTTCTCGACCGAGGACAAGGAGGAGGGGGTGCGGGCCTTCCTCGACAAGCGGCCGGCGGAGTGGAAGGGGAGGTAGTGGCGCTCACCTACGGCGTCGTCGACATCCACGTTCACATCCAGCCCTGGGCGCAGCTCCTGCCGGCCGTCCGGGCGCGCATGGAGAGCCGCCCGGGCCACGAGGAGCTGGCGCGCCTGATGCACCGGCCGGCCGCGGTGCTCGCGCTCATGGACCGCGCCGGCATCGAGCGGATCGGCATGATCAACTACGTGTCGCCCGACCTCATGGGCTTCACGGCGGAGGTCAACGACTTCTGCGCCGCCATCGCCCGCCAGGCCCCGGACCGCCTCGTCCCCTTCGGCTCGGTCCACCCGCGCTTCGCCGCCGACCCGGGCGGCGAAACCGAGCGCCTGCACGGGATCGGCATCCGCGCGCTCAAGGTCCACCCGCCGCACCAGCTCTTCGCCGCCAACGCCTACCGCGACGACCTCCCGGGGCTGGCGGAGGTGTACCGCAAGGCCGAGGAGCTGGGCCTGCCGGTGATGATCCACACCGGCACCTCGGTCTTTCCCGGGGCGCGGAACCGCTTCGCCGATCCTATGCCGGCCGACGACGTGGCGGTCGACTTCCCCCGCCTCCAGCTCATCCTCGCCCACGCCGGCCGACCCCTCTACATGGAGACGGCAGTCTTCCTCGCCCGCCGCCACCCGAACGTCCATCTCGACGTCTCGGGCATCCCGCCGAAGCGCCTCCTCACCTACCTCCCACGCCTGCCGGAGATCGCCGACAAGGTCCTCTGGGGCACCGACTGGCCCGATCCCGGAGTGCCGGGCATGGAGGAGAACCTGGCAGCCTTCCTGGCCCTGCCGCTGACCGAGGAGGTGCGGCGGAAGATCCTGCGGGACAACGCGTATCGGCTGTTCGGCTGGTAAGGCCGGCGCGGCAGGAACAGCTAGAATCGCACGATGACAGAGCTCGAAGAAGTTCTCCAAGAAATAGAACGGCGCAAGGCTGAGGTCGAACGTGGTGAGGCTCAGCTCATCGATTGGGATTTGGTGAAGGCCGAGGTCGAAGCCGAGCTCAAACGGCCCTTCCTGCGGTTTCTTATGTAGGGGCGGGGCTTGCCCCCGCCCGGGAGGAGACAAGCCCCTCCCCTACACAAAAGGAAACAGCGCGCGCGCAGCGCACCCTACAAGGTCGGCTAATTTCCACCGGTCACTCCAGTTTCTCGACCGGTTCCGCCGCCGAGCCAGCGGCAAACCGCGGGTACAATCCACCGCATGACCTCTCCCGCGCCGCACGCCGAGCTCCTCGCCCTGCGCTCCGAGTTCCCCATCCTCGAGCGCACGACCTACCTCATCAACAACTCGCTCGGAGCGATGCCGCGCGGCGTCCACGAGGAGCTGGCGGCCTTCGCCCGCCAGTGGGAGACGCGGGGGGTGAGGGCCTGGAGCGAGGGGTGGTGGGAGATGTCGGCGGAGACCGGCGACCTCCTGGCGCCGATCCTCGGCGTCAAGCCCGGCGGAGTCGCCATGCAGCAGAACGTGGCGGTGGCGGCGGCGGTCTTCCTCTCCTGCCTCGACTATCCGCGGGAGAGGAACCGCATCGTCTACACCGAGCTCAACTTCCCCAACGTCATGTACCTCCTGGAGGGCGAGCGGAGGAAGGGGGCGGAGATCGTCGTGGTCCCTTCGGACGACGGCATCGGCGTGCCGACCGAGCGCCTGCTGGCGGCCATCGACGAGCGCACGCGCCTGGTGCCGATCTCCCACACCCTCTTCCGCAGCGCCTTCGTGCAGGACGCGGAGGCCGTCGCGATGCGCTGCCGGGAGGTGGGGGCGCTCCTCCTCCTCGACGTCTATCAATCGGTGGGGTCGGTGCCGCTGGAGCTGGAGGCCTGGGGGGTGCACGCGGCGACGGGAGGCTCCGTCAAATGGCTGTGCGGAGGACCGGGAGCCGGCTTCCTCTGGGTGAACCCCGAGATCGCCGAAACCCTGGAGCCGGCCCTCACCGGCTGGCAGGCGGACGAAGAGCCCTTCGCCTTCCGCCCCGGCCCCGTCCGCTACACGGCCCCGCCCTACCGCTTCCTGAACGGCACGCCCAACGTCCCCGCCCTCTTCTCCTGCCGCCCCGGCTACCGCATCGTCGCCGGCGTGGGAACGAAGCGCATCCGCGAGCGTTCGCTGGCGCTGACCAGCCATCTCATAGCCGCCGCCGAAGCCGCCGGCTTCGAGGTAAGAACTCCCCGCGACCCCCGCCATCGAGGCGGCACCGTCTCCATCTGGCACGAAGAAGCCGAGCGCCTCTGCCACCAGCTCATCGAAAGAGAGATCCTCTGCGACTACCGTCCCCGCGCGGGCATCCGCCTGTCGCCGCACTTCTACAACACGGAGGAGGAGTGCGAGCGGGCGATCGGGGCGCTGGCGGAGCTGGCGGGAAGAGCGGCGCAGGTTCGGCGAGGCTGACTGTTAGGTTCCCCCGGAGGCAACGAGATTCAGTACCTTCGCCTGGACTCCTTCCAAGATCCCATCCCGCACGAACGTGCTGGCGTTCAAGATTTCGATCCCAATGAGCTCGCCTTTCTCATTCAACTCGGCAGTAATGTTTGGACCTAACTCAAGACTGCTAGCTTCTCGCTCCTCCGAAATCACCAGATGCAGGATGTCTTCTCGAGAGAAGTACGACATCTTTGGTTTCGTCATGGCCTGAATCTCCCGGTACGAAGTCGAAAGCTGATCTGTTGTCGACTCGTGGAGTGAATCGTGACTGGAGTGACTGTGTCGCCCTCCTGATCGTACGGAATCATCACCAGCAGGTCGTCGTGCCGGCCAACGGCTATCATACGCTGCGTAGCGCTGTCGAAGTATCGCTCTGCAGAAGATCGCACGATCTGCTCGATCACCGCAGGTTCAAAGCCTCGTAGTAGCACTCTGTATTTCAGATACTCGGTCCAGACCACCTTGATCATCCACTTGTTCCTTTGTGGCCACTCTTTCTTTTTCCTCTGGCTGCCGTCCGCGATTCTCGACTCTTACTCGATCACTTCTTGAAGGGCCACGGCACGCCCGGCGCTCAGGCTGTCCCGCGCCGCTTCGATGCGAGCAAGAAAACGCGGATCGGACTGCAGGTACTCGAACCACTCGTCGTCGGATTTGAACCCGATGAGCACCCCGGCCGGCTTGCCGTGCCGGGTAATGACGATCTCCTCGCCTTCGGCCAGCCGCAGGTACCGGTACAGATCGTCCTTGATCTCGGACAGCGCTACCTTCTTCATTCCTCTTCTCCTAGGCCGGCAAGCCATCCGGCGGCCCTGCAGGTGGGAAGGATTCTGGCACAGCGGATGTTGGAGTAAGCTGTTCGAGAGCGCAACTCTTGGGGGCAGGCAGAAAGGCCGCCCCTTCCGTTCCTTGAGAAGGACCGCCTGCTGAGCTCGCCCGATCCGAGCCCTCTCCCCAGTCTTCCACCACAAGGGGGGGATGGGGGTTCCCCTTGGGTCTGCCTCTCGAGTTGCGCCCTGCATTCTGCGACGGGGCGCTCTTCAGGGCCGCGCCTGCCCTGAAAGGGCCACGTCTGCCCCGAATGGGCCACGGCGGCCCCGAATGGGCCAGGCTAGCCCCGAAAGGGCCAGGCTAGCCCCGAAAGGGCCAGGCTAGCCCCGAAAGGGCCAGGCCGGCCCCGAATGGGCTGCGCCGGCCCCAAAAGGGCTACGGCAGCCCTAAAAGGGCAAGGGCGGCCCCGAATGGGCGAGCCTTGCCCCATCCAAAATTCTGAAAATTACGGCTCCCTGAGCTTTGCAACGCTGAGATCCCGGCCGTTGGGCCAACGTACGGAAAATCGGCCAGACGGCAGCACCGTTACGCTGCGGGTGCGTACGGCAGGGGAAAATAGCGGCCGTCGGCCCAACCGCGCCTAATTCAGGCCAAAATTGCGGAGAAAGGCGCATCCGCTGCCCCGGCGGCCGAAAATCGTGGCCAGCGCCCCATCGCGGCGGCGGCCGGCTGATCGCGCCTCAGATGGGGAATAGCCGCCCCGGCTCAACGCCGACATGCGCGACGTCATCGCGCGCGGGGACGGAAACCTCGCCGACGAGCTGGCCCGCCTCGAGCGCGACCTGATCGTGAGAAAAGAGGAACGGGCTTGTGGTCAGCGGTAGTTGTTGGCCCTGGCCCCGCGCTTCAGCTCACGCGCGGTCTCCTGGGCCGAGGCCGAGAAGGCGTGCTCGGCGCCGTCCTCGGCGAGGACGGCCTGACCGATCTCGCGGGCTTCAGGGCTGAGGCGCTCGAGGAGCTCACGCCGCATGTGCTCGAGGAGCTCCTTCTGTCGTCCCTTCACCTGCTTGGGGACCTTCGAGAGGAGGGTCAGGATCGAGGCGTCGAGGGGGGAAACGCTCACCATCCTCTGCCTTGTACTGCAATTCGGCGAACTGGTCAAGACTTTCGGGGCGCCGGCCCGGCCCAGACGGGATGGACGCCGGCGAGGATCGGATAGCCTGCCACGCCGCCGTCCGAGCGGCCATCCGCGGACCATTCCTCCTCCCGCAACCGCGTCAGGTTGAGCACCAGGCCGTCGGCACCCACCGGCAGCTCGATCGCCCGCGCCGCGCCGGACTTGGCGTCCTTCCAGAGCGCCACCGCCCGCGAGGGAGTGACCCCGGGAGGCCGGCAGAGCTCCGCCATGCCGATGCTCGTCAGCGTCAGCACGGAAGAGCCGGGGTCGTCCGCCAGCACCGTCGCGTAGCGGTCCGGCCAGCGACCGGGAAGCTGAGGACCGTCCATGAGCAGCGCGATCACCAGGTTCGGCCCCACGGACCGCACCAGCCGCGCCACCGGCTCCTGGCGGGCCAGGTCCTCGCAAACCAGGAAGCAGAAAGAGAGCCAATCCAGCAGGGAGACGAAGGTGAGCCGTCTCGCTTGGGCGGAGGTGTGCTCCCACCAGCGACCCTCGGGGTCGAGCTGCCCACCCAGGCCATATTGGACGATCTGCCGTTTGTCGAGCTGCCAGCGATGATGCTTGTACTGCCGCACCTGGACCGAATGCTCGCCGCTGAGCAGCACCTCGAGGGCGACGTAGTTCTTGCCCGGGGTGGCTCCTGCCGACGGCTCGCCGACGCCGCAAAGGAGCAGGAGCTTCCGGTCCTGGGCCCATCCGCGGACCGCCTCGTACTCGGCGAGGTCGAGCGCCAGCTCGGGCAGGACGACGAGCTCGATGCGGCCGGCGAGCTCGAGGGCGCGCTGGTAGACGTCGTCCAGCCGGGCCTTCAGCCCGTCGGGATCGGACTTCTTCGTGTAGGAGAAGAAACCGAACTTCGCTGGCATGTTGGCCAGCTCGCCGGAACGCGGGGACGCCGCTGCGAACTGCATGGGCGACACTTTCTCCGGCCACGGGACGAGCAGCAGGTTCAAGCGATGCTCGACGTTGTCAAGGCCTCTGTGCTGGGGAGTGATCCAGTGCGGCTGAACGTCCACGGCGGGCCACAGCGTGAGGTTGTGGAAGAGCGAATCGAGAGTGATCCCGGTCTGCGGCGTGTGGCACTTCGGCAGGACGCGGACCCTCGACACATGAACCGCCTGGCAGAGCGTCGATCCGGCCTCGGGGTCCGGCAGCAGCTCTCGGGAGGCCACGAAGTCGAAGAAGTCCCCGCCGTCCTCCGGGGGCTGATACCCCACCCCCTGGCACGCCTCGTCGGCGACCGCGCAGAGCTGCACCAGGGTGCGGCAGAGCGTGCTGCCGCTCACCTCGCCGAGCTCGAGGTGCGAGCTCTTCCGGAGCTGCGCCCACAAGCGGCGCACCTCGGCGGGCGGCGAGCCCGGCAACGCCGCCCGCCAGCGCCTCCCGATCGCCGCCGCGCGCTCCGCCCAGCGCTCCGGCAGGTCGGTCAGGCAGCCGTCCGCCGCCGTGCCGGTCGGCGGCCACTTCGCCACCACCTGGAGGTAGGCGCCGGAATGGAGGAGCAGGGAGGCGGCAAGCGCGAAGGCGTCGGGCGGCCAGTCGGGCGGCTGCTTGCCGCGGGCGAGGTCGGGGGCGAGGTGGCGCAGGTACTCGCCGACCGTCACTCCGGGTAGCGTCTCCGGCGCTCCGGAGAGGACGGCTGAATCTGGCATACAATTCACTTTAGCATTCAAGCTGCTTTTCGGCGCGCGGAAATCCCGCCGCCCGTCCGTCTCGTTTTCCGGATGCTGGACGACCGCGCGCGCAAAGGAGGAAGCGATGGCCGATGCCGTGACTTCGCCAGGACGTGGCAACGTGGGCAAGGTGGGGATCATCTTTCTCCTGCTGCTTTTCTCGCTCTTGGCACTCTTGGACGTCGCGGCGCTGGTGTGGATCTGGCCGGCGCAGGCGAGCACCGCGAGCGCCACTTCACCCGCCGCGTGCCCGGACGGGCGGCTGTGGCTGACTTCGTGGTGCCCATCCTCGGACCGGCGGATCCTCTGCATCGTCTTCCTCGCGGGGATGCTGGGCGGCGTCATCCACGCCCTCCGTTCCCTCGGCTGGTACGTCGGCAACCGCCACCTGATCAGGAGCTGGGTTCCCTGGTTCATGCTGCTGCCCCTGCTCGGCGGTCTCGTCTCCGTGGTCTTTCTCCTCGTCATCCGCGGCGGCTTCTTCACCCCGCAACCCACCCAAGGGGGAGCGGCGCCATCCTCGGGCTCGTCGCCCAACTTCTTCGGCTTCGCGGCCTTCTCGGCGCTGGTCGGCCTCTTCACCGACCAGGCGCTGCTCAAGCTGCAGAAAACCTTCGAGTCGTTGCTCTCCGAGCGCGAGAAGGGGAAGGATTCGATTGCGACGACTCTCGTGGTCAAGTCGATCCAGCCGAACCAGGGGCCGCAGGCCGGCGGCACGCCGGTGAAGGTCGACGGCAGCGGGTTCGGCTCGGGGACCAAGGTGAAGTTCGGCGCCCTGGCGGCGTCGCAGGTCACGCTCGTGAGCGACACCGAGCTGACCGCCGTGACGCCGCCGGAGGCGGCCGGCACTGTCGACGTCGAGCTAATCAATCCCGACAATCAGAACGCGGTGCTCCACCAGAGCTTCACGTACGTCTGAGCGGCAAGGTCGGGTATAGCGGGGGGCGATCCCGTCAGGGTCCGCTCCCCCGAACTGCCGGTTCAGCAGGTGTGATCGCTCGTCTGGCAGGTGTGGACGCAGGTGCCGCAGGTGGTGATCGTCTTGGTGCACAGGAGGCCCACCGGGCCGTCCGGCCGCTCGCTGGGGTCGAGCTGGAGCAGGGTTTCCCGGTGAAGCTCGAGCTTGGTGCTGCGCTTCTTCATCACGTCTCCTTTCCTTCGGTTGGACTCATTCAACGCACCCGAAAGCTAGGGTGCCGCGGCGCCGGAGAGGCGGGACGGGGGGCGGAGCGAGAGGAGCATCGCCCGGTCCCACTCCGGCTCGACGGGCGAGACCGCGGCCAAGAGCGCCAGGCCGACGCCGGCGGCGCCGGTCAGGAAGCCGGCGTCGTCGCGCCAGTCGGCGGGCTCCTCCGCGCTGTTGACCCAGGAGCGGAAGCCGGCGATCCCCCGGCCCGGCTCGCGCATCGCCAGGGCGCGTTCCAGCCACGCGCGCGCCGCCGCCGCCAGCGTTTCCTCGCCGGTCGCCCGGTAGAGACGGTGGAAGAGATGGCCGGCGCCGGCGGCGCCGTGGCAGAGACCGGCGTCGACGACCTTGGAGTCCGCGAGTGGGCAGGCCGCGGCGCCCTTGGCGATCTCGATCGCGGCCCGCCGCCAGGCGGGCTCGCCGGCGCCTTCGCCCGCTATGGCGAGCGCGGAGGCGATCCCGAGGTCGCCGTAGCACCAGGCCAGCCGGCCGGCGGCGAACGGGGCGTCCGGAGCATAGGAAAGGGGAAACCGCAAGCCTGCCGCCGAAGCCGGGAGGGCGCGCTCGAGGAGCCAGGGGACGGCGCCGCGCAGGAGCTCGTCGGCCTCGGCCGCCGCGACGCCGGCGCGGCAGGCGGCGCCCAGGAGCGCGATCACCCCGGCCGCGCCGTGGGCGAGCCCGAGGTCGTAGCGACCCGCCGGATGCCGCTCGCGCTTGTGCGCCGCCAGCGCTTCCGGGGGGCTGAACCAGGCCCAGCGCGCGCCCTCGCCCGCCGGGCGCTCGGCGCGCTCCGCCAACCGCTCGACGACCCGTTCGAGGCAAGCGACGGCGGACGGCCGCGGCAGGCGTTCGAGGGCATAGATGCCGATCCCCACCAATCCGCCCAGAAGGTCGTACTCCCCTGGCCACGGCGAGGCGGCGAGGGCAGTCAAGAGGAGCTCGTCGACCGCCAGGTTGGGATCGCCTCCATCCTCTTCTTCGAACAGCCGGCCGCGGAGGTGCTCGGAGGTCCAGGCGATGCCGGTGAACCCCTGGTAGAAGCCCTCGTTCATAGGGACGCGCGCGGCGCCGGCGATCGCCTGGTCGAGGAGGTCGAGGGCGGTCTCGGACGCGCCACCCTCGCCACCCTTTCGGTGGCTGCCGTCGAGGGCGAGATAGGCGTAGAAGAGGGCCTGGCCGGCGTGGCCGCTGGCGAGGGGCGTTCGCCAGGCGAGCTCCGGCACGCCGGTCGGCATCCAGCCGAGAGAGGCGGGCAGCTCGGCGGCGATCACCGTCACCGCCCGGCGCGCCTCGGCAGCCGAGTCTCCCGTCAGCAGCGGTTCCCAGCCGGCGCTCATCGCACGGTGGATGGTAGCAAGGGAAGGCGCGATCGCGCGATCGCCGGCTCCCGAACCCGCCCCTGATAGGATCGCGGATCGGACCGCGGGACGGGCTCAACTCCGGGCTCGCCCCCTCCGAGGAGGGACTGGCGATGGCGATCTGGCGGACCAAGCTCACCGACTTCTCCCTGCGGAAGACCTTCAGCGCGGAGCTCACCCTGGAGGACCAGGGCAACGGGCACGCCTCCGGCACCCTGCGCGACCTGAGCGGGCCGGTGCCCCTCCAGCTCCTCGAGCTGGCGGGGACCGTCAAGGGCAACGAGTTTTCGGTGGGCGGCAGCAACAAGGCGCTCGGCATCCTGCTCAACCTCACCTTCGCGCCGTTCATCTTCGCCTTCGTGGGCAGCGCCCGCATCGCCGTCCACGACAAGGACCAGCTCCTCAACCTGTACGTCGTGACGCGAGGGGTCGAGTAGGCCGCCGCCCCGCCCAGGCCCCCTCCCTAGGGCGCGCCTCTGGCGGGGAAAGGTGTCATACTCACAGCCAGCTGACCTCGTCCGCATCGGCTTTTTCGCTGTGCCGCCCGCCAGGCTCGTCCGGGGTGGCGCCGCCGCGCGTATCTTCTGCAGGCCCGGCACGCGGGCGGGCGGGGAGCCTGAAACCTGGCGCCCGATTGGCGCCTGAGGCAACGTAGGGCTTCCGGCCGCGCCGAAGTAGTCGCGGATTTGCTCTTTCGAGGCACTGGTAAGGAAAGAGGGTGAGCTGTCGTTCAAGCTCTGACCAAGTGGACAGCCTCTTTGGGGGGCGGGTCGGACGGACCGACCCGGTTTCTTGGAGCCGGTGATTTGAATCTGCGCCAGAAGATCTTCCTGTTTACCGCCGGCATCGTGTCGGTGGTCTTCGTCACCGCAGCGCTGCTGGTGGAGTTCAACCTCCGCTCGCTGGCCGGCGCCGACCGCCTGGCCTTCCAGATCAACCGCGGCCTGCTCCTCATCGGCCTGGGCGCCGGCGTGCTCGCCTTCGCCTTCGCCTGGCTGGGGGCGCGGCGCATCACCCTGCCGCTGCGCCGGCTGTCGCAGACGATGTCGGAGATGGCGCGGACGGGGGAGATCCAGAAGGACTTCGAGAGCGCCGGCGGTGACCGCGAGGTGCGCTTGATCGAGGACGCCTTCCGCCAGATGGTCACCTCGCTCGAGGAGTCGCAGCGCGCCCGCGAGCGCTCCTACGTCGAGGCGGTAGGCGCCGTGGTCACCGCCGCCGACGCCCGCGACCACGAGACGACCGGCCACTCCTTCCGCGTCGCCCACTACGCCGTCACCCTGGCCCGCGCAATGAGCCTCCCCGGCGAGCAGCTGAAGGCCATCGAGTGGGGGTCGCTCCTCCACGACGTCGGCAAGATGGTGGTGCCCGACGACATCCTGCGCAAGGTCGGGCCGCTGACCGAGGACGAGTGGCACATCATGCGCCAGCACCCCAACTGGGGCTTCGACATGCTCGCCGAGGTCGGCTTCCTGCAGCAGCCGGCGCTGGAGATCGTCTACAGCCACCACGAGCGGTGGGACGGCGCCGGCTACCCCCGCGGCATCGCCGGCGAGGAGATCCCGCTCCCGGCGCGCATCTTCGCCGTCGTCGACACCTACGACGCCATCACCTCGGACCGCCCCTACCGCCGCGCCCACAGCCATCAGGCCGCCGTCGCCGAGCTGCAGCGGGTCGCCGGCCAGCAGCTCGACCCGCGGGTGGTGGCGGCCTTCCGCGAGCTCCCGGAGGTCGAGCTGCGGCGCCTGCGCGAGCTCTGCAAGCACGTCCACCCCGGTCTCTCGCTCCCCTCGGACCTTCTGGACTCGATGATCGAGCCCGAGGCCGAGGCGGGCAGGCGTCACGGTATCCCGTAGCGCTTCCGCTTCTCCCACAGGGCCTTGCGGCTGATGCCCAGGAGCTCGGCGGCCCGGCCCTGGTGCCCCCGGGTGTAGGCGAGGGCGCGCCGGATCTGCTCCTTCTCGACCTCGAGGAGGGGCCGCGGCCGGCTCTCGACTGCCTCGCCGGCGGGAGGGGGATCGAGCGGACCCGCGGGACCCTCGCCGGCGAGGACGACGGCTCGCTCCAGGGTGTTGCGGAGCTGGCGGAGGTTGCCCGGCCAGGGGTGCTCGCGGATCCAGCCGAGAGCGCGCGGCGAGAGCTCGAGGCCGGTCCGGCCGAAGCGCTCCGCGAAGTCGGCCAGGAGGGGGGCGACGATCGCCGGCAGCTC
>Ga0209626_1000152_pt1 | contig 14521 bp, 18 predicted proteins | sample JacPinW_OM1H0_M2_FD_187962 | JGI IMG/M metagenome (GOLD analysis project Ga0209626, IMG submission 187962) | Forest soil microbial communities from Algoma, Ontario, Canada - Jack Pine, Ontario site 1_JW_OM1H0_M2 (SPAdes) (version 2) | ecosystem: Environmental > Terrestrial > Soil > Boreal... | reverse complement strand
GCCATCACGCCTACCTCGGAGGCCTGCTCGAGCACACGGTCGCCGTCGCGACGATGGCGCTCGAGCTCTGCATCCTGCACCCACGGTTGGATCGAGACCTGCTGCTCGCCGCGGCGATCGTCCACGACCTCGGCAAGACCCGGGAGTTCACCTATGGCGCCGACATCGAGCGCAGCCGGGAGGGAAGGCTGCTAGGTCACGTGGAGCTCGGGCTGCGGCTGATCGCAGGGCACGTCCCCGCCTCCCTCGACGCCGATCGCCGGCTCGCGTTGGAGCACTGCGTGATGCTCCATCATGGGCAGGAGGCGGCCGCCGGGCAGCGCTTCGCATCCGCCGAGGCGCTGGCGCTGTACCGGCTGAACGCGCTCGACGCCCAGGTGAAGGCCGCGTTCGAGCACGGGCTCGCCGGCTTCGGCGCCTGACGGGCGCAGAGCGGTCAAGCGCGCCGCCGAAGCTGCCGATAGGAACCGTGATGGGCAATACCGCCGTGTCATCCCCCGTAACACGTCCGCCGGAACCCGCCCCCGCAGAGGCTGCGGCGGAGGTTCCCGGCAAGGGCCTGTACCCGGCTCGCAGTTCCGGCCGCTCGAGCCGGATGATCGGCGAGGTCGCGGTCGACCTGGGGTTCGCGGACCGCGAGACCGTCGAGGAGGCCGTCGCGGCCGCTCGCGCCGCCGGCCGCCCGACGGGCCTCGTGCTCGTCGAGCGGGGAGTCCTCCGTCACGACCAGCTCGCACGGGTCGTCGCCGAGCGCTTCGGCCTGGACTTCGTTGACCTGGCCGTCTACGACCTCGACATGGGAGCGGTCAATCTCGTCAGCGCCGAGACGGCCAAGCGCTACCAGGCCGTGCCCGTCGGCTTCACAGACGACGGCTCGCTCGTGCTGGCGATGGCCAACCCGACCAACGTGCTCACGATCGACGACGTAGGGATGATGACCGGCCGCCGGATCAGGCCGGCCGCCGCCTCGGTGGAGGACCTGAACCTGCTGCTCACGCGGCTCGTGCAGATGGACGAGTCGATCGAGGACATCGTCGAGGAGGAGAACGGGGAGGCCGAAGAGAGCCTTTCGATGTCCGAGGACGCGGACAAGGACGCCCCCGTCATCAAGCTCGTCCACTCGATCGTCGCGCAGGCCGTGCAACAGGGCGCCTCCGACATCCACATCAACCCCGAAGAGGGCGACACGCGCGTGCTGTTCCGCGTCGACGGCGTGCTTGCGCCGGCGGCCACCGTCAAGCGCAGGATGGCGATGGGGGTCGTCTCGCGCATCAAGATCATGGGCGACCTCGACATCTCCGAGAAGCGCGTGCCTCAGGATGGCCGCTTCGCGTTGACCGTCGACGGACGCCGCGTGGACATCCGCGTGGTGACCCTTCCGCTGGTCAACGGCGAGGGAGTCGTCCTGCGAATCCTGGACAAGGGCGTGGTGGTCGAGGGCCTGGACTCGCTCGGCATGCAGACGGCCGACAAGGAGCGCTTCGAGGCGGCGATCAAGCGGCCGAACGGCGCCGTGCTCGTGACCGGCCCGACGGGCTCGGGCAAGACCACCACGCTCTATTCCGCCCTGAACGTCCTCAACGACGGCGAACGGAGCATCCTCACGATCGAGGACCCGGTGGAGCAGAGGATCCCGGGCATCAAGCAGATGCAGATCGCTCCCAAGGCCGGGGTCACCTTCGACATGGGGTTGCGCTCGATGCTCCGCGCCGACCCTGACGTGATCATGGTCGGCGAGATCCGCGACCGCGAGACGGCACACATCGCCATCGAGGCGGCGCTGACCGGCCACCTCGTGATCTCGACGCTCCACACCCGTGACGCCCCCAGCGCGCTCGGGCGGCTGATCGACATGGGCATCGAGCCGTTTCTGGTGTCCTCGGCTGTCGACTGCATCGTGGCCCAGCGCCTGGTGCGGATGCTGTGCAAACACTGCAAGCGACCGCTGCACCTGCCGGACCACGTCCTGGACGAATACGGCCTGGTGGGCGCCGAGCCCTTCGACGCGGTGGGCTGCTCGCGCTGCGGCGGCTCCGGCTACCGCGGGCGCGTGGGCCTGTATGAGGTGATGAGCGTCAGCGAGCCGATCCGCGCCCTGATACTCGAAAAGGGATCGGTCGACGACATGGTCGCCGTGGCCCTTCGCGAAGGGATGCTGCGCCTGCGCGACGACGGCATGCAGAAGGTCCGCGAGGGATTGACCTCGATCGCCGAGGTCGAACGCATGACGACCAGCCTGCTGTAGCGAACGCCGCGGGTTCGACGGAGGACGGCGCCGCATGCCGGCACGACGCCGTCCCCACACCGGCGAACGCTACCTGTGGATGCGCTTCGCCTTTTTGGCCGTCTTGTGGTGCTTTTTGCCGGCTTTCTTCCGGGTCGCTCCGGTCGGCTTGGGGTTCAGCCGGTTACCGCCCGAGAAGCCGTCCGGCCGGCAGCCCTTCGGGCGTCCCAGGTCGAACGGCCCCGATATCGCCTGTACCACCGCGCCTCTTTCAAGATACGCATAGGTGACGCTCAGCAGGGCGTCGACACGAGGCTCCGCGCAGAGGTGGGTCCCGATCGCGAACTGGCCTGTGATCGTCTCGTAGCCGGCCTTGGCGGCGCCCACGCAATTCACTGCGTAGCCCGGTATTTCCCCGGAGCAGGCGAAGGTGTCCGTCAGGGTGTTCGCTTTCACGTCGGTGACCGCCGGGGGACTCTGGATCCCTGTCACAGGCACCTGCGATTGGACCTGATAGCCCGTGATCGGGCCGTTGCAGTAGAAGCTGTACTGCACCTGATGTTCGTCGCTACCAGCTTCGGGCGTCCCGGCCGCCAGGTTTCCGAGGCAGTTGTAGTTGTTCGGGTTGGCTTCTTCGGCGTGGCTCATCGCGGGGATGGTGAGCAGCAGGGCGACAGCGCCCACGATCGCTCCCAGCCACAACGTGGCCTTGCGGTGGGCGGTGTGAAATGCGTCCAACGGGGGTCTCCGTTCCTTGATTGATGGGTCTCTCATCGCCGCAGAAGCTTTTCGACGCTCTGCTTCGGTGAAGTTGGGTTGAAGGTCGTCGAGGAGCGCACGCCGGCCGAGGCGAACGGCGAGATCAGCACGACGCCCGCAGGTGGCTGCGAGGGGACGGTCACGCTCGAGGATCCGACGGGCAGCCCCGAGGTGGAGCCGGAGACGATCGAGCCGAAGGTGACGACGATCAGGCCGTGTTCGCGATAGGCGAGCGTGGAGGTGATGGTCGGCACGGTTGCCCTGAGGAATTCGTCCGCGGCCGTGAGCTCGCCGGGCGTGCCGGGAGCGCACTGCGCCCCGGCGGCGCCTTCGGGGCACGGCGGCTGCACGATCGAGTCGACGATCTGCGGGGGCGTGCTCGTAACCAGCGCCGCGTCGCTCGCGAAGGCGGTCCCCGCTACGCCGGACCAGCCGCTCAGCAGGGTGCCCGCCGGAATCGCCTGGCCGTCGATATAGGGGGCCGCGGCGGGCTGGGCCAGGGCGCTTGCGAAGGTCGATCCCGAGAGCTCGATCAACCAAACGTTCGAGATGGTGGGCAGGGCTCTCGGCGGGGCGGCCGTGCCGCTCGGTCCCGGCGAGGGCGCGGGTTCGGCCGGGGCGGGGGCCGGCGTCGCCGCGGTCGAGGAGGCGGCGGGCGCGGTGCTCGCCCCGCGAGACTTCGACCGAACCGGCTCCGGGGTCGGCTGTGGAGTCACGGCCGGCGGCGGCGCCGTCGCGGTGCTCGATGATCCGCCGACTCCCGCTGCGGCGAGCAGGGACGGGAGCAGCAGGGGCACGCGGGAGGCCCCCGCCAGCGAGGCGCTTGGAGCCGGGCCGATCGCGGCGCCGACGGCGATGCCGATCGCGAGCATCACCCCGGCGAGGGCGGCCGTCACCCGCGGTGAGAGCGAGCGCAGGCCGGCCGGCGGCCGCGGCGGGCTTGCGGGCGCGCCGTCCGAGTGTCCGGGCGCAGACCCGCCGGGAGAGATGGGGTTATCGGAGGTGTCAGCCATGGCCATGGGTGGATTCGCAGCGCTGCGGGTGAGCTACGTAAGCCTCACCTTCCCCATAAACTACCTAATATCGATCAGATCAATGAGGTTATGGTATGTTCGCTGCTCGTCGTTGTCAACAAATGTCAACCCACGGGAATGGAGCCTCTCTTCTAATGCATCGAATCCGCCGTCTCTCCCTCGCGTTCGCGGTGGCTGGCGTGCTCGGGGTCGCGGCGCCCGCGGCCGCCTCCGCGATAACCACGATCACGATGAGCGGAGCCACCGCGTCGTTTCCGCTCGTCTCGCTGCTCGCTCAGAAGTACGTCAAGCAGCACCCGCACAAAGTGAAATTCAAGATCGCCCAGGGCGGAGCCCAGGTCGGCATCAACGACGTGGCCGCCGGGCGGGTGACGATCGCCAATGTGTCACGCGACCCCACGACCAGCGATCCCAGCGGGCTCGTCTTCTACCCGATCGCCAAGTACGGCCTCTGCGTCGTCACGAACAAATCCAACCCGGTGGCGAACCTCACCTCGGCGCAGGTCGTCTCCATCTTCACGGGCAAGACTCGCTCGTGGAGCCAGGTTCCGGGCGCTACGGCCGCCGGTCCGATCGATCTGATCAGTCGCACCTTGGGCTCAGGCGCCCTCAGCAGCTTCCAGACAGCGATGCTCGGCGGCAAGTCGGTGTCGAGCATCGCCGCGCAGGAGGCCTCTGACGGCTTGGAGTACCAGCAGGTCCAGAACGACCCCAACGGGATCACGTTCGTCACCAACTACCGGGCCGACAAAGGCCAGGCGAACGTCGTCGGGTTCAACGGCGTCGGGTGCAATCTCGCCAACGTCGTCTCCGGCCAGTACGCGGGCGTGGCGCGCTTCTACGAGGTCACCAAAGGACCCGCGACGGGCGCGGCATCCGCCTTCATCGGCTGGGCCGGGAAATCGGCCGCCGCCAGGAAGATCATCTCGACCCAGTGGGTCCCGATCAAATGAATGACGGGTGCTAGAGCGGCTCCGTCACCCATGGCCCGACCACCGCGCCGAGCGTACGCTCGGCGCGGTGTCGTTGCTGGTCTGCTTCGTCGTGCTCGCGATGATCGTTTTCGTCGGGGCGCGAGCCTGGCCGACCTTCTCGCACGAGGGGCTCAGCTGGCTGGGATCGGGCGGCGACGTGCAGCAGCAGATGGGGAACATGCTGGGCACGGGCGTGCATCCCCCGGCGTCGTCCTTCTACGTGCGGGCATGGCCGATCGTCTACGGCACGCTGTTGACCACCGCCATGGCGGTGCCGCTGGCTCTTACGATCGCCCTGCTCGCCTCGATCTTCATCGTTGAGCTCGCGCCGGCGGCGTTGCGCCGGCTGGCGATCCCCGTCATCCGTCTGCTTGCGTCCGTGCCATCAGTGATCTACGGCCTGATCGGCGTGCTCGTTCTCGTGCCGTTCGTCGGCAACAACCTGATCACGACCTCAGAGAAGGCGTCCGTCCAGAATGTCGTCGAGCTGACCGGGGCCGGGCTCGCGGTCGCCGTCGTGATCCTCACCGTGATGATCACGCCGATCATGATCGCGCTGATCTGCGAGGCGCTGGCCTCGGTTCCGAGGTCCTGGCGGGAGGGCGCGGTGGCTCTGGGCGTCAACCCGGTCCGCGCGGTGATGGCCGTCACCCTGAAGGCGATACGGCCGGCGATCGTCGCGGCCACCGTGCTCGCGACAGCGAGGGCGCTTGGGGAGGCCGTGATGATCCAGATGGTCTCCGGCTCACGCTCCTTCGCTCCCAAGCCGGTCGACGGGTGGATCTTCTTCTTCGAGCCTCTGCGCACGCTGGCGTCGGCGATCATCGACAACAACGAAGGGCTCGGCGCACCTGCGCTGCGCTCGACCGTCTACGCCTTCGCGTTCCTGCTGCTGTTCTCCGCGTTCGCGCTGTCGGCGGCCGGTTACCTGGTCAAGCTGCCGCTGCGCAGGTACCACGTGCAAGGATGAGCGCCTTCGCACCTCATGTGGAGGCGGGAGGCGGCATGGTGAGCGGCCCCGGTCGGCGCTCCTCGCCACTCACATGGCGCTGGCGCGACCGCATCGTGCTGGCCGCTGCCTGGGCGGGCGGGCTCGGGCTGTGTGCGATCGCCGCCGCGATCGTCATCTACATGGGATTTCGCGGGGTCCAGTACCTGCGCCCGGGGCTGCTCTTCACGCGTCCCGCCCCCGGCACCGTCCAGAGCCAGTCGGGCGGCTTCCTGGACCCGCTCCTCGGCACCGGGCTGCTGACGCTCATCGGCATCCTGCTCGCGATGCCCCTGGCGGTGGGCAGCGCGGTGTGGATCGCGGAGTACGGTCGGCCCGGCTGGCTGGCCCGCCTGGTCGAGTCGAGCATCGAGATCGTCGCGGGAACGCCGGACATCGTGATCGCGATCTTCGGCCTGGCGATCTTCCAGCTCAGCCTGCTGGCTCCCTTCTCGTTCACCGCGTCCGGCGGGGGCGTCTACGGCAAGTCGTTCATCGCAGCGGGGGCGATGATGTCGCTGATCGCGCTGCCGCCTCTGTTCACCGCCACGAGAGACGGGCTGCAGGCGGTGCCCGTGCACATGCGCGAGGCGGCCTTCGCGCTGGGCAAGACGCGCATAGCGACGATTCGCCGCGTGCTGATCCCGAGCGTGCGCTCGAACATCGCGACGGGCGTGACGCTTGGCGTCAGCCGCATCATCGGCGATACGGCGATCGTGCTGCTGCTCCTCGGCGGCACCCTCCACATCGAAGCGCAGGGTTCGATACCCGGACTGGGCCTGCTGCGGGGGACCGGTTCGACGCTGACGAGCTATGTATACGACAACTCGCCGGCGGGCGAAGGCGCCGCGGAGCAGAAGGCGTACGCGGCAGCGTTCGTGCTGCTGGTGTTCGTGCTCGGCCTGAATGTGATCGTGGACCGGATCGGCCGATCCCAGGCGAACTCGATGGGGCTGGCCGCGGCCGGAGGCGTCGTGTAGCGATGCCTCCCGAGGATTCGCAAAAGCGGCAGAAACCCGCTAGTCTCAGTGATCCGATGGCCAAAGTCGAGTCGATGGAGATAGTGTGCGATGAGTCCTGACGAGATGGTCCTCGACCCCTGGAGCTTCGCCACCGAAGGTCGCGAGGAGAGGCCTGCGGCGAAGCCGGCGGTCCCTCCCGTTCGCACGATCGTCGTAGACCGCTCGCCGGTCGCCGTGCTCCCACCCCAGGAGCGCAACGCCGTGCGGCCGGCCTCGGCGTCCGGTCCCGAGCGTCTGAGCGTGCAGGACGTGAGCATCCACTACGGCGCGAAGCAGGCCGTCAAGTCGGTGTCGCTGTCGATCCATCAGGGCGAGGTGCTGGCGCTGATCGGACCATCGGGATGCGGCAAGACGACACTTCTCCGGACACTCAACCGGCTGACCGAGCTGACCCCGAGCGCTTCCCGCGCGGGTCGCGTGCTGCTCGACGGCGAGGACATCCACCAACTCGCCGACACGACCTTGCGGGCGCGCGTGGCGATGGTCTTCCAGCAGCCCAACCCCTTCCCGATGTCGATCTTCGACAACGTGGCCTTCGCGCTACGCGAGCAGTCGCGTAAGCGGCCGCGCAGAAGCGAGCTCGAGCCGCTGGTCGTGGATGCGCTGCGGCGAGCCGGACTGTATGACGAGGTTCGCGACGAACTCGATCGCCCGGCCCTGCGCCTGTCGGGCGGGCAGCAGCAGCGCCTCTGCATCGCGCGCGCGATCGCCCCGCGGCCCGAGGTGCTGCTGATGGACGAGCCGTGCAGCGCGCTCGATCCCATCTCCACCGGCGTCATCGAGAAGCTGATCGGCGAGCTGCGACGCGAGCTGGCCGTCGTGGTCGTCACGCACAATCTCGCCCAGGCGCACCGCGTGGCGGACAAGGTTGCGTTCATGTATCTCGGCGACCTGGTCGAGTACGGGACGACGTCGCAGGTGTTCGACGAACCGCGCGCGTCGCGTACCCGCGACTACGTCCGCGGGGCGTTTGGGTGAGCGTGTGGCCTCGCCCCGAGCCGGTTTCCGGCGCGGCGCGATCAGCCGCGCGCTCGTTCTGGCGAGCTGTGGAGCTCTGATCGTGACCGCGTCGGCTTGCAAGAGCACCGAGCAGGAAAGCGCCAAGATCGGCCGCGAAGCCAAGCAGCCGGCGTCCTCGCCGGGCGCGTTGAAGCTCGGCGCCGTCAATCACGGCGTGCGCGTATCCGACGTGACCCTGCTGAGCAGCTCGGGCCGGACGGCGGTCGCGGTACGGCTCACGGGGACTTCCAGTCGCACGCAGGAGAACGTGCCTGTGCTCGTCAACGTCACGGGGTCGGGTGGCAAGTCGCTGTACAGCAACGAAACGGGAGGCCTTGAACCGTCGCTGCAGCGGATGACCGTACTGCCTGCGCACCAGTCCGAGTGGTGGGTCGACGATCAGGTTCTCACCTCTCAGAGCGCGAGCGGCGTCAGGGTTCGCGTCGGCACCGGAAGCCAGCTGCGCTCGGTCGCCGCGGCCGCCACCGTCGACACGGTCGGTGTGCATCTCGGCCGGCAGGGCGGTGTCAGCGTGCTCAGCGGCAACATCGTGAATCGCACGGCCAGGGCGGCGACGAAGGTGCCGGTCTTCGCCGTCGCGCTGCGTGGTGGGCATGTCGTAGCGGCAGGCCGGGCCATCGTCAGCGCCCTTCCCGGTCGCTCCGGCTCCTCGGAACCCTTCCAGATCTTCCTCGTCGGCAACCCGGCGGGAGCGAGCATCCAGCTGACCGCCATGCCCGCCGCCGGCTGAACGGAGCGTGATGAACGTGAGCCTGGCCCCCGTCCCCTCCCAGCAAGCCGAGACAACGTGCGCGCATTGCGGAGCCGCCCTCGTCGCAGACCAGCGCTACTGCCTCGCGTGCGGTCAGCCATGCTCGCCGGTGCGGCTCGCCTTTCTCGACGTCCTGCAGGGTGAACGCAACCGAGCTGAGGCCGGGCAGCGTACCTTCGAGCTGAGTCCGACCGGTTACGTTCCCGCCGCCGAACCCGGCGCGAGCGGATGGCTGCGTCGCTACTCCGGCTTGCTCAGCCTGTTCACGGTGCTCCTGGCCTGCCTGATCGTCGGCCTGCTCATCGGGCACTGGGTGACCCAGAGCAAGGCTCCGGGCCAACAGGTCATAAAAGTCGAGGGCCTGCCCGCCACCGTGGGCGCGGCGGCGCCGGCCACGGCGTCGACGCCGACCCCGACGAGCACGGCGCCCGCGTCGAGCGCAGCCGGGACGTCGAACGCCAAAGCCGAAGCCGAAGAAGCCAAGGAAGCGGCCAAAGAAACGAAAGCCGAAAAAGCGCCGCCGCCCGCCCCCGTCAAAGCGAACACCCAGACGCTCAGCAAACTCACGAACACCAAGGGCGCCCAGCACCAGGCGGAAATCAACAAACTGATCGAAGGCGGCCAGCCGATCGAAACGGGCCACTAGCGGGAGGCTCCTCGAATGACGCCGACCAACGGAAGCTCACTGCCTGCCGACACGCCACAGCCGGGCTCCGATCCGGTGGCGGGCGTGGTCCTCCCCGTCGGAGGTCTCGCCGCGGCGGGCGGATCGATGTCCGACTTGCGCCGGCGGAGGCTCGAGCTGGCCGAGCGGGTGGCCGCGCTCACGTGGGACCTCGGGGGTCTCGCCTACGAGATGGCGATTCGAGACCACTACCGCCTGGACGTGCTCGCGCGCAAAGCCTCAGAACTCCAGGAGGTCGATGCGCAACTCGGCGAGGTGCAGAGGCTGCTCGCCAATGCCGAGGCGGGCATCCACGGCCAGTGTCGCTCATGCGGCGCGGTGCACAGCCGCGGCGCGGCCTACTGCTGGCATTGCGGTGCGCCCCTGATGGAGGAGGCGCGTCCAACCGTGATGCGGCCCGATCAGTCGGCCGGCTGAGCGGTCCTCGCGCCGGCGGACCTCGCAGCGTGCCAGCCCCTGCGTAGGAGCGAACGGTCGTCCAGGCGCTCGGGAGGGAGCTTCGAGGTCGCGTAGCGTGTCCCTCCGTGAGACTCGCGCTCGTCCTCACGGTCGGCCTCGTGCCCGCCCTCGCCTCGGGCTCCGCGCCCCACCCGGCCGCGGCGCTCGCCCACACGGGCCGGGTGGCGCGTGCGCCGTCGCACCCGCCGCCACGCGAAGGCGGCTGCCCGGTCCTCCCGGCCGGCAACGCGCTCAACCGGGACATCTCGCGAGCTCCCGTCGATCCGAACTCGGCCAGCTACATCGCCGGCATCGGACTTGGCGGGCACCTGCATCCCGACTTCGGGACCAACCCTGCCTACGGCATCCCCTACACGGTGGTCGCCGTCCACCAGCCCAAGGTGCCGATCAGGTTCACCGAATTCGCCGAAGAGTCCGACCCCGGGCCCTATCCGGTACCGCCCGGCGCGCCCGTGGAGGGCGCGGGAGAAGCCGGCGATCGCCATGTGCTGGTCCTGCAGCGGGGCAGCTGCAAGCTGTATGAGCTGTATGCGGCGAACCGCGCCGGCGCGGGGTGGGACGCGGGCTCCGGCGCCGTCTTCAACCTGCGCAGCAACGCCCTGCGCCCCGCGGGTGGGACCTCCGCCGACGCGGCCGGCCTGCCGATCTTCCCCCTGCTCGTCCGCTATCCGGAGGTCCGCTCAGGCCAGATCGACCACGCGCTGCGGGTCACGGTGACGCGCAGCCAGCGCGGCTACATACATCCCGCCAACCATTTCGCCTCGAGCAGCTCCGACCCGAGCCTCCCGCCGATGGGCCTGCGCCTGCGTCTGAAGGCGAGCTACAGCCTGGCCGGCTTTCACGGCCAGTCGCTGATCGTGCTGCGGGCGCTGAAGCGCTACGGCCTGATCGTGGCCGACAACGGATCCTCCTGGTACATCACCGGAGCACCGGATCGACACTGGAACGACGCAGACCTCGAACAGATCAAGCGCGTGCCCGGAGCCGACTTCGAAGCGGTGCGGACCGGCCCGATCCTCCACGGGCACTGAGGCCGCTCGGGAGCCGCCGGGGGGCGTGATCCGGGTGCTCAGGCCTGGCGCGTCGGCTCGGCCGGAGCCTGGGCCGGAGCCGGCGGTGCAGCGGGAGCCTGCGCGGGAGGCTCGGCGGGAGCCTGCGTGGCTGGCGCCTGCGCCGGCGGCGGCTCGGGCGGCTGCTGCGTCGCCTGCGGTAGCGCTGGCTGTTGCTGGCCGGCGTCGGGTCGCTCGCCGCTGATCGAATCCTTGAACTCGCGCATGCCGGAGCCGAGCGAACGGCCGATTTCGGGGAGCCGTTTCGCACCGAACACGAGCAGCAGGATCACAACCAGGAAAGCGATGTGAAGTGGATTGTCGAGTCCCATGAGCTCATCCAGTCTAGGCCATTCCGATTGTGCTGCGCTCGTTACGGAGGGCCGATCACGAGGCTCCCTCGTCCTGTAGCGCCCTGCGCACGAGCTGGGCCGCCACGATCAGCATCAGGACCGCGAAGGCGTCTCGCAGGAAGGCGCCGGAGAGAGCGTTGGCCAGCGCCACGCCCCCGGCGGCCCCCACGAGCGAGAGGACACCCAGCATCAGGGCGTCGCGGCGGCGCACGTTGCCGTACCGATCCTGCCGGTAGGTGCCCACGAGGGCGACGGGAACGATCGCCAACAGGGAGGTCGCCTCCGCCTCGTGCTGTCCGAGGCCGAGGAAGATCACGAGACCCGGTACGAACAGCACGCCGCCGCCCACCCCGAGCAGGCCCGCGACGATCCCGGCCGCGAGCCCGATGGCGATCGCGCCGATCACCGAACGACCAGCTCGACGGCGCTCCCCACGAGCACGGCGGCGAACAGCAGGCCGATCGAGCGACCCTGCAGCCGCTGTTGCAGCCGAGTGCCGATCAGCACTCCGGCGATCGCCGGCACGCCGACCAGCACCGCGTCGAGCACCCGCACGTTGCCGTACAGGCCCTGCGTGGCCGCGGCGAAGGCCGCGATGAAGACGATCGCGGCCAGCGAGGTGGCCGTGGCGGAGCGCTCGTCGTAGGCCAGCCAGAGCACCAGGAGCGGGACGATCACGCTGCCGCCTCCCACCCCGAACAGTCCACTGAAGAGACCGGCCAGGGTGCCGATCACCATCAGCCTCAGGGTGCGGTTGAGCGAGGAGTCAACGACCGTTTGCACGAGCGGACGGGTCGGCGACCATGCGCGCCATACTAGACACCGTGTCCCCCGCTGCGACGCTCGTGGAGGCGCTCGAGCCGATCCGCTCCGACCCTCCCCATTCCGCGGTGCTGCTCGACATCGACGGCACTCTCGCGCCGATCGTCCGGCATGCAGCGGACGCGCACGTCCCCGAGGCCACGCGGACCCTGTTGATCGAGATCTCGCGGCGATACCGGGTCGTGGGCTGCGTCAGCGGCCGCCGGGCGAGCACGGCTCGACAGATCGTCGCGATCGGCACGATCGCCTATATCGGCAACCACGGCGGCGAACTGCTGCGCCCCGGCGCGACGCGGCCCGAGGTGGACCCGGACCTCGCCGAGTGGACGGCGCGCGTACGCGACTTCGTGGCACGGGCCTACACCAGCGAACACCAGCGGATCCGCGTGCGCAGCGAGGACAAGGATACGATCGCTGCCTTCCATTGGCGTGGGGCGCCCGACGAGGAGGTGGCCGCAACGGCCGTCCGGGAGATCGCCCGTCGGGCCCAGGAGGAGGGGTTCGCCGTCCACTGGGGGCGCAAGGTCCTCGAGGTGCGCCCGCCCGTCGTGCTCGACAAGGGGCTCGGCATCGCCGCGCTGCTGAGGGGGGTGCCGGTGACGGCGGCGCTCTACGTCGGCGACGACACGACCGATCTCGACGCGTTCCGGGGGCTGCGCTCGCTCGTGCAGTCCGGGACGCTGGGGCACTCGGTGTGCGTGGCGGTGAGCTCAGACGAAGCCCCCCCCGAGCTGGCCCAGGAGGCCGACGTGACCGTCGATGGTCCCGACGGCGTGCGGCGGCTGCTCGAGGCGCTGCTGTAGCACTGTGCGCTTCGTCGATTTCCTCAGGACCACGGTGCTACTCAGCGCCGGCGCCGCCACCGCCCTCGCGGCGGTCACCGTGCTCGCGTCGAGCACGAGCTCCAACACATCCCTGATCCTGTTCGCCGTCGGCTGGTGGATCGTCGCGGCCGCCATCGGCCTGCGAATCGGCAGGCGGGGACAGACGAATCCTCCGATCGCCCGCCTGCTGGCGAGCGCGAAGACCAGCACGACGCTCCCCGAGCACCATCCGAGCGCGATCCTGGTCAACCGGCTCTGGCCGCTGCTGCTGTTCACCCTGCTCTCGGGGGGGCTGGCGTTCCTCGCGCCACAGATCCCGGCGATCGCAGCCGGCTTCGCGATCATCTGGGCGCTCGCCTGGCGGCGGCAGGATGCCGCGGTCACGGCGATCGAGGAGCGCGACGGCGCGTCCTTCTACGTTCGCCGCACCTCCCCTGTGCGCCCGATGGAGCTCGTGCGCACTCCGGGCTTCAAGTCCTCGCGCGCCGAGCGGGTGAACGGCGCCGTGACCTAGATGGGCGGGTCGCGGGCCGTCGACGTGCTGATCGTCTCGCTCGGCTCGACAGGGGGACTGCGGGCCGCCGACGACGAGCTCGTGGCCTCGCTCCAGAGGGCCGGTGCGAGCGTCGCCGTCGCGCGCGCGCTGCCACCGCCGCGGCGGCGCACGCTGATGCGCACGGATCTCGCGTGGTCGCGGGCGGCCCGGAGGGCGGCGCGAGCGGCGCAGGGCCACGCGTCCCGCGCGGTCATCTACTCGAGCACCACGGCGGCGCTGCTGTGGCCGCGTCCGGGTGCGATTCGCTTCGACGCCCCGTCCGCCGGCAACCGGCCGGGACGTCACGGGCTGTGGCAGCGGCCGCTCGAGCGTCGGCGCCTGGGCGAAGCGCCTCTGCTGCTGCCGTGGAGCGTGGGTGCCATGGAGGAGCTCCCGCCCGATGTCGGGCGGAACGCCACCGCGATGGTTCTGCCCGTGCCCGTCGAGCCCTCGGGACCGCTCGAGGCCGTGAGGGACGTCGCGGCGATCACCTACGCCGCCAACCCCTCCAAGAAGGGGCTGGACCGCGTGCTCTCGGCGTGGAGGCGGGTGCGCGGCGAACGGCGCCCGGGCGCCGAGCAGCTCCTCGTGACCGGCGCCTCGGCGGAGGACCTCGCGCGGGCCGGCTTCCAGCTCGCCGGCGAGGAGGGGGTGCGGGTGCTCGGAGCGGTCCCCTCCGAGGAGTACCGCGCTCTCCTGCGCCGCGCACGCGTGTTCCTCTGTGCTGCCCGCCGCGAGGATTACGGGATCGCCCAGCTGGAGGCCCTGTCCGACGGCTGCCAGCTGGTCAGCACCCCCTCGCCCGGACCCTACGCGGCACTGCCGATCGCCCGGGCGCTCGACCCACGCCTGGTGAGCGAGGACCTCGCGGCCGGGCTGCGCGCCGCCCTCGACGCGCCCCTGGCCGACTACGCGATGCGGGCTCGACGGGCGCTCGCCCCCTTCAGCCGCGAGGCCGCCGACCGGCTGGTCGCCGACGAGCTACTGGCGCGCCTGCTCGGCTAACCCCGCCGTCCCCCGCC
>Ga0209626_1000151_pt1 | contig 14599 bp, 8 predicted proteins | sample JacPinW_OM1H0_M2_FD_187962 | JGI IMG/M metagenome (GOLD analysis project Ga0209626, IMG submission 187962) | Forest soil microbial communities from Algoma, Ontario, Canada - Jack Pine, Ontario site 1_JW_OM1H0_M2 (SPAdes) (version 2) | ecosystem: Environmental > Terrestrial > Soil > Boreal... | reverse complement strand
TCGGGATCGCGCACCAGGAGGGCCACCGTCTCTTGCGCCTGCACGTGGCTCATGCCGGCGAGCGATGACACCGCGTTGTAGCGCGTCTTCCGGTCGAGCCCGGGATAGCTCCCCAGCGCCGCCTCACACGCAACTGTGATGGCCTCGTTGCCCCAATCCTGGATCACCTTGCCTGGATCCACATCGTGATCCAGATCGGTTGCGGAGAGCAGATTGAGAACCCGAATCTCATTCTTCGTCGGCATCAGTCCGCTCCTATTCCGTATCGTCGCCGCCGCATGTGGTTGAGGCCGAGAACAAGGCGGAGACCGGCAGCGCGTTCACCTTGCCCTCCTCGAGGTGCGTGGCGCCGCTACGCCCGGCGACAATCTGTGCTGGCGGGACGATGACGTCGGTCTGCGTGTTCCAATAAGGATACATCAAGAATGACGTGTCGCCTTCCTGCCCGCAGTCGCGGCCGAAGAACGTACCTGTTGGATCCGCGCCCACGTTGCAGACGTGGTGCAGGCACATCGCGTGGCCCGACTCGTGCGCGACGATTCGGTGCAGCGCGTCCATGTCCAGATCGCCACCGTTGTCGCCGATGATGAGCGGGCCGCCGCCGTAGTAGGCGTACGCGGTCGACGACGAGAGGGCGCGCACGAAGAAGTAGTTGAACGCGCCAGCGACGCCCGGGCCACTGGTCAGCAGGTCTTTCTCCGACGGGCGATTCCCGTACGGGAAGATGTTTGCGTGGTCGTCGCTGATGTGAATCGTGCCCACCGGCTGCACTAACCGAAACGAGACGCGCCCCTGTGCCCAAATGCGGCTGATCCCGTAGGGCGAGCTGTCGTTGAACAAGCTGGCGATGTCGGCGGCGCTGCGCGCGGTGCCGACGCCGTCGGTAGTGCCGATTACGCGCCATGCGGCGCAGTTGATGACGATCGTGTCGCTGATGCGGACCGGCTGCCCGCCGCGGCTCACACCCCCGTCGGGATTGCGCACGCGGATGCGGCGCACTCCGCGCAGGTTGTTGAGCGGCGCGGCTGGAATGCTCAGCGTGATGCTGGTACGCGTGTTGCTCGTGACCGGCAGGTTGTAGCCTGGATGGCCGGCGATCATCGGGTCCCAATCCTCGGCGATCACTTGGCAGCCGGTGGCGAATGCGAGGCCCGTCACCGTCTGAATTGTGCTCTCGTTCCAGCGCGTGCCCGTCGAGATCGCATCCACCTTGGGGATGACGCGGATCATGACACGGTTCGAGCGGCGGCTGGTAACGCCCACCGGCCGGATCACGATCGGGTGCGTGCCGCCCTGCGAATCGAGCGGCACCGTGAAGCTGCCGTCGGTGGAGCTGCTGATGGTGGCAGTGGCGTCGGGCTGCAACACGCCATCGAAGAAGATCTTGTCGCTGCCGACTTGGAAGTTCTGCCCGGTGATGGTCACGGTTTCGCCGGGCTCCACCTCGGTTGGTGTCACCTGCAGGATGTGCGGCATGTTGAGCGCCGCGTTCCACTGATCGAGACTGATGGGCAGCACCTGGAGCGCATCGCTCAGAATGACCGGCCCTTCGACGCCAGCGTTTCCCGTTGAGCCCGGTCCTCCGCCCACGCCGTCGGAGCCGACCCGCTCGTCGTGGTCGTCGCAGAACGTCTCGCAGTCGGCCGAGCCAGCCGGACCGGCGTGCCCGCCGCTGCCGGGGTTGCCCGCCGGGCCGCCGTCGCCGCCATGCCCCGAAGTGATGTCGATGCTCGGCGGCCGATCCGAGAGCACGCCGATGCTTGCGTCCGACGTGAGTAGCGTGATCCGCCCGCCCTGCCCGCCGTTGCCTCCCGGTCCGCCGCGTCCGCCGCGTCCGCCATTGCCGCCGTTTCCGCCCCAACCCACCTCGCGGCAGCAGCTCAAGAAGTGCGAGTCGGCGTGCCAGCCTTGCGCGCCGTTGCCGCCATCGCCGCCGTTTTGGCCGGGGCCGCCAGCGCCGCCGTCTTGACCGTGAAGATCGATTGGCGGCAGGTTGTTGGTCGCGTCAAAGATGTAGAGCGTCAGGATCGGCGCGGGAGTCACCGCGTTTCCGCCGCCATTGAGAGACGGCGCCGGATCTTGATCTCCGTCGGTACCGTTGGCTCCGCTGACGCCGTCCGAGGGACCGTCGGCTCCGCGCGGCGCCGGATTCGGCCAATAGCTGAGCGTGGCCGGCAGCGACGGCATCTCCCACGTGATGCGGCTCGCCGAGTCCCATCGGATCGACCGCGCGATCACGACCAGCTCGCGAACCTCCTGCGCGATGACCACGGACTGCCCGGTGATGTCCCATTCGCCGGCCAGGACGACCGCGGTCGAGTGCAGGAGATCGTTCGGTCGGTAGTAGACAACTTTTCCGTCAAGGATCTCGGAGAAAGAGTAGTTCGTCAACGACACTACGTGGCTCGGATCCGTCGGCGGCGCCAGCGGCGCCAGGTACGCGCCGACATGGAATAGCCGCGCCGGATCGAGGCGGAGCTTGCCAAGGTCGTCGAGGCTGCAGACGCCCACGACCGTTAGGAACGCGCGCGCCCGATCGAGCCAGCTCTGGATGTTCTCGGGCTCGAGCGATTTGGGGACGACGGTGGTGCCGATTCCTGGGTTTTGCACCGCTAGCGCGCGATATAGTTGCTCGAGGCGATCTTGCGTCGTGGGCAGCGCGGCGAAGGAGCCGGCTGCGGCGTAGCCCGGCAGCACCGCCACCAGTTCGCCACGGATCGGGTGTGACGAGCTGTTCGACAGCGACACCTGAATCGCCACGGAGCCGGCCGCCTCCGCCGCGCTGATGGAGAGCGCCACCACTTGCGAGCCGTGGATCACGTGCCGTTCGACGGCGCCGGTGGGGCGCGTGATCATCAACTCGGCCTGCTGACCCGCTGGCAGCCGCACGGCCAGCTGCGCGTCGCCCGCCGCGAGTGGCAAAAACGCGCGCTCGAACCGGCCGCCCTTGCCGAGCCACACCGGATTGCGATGCTCGCCCACCATCCGCGTGAGCCCAACCTGCGCCCGCGCAGCGTCTACCGCGGCAGAAAACCATCGCTGCGGTAGCGTAGCGCCGGCTTGCGACTGCTTGACCAAGTGCACGAGCGCTTCGCTCTCGACGGCCGCGAGTTGCTCGATGGAGTGGACGCCGAACTCGGGCAGGCGCGCGGTAAGCTGGCCCAGCTCTGGAGGCAGGCCCGCAAAGCGCGTGTCGTCGGGGCCGGGCGGCGGCGGCAAGTGCGGATCGAGCTGGATCGCGATCAACGGGACGTGCGCGAGGATCGCAGTAACGTCGGTGTCATAGCAGCTCTGGGCGCCGGCGTCGTCGCGGATGTCGAAGTGATAGACCCCAATTGGCAGCTGCGCGATCTTGAGCACGCCATTCACCACGTCGACGAGCCCGTCGAAAGCGACCCTCCCTGTGTTGCGATCAACGGCGCGCACCTGGACCTGGGAGGCTTGCGTGCCCTTCACCGCCAGTTCGACGTTCACCTTGCCTGCGCTCGGCCGTCCGTCGAGCGGTACCGCCTGGCGGGTCACGTCGCCCGCGCGCACCGTGATCGCCAAAGTGCCCTGGCCGGCGGATGCCGATGCGGCTCGCACCGTGTAGGCTCCCGGCGCGAGCTCGCCCAGCCGAAAGCGTCGCGAGTTGGGATCGATCGCGATCGCGACAGACCCGCCGGGCCCATTGAGAACGACGGTGCCGCTCTTTACCGGCGCACCTGCCGCATCGCGAAGCTGCAGGTCCACGGCGCCGTGGTGCGGGCTCACCGCAAGGCGTGGCAACTCGCGCAGCTCCCGCCGCAGGCGCTGCATCAATGACGGCGCCTCGTCGGACGGCGCCATCGCGCGGATCGGCACGTGGCCCTCGCGGTGGACGTAGACCTCAGTGAGCTCGCGCGCGCCAGAGAAGCGCGGGCTCGCCGGCTGCGCCGCATTCACCGGTCGTGAAGGTGCACGGCGCTCCTCGTCGTTCGATCTGTCTCCCATCTAGCGCTCCTCTCGCGTCCGTCACGAAAGCAAACACTCCTGCCCTTGACCGCCTGCGAGCAGGGAACGGCAGGGATGGCGTCCCCACCGAACGAACGATCATCACATCATCTTAGCAGCAGATGCGGACCGCAGGTTGCACCGCACGCCAGGGCGCGGCGGCATCGCGGCATGGCAGCGATTGCTACGCCGCTTTCCGCTGCACATCCGCGCTCACCATCCTCAGCACAGCTCCTGCCCAAAGCGTGAGCGCATCCTGTATCTCTTGGTCATACTCGTAGAGGTTATAGACGGCTCGCAAGGCCTTCTTCTTGTGGTTGAGAACGGCTTCCCGCACCTCGTCTCGCACCTGGAGACGCGCCATATGAGTCGAGGCGGTCCGGCGCAGGTCGTGGGGATTGAAGACAAAGCCCGCGAGATTCCGGACCTCTGCATTGTGCTTATGGAGGAACTGGAGCGGTCCCCCCTTTGCAGTCGCGCGCAGCGCACCCTACATGCTGCCGCCTCCTGACGCGGGGGACCAGCCGGCAGCCGGCGCCACGCGAGTACAATCTCCCCCCGATGGCCCCGGTATCCCGCCGCATCGCGTCATCCTTCCTGCTCCTTCTCCTGTCGTTACCCCTTCTGCCCCAGGAGCCTGTCCGCGAGCGGGAGCTGGCGGACATTCGGGCCGAGATCTCGCGGCTGGAGAGCCGGCTTGCGGACGCTCGCCGGGAGCAGAGCGGTCTCGCGGGCCGGCTCGCGCAGACCGACCTCGAGCTCAAGCTCGAGGAGGAGCGGCTCGCCGAGGCGGTGGCGGCGCGCGACCTGACGGCCCGGCAGGCGGCGGCGGGGGAGCTGGAGGTGGCGCGCCTGGAGGCGGCGCTCGCCGCCAGCCGCCGCGAGCTCGGCCGGCGGCTGGCCGGCCTCTACCGCCTGGGCCGGCAGGGGACGCTCCGGCTCCTCCTCTCGCTCAAGCCCGGCGACCAGCTCCTCCCCTCGATCCGCATGGTGCGCTACCTCGCCCGGCACGACCGCGAAACCATAGACCGCTACATGGAGGACCGGGAGGACCTGGCGCGGGAGCGCGATCGGCTGGTCGCGGCGCGCGGCGAGCTGGAGCGCTGGATCGCCCAGGAGGAGGTGCGCCGGAAGGGGCTCGTCCAGCTCCAACTCCGCCAGGCGGCCCTCCTCGCCCAGTCCGAGCGCGAGGGCCGGGCTCTGGCCGCCCGGGCGGACGAGCTGGCGGCGAAGGAGCGCAAGCTGGCGGCTTTCCTCGACCTCCTCTACGGGCGCAGCCCGCAGGCGCTGGCGGGCCAGCCCATGCAGCAGTTTCGCGGCGTGCTCGACTGGCCGGCGCGCGGCCGCGTGGCTGCCGGGTTCGGCCCTCAGCTCGATCCTCGCTACCGCACCCAGGTCCCGCACAACGGCGTGGACATCGCCACCTCTCCCGGCAGCGAGGTGCGGGCGGTCTTCCCCGGCCGGGTCCTCTTCGCCGCCCCCTTCGAGGGCTACGGCCTGACCGTCGTCGTGCACCATCCGGGGCGGGTCTTCACCCTCTACGCCGGGCTCTCCGAATGCCGGGTGGCCAAGGAAGATATGGTATCTTTGGGCCAGGTCGTAGGCTTGGCCTCCGACAAGCTTTACTTCGAGGTCCGCGTGGAAAACCGTCCTGAAAACCCCCTGACCTGGTTACGGTAGGCCCCCTATGAACCGCAGCCGCATCGTCTTCCTCGTCCTCTCCGCCGCCCTGGTCCTTCCTATTCTCGCCGGCACGCTGCTGCGCGCCTCGGAGGAGCGGGAGGCCGTTCAGGAGGACAGCCTCTACAAGTATCTTTCCGTCTTCAGCGAGGTGCTCGGCTTGGTGCGCCAGGCGTATGTCGACGAGCCCGACATGAGCGGCCTGATGGCGGGAGCGCTGGACGGCACGACCGACGCGCTCGATCCCTTCTCGATCTACGTGCCCGCCGACCAGGTGGCGACCTACCAGGACGCGCGGGCGGTGGGGCGGCGCTACAGCGGCATCGCGCTCCTCAAGGAGCGCGGCGTCGCCTACGTCTTGGCGGTAGAGAAGGGCAGCCCGGCTTCGCAGGCGGGGGTGAAGGTGGGCGACATCGTGGCCAAGATCGACGGGCGCTCGACCCGCCTGATGCCGTTGTGGCAGATCCAGGAGATCCTGGCGCGGGCGCCCGGCACGCACGTGCCGATGGAGATGGTGCGGGTCGGGGAGACAGTGAAGGCCTCGTTCGATCTCAAACCGTTCGATCCGCCGCCCGCCTCCCTGGGGGAGGCCAAGGGCGCGCCGTTGCTGCGGATCCCCAGCTTCGTCCGCGAGACTCCGGCGCAGGTCCGGGAAGCGCTCGCCAAGGGGAAGGATCGCGTACACGGCCGGCTCCTGATCGACCTCCGCGGCGTCGCTTCGGGGGAGCCCGAGTCCGCCTACTCGACGGCGGAGCTCTTCGCCACCGGCGACCTGGGAGTGCTCGCCGGCCGCTCGGGGCCGGCCCAGAGCTTCGCCGCCAGCGGACCCCCCGTCTGGAACGGCAAGATGGTCATCCTCGTCGACCGCGGCACTCTGGGAGCCGCCGAGATCTTCGCCACGGTGCTGCGGCAGAAGGCGGGCGCCGAGCTGGTCGGCGAGCGGACGTTCGGCCATGCCGGGCGGCAGGGCAGCCTCGATCTCTCTTCGGGCGGACGCCTCCTCTACACCGACGCGTTCTACACCGGCCCCGACAAGAAGCCGCTCAAGGAGGCCCTGAAGCCCGACCTCCTGGTCGACGAGCGGGCGCGGACCTATCTCGAGAAGGACGTCCCCATCGACGACCTCATCCTCGACCGCGCGGTCCGCCGGCTCTCCGGCGAGGCGGAGCCGGCCAAGAAAGCCGCCTGAAGCCCGGATGGGTCCGCCGGGCTCACCGGCCGGGCGTCTCCGGAGAGCGATCCATGCTCCGCCGCCGGCCCGCGACCAGGCGATCCGCTGACTCCGGCTCGAAGGGCTCCGGAGCCCGGGGCTTCCTCCTCTTCCTCCTCGGCGTCCTCGTCGGCGGCGCCGGCTTCTATTTCGGCTGTCGCCACTCGGGCGACGAGTCGCGGTTGGAATCCGCGACATCGCCGAAGGTGGCGGCGCGGGCGGTTTCGCCCCGGCATCGCGCCTCCCGTCAGGGCCACTCCGACCCTGCATCGATCCACCCCTCTGCCGCCGGCGCAGCCAAGCCCTCCGGCGATGACCCGGGCCCGGTCGAGGGGGTACGCGTGGCGATCGTCATCGACGATCTCGGCCGCAGCGTCGAGGACGTGGAGACGCTGGCGCGCCTCGGCGTGGCGATGACCTACGCCGTGCTCCCCTTCGAGACTGCCACTCCGGAGGTGATCGCAGCGCTCCATCGCCACGGGGCCGAGGTCCTCTGCCACCTGCCGATGGAGGCCAAGAACGGCGCCGATCCCGGTCCCGGCGCCCTGCGCTTCGGCATGGATCAGGACGAGATCAAGCAGGCGACCGCAGCGGCGCTGGCGGCGGTCCCCGGCGCGGTAGGGGTCAACAACCACATGGGCTCCCGGCTGTCGGCCGACGAGCGCTCGATGCGCGCCATTCTTGCCGTCCTCGCCTCCCGCCGCCTCTTCTTCCTCGACTCGCGGACGAGCCCGGAGAGCGTCGGCTACCGCCTCGCCACCTCGTTGGGCGTGCCGGCCGCCGAGCGCCAGGTGTTCCTGGACGGTGACCTGCGGCCGGAGATGATCCGCCAGCAGTTCGCCCGCATGCTGCAGGTGGCGCGCACGCGGGGCTCGGTGATCGCCATCGGCCATCCTCATCCGGCGACCCTCGAAACCCTGGCGGTCGAGGTGCCACGGGCGCTGGCGGAGGGCTACCGGTTCGTGCCGGTCAGCGATCTCCTGGACCGGCCGAGCGCGGCACGATAGCCCTCTTTCTCGAAAGCGCGCGTCCATGGCCCTGCTCCTCTTCCTGGCCGGCGGCGCCCTGATTGCCGGGCTGGTGCATCGGTGGCGGCGCGAGGTTTCCGTGCGCGCGGCCGTCGCCTACCTCGCCCTGACCGCGGCGCTCTTCGCCGTCCCCCTCGTCTCCGGCCGGCTGCAGGTGGCGACCGACATCGCCTATCAGTGGCGGCCCTGGCGGGAGACCGTGGCGAGGAGGGTGGTCCCCGCCAACGCCTTGCTGGCCGACATCCCCCTGCAGATGGTGCCGTTTCGCGCCCTCGTGCGGGAGCGCCTCCTGCGTCTCGAAGCGCCACTGTGGGCTCACGAGCTGGGCACCGGGCAGCCGCTCCTGGGGAACGCCCAATCGGCTCCCTTCGCACCGCTGCACCTCCTGGCGCTACCTGTGCCGCCCGCTCGCGCGCTGACGGTCGCCGCCGCCTGGCAGGTGCTGCTCGCCCTGCTCCTCACCCACGCGCTTCTGCTGGCGCTCGGCGCCGGCAGGGCGGGCGCGGCCTTCTCCGCCGTCTCCTATGCCCTCGGCAGCTTCGCCATCGCCTGGCTCTACTACCCCCTGGGCATGGCGGCGGCGTGGATCCCGGGCGTGCTCCTGGGGATCGTCCTCTGCCGCCGCGGCGAGAGAGGCGGCGTCGCCGGTCTCGTCGTCTGTGCGACCGGGCTCGCCCTTGCGGGACATCCGGAGACTCTGGCGCACACGGCCCTGGCGTGCCTCGCCGTGACCGTGGCGCTGGCCGTCCGGCCGGCGGCCGGCAGGGGAAGGTTCCTCCTCCGCCTGGCCGCCGCGGCGGCCCTCGCCGCCTGTCTGGCGGCGCCCGTCCTCCTGCCCGTCGCCGAGGCGGTGCCGGAGAGCGAGAGGGCGGCCGTCTTCGCGGTCTTGCCCCTGGGCGTGCAACCGCCCTTCTTCGAGGGCAGGTTCCTGCTCCCCCTCGTCGATCCGCTGGTCTTCGGCAGCCCCCGCGACGGCAATTGGTCCGGACCGTCGAACTTCAACGAGATGTGCACTCTCTACGCCGGGCTCTCGGCCCTCGCCCTGGCCTTCGCCGGTGCGTTGCTGCACCGCGGCAGGGCGCTGCTCATCCTGGCAGGCGGCGCCGCCGCCCTGATGGCCTCTCTTCGCCTGCCGCCTCTTTTCGGGTTGTTGATGGCGCTCCCCGTCCTCGGGCAGGGCGCCGCCGGCCGCCTGCGGCTCTTCTGGCTCCTCGCCGTGGCGGTGGCCGCCGGCCTCCATCTCGAGGAGCTCGGGCGGCAGCGCTCCAGCCGGGCGGTCGCCGCCGCCGCGCTCACGGCCCTGGCAGCGGTGCTGGTCTTCGTGCCGCCTCCCGGAGCGCCCTGGCAGCGAGCGTGGTGGGCGGCGACGCTCGCCGGAGCTGCCGTCGCGGCGCTCGCCCTCCTCGTCCCCCGCTGGCGGCCCGCCTTCCCGCCGGTCGCCGTGGCCTGCCTGGCCCTCGATCTGCTCCTCCTGGGTGTCCGCTACAACCCGATCGTGCCGGCGAGCTTCGATCTCGCGCCCCCGCCGTCGCTCGCCTTCCTGGTCGAGCGCAACCGGGGGCCGGAAGCGCCCTTCCGGGTGCTCGCCGAAGGCTACGACCTGGCGTCCAACCTGCCGGCCTTCTACGGGTTGTGGGACCCGCGCGGCAACGATCCCATGCGGCCGGCAGCCGCGGCCCGGGTGGTGGGCAAGGCCTTCGACCCCGGCCACCAGGCCGGCGAGAGGATCACGGAGGGGGGATTGCCCTATCCGCAGAGCTTCCCCGACTACCTGGGCGTGCGCTACCTGCTCACCCGCCACCGCAGGGAGCTGCCGCCTCCCTGGGAGGAGGTGCTGGACGAAGAAGGGGGAAAGGTGTGGAGGAACTCGCGGGCGCTGCCGCTCTTCTTCATGCCGGCCAGCCGGCAGACGGCGGCGGGCCGCGAGGAGGCCGTGCGGAGCGCCCTGGCGAACGACGACTTCGCACGCGAGGCGGTGGTCGAAGGGGAGACGGCGCCGGCCGTGGCCCAGGACGGGCGGGTGAGCGGGCTCCACCCCCTGTCGAACGGCTTCGATCTCCGGGTCGACTCCCGGACGGGCGGGCTCGTCGTATCGAGCGTCAGCTACGCCCGAGGATGGCAGCTCGCGGTGGACGAGAAGGTGGTCCCAGTGCTCCGCGTCAACGGCGGCTTCCTGGGGTTCGAGGCGAGCCCGGGAACGCATCGAGCCCGGCTCGACTACCGGCCGGCCGGGTGGGTGTGGGGGCTGCGGTTGGCCGGGGCCGGGGGAGCGGCCGCGCTGGCGGCGCTCGCGCTGTCCCGGCGCCGGCGCCTCACGGGCTCCGCAGCACCTCGATAGGCCTCCGCTCGAGGGCGCGGAAGCTGGCGCCGATGCCGGCGATCACCGTCAGCAGGATGCTGCCGGCGACCGCCGCCAGGAGCGGCAAAGTCTGGGGCTCCCAGCGCAGGGTGAATCCGCGGGTGACGACCGCCCACGAGAGTACGGCGCCGCCGGCGGCCCCGATCACCCCCGCCACCAGCCCGATCAGGGCGTACTCGACCGCGAACGTCGCCATCACGCCGCGCCGGGTCACGCCGAGCGTTTTCAGGAGCGCCACCTCGAGGCCTCGTCGCCCGGCGCCGGCGCTGACCGCCCCGGCGAGGATGGCGATCCCGGCGAGAACGGTGAAGCCGCCCAGGAAGCGCACGCCGAGCCCGATCCGCCGTAGCACGTGGACGATCTTCTCCAGGATCTCGCGGATCTTGAGCAACGTGACGTTGGGATAGCGGGCGGCCAGGAGGTCCTGGACTCGCTGCTCCCCGCCGCGGGGCAGATGGGCCACCGCCAGGCGCTGCTGCGGCGCGCTCTCGAGCACTCCCGGCTCGACCACCAGGAAGAAGTTGATCCCGAAGGTCTGCCAGTTGACGGTGCGCAGGCTGGTGACGGTCAAGTCGATGGGCACCCCCTGGACGTCGAAGGTGAGGGTGGAGCCCAGGCCGACGCCGAGATCGTTGGCGAACTCCTGCTCGAGGCTGACCTCGGCCTTGCGCGGATCGCTCCACAGCTTGCCGGCGACGATGACGTTGTCCTCGGGGAGCTTCGCCATGTAGGTGAGACGCTGCTCGCGGGTCAGCGCCCAACGGCGGCCTCCGCGCGGCATCCGTCCCGCCATCCGCTCGACGCCGCGGCCGTCGATGGCGGTCAGGCGCGCCATGACGACCGGCACGGACTCCACCCGCGAGGCCCCCGCCTGCCGCAGCAACCGCTCGACCCCCGGCCACTGGTCGGGCTGGATGTCGACCAGGAAGGCCGAGGGCGCTCCCACGGGGAGCTCGGAGGTGAGCTCCTGGGACAGCCGGCGCTCGACGAGAGACATGGCCAGCACCACCAGGACCCCCAAGCCGAGCGCCACGATCGCTCCCATGGTGGCGGCCCCCGGCCGCGCCAGCGCCGCGAGCCCGTGCCGGATCGCCATGTTGCTGAAGCCGCCGAAGCCGCGCGGCAGCCGGCGCACCCCCCAGACGACGGCGAGCGCCGCCAGGGTCAGGGCCAGAGTCACGCCCACGACGCCGCCGGTGAACTGGGCGCCCCGCAGCCAGGAGCCCGACTGGAGGGCGGCCATCACCAGGATGCCGGCGGCCAGGGCGGCCAGGGTGCCGGCGACGATCGGCCGGTGGCCGGGCAGCGGCTCGGCGTCCCGGCGCAGCACCCGGGCGGCCGGCACCCGCAGCACGCCGGCGAGCGGCGGCAGGCTGAAGAGGATCGCCACCCCCAACCCGAGGCCGAGGCCGCGGAGGAGGGCGGTCGGCTGCCACACCCGGATCAGCTCGGCGGGGATGAGATCGGGGAAGAGGTACGGCAGGAGCGTTTGGACAGCCGCCCCCACGGCCATGCCGGCCAGGCTCCCGGCGAGCCCCAGGAGGGCCGTCTGCCCGAGGTAGAGGGCGAGGATCTCGCGCGGTCGCATCCCCAGGCACTTGAGGATGGCGATCGCGTCCATGCGGGAGGCGAGCCAGGCGCGGACGCTCTGCGCCACCCCAATGCCGCCGACGAAGAGCGAGAGGAGCGCCACCAGACCGAGGAAGGTGCCGATCCGCTGGAAGTTCGTGCGCAAGGCCGGCTGCCCCTCGCGGTAGGTCTCGACCCGGTAGAAGCTCGGATGGGGGAGGCTTCGGCGCAGCCGGCCCGCGGCCGCCGTCACTTCGGGCGGGCTGGCGCCGTCAGGCAGCTTGATCAGGGTCTTGTTGTTGACCCGGCTCCCCCGCGCCACCAGGGTGGTGCGCCCGAGGCCGGCGCCGTTCAGGAAGACCCGCGGCCCGAGGGTGAGCGAGATGCTGATGCGGTCGGGCTCGGAAAGGACCTTCCCGGCGATGCGGAAGGTCTGGCCGCCGATCAGGAGCGGGTCGCCGACCTTGAGCCCCAGCCGCGACAGCAGCTCGGGAGCGACCACCGCGGTGTCCGCCCGCAGGAGATCGGCGAGCGGCGACCGCGGCAGGAGCTCCAGCTTGCCGTAGAAGGGGTACTCGCCGTCGATCGCCTTGAGTTCGACGAGCTGGCTGGCGCCCGGACGGCCCGGCCATCCAGCAACGCCCGGCGCCGATACCACGGTCACCATCTCCTTGACGTCGGTGCGGCGGACGCCCGGGAGATCGATGCTGCGCAGGAGGTCGGTTCCTGGCGGCAGGGGCTGGCTGCCCTCGACGACGAGGTCGGCGGCAAGGAGCTGGCGGGCTTCGGCGCGCAGGCCGGAGTCGAGGCTGGACGACAGCCCGGCCACCGCCACCACCGCCGCCACCCCCACCGCCAGGCAGGCGACGAAGAACCCCAGCCGCCCGGCGGCGCCGCGGCACTCGCGGAGCATCGTCCGCAGGTAGCCGGCGAAGCTCAATGCACGCTCACTATGACCGGCGACTCCTGGCGCTCGATGCGGCCGTCGCGCAGGTGGATCAGGCGGTCGGCGAGGCTGGCGACCCCGGGGTCGTGGGTGACCAGGACGAGGGTGGTGCCGTAGCGCCTTCTCAGGTCGAGGAGGATCTCGAGCACCCGCCTGCCGGTCGTGCCGTCCAGGTTGCCGGTGGGCTCGTCGGCCAGAAGGATCGGCGGCCGGGTGGCGAAGGCCCGCGCCAGGGCGACCCGCTGCTGCTCGCCGCCCGAGAGCTGGGAGGGATAGTGGTGGCCGCGGTCCTCGAGGCCGACCGAGGCGAGCAGCTCGTCGGCGCGGGCGCCGGCGTCGGCCACCCTGACGAGCTCCAGGGGGAGGAGCACGTTCTCCCGCGCCGTCAGGTTGGCGAGGAGCTGGAAGGTCTGAAAGACGAAGCCGATCTTGTGGCGCCGGAGGAGAGCGAGCTGGTCCTCCGACATGCCGTGGATGGGGACGCCGTCGATCAGCACCTCGCCCGCGGAGGGCCGATCGAGCCCCGCCATCAAGGCCAGGAGCGTCGACTTGCCGCTGCCGGAGGGGCCGAGCACTGCCGTGAACTCGCCGGCGGGCAGGGCAAGGTTCACGCCGTCGAGGATCGTCAATATGCGGTCGCCGGACGGGAGACGGCGGCTGAGGTTGCGGAGCTCGATTCTGGGAATGGCCATCTCAGTGGAGAACCCGAGCGAAGCATTCATCATTTCCAATACGCGCGGCAGGTGGGCGAGATTACCGGGAACCGGCGGCTTCGCGCGCCGATCTAGAATGAACCATATGAAGCGTGCGCTCCTCCTCCTGCTGCTCCTCGCCGCCTGCAAGGCCCAGCCGGCTCCGGGCGCCGCGGCCGGCGCCCCGGCTTCACCGCCGTTGCAGCCGCCGGCGGCGACGCCGGCCGGCCCGCGGCAGCCGCTCGTCATCTTCCTCGGCGACAGTCTCACCGCCGGGTTGGGGCTGGCGGAGGACCAGGCCTTCCCGGCGCTCCTGGCCCGGCGTCTCGGCGAGCTCGGCAGCCCGATCCGCCTGGTCAACGCGGGGGTGAGCGGCGACACCAGCGCCGGCGGCCTGCGGCGGATCGACTGGCTGCTGCGGCAGAAGCCTGACGTCGTGGTGGTCGGGCTGGGCGCCAACGACGCGCTGCGGGGCGCCGACCCTACGGAGATCGAGCACAACCTGCGCGAGATCGTCGTCCACGCGCGGGCGGGCGGAGCGCGGGTCCTCCTCCTGGGGATGAGGATACCGCCCAACTACGGCGGGGACTACGCGGGCCGCTTCGCCGCCATCTACCCGCGGATCGCCCGCGAGATGGACGTGCCCCTCGTCCCCTTTCTCTTGGAGGGCGTTGGCGGCGACCCCGCCCTCAACCAGGCCGACGGCATCCATCCCACCGCCCAGGGCCAGGAGCGCGTGGCCAAGGTCATCCTTCCCTATCTCCGCGACGTCCTGAGCGACACTGCAGCGGCGCGCCGCGCCAAGTGAAAGCTGGAGCGTCTGGGAGCGCCGGCGTCTCGCCGGCCCGTTCCATTTTCGAAGAGCCTGCTAGTCCTTGTCAGCTCGCTTCGCCTCGTCCCACAGCTCGTCCATCTCCGCCAACGTAGAGTCGCCGGGCGTCTTGCCGCTCTCCGCCAAGCCCGACTCCACAGCGCCGAAGCGGCGCCGGAACTTGAGGTTGGCGGCGGCCAGGGCGGCCTCGGGATCGATCCCCAGCTTACGCGCGAGGTTGGCGAGGGTGAAGAGAAGGTCTCCCAGCTCTTCTTGTGCCGCCGCCCGGCTCTCCGCTTCGGGCCGTGCGCCGAGGGCGCCCTTGAGCTCGG
>Ga0209626_1000150_pt1 | contig 14630 bp, 10 predicted proteins | sample JacPinW_OM1H0_M2_FD_187962 | JGI IMG/M metagenome (GOLD analysis project Ga0209626, IMG submission 187962) | Forest soil microbial communities from Algoma, Ontario, Canada - Jack Pine, Ontario site 1_JW_OM1H0_M2 (SPAdes) (version 2) | ecosystem: Environmental > Terrestrial > Soil > Boreal... | reverse complement strand
TTGGCCGGAACGGCCGCGGTTGAGGACGAGCGCCTTGGGATCGATGCCGAGGAGGGAGGCGACTTGCGGCAGGTAGGCCCGCGCGATGCTCTCCATGGCCGCCATGTCGACGCGCTTCTTGCCCTTCAGCTGGGCGGAGATGTCGTCGGCGGTCAGCGAGTTGCCGCGGCCGGGGATCCAGCCGATGTTGCCGCCTTCGGCAAAGCCGATCAGACCGGTGCGCTTGTCGACCGTCGCGCGCCACTCGGTGGTGGTGCCGAGCCGCCAGGCCGCCCAGCCGTTCTGGATGGCCGAGGGGACGGCGCTCTGGACGTCCTCGAGGGGCACGAACGGCTGCGAGGGCTGCAGCCGGTCGCTGACGAAGGCGAGGCTCGACAGGGCGTCGGTGCCTTTCTTCATGGCCTGAGCCCAGGCCTCGCCGCTACAGAACAGGGCGAGCACCATCAACAACAGGAGACTGCTGGACAGGGTCGTACGCAACTTGGTCATGTGTTGTCCCCCTCCTCGGGGACGTGGTCAGGTTTGAGGTTGACTGCAATAAACGGCAATGGGAAGCGGCGGAGACTATGCCGCTTCACCGGAAACGCAACCGAACGCGAAGCCTTTGCAGCTTGTTATACTGCCCAACCTCATTCCGGACGACGTCCTCGGAGAGGTACAGCGGGTCCTGAAATGCTTCCCATACACATGAGTAGTGCTCGCCAGGCCCGAATGCGCTACTCCTCCTTGAGGGTGCCGCTGCGCCACGGTCTGCGGGCCCTCCCGCTCGCCGCCGCCACCGCGCTTTTCGCCGGGTTGGCGCTCGGTCTGGCGCTCTGGGCCGCCGCCCCGGCGCCGGCCGGGGGAGCCGCCCACCAGCCGCCCAACCTCGTCCTCATCACCTTGGACACCACCCGCGCCGACCACCTGGGCGCCTGGGGCTGGCCCTACGCGCGCACTCCCGCCCTCGACGCCCTGGCCGCCCGCGGCACCCGTTTCAGCCGCTGCGACACCGCGGCTCCCATCACCCTGGTGAGCCACGCCACCTTGATGACCGGCCTCTTCCCGCCCCGCCACGGCGTGCGCGACAACGGCACCTTCGTGCTGCCGGCCCGGGTGGAGACCATCGCCTTTCGACTGCGAGAGCGCGGGTACGATACCGCTGCCGTCGTCTCGGCGGTAGTCCTCGCCCGCCGCCAGGGGCTCGACCAGGGGTTCCGCATCTACGACGACGACCTGGGAGCCGGCTACGCCGCCGGGACGGTCGTCTCCGAGCGCCAGGCCGAGGCGACGACGGCGGCGGCGGCCGCGGCGCTCGCCCATCTCAAGCCCCCCTTCTTCCTCTGGGTCCACTACTTCGATCCCCACGAGGAGTACCGGCCGCCCACCCGCTTCGCCGACCTGGCGCGCGGCCCCCACCGGCTGTACGACGGCGAGATCGCCTACATGGACGAGCAGATCGGCGAGCTGCTCCGCAAGCTCCCCGCCGGCACCGACGTGGTGGCGGTGGGCGACCACGGCGAGATGCTCGGCGACCACGGCGAGCTGACCCACGGCCTCCTCCTTTTCGAGGGGGTGCGCCGGGTGCCGCTGATCCTCGCCGGTCCCGGGGTGCCGGCGGGGCAGAACCGCGACTGCCTCGTGCGCACCGCCGACGTGACCCCCACCCTCCTGGAGCTGGCAGGCATCGCGCCGCCCAAGGGACCGGCCGCGCTCGACGGCCTGAGCCTGCTGCCTCTCCTCGCCGGCGGCCGGGCGGCGGGATGCTCGCGTCAGACCTACAGCGAGAGCTTCCTCCCCTTCTTCGCCTACAAGTGGTACCCGCTGCGCGCCCTCGCCAACGAACGCTTCCTCTTCCTCCAGGCGCCGCGCCCGGGCCTCTACGACCTCGACCCGCGGGCCGCCGGCGGCGCCGAGGGCGCCGACCTGGCGGCGGCGCAGCCGGCGGCCGTCCGCCGCTTCCGGGAGGATCTCCGCGGCTTCCTGAAGGCCCGCGGCGAGCCCCTCGACCCCTCCGTCCGCGCCGAGAACGTCCTTACCGAGGAGCAGCGGAAGCAGCTCGCGAGCCTGGGCTACGCGGGAACCGGCGGCGGCGGCGCGGTGACCGGCAGCCTCCCCGACCCGCGGGCGATGACCGACGTCGCCCAGGCGCTCCACCGCGCCGCCGAGGAGGTGCAGCAGGGGCATTGTCCGGCGGCCCTGCCGGAGCTGCAGAAGATCGTCCAGCGCGACCCCCGCAACTTCCCGGCCCTGGACCTGGCCGGCCTCTGCCTCAAGGAGGCGGGGCGGGTCGAGTCGGCGCTCGCCCTCTTCGAGCGCGCCGCCAAGGAGAACGAGCTGTCGCCGGTGCCGGTCGCCAACGCCGCCGGCGCCTACCTGGCGCTGGGGCGGAAGAAGGAGGCCGAGCGCGAGTACCGCCGCGCCCTCGCCCTCGATCCCACCCTCCCGGAGGCGGCGGGCAACCTGGCGCGCCTGCTGCGCGAGCGCGGCGAGCGGAAGGAGTCCACGGCGATCCTCGACGCCGCCCTGGCCGGCGGCGCTCACTCCCCCGAGATCTACCTGGAGCGCGGGGTGGCGCGGGCCGAGGCCGGCAATCTGGCCGGCGCCCTCGCCGATTTCCGCGAGGCGGCGCGCCGCAACCCAGCCAACCCCGTCCCCCTGGAGGACGCCGCGCGCGCCGCCTACCAGCTCCACGAGCTGCGCGCCTCCTCCCAGTATTACGAGCAGCTCCTCCGCTTGACCCCCGGCCGGCGCGATCTCTGGAAGACGCTCGGCGCCCTCTACCTGGAGCTCGACGACTCGACCGACGCCCTCCGCGCCTTCCGCCAGGCCCTGCGCCTGGAGGTCGAGCCCGGGGAGCGGCAGAAGCTGGAGGAGATGGTCAAGGAGCTGGGAGGGTGAGGGGACGCCCGGCCTTCCTGTCCCTGGCCCTGGCCGGCCTGGCGGCAAGCGCCGCTGCGCAGCCGGCCGCGGCGCCGCCGTCGGCGGCGCCGACATCGCAATCGACTGCCGCCCTCCGGCCGCCGCTCTTCGACGGCCTCGGCAGCTACCACCGCAAGATCACCACCGGCTCCGCCCAGGCCCAGCGCTACTTCGACCAGGGCCTGCGGCTGCTCTACGCCTTCAACCACGAGGAGGCGGAGCGCTCGTTCGCCGCGGCGGCCCAGCTCGACCCCGCCTGCGCCATCTGCTTCTGGGGGGCCGCGCTGACGCTCGGGCCGAACATCAACCTGCCGGCGATGGCGGAGCGCAGCCGCCAGGCCTACGAGGACCTGCAGAAGGCCCTGACCCTGGCTGCCCGTCCGGAGACCGCGGCGAGCCCGGTCGAGCAAGCGCTCATCGGCGCCCTCGCCCACCGCTACTCCGACCCGCCCGCCGCCACCCCGGCGGCGCAGCAGGCGCTCGACGCCGCCTACGCCGATGCCATGCGCGAGGCGGCGAAGCGCTTCCCGGCCGACCTCGACGTCGCGACCCTCTTCGCCGAGTCGATGATGGACCTGCGGCCCTGGGACCTCTGGACGGCCGACGGCCGGCCGCAGCCGGGCACGGCCGAGATCCTCGCCACCTTGGAGGGGGTGCTGGCGAAGGATCCCCGGCATCCGGGGGCCAATCACTACTACATCCACACCGTCGAGGGCTCGCCGCACCCCGAGAAGGCGGTCGCCGCCGCCGACCGCGTCGGCCGCATGATGCCCGCCGCCGGTCACCTCGTCCACATGCCGGCGCACATCTACGAACGCGTAGGGCGCTACGCCGACGCCGCTGCGGCCAACCGCCGCGCCATCGCCGCCGACCGCGCCTATCTGGACCGGACCGGCCCGCCGATCCTCTATTCCATGTACGTCGCGCACAACTACCAGTTCCTCGCCGCCACGGCGATGATGGAGGGCCGCGGCGCCGAGGCGGTCCAGTCCGCTCGCGCCATGCTCGAGCACGCGCCCCTCGAGATGCTGCGGCAGATGCCGGGGATGGATTTCGTCCTCCAGCTCCCCCTCTTCGCCATGATCCGCTTCGGCCGCTGGGACGACATCCTCGCCGAGCCGGCGCCCCCCGCCGACCTCCTCTATCCCACCGCCGTCTGGCACTACGCCCGCGGGCTCGCATTGGCCAGCAGGGGGAAGACCGGCGAGGCCCACGACGAGCTCGCCGCCCTGGACGCCATCGCCGCCAAGGTGCCGGCGGACCAGCCCGCCGGCTACAACACGGCGAAAGCGCTCCTGGCCATCGCCTCGCAGTCGCTGGGCGGCGTGCTGGCCGCCAAGCGCGGCGCGGCCGACGAGGCCGCCGGCCTCCTGGCGCGGGCGGCGACAGGCGAGGACGCCCTCAAGTACGACGAGCCGCCCGACTGGCCGCTCCCCATCCGCCATCAGCTCGGCGCCGTCCTCCTGGCCGCCGGCAGGGCGGCGGAGGCCGAGGCGGTCTACCGCGAGGACCTGAAGCGCAATCCCAGGAACGGCTGGTCGCTCTACGGTCTGGCCCAGGCCCTGCGCGCCCGGCGCGCGGAGGCGTCGGCCGTCGAGAAAGACTTCCGGCAGGCGTGGAAGAACGCCGACGTCCGGCCGACCGCCTCCGTCTTCTGATTCGCTGCCGTCTCTCGGCACTGCTTTTTCTGTCCCCCTCGGCGTCCGTGCGGCACCGTAAATTGTATAGAGATGCCGTAGACGCTAAAGAAAAGGAGGAACGCATGAAAGCAGCAGCCCGCCTCTTCGCCTTCGCCACCCTCGCCCTCGTTCTCGTGCCGGCGGCCCACGCGGCCCACGACTGGACGGCGGTCACCTCGACGGGAGCGATCGACAGCACGTCGCTGGGGATCTACTTCTTCAACGGCGCCGTCCTCACCTTCCCGCCAGGCTCCGGGTCGCTCGGCACGATCGTCGCCCGCTACAACGTCACCAACACCTTCGACAACAACGCCAACCCCGACATGCCGGGCTGGACGACCCTGGAGTTCGGCTACAGCAATCCTGGCGCCTTCGGCGCGGTGAACGCGACGCTCTTCCAGGTCGATCCGTGCAACGGCGCTCAGGTGACCCTGTGCACCGTCAACGCCCTCGCCGGCGCCACCAACACCTGCAGCACCTGCACCTTCACGGCCGCCATGGATTTCAGCCGCCACCTCTACTACGTCCTGGTGAGGATAACCCGGCCCGCCTCCACGGTGACGGCGTCGGCCAACTCGCTGCGCATCTTCTAGACCGCCGAGCCGCGGGTCCTTTCCGGGAAGGAGCCCCGGGGGACCCGCGGCGGTTCCCCAGGTTGGCGCGGTCGCCGCGGTGCCATAGGATGGCCGCGGCGCCCAGGACCCCAGGATGAAGACGGTAGGGATCGTCGGAGGCATCGGACCGGACTCGACGGTCGAGTACTACCGCGCGATGATCGCCGCCTACCGGGAGCGGACGGCGGATGGGAGCTATCCACCCATCCTCATCAACAGCATCGACATGAAGAGGATGCTGGGCCTCATCGCTGCCGACGATCGGGCCGGGCTCACGGAGTATCTGGCGGCAGAGGTGGAGAGGCTCGCGCGGGCCGGCGCGGAGCTCGGTCTGCTGGCCTCCAACACGCCGCACCTCGTCTTCGACGCCCTCCGCCATCGGTCGTCCATTCCCCTCGTCAGCATCGTGGAAGCGGCCTGTGCAGCCGTCAAGGCCCTGGGTTTGAGAAAGCTCGGCCTCTTCGGCACCCGCTTCACCATGCAGGGGCGCTTCTACCCGGACGTCTTCTCGAAAGAAGGGATCGCCCTGGTCGTGCCCGAGCCGGACGAGCAGGACTACATCCACGACAAGTACATGAACGAGTTCGGCAAGGGCATCCTCCTGCCGGAGACGCGCGAGCGGCTGCTGGCGATCGCGGGGCGGCTGCTGGAGCGGGAGGGTATCGACGGCCTGATCCTCGGAGGCACGGAGCTGCCCCTCATCCTGCGGGATGCCACCTACCGCGGTATCCCCTTGCTCGACACCGCCAGGATTCACGTCGAGCGCGCTCTCGCCGAGGCCTTCGCGTAGGCGGCGCCGGGGAATTTCCCCCGCACCGTGCAGGTTCTGTAAGGCTTTCCAGCGCCCGGCCCACCCGGCGCCTCCGTTCTTTGAGCTCTTCCGTAGGGTGTGCTCCGCGCACCGTCAACGGCTGCAGGCGCGAAGAGCGCGAGGGCCCCTGCCCAAGGCGGGGACGTCGCCAGCCCACAAAGGGCAACGCGTGCCCAAAGAAGGGCGACCCGTGCCCTAAGAAGTTTGGGCTCGCCACAAGTTGGGCACCGGCCGCCCAAAGAAGGGAAGCGGCTGCCCCAAGAAGGGCGAGGCCTTCCCCAAGTGGGGAAGGGTACTTCCCCAAGAAGGGCGGGCACTTCCCCAAGAAGGGCGAGCCAATCCCCACGAATATTTCCCGCCGTATCGCTCTACGGATGAAATTATCGCCAACGGCGGCTTCGTATCGCCGCCAGACGCCGTGGATCGGCGAAGGGAGCTTTACTTCGCCGACAGGGCGTTTGCGACGGAAACCGCAGCCTTTCGACGCAGATCGGGGCCCCGTCTCGCTCCACGCCAGGATTTCACCGTATAAGGAGCCCTGAAACGGTTTAAAGCCCGCCGTTTCCGTAACAAGGCTCCTGACAAGCGAGAATTCGCGCCGCTCTCGCCGATTCCCGCCCAACAGCGCGAAAACGCTCCCGTCAGCGCCGAAAGACGCCCATATCGGTGCGGCGCCCTCCGCGAAGACGGAACGGCGCTCGCGGCCGCTTTGCGTGCCTGAGGTCCGAGGTGCCAGGTGATTCCCGGGCCTGCCGGCCTGCCACTCGTGCGGCGGGCCGGCCTAGCCAAACGTAGCGTCGTATCGCTAGGCGGAGCGCCGGACTGCTAATCACAGCGCCGTATCGGCAAACCGTTGCCCGGTATCCGTTCCCGCAGCACCGTTTCGGAATCCGTAGCCCGGTCTCGGTTTTCGTAGCGCCGTATCGGTAACCGCAGGCCCGGTATCGGTGACCGTGGCCCGCTATCGGTTTCGGGAGCTGTGCCACGCCCACCGTGCCTAGGAATCGACAACCGGCCGCCGGCAACGCTATCCGCGCAGGTATTTCACGGCCGCGGCGCTGCCGTATAGGTATCAGAGGCGCGGATGCGCCATCCTCGATAATTTCACGGTAACGACGGGCCACGAGGTCCCACGGGAGCCGCACTCTCTTGCTTCTCCCGGCCCCACACGCTCCGCCCTACAGTGCCAAGCTCCCACGGGCATGAGGCCTCCAAGAGGTCTGCTATGGCGACCGGCGACGGCGTCAGTGCAAGTCCGGCTCCTTCGAGGGCTAGAACAGCAGTTCGCGCTCCACAGTCAGCGCTGCTGCGAACAGCGCTTCCGTTTCCTCATGCTAGAAGATCACGGCAGGAGCGTCGCCACGCTCCAACGCTTCCCACTCCCGGAACATCGCCACGGCCTACAGCTTCTCGATCAACCTCCGGCTCCGAAGCGGTGGTGGTCTCCTCACCTGCGCAGGTAGCGAGGAAGGCTGGAGAGAATGCGCTGGGGGCGGGTACACTGCTACCATCTCTGCTGGTGCGCATCGGCTTGAGTTTTTGTGCGCCATAGGAGGGAAGCAGGTTGACTATCGGTTCGGCATGTGTGAGGAGGCCTGGATGACAACGACTGACGTATATGGCAGCCGGCAAGGCGAAAAATATGATCCGAAAAATCATCTCGATTAAGAACGTCGGGCGGTTCCTTAGCTACAGCGCTTCGGGCGACGTTGAGCTCAAGCGTTACAACCTGGTCTTTGCGGAGAACGGCCGGGGCAAGACGACACTTTGCTCTATTCTCCGCTCACTCCAGTCGGGAGACGCTGCACACGTTCTGGGGCGCACTACTCTCGGAACGCGCGGCGCACCTGAGATTACGATCTTGGTGGATGGAAGGACCGCCGCGTTCAATGCGGGAGCATGGAACACAATCATCCCGAACATAGCCATCTTCGATTCGACGTTTGTTTCGGAGAACGTTTGTTCGGGCGATTCCGTCGACCTTGGCCACAGACGCAATCTCTATAGGGTTATCGTCGGCAGGCGGGGCGTAAACCTTGCGCGCCAGATTGACGAACTCGACGCGGAAAGCCGCGAGAAGAGCACTGAGATTAGGTACAAGCGCGCGGTCGTTCAGGCATTGGTGCCGCAGGGATTGACTGTCGATGATTTTCTACCTCTTAGGGAAGACATTGCAATAGACGCAAAGATCGCTGCTAAACAAAATGAATTGGAGGCCGTGAAGCAAGCAGGCGAGATCAAAAGCCGTGCGTCTTTGTTGGCCCTTGCTCTGCCAGAGTTCCCAGTCGCATTTGCGGGACTGCTTGGCAAGACAATCGAGGGCATCGCCGAAGATTCCGAACAGAGTATGAGAAGGCAGGTCGAGGTGCACGGCATGCACGCGCGTGGTGAGTCCTGGTTGGCCGAAGGCCTAGGCTTCACCCGCGACATAGCGTGCCCGTTCTGCGGCCAGGCTCTCGCCGGCGTTGCTTTGATCGCAGCGTATAGAACATATTTCAGTGAAGCTTACAACGCCTTGAGAACTGAAATCACTGGCTTGCGCAACACTATCGACACCTATTTAGCTGACCGTGAGATTGCGCGGATGGAGAGAATTATCGACCAGAACATCTCTGCTGTCGAGTTCTGGTCAAGGTTCTGCGAGATTACAGTACCCACCTTTGTCGGAGCGGATAAAGTCGGAGATATATTGCGACCTTTGCGGCAGGCGGCTCTCGCCCTTGTCGATCGCAAGGCCGCTACCCCGCTCGAGCCTCTAGTCCCAGATTCCTCCTTCATAGCTGCTCATGCTGCTCTTGTCGTAATGCAGAACGATGCCGTCAGATACAATCAGGCAGTGCGAACGGCAAATGCCACTGTAGCGGCGAAGAAAGCAGCGACCAATGCTGCCGATGTCAGGAGCCTTGAGAGCGCGCTCGTCCGCCTCTATGCGGCGAAGAAGCGGCACGAACCTGGTGCGAGGACGGCCTGCCAAGACTACGAGGTAGCGCTGGCAGAAAAAAGGGCAATCGACGACCAAAAGGTGGGAGTCAAGGAGAAGCTTGACAACGATACACGAGAGGTGATCGGATTGTACGAACAGACCATTAACAAGCTGCTCGATGACTTTCAAGCAGGTTTTCGACTCACCGGAACCACACACGGGTACCCTGGGGGCGTCGCCGGCGCCACGTACCAGATTCTTATCAACGAGACGGCGGTTGACTTAGGTGGCCCCGACACACCGGTTGACACGCCGAGCTTCAAGAACACGCTCAGTTCCGGCGACAAGAGCACGCTCGCCCTCGCGATCTTCTTAGCTCAACTTGATCACGATCCTGAGGCAGCTAACAAGATCGTGGTTTTCGACGATCCATTCAATAGCCAGGACAACTTTCGAAAGGACTGCACTGTTCAGCGGATTAAAAAATGTGGCGACCTTTGCCAGCAGGTCATCGTGCTGTCGCATGATCAGGGATTCCTAAAGCGAGTCTGGAATCGCATCGCACCTCAGGCTGCAGACAGGAAGTGCCTCCAGTTTTCCCGAATCGGCGTGCGCGACACGAGAATCTCAACGTGGGACATCGAGCAAGCAACACAGGCTCGCTTCCTCGCTGACCGCGAGGCTCTCGCGGAGTACTACAAGACGGGTGAAGGCATTCGTAGGGAAATTGTGAACAAGGTGAGGCCAGTTCTCGAGACCTACTGTAGGAATCTCTATCCGAGCGAGTTCGCCGACGACGCGCTCGGCACAATCATCGGCAAAATCCGAGCGTACGGTGCCCCTCACCAGCTTTTCCCTCTGCTTGACGACTTTGACGTTCTGAACGAGTACACTCGCCGCTATCATCACGGTGAGAATCCGAGTGCTGCCACGGAGCCGATCAGCGACAGCGAGCTTCAGGGTTTCGTGAAGAAAACATTAGCTATTACTGGAGGCTGCTAGCTAGTAGGCCGCCAACCATTGTGCTCCGAGTCGCCTTTCCCAAACGCACGGGTGAGTGCCGGAACAACAGCTTAGTTCTCGTTATCCATTTCCGTGAGACGGTGGTGTTTCTTTGCCCAAGAGATAACCAACAACCGTGCCGAGAAGACCCATTACAAGAGTGATTTGGCGGTCGCTATAACCAATTACGACCAAGAACATCGCTAACGTAATAATAGCAAGTGTGCCTACGAGGCGGAGCACCGCCTGAGGCTGACGGCCCGTCTTGACTAGGTAGGCCGCCAGAAGCATCACAAGAAGGCCGAACGCGAGGACAGTGACTCCAACAGTCATCGGGTTGGCACCACTGCTCTGCCACCATGATGTCGGACTCCTGGATAGTGCCGGTAACAGTGCTTCTCTTTCGGCCCTTAGCTCAGCAATTCGGACGTCGGTCGCACTCGCTGAGGCGCCAGGGTTGCTATCGCCAACTTGCTCCTCGACGCTTAAGTCCTTCATTTTTGTTTCCTCACTTGCTGGCCTCGAGATGCAGTCAATGCTGCCTCTAAGTGCGCAATACGAATGGAATACGCCTGCTCGAAGAAACTAAGAGACTCAGCATTTGCCCAGACCCAACCACATTCTTCAAGGAAATACTCAGGCGCATAGTTGGCATCTTGCGAGTTCTTCGTCGGCTTTACTTTGTCTGAAGCCAAAGTCCATTGCTTCAAGGAGTTCCTCTCCGCCGAATCCGAAAACGGCCGGCGCGCCTCTTGTAGTTGGTGGAGTGAGGCGAACAAACTATTGGCTTTAATCAATTCGTCGTAGATTATGGTCTTCGCCTGCGAAGGGATCTGTCTCAGTAGCTGTGTCTCCAAGATGGCGATTTTTCTTTCTTGCTCGCGCACGATTTTCTCGTTCAGCTTGGCCAACCTTAAGACCGACGCGCAATGATCCTCCTGATTGACAGCGCCTGAGGTCGCGGCTGTTTGCGAGGAACGGCCGGCAGCTGGCATTAGAATCATCCAACCGAGCGCGGTTAAGATGAAGAAGGTTCGATGTCTTGCAGCGACCGCAAAGACTCTATTCACGCTTATGTCGCTCCTAAGGCGATGACCGCTAAAGTGTGCACCAGTACCGCTCCCTTCCTCGGGGCCTGATAGGCTCCGGCGGTCCTCGGATCGTCGGCCTGGGTACCGATTTGACGCCTACTAGTCTCCATACTCTGTGGCCTGCCGGGGCGGATACCGAAACACCTCGATGGGATTCTACACTTAGCGCGTGAATCCTTCCACAGCGAATCACCGATTAACCCATGCGCAAGTCCCCAATTGGCTCTGTTGGCATCGATCCCGCAAGCTCCTCCCCCGAGGGGGAATGTGCCCCTCGTCGCTGCAGAGAGGAGACATCATGAAGCGCAATCGCAGCCTGGCCCGCAACTTGGCGGCCGGCGCCGTCGCCGGCGCCGCCGCGACCTGGCTCATGGGCAAGACCACCACCTACCTGTACGAGCGCGAGAGCAAGCCGGTCCGCCGGCGGGAGGACAGGGCCCGCGGCGGCAAGACCGCCTACGAGATCGCGGCGGAGAAGACCGCCGCGCTGGCCGGCCGGCGGCTCTCGCCGGCGGCGCGCAAGCAGCTCGGCCAGCGCCTGCACTGGGGGATCGGCATCCTCAGCGGGATCCTGTACTCCGTGCTGCGCCGCAACCGCACGGACGGCGGCCTCGTCCGCGGGCTGGGGGCGGGAGCCCTCTTCGGGACCGGCGTCTGGCTGCTCGTCGACGAGGCCGCCAACGTCGCCCTCGGGCTCACACCCGCGCCCGCCAAGTTCCCCTGGCAGGCGCACGCGCGCGGGCTCGCCGGCCATCTCGTCCTCGGGATGGCGGCCGAGGGGGTGCTGCAGGCCGCCAATCGCGCGGCCTGAGCGGTAACGCAACGGCCGCCCCCGCGCTCGCCGCTCCAGGATGTCCTCATTTTGAGACATCCGGCGCTTTCCAGGTCGTCGGGCGTCACGGATTTTCGTCGGGCGTGACGGATTTTCGTTGGGCGTGACGGATTTTCGTCGGGCGTGACGGATTTTCGTTGGGCGTCACGGATTTTCATTGGGCGTCACGGATTTTCATTGGGCGTCACGGATTTTCATTGGGCGTCACGGATTTTCGTTGGGCGTCACGGATTTTCGTCGGGCGTCATGGATTTCCGTCGGGCGTCATGGATTTCCGTCGGGCGTCACGCATTTTCCCTGCGCGTCACCCATTTCTGTCGCGCATCCCTATGGCGTCGCAGACCGCCCGGTTCTGCCCGCAAAGGGCGTTTTCCGTCCTCCCTCTATGAACGGCCCACGGGCCGGTAGAGGGAGGGCTCGATGGCGGAGCACGACAGCGGCTACAAGCTGCTCTTTTCCCATCCCCGCACCGTGGAGGAATTGCTGCGTGGATTCCTCCACGAAGAGTGGGTCTCGGGGCTGGACTTCGCGACGCTGGAGCGGGTCGGCGGGAGCTTCGTCAGCGACGACCTGCGGGAGCGCCACAGCGACGCCATCTGGCGCCTGCGTTGGGAAGGCGCCGGGGAAGGCTGGTTCTACGTCTACCTGCTGCTCGAGTTCCAGTCCACGCCCTCGCCCTTCATGGCCGTGCGGCTCCTCGGCTACGCGGCGCTTCTCCTGGCCGAGATTGTCCGCAAGGAGCGGCTCGGCGCGGGCGACCGCCTGCCGATCGTCCTGCCCCTCGTCCTCTACAACGGCAAGCGGCCTTGGACCGCCCCGCTGGACCTCGCGAGCCTCTTCGCCGAGGCTCCCGAGAGCCTGCGCCGCCGCCTGCCTCAGCTCTCCTACTTGCTGGTCGACGAGAGCCGCCTTCGCCCGGAGGAGCTGGCGCTGCCCGAGAGCTTGGTCGCCACGCTGTTCCAGTTGGAGACCTGCGGCCCCCAGGATCTCCCGCGCCTCACGTCCCAGCTGGCGACTCTCCTGGCAGAAGGCGCCGAGCCGGAGCTGCGCCGAGCGTTCACCGCCTGGGTGCTGCGGTTGCTGCGGCGCTCCCTCCCCGGAGTTACAATCCCAGAAGTCGTCGAGCTGGAGGAAATGCCGATGCTGGAAGAGACGTTGAAAGAGTGGTGGGGAAGCGGGTTCGCGGAGGCTCGCGAAAATGGCAGGACAGAAGGCCTCAGAGAAGGCCGGATGGAAGGCATGCGCCAGCTCCTCTGCAAGCTGCTTGAGCAGCGCTTCGGACCGCTGCCGCGAAAGGCCCGGCAGCAGGTGAGCGCTATCGATTCCATGGCGGAGCTCGAGCGTCTCGCACGTCGGGTGCTGCAGGCGGAGTCGCTCTCGGCCATGGGGTTGGGATAAGGGTCCTGAAGTCACAGCGCGGAGAGACGGTCGCCGTCCGCCTCTCCGCGTCGACGATCACTGCGTCGGGCCGCCACCACCGCCATCGCCCCCGGTGCATTGGAGCTCCGCTTCCGCGTGGGCGAGGATGATGTCGCCGGAGAGGAGGCTGAGCCCGAGCGGCACGGAAGTCAGCGAGATGTGGAGGGCGTTGACGGCGATGCCGAAGGGGAAGCTGCCGGTCAGCGGGATCTGCTCGTTGAGCACGACGCGGATGCCGGCGACGTTCAAGAGGACAGTGTTGGGCGGCGGGTTGGCCGCCACCTGAAGGCCCAGCCCGAGCGGGCCGCCGAGGACGACGTTCGTCAGGTTGGCCGAGCCGGTGGTCACGGCTCCGTCGTTGCAGCCGCCGGCGATCTGGGCCGTCGAGTGGAGCGTGTCGGCGTTCAGGGTGAGGAGCGGCAGGCCGCCGGCCACCCGGAGCTGCAGCGTGTTGACGACGGCGTCGCCCGAGACGAGCTCGGTGCCGGGGAAGAGCGCGGCGGCGTTCACCTGCAGGATCCCGGTCTGCAGCAGGGTGCCCAGGGCGGGAGCCGACACGCTGATCGAGGCGAGCTGCGCGTGGGATGCCGGATTGGTGCCGGTGACGGCGGGCAGCGGCCCGCTGTTGACGTGGATGGGAGAGCCCAGGAGCGGCAGGATCTGCAGGGAGACCGATTCGCCGAACGCGGAGCTGCTGGCGACGGTGTCGGCGCCGGCGGCGGCGGTGACCGCCAGGAGGAGGATGCCCGCGATCGCGGCCGCGGCGCGGGAGGGAGGGGAGGAGAGCGAAGTCCGCATGGTGTCGTCTCTTTCTGCCCGCGTAGTCACAGGAGCGCCTGGGCTTCCCGGAAGGATTCCGGGAGCGGGCTCCGCGGCGGGCAACCTTCAGCCACCAGATCTTTATTTAGATTAGCAAAACCGACTATTCGCGTCAATCATCTCAGGGTCTTAAGGCGAGGGCGCGAGGATCGTCAGGACGAGGAGGCGGCCGGCGCCGGTGTTGCGGATGCCGTGGGGGACGCCGGCGGGGGCGATGAGCATGGTTCCGGTCTCCATCGGCTCCTCGCGGTCCTCGAGGAGGAAGACGCCGCTGCCGGCGAGCACGTGGTAGACCTTGTCCATGCCGGCGTGGGCGTGGAGCCGGTGCTCCTGGCCGGGCTCGAAGGCGTTCAGACCCACCAGCATCCGCTCGGAGTGGAAGAGCGTCGCCTTGCCCATCTTCTCGGGATCGTAGACCGCGTGATCGGCGGGACGGAGAGAGGTGGGATGGTTCATGGCGGCTCCGCGGTCGTCGGATCTCATTCGAAATATCCGGCGACGTCGAGGATGAAGTTTACCGTTCCGGCCGGGCCGGCGGG
>Ga0209626_1000149_pt1 | contig 14722 bp, 11 predicted proteins | sample JacPinW_OM1H0_M2_FD_187962 | JGI IMG/M metagenome (GOLD analysis project Ga0209626, IMG submission 187962) | Forest soil microbial communities from Algoma, Ontario, Canada - Jack Pine, Ontario site 1_JW_OM1H0_M2 (SPAdes) (version 2) | ecosystem: Environmental > Terrestrial > Soil > Boreal... | reverse complement strand
AAGCCGCTCCCCTACTACGTGGTGGTCATCGACGAGCTGGCCGACCTGATGATGGTCGCCTCCGCGGACGTCGAGACCTCGATCGCCCGCCTCGCCCAGATGGCGCGGGCGGTCGGCATTCACCTAATCGTCGCCACCCAGCGGCCGTCGGTCGACGTCCTGACGGGCACCATCAAGGCCAACTTCCCTTGCCGCATCGCCTACGCCACCGCCTCCCGCCACGATTCGCGCACCATCCTCGACCAGGTGGGGTCGGAGCGGCTGCTCGGCAAAGGGGACATGTTGCTCATGCCGCCGGGAAGCTCACGCATCCTGCGCCTCCACGGCGCCTACGTCTCGGAGCAGGAGACCGCCTCGCTCGTGCGCTGGCTGAAGAAGCAGGGCAAGCCCGACCTCGACCCCGACGTCCTCCGGGAGCAGGGGCCGGAGACCGCCGGCGGCGAGGGGGGCGACAACGACGACGACCTCTACGACCAGGCGGCGCGGCTGGTGGTCGCCGAGCGCCAGGCTTCCGCGAGCTTCCTCCAGCGCCGCATGCGGGTCGGCTTCTCCCGCGCCGCCCGCCTCATCGACATGATGGAGCGCGACGGCCTCCTGGGCCCCGCCCAGGGGAGCAAGCCGCGGGAGGTGCTGGTCAAGCAGGACTACTTCCAGGAGATCGATTCAACGCTGAGGGAGTAGCGCCCCCACCTGTGGGGGGCGCTCGTGGCTTGCGCGCCCGGCACAGGTCCGGGCGCTACGAATTCTCGGGAGGGCGACGCCTACTTCGCGGCCCGCGCCGCCGCCCGCTTGTCCTCCCGGAGCTCGCGCCGCTGCGCAAGCATCTGGGCGGCGCGGTCGAAGAGCCCCAGGGCGGCGGTGATCTGCTTGTCGCCGCCGGTGATCACCCGGCTGCGCGCCTCTTGGCCGAAGGCGGTGTTGAGGACCTCGGCGCGGATCTCCATCAACGCGTAGCCGCGGACCTCCGGCTTGGCGAAGGCTTCGTCCGTCTCGGCCGCCGTCGCCGTCTTCTCCTTCACCAGGAAGGCCTTGAACTCGTCGAGCGCCGTCGGCCCCGGCTTCCAGTCCGGCGATTTCACCGGGTTCCTGGCCTTGTACTCGACGGCGAAGTTGACGAAAGCGTTGCGCGCCAGCAGGAACTGCTCGAAGGGCGACAGCTCGTCGTCCTCGACGTTGACGTCGGGAGTGATGCCGCCGCCGCCGTAGACCTTGCGTCCGAGGTCGGTTTGGAAGACCTGGACGTTGGCCGTCCCCGCCTTCGGCGGGCCGGCGTTGGCGTGCGTGTAGTAGTCGAAATAGGAGGTGTAGTCGCGCTGGATCAGGCGCCCGGAAGGGGTGTAGTACTTGGCCGTCGTCAGCGCCAGCCCGGAGCCGTAGGAGAGATTGTAGACGGTCTGCACGAGGCCCTTGCCCCAGGAGGGGGTGCCCACCACCAGGCCCATGTCGTGGTCCTGGAGGGCGCCGGAGAGGATCTCGGCCGCCGAGGCGGTGCCCTCGTTGACCAGCACGACGACCGGCAGGTCGAGGTCCGGGTACTTGCCGTCGGCCTTGTACTCCTGGACGGAGTCGCGCGTCCGCCCCTTGGTCTGCACGATCATGCTGCCGGCCGGCAGGAACTGGTCGGCGACCTCGATCGCCTGGTCGAGGAGACCGCCGCCGTTGTTGCGGAGGTCGATGAGCAGGCGCTTCATCCCCTGGCCCTTGAGCTTGTCGATCGCCTCCGCCATCTCGCGTCCGGTGCCGCGCGAGAACTCGGAGAGCTGGATGTAGCCGGTGTCCGGGGCGGCGGGGGTGAGCATGTAGGCCATGCGGACGGTGGTCTGCGGGATCTCGGCGCGGGTCACCGACATGGTGAGCGGCTGGTCGAGGCCGCGGCGCACGATCGAGATCTTGACCTGCGTCCCCTTCGGCCCCTTGAGCTTGAGGACCGCCTCGTCCAGGGTCATGGTCTCCGTCGGCTCGCCCTCGATGGTCGAGATGACGTCGCCCGCCTGGATGCCGAGCCGGGAGGCCGGTGTCCCTTCGAGCGGCGAGACGACGGTCAGCTGGCCGTTGCGGATGCCGACCAGGATGCCCAGGCCGTAGAAGCTGCTCTGCTGCTTTTCACGCATGCCGCTGTAGGCCTCGGGCGGCAGGAAGCTGGTGTGGGGGTCGAGCGTGCGCAGCATCCCCTGGATCGACGAGTAGACGAGGTCCTTGTAGGCGACCTTGACCCCGTAGTGGTCGTGCGCCGCGTTGATCAGCTCGGTGTAGAGACGCAGGTTGTCCCGCGCCTCGTCGGTCAGCGCCAGGACGCGGTCGCCGAGCATGCCGCCCAGGGCGAGCGCAAGGGTGAAGAGGACGACGGCGGTAATTCTCCAGGATCGCTTCATTGGGAAAGTTTACCACCGCCAACGTCGGCCTGGCCGGTAGTGTCTCGATTTGATCTCGCTCCGCTCTTTCGGAGGCGCGCCACCCGTTACCTTGACTTTGATCCTCCGAACACTGATCATCGATGCCTGGAGGCCGTGCCATGGGCTCGCTGGGCATCCCCGAAATTCTCTTCATCCTGGTCATCGCGCTGCTCCTCTTCGGACCCAAGCGGCTGCCCGAGATCGGCCGCACCCTGGGCAAGGGGATGGCCGAGTTCCGTAAGGCCTCGAACGACCTCAAGCGGACGATCAACCTCGAGCTGGCGATCGACGAAGACTCCCAGACGGCGCGGCCGCGGCGCCTGGACCTGCCGAGCATCGCGCCGATGATCCAATCCACGATGAGCGGCGCGGCCGTCGAGGAGCGCCCCGCTCCGCCGGAGACCCTGGCCCAAACGGCGCAGACGGCGCCAACGCCGCCGCCGATATCGGAGGCCGTGGAGACCGCGGAGGCCGAGACGCCGCGGATCGCCGAGGCGCCGCCGGCGGCAGAAGCCGCTCCATCCTCCGCTCCGATCGAGCCGGGCTAACCCGCCGCTCCTCCCGCGCATGGCCCAGCCCGAGCGCCTCCCCCCGCCCGGCCCCGAGGATCTGCCCCGGATGTCGCTCATGGAGCACCTCGAGGAGCTCCGCAAGCGGATCCTCTGGTCGCTCTTGGGCGTCGGCCTGCTGTTCTTCCCCTGCTGGAGCTACTCGCGGGAGATCTTCGCCTTCCTGGTGGCGCCGATCCAGCGCTACCTGCCGCCGGGCACCAAGCTCGTCTATCTGAAGCTCACCGAGCCGTTCATCCTCTACTTCAAGGTGGCGGGCCTGGCCGCTCTCTTCCTCGCCTCGCCGTTCGTCCTCTACCAAATCTGGCGCTTCATCTCCCCGGGCCTCTACGAGCGCGAGCGCCGCTACGCCCTGCCGTTCGTCTTCTTCACCACCTTCTTCTTCCTGGCCGGCGGCGCCTTCGGCTACTACGTCGCCTTCCCCTACGCCGCGCAGTTCCTTCTGGGGGTCGGCAAGGACCTGACGCCGGTCATCACCGTCGACAACTACTTCGGCTTTTTGATCACCGTGCTGCTGGGGCTCGGCCTCATGTTCGAGCTGCCGGTGCTGATTTTCCTCCTCTCGGTCCTCGGCGTCGTCACTCCCCGCTTCCTCATGCGCCAGTTCCGCTGGGCGGTGGTCATCATCTTCACCGTCGCCGCCATCGTCACCCCCACGCCGGACATCTTCAACCAGTGCGTCTTCGCCATCCCCGGGGTGCTTCTGTACCTCCTGGGGGTGGGGGCCGCGGCGCTGGTGGTGAGGAAAAAGAAGCCCGAGGCGACGTAGAGCCGGGCTAGCCAGCCGGTGAGGACCTACACCCGCACCAGCTCGGAGTCAGGGATGGCATAGGGCGAGTAGGGCGGCCGGCGCCGGGCGGGGATCTCGCTAGCGGGGTGGCGGAGGCGCTCCTCGCCGAAGAGGCGCTTCAGGAACTTCATCGCCTCCTCCTCGACCACCTCGGGGCGGACCTGCGCCAGCTCGAGCTTCTGCGACAAGAGCCCGAAGCCGACCCCGTCGTGGGTGATCCGCACGCTCCGCGTCCCGGGATCGCCGAAGAAGAGGAGCGAGCGCTCGAAGTCCTCCCAACGATCGAGCTTCACCTTGAGGCCGGCGGCGGTCAGCCCGTGGAAGATGGCGGCCGATTCGACCCGCCCCACCAGCATGTCCTTGACCTCGTCGAGGACGGGCAGGATCGACGCCCGCACCACCGCGTTGAAGCTCGCCCGGAAGCCGACGTTCTGCTGCTGGGCGGCCTCCGGGTGCACCCGCTTCTCCTCGACGATCCCCTGGTGCCCCTTGAGCAGCAGCCTCAGCCGTTCGACGTTCGCCTTGTCCATGTTCCGAGCTCCTTCCGGCGTTACGGTCGCCTGGCCTTGCAAGACATTCAAGTTCCCTGCCAAGAGGGGGCTGAGGAGGCGAAACGAGCTGCTAGACTCTGCGGCCGATGCCCAGGCGGACCGACATCCACTCCATCCTCGTCCTCGGCTCGGGGCCGATCGTCATCGGCCAGGCGTGCGAGTTCGACTACTCCGGGACCCAGGCCTGCCGCGCCTTGAAGCGCGAGGGCTACCGCGTGGTGCTGGTCAACTCGAACCCGGCGACCATCATGACCGACCCCGAGTTCTCGGACGCCACCTACGTCGAGCCGCTGGTGCCGGAGATCGTCGAGAAGATCGTCGAGCGCGAGCGGCCGGACGCTCTCCTCCCCACCGTCGGCGGCCAGACCGGCATCAACCTGGCGATCGCCCTGGAGGAGCGCGGGGTGCTCGCCCGCTGCGGCGTCGAGGTGCTGGGAGCGAGCATCGCCGCCTTGCGGCTCGGCGAAGACCGCCTGCTCTTCAAGCAGGCGATGGAGGAGATTGGCCTCAAGGTGCCGCGGAGCGGCTACGCCGGCAGCCTCGAAGAGGCGCAGGCGATCGCCGCCGACGTCGGTTTTCCGGTCATCGTCCGCCCCAGCTTCACGCTCGGCGGCGAGGGCGGCGGGGTGGCCTACAACCGCGAGGAGCTCGAGGAGGTGGCGGCGTCGGCGCTCCGCGCCAGCCCGGCCGAGCGGGTGCTCATCGAGCAGTCGGTCCTCGGCTGGAAGGAGTTCGAGCTCGAGGTGATGCGCGACACCGCCGACAACGCCATCGTCGTCTGCTCGGTCGAGAACTTCGACGCCATGGGGGTCCACACCGGCGACTCCATCACCGTGGCGCCGCAGCAGACCCTCTCCGACCGCGAGTACCAGGCGATGCGCGACGACGCTTTCGCGGTGATCCGCCGCGTGGGGGTGGCGACCGGCGGCTCGAACATCCAGTTCGCCGTCGACCCCGTCACCGGCAAGCGGTTGGTCATCGAGATGAACCCGCGGGTCTCCCGCAGCTCCGCCCTGGCCTCCAAGGCGACCGGCTTTCCGATCGCCAAGATCGCCGCCCTCCTGGCCGTCGGCTATACCCTGGACGAGATCGCCAACGACATAACGGGGCAGACCCGCGCCGCCTTCGAGCCGACCCTCGACTACACGGTGGTCAAGATCCCCCGCTGGGCCTTCGAGAAGTTCCCCCAGGCGACCGGCACTCTCGGCACCTCGATGAAGTCGGTGGGGGAGGTGATGGCCATCGGCGGCACCTTCGGCGAGGCGCTGATGAAGGGGCTGTCGGCCCTGGAGCTCGACGGCAACCTGGCTCTCCGCGAGCGCCGCATGTCCGATCCCGTGCGCCTGCGCCGGCGCCTGTCGGTGCCCAACTGGGAGCGCCTCTTCGCCGTCTTCGCCGCCCTGCGCCAGGGCTGGACCGTCGAGGAGGTGGCGGAGGCGTCGCACATCGACCCCTGGTTCCTGCGCGAGATCCGCGAGGTGCTGGAGATCGAGGCCGAGCTCGCCTGCTGGGACCTGGCCTCGGCGCCGGAGCCGCTCCTCCGGAAGGCCAAGGGGAGCGGCCTCTCCGATTCCCGCATCGCCGGGCTCCTGACCTGCGGTGAGGAAGAACTGGCGCGGGTCCTCGCCGAGCGCGGGATCCGCCGCGTCTACAAGCGGGTCGACACCTGCGCCGCCGAGTTCCCCGCCAGCACGCCGTACCTCTACTCGACCTACGGCGCCGAGGACGAGAGCGAGCCCGGCCGCCGCCGCAAGGTGGCGATCCTGGGCTCCGGGCCCAACCGCATCGGCCAGGGGATCGAGTTCGACTACTGCTGCGTGCAGGCCGCCTACGCCTTCCGCGCCGCGGGCATCGAGACCATCATGATCAACTGCAACCCGGAGACCGTCTCGACCGACTACGACACCTGCGACCGCCTCTACTTCGAGCCGCTCACCCTGGAGCACGTGCTGGCGGTCCTGGAGCGCGAGAAGCCGGACGGGGTGATCGTCCAGCTCGGCGGCCAGACCCCGCTCAACCTCGCCCGCGGCCTCGCCGCCGCCGGGGTGCCGATCTGGGGGACGCCGCCCGAGGCCATCGACCTTGCCGAGGACCGCAAGCGGTTCGGCGCCCTCCTGGCGGCGGAGGGAATCCTGCAGCCGGAGAACGGCACCGCCACCTCGCTCCCCGAGGCGGTCCAAGTGGCGCGGCGGATCGGCTTCCCGGTGTTGGTGCGGCCGAGCTACGTGCTGGGTGGCCGGGCGATGGCGATCTGCTACGACGAGGCGACCCTTGGCCGCTACATGCGCGGGGCGGCCGAGGTCTCGCCCGGCCATCCCGTGCTCCTCGACCGCTTCCTGGAGGACGCCTTCGAGGTCGACCTCGACCTCCTGGCCGACGGCCGGCGGGCGGTGGTCGCCGGCATCCTCCAGCACATCGAGGAGGCGGGCATCCACTCCGGCGACTCGGCGGCCGTCCTGCCGCCCTACCGGGTGAGCCGCGAGCACCAGGACGAGATGCGGGAGATCGCGCGGCGGTTGGCGCTGCGGCTCGGCGTCGTCGGGCTCATGAACGTGCAGTTCGCCTTGAAGGACGGCCGCATCTACGTCCTCGAGGTCAACCCGCGGGCCTCGCGCACCGTCCCCTTCATCGCCAAGGCGGTGGGGGTGCCGCTGGCGGCCCTGGCGGCGCGGCTGATGGCCGGCGAGAGCCTGGAGGATGTCGGTTTCACCGCCGAGCCGGAGGTCCCCGGCGTCTTCGTCAAGGCCCCCGTCTTCCCCTTCCGCCGCTTCCCCGGGGTCGACCCGGTCCTGGGGCCGGAGATGAAGTCGACGGGCGAGGTGATGGGGGCGAGCACCGACTTCGGCAACGCCTTCGCCAAGGCCTGGCTGGGCGCCGGCCACAAGCTGCCGCTCGCAGGCGCCGCCTTCCTCTCGGTCCACGACCGCGACAAGGCCGCCCTCCTCCCCGTCGCCCGCCGGCTGGCGGAGCTCGGCTTCGAATTGACCGCCACCGCCGGCACCGCCGCCTATCTGGAGAGCGAGGGACTCGCCGTCCGCTCTGTCCGGAAGGTCCACGAGGGTCGCCCCCACGTCGTCGACCACCTCATCAACGGCGACATCGCGCTGGTCGTCAACACCCCCCTGGGCCGCGCCTCCCACGAGGACGACGCCGAGATCCGCCGCACCGCCTTGAAGCACGACGTCCCCTGCATCACCACCCTCTCCGGAGCCATGGCCGCCGCCGAGGGCATCGCCGCTCTGAAAAGAGACGGCCTGGCCGTCTGCCCGCTGCAGGAGATTCACGCGCGGCTGGCGGTCCGGCAGGCGGGGTAGTCGAAAGGCCGACGCCGTTTCCATCCCTTCGCCTGCCCGCTCGTCGCGTCGGGATGGGACCGATCCCAGCGGGTTTTTAGCAGTCCCGGTTGCTGCGTAACCATCCCATCGAATCCAATTCGTTCCAGCTCGGTTTTTGCTCATCCCCTTCGATTGGGATGATCCCAGGCCGTCTTTGGTCGATCGCGGCGAATTGGGACGATTCCACTTCGATCGGACGGCTACGAGACCAATTGGAAGGCTCCGGAAGCGATCCGGAGACTCCGAGGCCGGCTGGGAGCGTCCGCATCCGATGGGGAAGATTCAAATCTGTTTGGCTCCGATCAGAACCGCACGGCAGCCTCCGCGGTCGATATGATATAATCTCATATTAGGGAGGTTCCCAATGCTGCAAGGGAGTCGTCTTCGCGCGCCGGTGCGGGTTCTCTTCGCCACCACCCTCCTGGCCATGCTCGCCGGGTCTCCCGCCGCGGCCGGATGGCGCCCGATCGGCCCGGAAGGGGGGGACGTCCTTGCCTTCGCCTTCGATCCCACCGTGCCGGGCACGGTCTACGCCGGAACCCGGTACGCAGGGGTCTTCAAGAGCACGAATCACGGTGTGTCCTGGGCCCCGACGGGGACCGCCCTGGAAGGATTCACGGTCACCGCTCTCGCCGTGGCGGGGACGAAGCCGTCCACCGTCTATGCCGGAACGGAAAGCGGACTGTTCAAGAGCACGAACGGCGGAGCTCGCTGGGTTCCCCTGACCCTCGGCCTGCCGAGCTCGACGCCGATCGTAAGCTTGACGGTCGGGGCCGGAGCGTCGCCCGCGGTCTACGTTCTCCTCCAAGTGCCCTCGCAGGCCTACCGGAGCAAGGTGTTCGAGAGCGCCGACGGAGGCGCGACCTGGCGGGAGGTGGGCCAAGCGCTCGCCGCCGTCGGCGTCGTCTCACTCGCCGCCGATCCGGCGGTCCCCGGCCGTGTCTATGCCGGCACGCCCCACGGTCCCTGGCGCAGCACGGACGCTGGAGTCACCTGGAGCCCTCCGGGTCATTTCGACGACGTCGACGACGAGGTCTTGGCCTTCGCGTTCTCGCCGTCGGCGGCGGGCCATGCGTACGGCACCCTCTATATAGCCACCGTGAGCCAAGTTATTCTCGCCAGCGCCGATGGGGGTGACACCTGGCAGGTGGCCGCCAGGCTCAATGCGCCGATCATCGCCCTGGTGGCCGACCCGTTCGCGTCCGGCATCCTGTACATGGCGGTCTACTCGGGCGATGGACACGAAAGCCCTGTCCCTCAATACCAGGTCTGGAAGAGCTCCGATGGCGGTGTTCATTGGGAGGCAGCAGGAGCCGGCATCCCCCCGGCCCGGACCTCCGTGCTGGCGGTCGATCCGTGGGGCGGGGCGACGCTCCTCGTCAACCTGTCCCTGGGCCCGGGCACCTGGGGGATCGCGAGGAGCGCGGACCACGCCGCCACCTGGACGGTCTCCAACCGCGGGCTGCGCGCCGCGCCGGTCGACCAGGTCGTGGCGGACCGGCGCCGGCCGGGGGCCCTCTATGCGCTCCTGCGTCAGCTCGGGCTTTACAAGACGCTGGACGGCGGCTCGACCTGGAGCCTGATCCTCCCCAGCTCGTCCATGGGTCCCTTGGAGCTCGACGCGCACCGGACGGCGACGATCTATTCTCCGCTCGACTATCATTTCTCGCGCAGCCTCGACGGCGGCAGGACCTGGCGGGCGATCGACCCGGGGCTTGGGGAGCCTGGGGGCGTCCAGGCCTTCACTATCGATCCGACGAGCGATGCGCTATACGCCCTCACTTTCACCGGCATGTTCAGGAGCACGGACGGCGGCGCCTCCTGGTCGCGCCTGGCGAGCTACGCGCTGCACGAAGTCTCGTCGCTCGCCGTCGCCCCGAACGGCACTCTCTACCTGACGCGCGAGTCGGCGGATATTCGCGGCGTCTTCAAGAGCACCGACGGCGCCCGCACCTGGATCCCCGTGCTCCCGGCCACTCCGAGCCAAGCGATCTTCTTCCAGGTGACCGTCGACCGGGTCAGCTCGACGGTCTACGTCGCCACCGAGCGCGGGGTGGAGCGGAGCTCCGACCAGGGGGCGAGTTGGGAGCTCGCCGAGCTGCCGCGGCGGCCCGGCCAGCCGAACGCGCCGACCGTCGTCCTCGCCATCATGCCCGATCCCCGCTTTCTTGGCACCGTTTATGCCGCGACCGTGACCTACGGCGTCCATCGCAGCACCGACGGCGGCGCCTCCTGGTCGCCGCTCGGCCCCAAGACGGCGAGCTTCGTGACCAGCCTGGCCCTCGACCCGGCCTCCCCCGCCACCGTCTATGCGGCCGGGTACAGCGGGCTCCTGCGCTTCGATCCGTAGCCTGGATCGCCGCCGCACCCTCAAGTACGATAGCGGTCAGCAGGTCGCGAGAGGAGGCGAGGCGATGTCGAACACGCGCGTCGAGAAGGACAGCCTGGGGGAGGTGGAAGTGCCCGCCGGGGCCTATTACGGCGCCCAGACGGAGCGGGCGCGGCGGAACTTCCCGGTCTCCGGGCTGCGCTTCCCGCGCCGGTTCATCGGTGCCGTGGGGGCCATCAAGCGCGAGGCGGCGGCCGTCAACGGGGAGCTGGGGACGGTGCCGGCGGAGATCGCGGCCGCCATCCGCTCGGCAGCGGAAGAGGTGGCGGCGGGGCGCCTCGACGGCGAGTTCCCCTTGGACATCTTCCAGACCGGCTCCGCCACCTCGACCAACATGAATGCCAACGAGGTGATTGCCAACCGGGCGGGCGAGATCCTGGGAGGCAAGATCGGCAGCCGGAAGGTCCATCCCAACGACCAAGTCAACGCCAGCCAGTCGAGCAACGACGTCATCCCGACCGCCATCCACGTCGCCGCCTACGGCGCCATCCAGGAGGATCTCGTGCCGGCCCTCGAGCGGCTGGCGGAAGCCTTGGAGGGCAAGGCGGCGGAGCTGGATCCGGTAGTCAAGATCGGCCGCACCCACCTGCAGGACGCGGTGCCGGTGCGCCTGGGCCAGGAGTTCGGCGGCTACGCCCAGCAGGTGAGGAACGGCCTCGCCCGGCTCGCCGGTTCGGCGCCGCGCCTGGCCGAGCTCCCCTTGGGCGGCACGGCGGTGGGCACCGGCTTGAACGCGCCGCCCGAGTTCGCGCCGCGGGTCATCGGGCGCCTGGCCGCCGCCACCGGCCACCCCTTCGTCCCCGCCCCCAACCGCTTCGAGGCGATGGCCGCCAAGGACGCCGCCGTCGAGACCTCGGGGGTCTTGAAGACGATCGCCGTCTCGCTCACCAAGATCGCCAACGACATCCGCTGGCTGGCCTCCGGGCCGCGCTGCGGGATCGGCGAGATCGCCATCCCCAGCCTGCAGCCGGGGAGCTCGATCATGCCGGGAAAGGTCAACCCGGTCATCCCGGAGTCGGTGCTGATGGTCGCCGCGCAGGTGATCGGGAACGACGCCACCATCACGCTCGCCGGCATGTCGGGGGTCTTCGAGCTCAACGTCATGATGCCGGTCCTCGCCTACAACCTGCTGCAGTCGATCGAGATCCTGGCGAACGCCTCGCGCCTCTTGGCCGAGCGCTGCGTCGCCGGCATCGAGGCGCGGGTCGAGCGCTGCGCGGAGCTGGTCGAGAAGTCGCTCGCCATGGTCACCTCCCTGGTGCCGAAGATCGGCTACGACGCCGCCGCCGAGATCGCCAAGGAGTCGGTCAGGACCGGCCGCACGGTGCGGGAGGTGGCGCGCGAGAAGAAGGTGCTGCCCGAGGCGGAGCTCGCCGAGGCCCTAGACCCCTGGGGGATGACCGAGGGCGGCATCCACGCCGGCGGTGGAGGCGGCGGCTAGGACGAGAGGAAGAGGCTCACCGGTGGCGGCAGAAGTGCCCCAAAACGAGCATCAGGAGGCCGCTCGCCACCACGGCCGCCGCCAGCACGGCGTCCCCGCGGCTGACGCTCCCGAAGGCGGGAGAGGCGCTGGCGAGCAGGAGGGCGCCGGCGGCGAGGGCGAGGGCGACGAAGAGCGCGGAGAGGAACTGGCGCTCCGCCGCCGCGAGCCGGACCCGATGGACGCGCGAGCGGCCGGAGGGCCGCTCCGGTGGGAGGGTGAGCGGAGTCCGCTCCGGCTCCGGACGAAAAAGAGCCCCCGCCTCCGCCCGTGGGCCCAGGGGGTGGGTATCCTCCTGGAGAGTGGGCTCCAGGACCATCCGGTTCAACCCTTGCGGGTGCCGAGGGTCCCGGCTCCTGGGGCGCCGAGCAGAAGCGGGGGCTGGGGAAGCCGCTGTCCGTGCCATGTCCGTTTCTCGCCAGTAAGTGACGGACCGGGCAAAAACATTTCAAGTGGCTGCATGCGCGCCTTCGGCGGGCGAGAAGCCCCACCTCACTCTTGCGCGCTACCTGAGAAAGGAAAAAGGGCGGGACGGGCCGCCGGTGGCTCGCGCTGCCGCGCGCCGGCTGCAGCCCGCCCCGCAGGCGAGGCGCTATTTCTTGGGAGCCGTCTTGATGACCTTGGCCTGGTAGGTCCCGTCCGGCTGCTTGGCGAGAATCACGTGGTCGGTCGGATCGGTGATGGTCGCCGAGACGACCTTGTTCCCGACCTTGAACTCGACCGTCCACGGTCCGAGCTGGGGCTTGTCGGCGCCCTTCTTGGGCAGCGGCTTCCACGGGGGCGATGGCGTTTGTCCCCCTCCCATGCCGCTTTTTTCGCCGCCTGCGACTCGGTACTGGGAATCCTGATCTGACGAGTTGGTGACGTCCATGATGCACTCTCCTCCCATCGGTACGGCCTTCCCGGCGGCGAATCCGCCGGCGCGGCCAAGTTGATCGGATCGCATCCAACGGTCCGGACGCCGGCCCGAGGCCGAGGCCGGGCCTACTTCGAGCGCTTCGTGACGACTTCGAACTCCTGGAATCCCACGTCCTCGGACCGCCCGTCCGGCGTGACGCCGGTCAGGGCCAGCTCATATCTGCCCGCGGCGAGGACGGCTGCCGGCAGCTTGAGGACGAGGCCGGCGCCGGCGCGCGGTTTCCACCTATCGCGATCCCAGACCGTCTTGCCGGCGGCGCTGCGCACCAGCGCCCGGTAGCTGCGATAGGGCTCGCCCTCTCCCAGCGCGAGCCGGAGCTCCACCCGTTCCGTCCCTGCGGGGAGGGACAGCACCGCCAGCGTCTCGTCGCCGCGCGTCGTCAGCAGCGAGAGCTCGAGGACGGCGGTCGAGACGACCTGCTTGGGGGAGGGCGCCGGGTTCTGCGACGCCAGGTGGTCGGCGCTCCCCCGGCCTGGTGCCGGCGTCTCGGGCGCCTTCGCCATGGGTAGCGAAGGCGGCGCGGTCGGGGCGATGGGAGCCGCCGGTCGCGCAACCGCCGGCGCGGCCTCCCGGTGAGCCATCCGCGACGGAGCCTGACCGCTCCGCATCGCCAGCCAGGCGCCGCCCAGGAGGGCCGCCAGGCCGGCGGCCACGCTCGCCGCCCGGAACGCGAGAACCGCGGCGGGCGGGCGCGTCCGGAAGGGCAGCGGCGGCGCGAAGCCGGGAACGGTCTCCGAAAGTCCGTCGGCCCGCGCCGCCAGCTCCCGGGCGAGGGCGAGCCGAACGCGGCCGCCGGGGGAGGCGGCGAACCGGCGCTCCAAGCTCTCGAGGTCCGCGCCCGCGAGCTCTCCCCGCGCGGCGGCGTCCAGGAGGTCGTCCTCGACCATCTCCGCGAGCTCGAAGAATGGGTCGTCGGCGAGCAGCCGTTGCTCGATGCGCTCGCGGTCCTCATCGGGCTCCCCGGGCTCGTCGCTCAGGAAGTAGCGCCGCAAGCGCTCGTAGTCTTCGTTCATCTCCGCCATCCAGCTCTCCCTGGGCCAGCCCTTCGCGGGCTCCCTTCTACCGGTGAGTGTCGGAAAGGGAGGAAGTGTTTCATTGCAGGCCCCTCTCCAAACACTCCTCGACGCAGGAGACGAGCTGCCGGCGGACCCGGTAGGCGCGGATGCGCAGCGCGTTCAGGGGAATCCCGAGCTCGCGGGAGAGGCCCTGGCGGTTGCGAATGCGGTCGTCGCCCTGGTGGTATTGCAGGATGAGGCGCCGTTGGTTGGCCTCCAGGCGGTCGAGGCACAGGCGGATGCAGGAGAGCCGTCCATCGAGCTCCTCGTCTGCCGCGGTCTCCGAAGCCTGGGCCAGCCCTCCGCTCGCCACCCTCTCGCGCTCCTTTTGGCGGGCTCGCAGCACCTCCTTGTAGACCCGGTGGGCCACCCCGAAGAAGTAACCGAGCGGATCGGTGGCGCGGATCTCCGTCCCCTCGCTCATCCGCCGGGCGACCCGGTTGATGGTTTCGTCGGCCAGCTCCTCGGGGCGCTCGCAGCCGCGCCATTCGAAAAGGCGCACCAACCGGCGGCGGATGGTCTCGTAACGCTCGCCCGCCCGCTCGCGGTCGCTGTCCAAGCGAGCGAGGAGAGCCTCGAAGCTCGCCGCCGTGAGCCCCGACCGCGGCGGGCCGCCGGAGGGGGTTTTCATCGCCATTCCCCCGCAAGGGAAAAGCCGGCCCAGAAGTAAGGGGCGCGCCAACGCGGGTCGGCGGCCATGGCGAGCTGCGCCTCCCGCAGCGCCGCCGCCGGCGTCTCCCTCCGGCGCAGCATCCCTTCGTAGAAGCGCCTCATCAGGTCGGCGGTGGCGCGGTCCTCGACGCTCCACAGGCTCGCCACCACGCGCGCGGCGCCGGCGTGCATGAACCCGCGGGTGAGGCCCACCAATCCCTCCCCTCGGACCTCCTTGCCGAGGGCGGTGCGGCAGGCCGAAAGCACTACCAGGTCGGCGTGGAGCTCCAGGTCGTAGATGTCGGCGAGGCGGAGGAACCCGTCCTCCGCCTCGCCCCGTTCGTCGAAGAGCGAGAGCACGAGACCGGAGAGCTCGGGGTGCCGGCTGTCCAGCCAGCCGTGGGTCGCGAAGTGGACCAGGCGGTAGCGGGCGAGCTCGCCGCTCAGGGCCGTCGCGCGGGAGGCCGCGAAGCTCACCGCCTTCAAGCGCTGGCCGGCGGGAACCAGGGCGGCGATGGCGTCGGCCTCCTGGCCGGAGAAGCGCAGCCGGTGCAGGTTCGCGAGGTCGATCTCCCGCCCCGGCCCGTTAC
>Ga0209626_1000148_pt1 | contig 14920 bp, 12 predicted proteins | sample JacPinW_OM1H0_M2_FD_187962 | JGI IMG/M metagenome (GOLD analysis project Ga0209626, IMG submission 187962) | Forest soil microbial communities from Algoma, Ontario, Canada - Jack Pine, Ontario site 1_JW_OM1H0_M2 (SPAdes) (version 2) | ecosystem: Environmental > Terrestrial > Soil > Boreal... | reverse complement strand
CGTTTTGGAACGCATGGGTAGTTCCGTCCTGCTTTGGATCCAGTTCACGCGGGGGAAGGGGAGAGCTGTATGGGACGGATACGTGGGTGCACGGCGGGACCTCGGGGCGAGCGGCGCTCAGCCGCAATCGTCATCCCGCGGGCTCGCGTCACGCACGGTCGAGCCGCACGGTTGCTTGTCCCTGCCCTCGCGGCCGGTGTGCTGCTGCTGGTGGCGGGCGCCCCAGGGGCGAGTGCGGCCACGTTTGAACGCCGGCCGGTCCTCTTCGTCCACGGCTTTGAGAGCGCGGGCTCCAATTTCGCCTCGCAGGCGATGCGCTTCGAAAGCAACGGCTACCCACCGAGCTGGATCGAAGAGCTCGACTACAACTCCACGGCGGCGGTGGGCAGCAAGACCGAAGTCGACAAACAACTCGACGAAGCGATCGCGGCGCTCAAGAAGCGCACGGGCAAGTCCCAGGTCGACGTCATCGCACACTCCGAGGGGACCTCCGTGATGTACAGCTATCTGACCGAAGGGGAACAGGCCGCCCAGCGCAAAGCGAGCGTCGCGCGCTACGCGAACATCGACGGCCAGGAACAAAACCCGGGTGTGCCGACTCTCGCACTGTGGGCGGGGCGCTGTGGTGACGCCACCTGCAGCAAACCCGAACGGCACATGGAAGGGGCCGAAAACGTGACGATCCCGAACGCGACGCACGTGCAGACGTCCACGTCGGCCCAGGCCTTCCAACAGATCTACAAATTCTTCAGGGCCAGTCTCCCGGGACACGACATCGTCGCCCAGAGAGGCAAAATTCTTCTCGCCGGCAAGGCGCTTGAATTTCCCCAGAACACGGGGCTGATCGGTGACACCGTGCAGATCTGGCCGGTCAACTTCCAGGGGCAACGGACGGCCACGACTCCGCTCGCGTCGATCGCCATCACCGACGGGGCGACCGGCGGAGGCGCCTGGGGACCGGTGGCTGCAAAGCCGGGACAGCGCTACGAATTCGTAGTCCTGCAACCGGATGTCCACGCGATCCATGTGTACATGGAGCCGTTCGTGAGAAGCGACTACGCGATCCGCCTGCTCGGGTCCACCGCGATCCAGCAGTACACCGGTAAAAGCCCGAAAAGCTCGGGGGCCGCGATGATCCGTTACAAGGAGTATTGGGGCAATCAGCCCGGCGAAGACGACGAACTCCTGGTCAACGGCCTGAATGTCTGCACGGCCACCCTGTGTCCATGGGAAAAGGAGGTGAACGCGTTCTTCGCGTTCAACTGGGAAGGCAAGGAAGAAAGCACCCTCCACGAAGACCCGGTGCTGAGTAAGCCCCCCTTCCTCCAGGGTGCGCAGGTCTACGTTCCCGGCAGCTCTCCACCGGGCGCCACCGTCTCCTACCAGCTGAAGTCACGCGGCGGTGGAGAAGCGCGTACCCTGAACGCTCCCAACTGGGAAGGCACCACCGACCAGACCGAGATTTTCTGGAATGACTTCGAGAGCCTGAGCTTCTAGGACAGGCTGAGGACGCCGCGGGAAGCCGGCCGCCGAGTCGAGGCAGCCGGCCGCTCCACACGCGCCGAGGAGAGCTCCGCGACCACCGCCGCGACGACGTCCGGATCGAACTGGGAGTCCGCGCACTCGAGCAGCTCGGTGGTGGCCGCCTCGGGCGCGAGCGCCGGGCTGTACGGCCGCTCGGCGACCATTGCGTCGAACGCGTCGCACGCGGCAACGACCCGCGCGGCGAACGGGATCTCCCGGCCGGCGAGCCCGTTGGGATAGCCCCGGCCGTCCCAGCGCTCGTGCGAGGCGCGAACCGCCGCCGCGAGGCTTCCCAGCCCCGGTGCCCGCAGGAGGATCTCTGCGCCGCGATCGGGGTGTGTTCGGACGATGTCCCACTCGTGCGGCTCCAAAGGTCCGGCCTTGCTGAGGATCTCGGGGGGAATCGCCAGCTTGCCCAGGTCGTGGAGCAGTGCCGCCTGGCGCACAAGCTCGCGCTCCGTCGGGCTCGCGCCCAGGCGTAGGGCTACTCGAGTGCTCAGCTCGGACACGTCGATGCAGTGGCTGGCGGTGGCTGTGTGATGTGACCCGAGCGCCGCCACCAGCACGTCGACCGCGACTTGGGTGGTGACGGTCGACCGAGCCGACGTGCCTTCCGCGGGTGGTCGCCGGCCGCGCTTGGCTGCGTACAGGCGCCGGTCGGCCTGCTCGAGCAAGCTGTCCTTCGTGCTGGCGCTACCGAGGGCCACCAGGCCGGCGGACGCGCCCAGCCGCGGGTCGAGCGCCGCGATGGCTGCGCAAGTGCGTCTGGCCACGGCAGCCGCGGCCGCCTCGTCGAGGCCGGCCAGCAGCAGCGCGAACTCATCCCCTCCCACACGGAAGGCCAGATCGCCGCGCCTGCAAGCATCCCCGAGCGCCGCCGCGGCGGCGCGCAGCAGCCGGTCCCCTCCGCCGTGGCCGTCCTCGTCGTTGATCCGCTTGAAGTTGTCGAGATCGATCAGCACGACGCAGGTGCCGGCGGCGCCATCCCGCACGCCCAGCGCGCGATCGACGGCGTCGTGGAAGCTGCGATGGTTGAGCAGTCCGGTCAGCGGATCGCAGTCGGCCTGTGTCTTGGTGACGTGGTAGCGCCGGGCATTGTTGAGGGCGATGGCGACCTGGCTGGCGAACGACTGCAGCACTTCGACATCGCGCGGCAGGAAGGTGCGGGACTGCGTGCCGAGCGCCACCAGCACGCCGACGGTGTCACCGAAGAAGGTGAGAGGCGCGCTGGCCAGCGAACAGAGCGGCATCGAGGAGTCGGCCAGGCACGCGAGCGCCGGCACCCTGGTCACGTCGTCGACCACCACGCACTGCTCGGGGACGCGGCCATTGGAGTTGGCCCATGTCTCGAGCGCCGCCGTCGCGCCGGGCGGCAGGCCGGAGGAGCTCTGGGAGACGAAGCCGTCATCTTCCCGGAGGAGCAGGGCGAACTCGCGTCCCCCGACGGCCGCCTGCGCGTTGCGCGTGACCTTGCTCAACACCTCCTCCAGCTGTAGGTCGGAGACCAGATCCTGGAGGCTTGCGAACAGGCGCTGGGCAACGTCGGCGCTGTCCTCTGCTTCGCGCTGGAGCTGACGCCAGGCGCGATGCCGGCGCCGGATCTCTTCGAGGAAGAGCACGCCTGCGCCGGCGAGCGCGAGCGCGCCGGCCACCGGCACCGCGGCCGGCAGCAACAGGGCGCTGGCGGTCAATCCGGCTGCGCTGCCGACGCCCGCCGCCAGCACGCGCCGCCCCACGGCTACATGCTCACGCCAGCGCAGCTCGTACTCGCACGAGTCGGCTCCATCGCCCACGCAAGCGAGGTGTGTCAGCTGCGCCCTCGGCAGCCCGAAGAGCTCCGGCACGATGCTCAGCATCGCCGCGCTGTACTCGCAATCGAGGCGATGAAAACGCCGCTCCCCGGAGATGTCGACGAAACGCGTGCGTGCCTGGCCGCGCCCTACGTTGATCAGCTCCATTGCGTGGCTGCCGTTGAAGCGCGCGTTGGCTCGAACGATGCTCCGATACACCAGCTGGGGCGAGCCCAGCGTGCGGAGTGCCACCTTCAACCCGCCCGCCACCTTCAGGTCGAGGGACAGGGTCGCCATCTCCATGAGGAAGCCGGGGTTGTCCAATACGTCGGCGGTCGCCTCGAACAGCGCGATCTTGGTCTGCCACGAGAACCAGCAGTTCTCGTCGCGCAGCTCCGCCTCGCAGCCAGCGAGGCCACAGCGGCGGAGCACGTCGGCGACTGCGTCTCCTCCTCCCATCCGGTCGATGTAGGCGAGCAGCAGCGCCGAGGTGACGCCGCTCGCCTCCCGCGGCTGTCCGGACAGCATCGAGTCAGGCGGCGACTCCTCGCGCGCGTGCTTAGGACTCATGCGTATGGGATCGGCTGGCGGTCCTCGATCCGAAATGAGGGCAGGGCCCCACTCAGCGGAATGACCTGGCGGTGCTCCGCAACCCGTCTCAAAGCTGCCCAGACATGGAGAGCGGTCATTTCGACCCGGCCCCGGCGATCGCGACTGTCCTGAGGAAACTCAGGCGCGTGGCACGCGCCGCCAGGGCATGGTCGCGACGGCATCCTCGCCTTCAGGATCGCGGGCGGCGTGCGCTCGCAGCGATCTACTGTCCACTCGGCCGACAGCTGAGGCGGAGGACCCGTTGTTGCCTGGCAACACCACGGACCGCTTGGGTATCCCACACCCCGGTTGGCGGGGGATCGGGGACAGCTGCGACGCCGACGAGCACCTCGCGAGCGGATGCGACCTCAGCCAGTCGAGCGGCGAAGTTGACCGGCGGTCCAAAAAGATCGCCCGCTCGCGTGGTCACGGTGCCGAAGTCCACGCCTGCCGCCGCTTGCAAGGGGGTACGGCGCTCGAGCTCGCTCACAAGCTCAGTCGCGGCCTCGATCGTCTCAGCTCGGCTTGAGCCGACGAGCAGCACGCCGTCGCCCAGGTACTTGGAGACGCGCACGTTGTGGCGGGCGGCCACATCGCGGGAGGCGAAGAAGACGCCGTCCGCCAAGGCGCGTATCTCATCACGAGAGCTAGCCAGCATGTATTCCGTAGAGGCGCACAGGTCAACGAACGCCACGGCGAGCTCTGCCGGACTCCGGTCCTGGGCACCGGCCAGCAGCGACTCCACCGCCGCCTCCAGTTGCGCAACGTGGAGCTCCTCGAACGCCGGTCCGGTGAGCGGCAGCAGCTTGGCCAACCACAGCCGTGCCCGTTGCTCGCGTTGGGTGGGCGGGATGCCCACCAACTCGCGCGCCAGGACGTGAGACTCGGCTGCGACGATCCGCCCTATCCCACGCGTATACGCCTGCGCCAAACCCATGATGTCCGCCTCGCTGAAGCCTGCCTCGCGAGCCTGGCCGACCAACGGCGAGGAAAGGAGCCGGCTCCGCTCGGTGGACACGCGGAGAGCCTAGCGACGAACAACAGCGTGGTCGGTGAGCGTCCAGGCCTCCCGCGAGCCAGCGGTCTCCGCGCGCGAGCTTATGCGTGCTTCGGACAACCCACGGCGGTGTGCGCGGCGGCGGTGGTGCGGTCGAGGAACGCGAACGTGGCCGCGAACTTGAAGCCTCCCCGCGGACAACGCTTCGGCAGACCGATCCCGTTCGGATGGTAGGCCACCATCTTCCCGTGCGCTCGTTGGTAGTAGGTGAGGTTGCCCCCGAGTGTCGTCTGAATCCGCACGACCGAGAGGTCTGGAGCGCCCGGCAGGGTGGGGACGAGCGGCACGGTGATGTGAATGCGCCCCGCGAGCAGCAGCGTCGGCATGACGAAACCGCCGGCGACCGGGGACAGTCCCGTGGCGGAGATCAGGATCCTCAACGAGCCGTCCTGTGAGGGCCCGGCCACGAGCGCGATCTGAGCGCTCTCCGCGAGCACTTCCGAGCCCAGCGGGACCTTGGCCAGCGCGCTGCCGCGCCCCATCAGGGAGTTGGGCGGGCATATCGAGGGCCCGTGTTCTTCAAGCTGGACGGGATCGCACGTCGCGAGGCCGAGGCCGCTCGTGAGCAGGCCCAGGTTCGCGGGATATTGGACGTCGACGGCTGTCAGGGGAGGGGGGAGCCCGTCGCCGCCGAGCTGGAAGCCCAGCGACAGCGACGTGGGCGCTCCGAGCTTCTCGGGGGCGAACCTTGCGCTCATGCTCGCAGGCTGGGCTCCCCGCGCGCCTGCGGCAAGCGCGAGGGAGAGCGTCACGGCGGCGGCGAGGATGCGCGTTCGCGACACCGTGATCGCGTCCCGCAGCTCGATCAGTACCGCAGCGTGGCGATTGCCTGCACGGTGAGGGCGAGGCTGCGGCGGTAGACGACGCCGAACAGTTCGCCGCTGCCGCCGGCGTGGGCGTATCGGCCGCTGCCACCGGTGACCGTCAGCGACCCGCGGAAGCTGGGGTTCGCGCTGCTCGGGTTGCCCACCCTGCCGGTTGCGCGGCCGTTGATCGATCCCCCGTTCGTGTAGATCGTGAACCGCGCGTACACGGTCGGGTTGCCGTTGTAGGTCAACCGCACCTTTACCCAGCCCGGCAACGTCCCCTTCGCGTGTCCTTCGTCGACCAGCTGCGAACCGGAACTGCCCTTGAAGGCCAACGAACCTTCGTCGCGGACGCTCATCGTCCTGGCCGCGTTCGCTGCGCCAGGAAGGACGGCAAGCGTGCACGCCGCAACGCCGCCCGCCCAGAAAGGATGCCGCCTACGTCGTTTGCTCATGACCAGCCTCCCACCTGAGATCTTAGCCTCGGAGTGGGTCCGCCCGCCGACTGGGGGCGGCACATACCCGCGATCAAGCCGGCAGGACGCCCGTCGTAGGCCCGTTCGTCGTGCGGTCCGGTGCGATCCCGGCGTCGGGCGAGGATGGTGCACCGTTCGCGCCATGACCGTTGACGGCCTGTATCAGCGGTCCGATCAGATCGATCGGCAGCGGGAAGACGATCGTCGAGTTCTGCTCGCTGCCGATCTCGAGCAGCGTCTGGAGATAGCGCAATTGGATCGTCACGGGATTGCGACTGATGACGTCGGCCGCCTCGCCGAGCTTGGCAGCGGCCTGGGCCTCGCCCTCGGCGTTGATGATCTTCGCCCGGCGCTCGCGCTCGGCCTCGGCCTGCCGCGCGATCGCGTGCTGCATGTCCTCTGGGATTTCGACATCCTTGATCTCCACGGCGGTGACCTTGATGCCCCAAGGCTCGGTCTGGTCGTCGATGATCTGTTGCAGGTCCTCGTTGAGTCGCTCGCGCTCGGCGAGCAGCGTGTCGAGCTCGGCCTTGCCGAGCACCGAGCGCAGCGTCGTCTGCGCGATCTGCGATGTCGCGGCGAGGACGTCCTGGACCTCGACCACGGATTTGTTGGGATCGACAACGTGGAAGTAGGTCACAGCGGTAACGCGGGCCGGCACGTTGTCGCGGGTGATCACCTCTTGTGGCGGGATCTGCTGCGTCACCGTCCGCAAGCTGACGCGCACCATCCGATCGAGAAACGGGATCAGCAAGACCACCCCGGGTCCCTTCTGATTCAGCAGGCGTCCCAGCCGGAAGATGACGCCGCGCTCGTACTCGCGCAGGATGCGCACCGACGCTGCGGCCAGGATCAACCCGAGCAGGACGAGCACACCCAGGACGATGAGGACGATGGTGACGATCATGGATTCAGCTCCCATTCTTCGGCCCTGCGCACGCACAAGGTCAAACCGTTGACGCGTTCGATTACCACCCGGTCGCCGGCGTGCAGCGCGGGTTCTTCGTGAACTGGATTCGCCTCGGCGCGCCAGAGCGAACCGTCGACGAAGACCTGTGCCTGCGGCCCGCCACTCGACCGGATGACGCCGACATGGCCGACGAGCGCCTCTCGGCCGGTGCGTGGGCGTGCTCTTATCGGGCGGAGGATTCTGCGTCTGGCGAGCAGCAGCAAGGGGATGGCCGCTCCCGCAGTGCACAGCGCGACGATCAGCACGACTGCCGCACCGGCGCCGGCGGCCACCAACAGCAGTCCGGCACCACCGATGGCGGCTGCGCCGGCGCCGACGCCGATCAGCCCGCCCGTCGATAGATGCGCCTCGGCCAGTAACAGCACCACAGCTACCACCAGCAAAGCTAGTCCTAGAGCGGTCATGGCCTCAGCGCGGCCCACCACTGTCCATAGCAACCTCAATCGTACCGCCCGCTCGGCCCGGCGTCTTCGGTTGATTCCCAGCCAGGCAACGGCGGCCTCCATCGGGGGCTCGGCGCGGCGCCGGGCCTCGTAGTAGCTGACCGGATTTCGAAACCGAAAGAGAGAAGGAGGCCACGTGTCCATCATACTACGAGGCATAGTAGACCACGGCGTTCCTGGCTATCCTGCGTGGGCGTGACCGGTGGAGCCGTGGACGCCGGGTCCCGCTGCTTGCGGTGAGAGTCGACGATGGCGGGTTGGCTGACCGAGTGTGAGGAAAGCGACGCCTCCGACCGCCAGGGGCACTCCGAGCGAGACCGCACGGTAGGCGAGGACGGCGATCCCGGCGCAGATCGCTGGCGCGCCGAAGACGACGAGTAGTCCGACCATGCCCCCCTCGACTACGCCAATCCCCGCGGGAATGGGGAGGGACCCGGCGGCCGAGCCGATGAGGTAGGCCATGGCGAGGGTGGCGACTGGCGGGTCGGTGTGGCCGAATGCTGTGAATGTGGCCCACAGCACGGCGTTGTCGAACGCGTAGTAAGCAACGGCGCCGAGCAGCCTCCAGCTTCGGCCGCCCAGCAGCGCCCGAGCCTCGATGACACCCAGCTCGAGCTGCTTGGCGACCAGGGACACGACGCGGCGCGCAGTCGTGAGGGGTGCACGCGTCACCCGTTGACGGGAGACCGTCGGTAGGGATATCGTCAGACCGATCGCGCTCAACGCGACCGCGGCAGGCACGATGGTGAGAATCGGCGCATGCGGGCCGTCCAGCAACCCGGTACCGAGCGCGACGCCGAGAAGGCCCAGCGCGATCAGGTTCGGAGCGTTGGTGATCAGTAGAAGGGCGATGGCGCGGGCCCGGGTCTTCGCGCCGGGCATCCCCCTCTTGCGTAGAGCTCTGGCGCCAAAGCCGATGGCGACGAGGCCGCCGGCTGGTATCACGATCGTGGCAGCGCACACCGCCAGACCCATCCGCACGCTCAGCCGCCGCGGTAGCCACTCGCCGAAGACCAGCTGAAAGGTTGCGACAAAGCCAAACGCGGAGACGAGCTCGAATCCGACCGCAAGGACAAGCCACGTTGGCCGTCCGCTCTGCAGCCGCCTGCCGATGTTCGCAGCGCCCGACGCGCTGACTACCACGGCTCCGACGACGAGCGTAGGCAATGCCATCACCGCCACCCGACGCCGCGCTTCCCGCCTCCCGCCGGGCCGTCGCGTGCCTGAGGCCGTGGATCGTGCTTGCCGCGCCACTGACAGGTGAGTCTACTACCGAGCGTAGGAGATTGTCGGAGGCGCGTGACCGGCAAGCGAGGATCTCGGCTTCGGTGTCGCGGCGCAACGGCCTTTAGGGGCGCTCCTCGGGTTGCGTCCGCTCAGCTCATCCGCTTGTATCGCCATACGCACAGTGGTATGAAGACGGCCAGCAGGCCGCCGATCCAGGCGGCCGCTTCTCCCAGCGAGGCCGGGATGCCCGGGCTGAGGGCATACGAGCGGGCGGCGTTCGCCGTGAGCGTGACCGGGCTTACGCGCGAGAAGCTCTGAAGCCAGCCCGGCATGGTCGCTACCGGAACGAACACGGAGCTCGCGAACACCAGGGGGAAGATCACCACGAAGCCTGCAGCCTGCGCGGCCTCGGCACCACGCACGGTCAGCGCCACGAAGGCAAAGATCCAACTCAGCGCAAACCCAAACGCCGCGACGACGGCAACCGACGCGAGCGCTTGCAGCGCTCCGCCGTGGAAGCTGAAGCCGATCGCGTAGCCCACCCCGACCATCAACGCGATGATCAGGACGTTGCGCACGAGGTCAGCCACCGTCCGGCCGAGCAGCACTGCGGATCGCGCCATCGGCATCGAGCGAAAACGGTCGACGACGCCGCGGTCGAGATCTTCCGCCAGTCCGATTGCCGTCTGCGTGGCTCGAAAGGCGACCGACTGGACAAAGATGCCTGGCAGCAGGAAGTCGACGTAGGTGACTCCCTTGGGGAGCGCGCCCTTGACCGCGCCGCCGAACACGTACACGAACAGCAGCACGAACATGATCGGTTGGATGGTCGAGAAGATGAGCAGTTGCGGCTGGCGGATGAAGTGGCGCAGGTTGCGCGCGGTCACAACGCCGGCATCGGTGATCGCCGAGCGCAGCTCCCGCCGGGAAGGAGCACGGAGCCGGACGAGCGGCGCGGAGCGCCTGCCCGGCGTGGCCCGCCGGGCGCGGTCGGTCACGGGTTCGACCGCCATCGCCCGCGAACCGGCACCGTCCTCGCTCGGCGGCGAGCCCGTGAGCTGGAGAAACACGTCATCGAGGGTGGGGCGGCGGAGCCCGAGGTTGCTCACCTCGATCCCGGCACGGCGCAACCCCGCGGCCGCCTCCTCGATCAACTCAAGACCATCACGGGGAGCTGGGAGCGTCAGCCTGTCGGGGCGTTCGCTCGGCTCGGGATCGCCGCAGCCGACGCCTGCGAGCACCGCCTGGGCGCGGTCGCGCTCGGCGGCCCTGGTGAGCTCGACCTCGAGGATCTGCCCGCCAACTTTGTCCTTTAGCTCGTTGCCGGTCCCCTGGGCGATCACCCTTCCGTGGTCGATGACGGCGATCCGGTCGGCCAGCTCGTCTGCCTCCTCGAGGTACTGCGTGGTCAGCAGCAGCGTCGTTCCCTCGCGCACCAGCTCCCGCACCGTCACCCAGATCTCATTGCGGCTTCGGGGATCAAGCCCAGTCGTGGGCTCGTCGAGGAACAAAATGCGCGGGCGGGTAAGGAGGCTCGAGGCGAGATCAAGCCGGCGGCGCATCCCGCCGGAGTAGGTCCGCGCTGGGCGGTCGGCGGCATCGGCGAGCTCGAACTGCGCCAGCAACTCGTCGGCCCGCTTGCGCGTCTCGGCCTTGGAGAGGCCGAACAAGCGACCGAACATGAGGAGGTTCTCCCGGCCGCTGAGAATCTCGTCGACCGCGGCAAACTGCCCGGTCAGCCCCAGCATCTCGCGAACGGCGACGGCGTCTTGCACCACATCGCGGCCGAACACCTCGGCCCGGCCCGCGTCCGGCTCGAGCAGCGTGGCAAGCACACGAACGAGCGTCGTCTTGCCGGCCCCGTTGGGGCCGAGCAACGCGACGACCGTTCCCTCGCTGACCTCGAGGTCGACCCCGGCGAGTGCCGTCGTTCCACCGAAGCGCTTGACAAGGCGCTCGACGCGAACGGCGGGAATTGAGACCGGGCCCGCGACCATGCTGAGCCGACCATACCCGGCGCTCCAGGACGCGGGATGGTTGGCTGAGCAGCGCGGCAACGCGACATGGCCCGCCCGCGCGGGAGCAAGCAGGGATGCGCCCAGACATGATGCCGGTTCCGGCGCTTGGCGGGGCGCTGCGTCAGCCCGAGCGAGCTCGGCCGTTGCCGCTGCGGATTGGGCCGCCGGCGTGATCCCCCTCCCCGCCCGCCGATACCAGCTGCGTGGCATCGGGCGGAGGAGGGAGAGAGCTCTCGAGGGACCGTGCTACTCCGTCCGCCGCCTCGCGAATCCGCGTCCCCAGCGCCGCCATCTCGCGCGGCCGCAGCCGCGAGGTGGGCCCGGAGACGCTGAGAGAGGCCAGCGGCGGCCCCGTGGCTCCGAGTATCGGCGCTGCCACGCACGCCGCGCCCGGCTCGTGCTCCTCGCTCTCGGTCGCCCAGCCGCGCTTGCGCACCTGGGCGAGCTCCCGTCGTACGTCGGCCGGCTCGGTCAGCGTCTGCGGCGTGTACTGCTGCAGGCCGGCGTCGAGCAGCGACCCGACATATCCATCGGACTGCCAGGCCAGCAACGCCTTGCCCGCGGCCGTCACGTGCGCGTCCATGCGCGTGCCCACCTTGACCTCCATGCGGATCGTGCCCGGACCGAGCACCTGGTCGACGAAGATTACCTGCGGGCCGTCGAGGATCGTCAGGTGCGCCGTCTCGCCGCACGCCGCCGCGAGTTCGGTCATGTGGGGCAGAGCAGCGGCCCTGAGCGCCGCCACTCGCTGCTCTGCCGCCGACACCAGGCCCAGGAGGCGGTGCCCCGGGCCGTAGCGGCGCGAGGCGTCCTGGTGGACGAATCCCAGGTCGACGAGCGTGGTCAGCAGGCGATGAGCCGTGCTCGGTGCCAGCGACGTTGCCTCCGCCAACTGGGCGAGCTGCATCTCCTCGCCATGGGCCACCTCGCTGAGGAGATCGAGAGCTCGCTGGACCGAACGTACGGGCAGTTCGTCGCGAGACACGCCGATAACTGTACACGTGGAAGAGCTCCACCTGCGCTCTTCTATCCCGTCACACGGAATCCTTACGTCATCTGATTCCGTGGTATGGACTCCCGGCCGAACGCCATGGCCTGATGATTGGACAGCCGTCCGTACCGCGCGGCCATACCGCCAGCTGAGAATGACGTCGGGCTGCGAACGCGACTGGCGGCCCCGCCGGCGGCCGAGGTCGCCACTCACGCTCAATTCAAATCCCGCTTAGAGGAGCGTTCTCCCGTGGCCACAGTGACGAGCAGCGATATCGCAGCACCGCCTTCTGGCACGATCCCCGCGTCGTACGCCCGCAAGTCAACGGGCCTCGTCCGCCAGATCGGCATCGGCGGCCAGAGCGTCTTCTCGGCGTCCGGCAGCCCGCTCGGGGTCACGCTCGTACTCGCCCTCTTCGCGCTCACGCTGTTCCCCAAGAGCAACTTCTTCATCGCCATGGCGATCGCGCTGGTGGCCGGCGTGTTCGCCTGGGTGACGTTCGCGCTGCTCAGCGCAATGATGCCGCGCGTCGGCGGCGACTACGCGTTCGTCTCGCGCATCCTCAATCCCGCGCTCGGCCTCGGCAGCAACCTCGCGTTCTTCTTCGGCTCGATGATGGCCTCCGGGCTGTGGTGCTACTGGGTCGCCGAGCAGGGCCTCTCGCCGGCCTTCTCGGTCATCGGCGCGGTCACGAACTCCAAGGGCCTCACCGAACTCGGCGCCTCCTTCGGACCCGAACATCACGTCAACTGCTTCCTGGTGGCGGCCGGCGCCCTGATCCTGATGAGCGTCCTGTCCGCGCTCGGCACGAAGGTCGCCTTCCGCGTGATCACCGCGCTGTTCGTGATCGCCGCGGTCGGCTTTGTGGCGGACATCCTCATCCTCGCGTTCACCAGCCACGCGAGCTTCGTCTCCAAAATCAACCACCTGGGGGGCGCGGGCAGTTACGCCAAGACCGTCTCCAAGGGCTCCTCGAGCCTGTTCCCGGTCGGCGGCGGCTACAGCACGAGATCCACGATCGGCGCCGCCTACTACTGTCTCTCAAACACCGTCTTCTGCTGGGTGGGCGCCTACACGATCGCCGAGTTCAGGCGAGCCGGGCAGCGCAAGCGCCAGCTCACAACGATGGTGGGCTCCGGCGTCGGCCAGATCTTCCTCGTGCTGCTGGGAGCGGTCGTGTTCCTCAACACCGTCGGCTATGACTTCTTCATATCCGCCCTCGGCGGCAACTTCAGCGGGCCGGGCGGCAGCACCGTGGGCCTTGCTGGATACGTCTACTTCGCCGGCGTGGCCGCTCCGGGCAAGTTCCTGGTGATCATCCTGTCGCTCGCCTTCATGGGCTGGTGGCTGCCGGGGCTCTACGTGAACATGGCGATGGCACAGCGGGCATTGCTCAGCTACTCGCTGGACGGCCTGCTCCCCCGCAAAGTCGCCTACGTCAACCCGAGGACCCACACGCCGCTGGTGGCGATCGCCATCGTCACGATCGGCGGGTTGGCGGGCTGCGCCTGGGTGGCGTTCAGCCCGAGCTTCTTCGAAGTGCTCGGCATCATGCTGCTGCTGTCCTTCGTGCCAATGGTGTTCGTCGGGATCGCGGCCGTCGCGGTGAAGTACCGCCGGCCGGACCTCTACAAGGGATCGCCCGCGGAGTGGCGCGTGGCGGGCGTCGAGGTCCTGCCGATCGCGGGCGCCGGCTGCTTCCTCGTTGGCGTGGTGGCGATCGGCACGGCGCTCTACTTCCACAAGGAACTCGCCTTCAACCTCTGGCAGGCGGCCGCCCTGCCGTTTGCGATCCTCGCCATCGGAGCGGTCTGGTATGCGGTGGCGCGCGCGCTGCGCGGCAAAGAAGGGGTCCAGCTCGACCTCGCCTACAGCACGATCCCGCCGGAGTGATGGGTCTCTTCACGCGGCGGGGCGCCTCCCCCGGTGCAAGCAAGGGCAGGCGGATCTTCTTCGCCACCGACATCCATGGCTCAGACCGCTGCTTTCGCAAGTTCATCAACGCGGGGCGCTTCTACGGCGTGGACTACCTGATCCTCGGAGGGGACATCACGGGCAAGTCCCTGGTTCCGATCGAGCGCACCGCGCGTGGCTACACGGCGCAGTTCAACGACCACCATTACCTCGACATCGACGAGCCCGAATGCCTCGCGCTGGAACAGCGCATCCGCGATCACGGCCAGTATCCGTATGTCGGTGAGCGCGACGAGCTGCTGGCGCTGGGGGATGCCGCGCACCGCGACAGGGTGTTCCGGGCAGCGATCACGGACGGAATCCGCCGTTGGGTGGCGCTCGCCGAGGAGCGCCTGGCGGAGAGCGGCATCCGCTGCTTCGTCACGCCCGGGAACGACGACTACCACGACATCGACCAAGCACTGCGCGAGTCCGATGTGGTCGAGTTCGTCGAGGGCAGCACGGTGCGCCTGGACGAGCACGAGATGATCACCTCGGGCTACTCCAACATCACTCCCTGGGACTCTCCAAGGGAGATGCCCGAGGAGCAGATGCTCGCGCGTCTCACCGACATGAGCGCCGTCGTCAGCGACCCCGAGAACCTGATCGCTGTGGTTCACCCGCCGCCATTTGACACGCTGCTCGACCACGCACCCGCGATCGACGCGGACTTCGTGGTGCAGCTCGAGGGCGGCTCGCCGCGGATGGTGCCGGTGGGCTCCACCGCCGTGCGTAGCTTCATCGAAGCAACACAACCGCTGCTCGCCCTCCACGGACACGTCCACGAGTCGCGTGCCTCGGAGAGCATCGGCCGCACGCTGTGCATAAACCCCGGGTCCGAGTACACCGAGGGCACGCTCGCCGGCGCGATTGTCACGCTCGGCGAGCGCACCGTCCTCTCCCACCAGCTCGTGGTGGGCTGAGAGCTTGATTCCCGGCTCCGATACCGCCGAGACGGTGCTGGAAAGCCGTGTCACCCCGGTCCAGGTGAACAAGGGAAGGGTGCACCACACGCTCTCGTCCGCCCACGCCGCCACGGTCACCGTCGATCCCGGGGATCGGCTGCGGGTGGAA
>Ga0209626_1000144_pt1 | contig 15140 bp, 16 predicted proteins | sample JacPinW_OM1H0_M2_FD_187962 | JGI IMG/M metagenome (GOLD analysis project Ga0209626, IMG submission 187962) | Forest soil microbial communities from Algoma, Ontario, Canada - Jack Pine, Ontario site 1_JW_OM1H0_M2 (SPAdes) (version 2) | ecosystem: Environmental > Terrestrial > Soil > Boreal... | reverse complement strand
CGCCGGCCCGGCAGCCCGTCGAGAAACTGGGCCGCCAGCTCGGCGGTGCGGCGCAGGAGATCCGGGGTCGTCATGGTCTCGCCTTCGTATCGGCCGCCGGATCGTACTACGCGGCGCGCGACCTGGGCACACCGCCGCGACGATGGTCGAGCTCGCCGCCCGGCCGCTAGGATAGGGTCCAGACTCCGGGGAGGCCCTCCGCCATGCACCGCCGCACCGAGACCGCCGCAGGCACCGGCAACGTCGTCCGCACGCGCATCCGCGTGCTCCACGGAGAGGAGATCGCCCTCGGGCCCGGCAAGGCCGACCTGCTCGAGGAGATCGACCGCGACGGCACCATCGCCGGCGCGGCGCGGCGGCTCGGGATGTCCTACAACCGGGCCTGGCTGCTCCTGCAGACGATGAACGACTGCTTCCGCGAGCCGCTCGTCGAGACCGCCCGCGGCGGCAGCCGCCGCGGCCATGCGAGCCTCACCCCGACCGGCCGCGCCGTCCTCGCGCTCTACCGCCGGATGGAGCGCGAGAGCCTGGAGGCGTTGGCGCCCGCCTGGCGCGATCTCCTGCAGTTCCTCGCCCGAACTACTTGACGTCGAATATCGGGGCTGCTACCCTCCCGCCGTTCTGACAATGGAGGGAGAAGCCATGCGGGCGAACGTGCGGCGGTTGGTGGTGCTCGGGTTCTCGTTTCTGGTCACGGCGGGCGGAGGGCTCGCGCAGAGCGCGCCGAATCCGCCAACCCCTCCAACCAACGTCCAGCCCGCCGGCGTCGAGCCGACGCTGGCCTTCGGCGGATTGATCCAGGCGCAGCTCGAGGCCGGCGACCGCGGCGACAGCCGCTGGGCCAACGGCAACGACCGCTTCCTGCTGCGGCGGGCGCGCCTGAACGGCACCGGCCGCTTCCTCCAGGACTTCGACTTCCGGGTCGAGATCGACCTCGCCGGCACCCTGGCGAACACGACCGGCCTGCGGGCGCAGCTGACGGACGGTTACATCAACTGGAATCGCTACTCGATGGCCAACGTGCGGGTGGGGCAGTTCAAGACCCCGTTCGGCTTCGAGCAGCTCTACTCGGACCCCCGCCTCATCACCATGGAGCGCAGCCTGGTCAACGACCGGCTGACCCTCAACCGCCAGCTGGGAGCGCAGGCGAGCGGCGACCTCCTCGACAAGCGCCTCTCCTACGCCGTCGGCGAGTTCAACGGCAACGGCGCCAACAACAACTTCAACGACAACGAGAAGTTCGCCCTCGTCGGCCGGCTCTCCGGCATCCCCTGGCAGGGCGAGGTCGCCGGCCAGAAGGCGAGCTGGTCGCTGGGCGCTGACGCCTTCGGCTCCGAGGACACCGGGCTCGCGCTGCCCGACCTCGGCCTCGACTCGACGCCCGCCACCAAGGACCTCGACAACCTGTTCACCGGCAAGCGGCGGGGGAGCGGGTTCGACAGCCAGGTCCACGCCGGCCCGCTCGACTTCTGGGTCGAGTACCTGGCGACCCGCTTCGAGCCCACGGACCGCCTCCCCTTCGCGAGCTTCAACGCCTCCGGCTGGTATGCTCAGGCCTCCTGGATCTTCTGCGGCGGCCACCTGCAGGCGGTGGCGAAGGCCGAGAGCTTCGATCCCGACGACCGAGTGAGCGGCGACGCGGTGACGACCCAGACCTACGGCCTCAACTACCTGATCAAAGGCCACGACCTGAAGCTGATGCTCGACTATCTGCGCACCGACCTCGGCAGCAACAACCCGCTGCCGCGCCAGCAGAAGCTCCTCGCGCGCCTGCAGGTCATCTTCTAGTTCTAGACGCACGCCCCAAGGGATTCCATCTCCCTCCAGCCGCTAGCCCGAGCTGTGGCACTTGCCTTGCAATTTCCGCTGGGCAGTCGCCCGCAGCCGGGCACAACGCGGCGAAGCCGCAAGGAGGGTAATCATCATGGGACTCGCGGATCATGCGGCGAAGAACCTGAACCAGGGCGCCAAGAACCAGGTCAAGGGCAAGGTGAACGAGGTGACGGGCGCCATCGTGGGCGACCTCGGCCAGGAGATCAAGGGCAAGGTGCAGAAGAACGTCGGCAAGCTGCAGGAGAAGGTCGGGCGGGCGGAAGGCCGCGCCGCCAAGTAACCCGCTATCTTCCAGGCGGCAGCCGGTGTGACTGCCGCCTGAGCTTCATAGGGCGAACCTCCCCGCAGGAACCCCATCGGCCGGCCGTGACCGGCCGGTGGGGCGATGTCCATCCCCTCAACAGATCAAGAACGCCACCATGCCGACGGTGACGGCGGTCTGCAGAGCCACCGTGGCGACCGTCAGGCCGGCCGCCCGTTCTCCCAGGCGCGCCAGGCAGGCGTCGGCGGCGACGAGCTGCAGGAGGACGCCCAAGAAGATCCACAGGCGCGCCACCTCCCCGCGGTTGACGCCGAGGAGGTCGATCGCCAGCAGGCAGAGGGTGAAGCAGGCGAGCAGGTTCGATGCCGGGTCGGCGAGGCGCTCGCGTACCGCTTTTCGAATCCCTTCGAGGTGCGAGGCCTTGACGGTACCCGCGATCAACGTGCCGAGCGAAACCGCGTAGAGCAGCGACGGAAGCCATCCCGCCACGAGGAAGAACTCCTTGAGGTCCTGCCCCACCCAGAGGTCGTACGGCCGGCCCTTGCGCTGGTTAAAGCCCACCGAATCCCGCAGCATCATCCCGAAGACCGACAGGATCTCGAAGCGGAAGGCGAGCCACATCGCGGCGTGCACCAGGCCGAAGCCGGCGGCGGTCCAGGCCGCGATCCCCGGCAGGGCGCGCCAGCCGATCGCCGCCGCGGCCCGTCGCTGCAGGAAGGCGCCGAGGAAGATCACGCCCGCCACCAAGGGGAGCGGCTCGACGAAGAGGAGGAGATAGAGGCTGGCGCCCAGGAGCAGCAGCCAGACCGCCTCCTGCCGCCGCAAGTAGACGAGCCACAGCCACAGCGAGAGCAGGAGGAAGCCCGGCGTCACCGCGTTGAGGAGCGGCAGGAAGCCCACCTTGGCGGGGAAGAGCATGGAGAGAGCGAACGCCAGGAGCCCCGTCCGCGCGCTGCCGAACCACTCCCTGGCGACGAGGAAAAGCATGGCGCTGCCCAGGTTCGAGAGCGCGATGATCAGGAGCGCCAGCCCGCCGGGGCTCTTGGTGAACAGCTCGAGGAAGTAGAAGACGAAGATCTTGCCCGGCATGTTGGAGGCGGCGTGATGCGGCAGCAGCCAGGGAGCGACGTCGGCGAAACGGCGCAGCAGCTCCGCCGGCGGCCAGTGGAGCGTCGGGCTGTAGAAGGAGGTGCAGACGTCGCTCTCGACGATCCCGGCGAGCGGCGCGGGGTAGAGCCCGCGCACCGCCAGCTGAAAGACGAAGGCGCCTGCCCACCAGGCGAGGACGACGGGCCAGGGGTGCCGGTCGACGATGCGGAGGCTCGCCCACATCGCCGCGCCGAGGACGACGGCGCCGGCGAGCCCAACGAGGAGGGCGGCGGGCGGCCGCGCGTCCGCGAGGAAAGCGTACGCGGAGTGCCCCGCCACCGAGCCGAACACCACGCCGCGCCGGACGAGGACGAGGAGGAAACCGCCGAAGGCGGCCAAGAGAGCGGCCTCGACGCCGCGGTGACCGGAGGGCCGCTCCGCGGATGCGGGATCGACAGGGCTCATGGGCGTTCCCGGCAGCAATCTACGCGCGCCGAGGCGACGGCGTTTGGGCGTGGAGCCGGGAGGGAGCCTAGAGGCGGCGGGAATTCTCGGTTGCCGCGCGCAAACCCTATGAACTGTCTACCCGTCGTCAGTTGACGATCAAGGTCGCCATTTTGATGACGCTGCTCTGCGCCGAGATGGATGCGCCGCCGGAAGAATGAGCCGTGACCAGGAAGGTTCCGACCGTCCCCAGGGGCGGAATCGTGATGCTCGGAGGCACGGTCGCCACCGAGGTGTTCGAGCTCGAGAGGAGGACGACGACCCCGCAGGACGCGGGCGCCGGCCCGTCGAGCGTGACCGTCCCGGTCGAGGTCTGGCCCGAGTGGATCGTCGTCGGATTGAGGGTGAGCGTTGCGATCGAGGGCGGGCTGTACTCCGCGACGATCTGGCTCGTATGTCCGAACCATTCGATCGGGTCCTGCACCATCTGCCAACCGAAGTTGAAGGTGCCATTCGTGGTGGGATGCACGGTGAAGGTGAACGTCACGCTGTCGCCCGGGTTCACGTTGTTCGGCAGCGCCACGCGGTTCGTGCCCCAGTGCGTGTTGTCTCGCGTCCAAGCCGACCCCAGCTTGTAGCCGTTGGCGGAGGTCCACGTCGTCGTTCCCGTGTTCTTCATCGTCACCGAGACGACGGTGTCCTGGCAGAGCGGGATGGTGCCGAACGGCACGACTTGCGACACATAGGCGGCATCGTTGCCCGTGACGGCGAACGCCGCGCTTCCCGTGGAGAGCACGGCCATGGCGATCGCGATCGGCAGCAGACGCCTCGCGGGGGCAGAACCTCCGGATCTCGTCATCGTCATGTCCTCCCAGGGTTGGACGATTTCCGTCGGAAGAGGCCGGCGGCGAGATCGTTGTACCACAAAGGGTTGCATCGTTTGGTTAACAGCAGGCAAACTGGAGGAAACAGAGCCGCATCAGGTCGGCGTCTCCGCGGGGATCGTCTGGCAACGCAGTCCAGTCGGTGCTCCTCGTCATCATTGCCGTCGTTGTCCCCATCGCAGTGCTCATGTTCCGTCAGGTGTGTGGCGGGCGATGGTCGAATGTCGACGCCTCGAATGAATTGTGCTGGTCCGGCTCTAAATCGATAGATCAGATTTCGCGTCGTCGACCGCCCGCTCCTGATCGATTTCAATCACCACGCGCGGCGACGTGCGCGGACGTCTCCAGCGGAACCGCGGTGAGGCCGTCGCTCCGCTAGAGTGGGCCGGTGAGCTCCGTGATTCGACGTCCCGAGGAGAGGGAATGGCCGACTTCACCCTGAAGCTTCTCATCGGTCAGCAGGATCTGGTCACCATCGCGTCGGCAGGCGAGAGCATCGTCATCGCCAGGGGTTTCAGCGACTCCGAGTCCAACCTTGTCTGGGTGAGCTTCTCGCCGGGCGAGACCAACTTCGTATCGTGGGACGATCTGTATGGGCTCTATGCCGCCGTGGCGCCGTCCTCCGGCAGGATCCTGCCGCAGAGCACGAAATCCGGCGTCGCCTCGGGGATGTATTACACCTTCGGTCCGCAGGCCCCGCTGTTCACCGGACCTTCGGGCGGAGCGGGCGCGCCGCCGGCCGGCTCGTATCGGGTGTTCAACAAGCTCCAGGGCTCGCCATCGATGGTCTTCGGCTCGACCCTGAGCGTCACCGCCAACGGCATCATTTCCACCTGCAATCCCGCCACCCTGCAAGTCGTTCCCCTCAATCAGTTCGCCACCTTCACGCCCATCGACACCGTCTACGTATGGCTGCAGTCCGGGGTCATCTCGGGTGATGTCGTCGTCCTGCCGCCGGCGGAGATGTCGTTGATGGCGACCAGCTTGAGCACCACGATCCGGTTCGCGGGTCCCTCCACCCTGTCCTACGCCTACAGCGCCACGCTCGGCGCGTTCGTCCTCTCCTCCTGACACCGAGGCGGCCCCTCACCGCACGGTAGCGCCCGCCGCGCGCTCGAGGCCGCGGCGCGGCCGCGTGAAGTGTATTACACAGTGTCTCAATTTGAACTGTGTTAACGATTCTTAGCCTCTACTATCGAACTGTCGAGAGCGTACGGCCGAGCCCCAGCGCTCAGGTGGTGTGTCTCCATGATGAGTTGCCTGCTGCCCAAACCCTTGCTGCTTCAGAACGACGAGCTACGCGACACTTTCATGGCCAGCCGGGGATCGAAAAGGATCGCACTGCGCCCACGGCAGAACATTTGTCTGGGTGGCGACGCGGCACGCACCCTCTATTTCCTTGCCAGCGGCACGATCAAGATCACCACCCAGTCCGCCGCCGGCAGGGAATGCCTGTTGCGGCTGCAAATCGCGGGCGACATCTTCGGGCAGTTGTCGCTGCTCGGCGCGGGAGACCGGATGGAGACGGCGACGGCGCGCGAGGAATGCGAGGTGTGGCGCCTGGAAGCTGGGGAATTCGTGCGCGAGCTCCACCGGCAGGACCTCTGCGAGGAGTTCATGGTGCACCTTGTCCGCCTGGTGCGGGAACAGGAGATGCGCCTCGCCGACCTGGTGACCGAGCCTAGCCGGCATCGGCTGGGCAAGATGTTGCTCCTGCTCGGCCAGCGAATCGGCACGCGGACCAGCGAAGGGATACGCATCGACTTGCGGATCTTGCACGACGAATGGGCGGGAATGATCGGCACCACCCGGCCGCGAGTGAGCACTTTCTTCGCTGATTTCAAGCGCTTGCGGCTGATCTGCGTGACCAGGGAACGGCATCTCATCCTTCATGAAGACCGTCTCCTGCGATACCTGGGGGAGGTCTGAAACATGGAACGTGGTGCACCGCGCAAGAGAGCCGAGCCGCCTACGAGAGACCCTGCGAGATCGGGAATGTTCCCGGTCCGCGTCACTGAGAGGAGAAACAGATGCCGACGTTCACGCTGAACACCACCTTTACCCAGGACGCCCTGACCATGCTGTACACGACCGGCACCAACGTCGTGGTCGCCAAGCCGGGCTCCGGCGGCAGCTCGCCCAACGTGGCCTGGATCGCCTTCCGCCCGTTGATGGCGAATGGGATGACCTGGCAGGAGCAGTACGGGATCTACTGTTCCACCTCGAACATCCAGAACGGAGCTCTGCTCACCCAGATGTCCCAGGCGCCTTTTCCCGCCGCGGACGGCCAGAAGTATCCGATGAACGCCACGGGATTCTTCGGTCCGCCGCAAACGGGCGGCATGCCGGGCAGCTACACGGCGAGCAATCAATACAACAACTTGGCGCCGAACGGGCCGGGCTTCCTGACCTTCGGCCTCTTTCAAAACGCCAGTGTGAACGGTAACGCGATGACCGGCAACGCCGTTTCAGCGGCTCCCGTCCCGTACCTGAGCACGGCCGTGATGACGCCCTTCACGACGATCTATCTGTGGACACAGTCCCAGGTGGCGAGCAACACGGTCGTCACGTCCGTGACCTCGGTGCAGACGGAGGTCACCTTCGGCGGCAGCATAACGACGATCTCCATGAATTTCGATCCCACGACGGGCGGCTTCGTGCAGACGGGGGCCAGCCTGGTGGCCGACGCGAACACGGGGCGGCTCGCCTCCCACGGAGGCAAGGCGCTGCCTGCGGGAATCTCCGTCACCCATCACCTGCCCGCGCTGGGCTAGCGGAGAGCCTGCGCGCAAGAAAGAGTGGCCGCACCTGGCATCCCGGCCCTGCCGTTGGCCGGGATGCCGGGTGCACCGTTCCTTACCAGCCGAAAGAGAGGATCGCAATGAAAAACCCACTATTCGCGAGCCGAAGGCGTCAGGCCGCCAGCGTCGCGCTTGCCGCCGCGCTGGCCCTGGGTGCCTGCGTTCACCCGCTGGCGGCGCCGCGGATCCCCAACCCTCAGCCGCTGGCGCCTCCGCCTGCCTGCAACGTAGCGCTCTGCAACATCTCTCAGACCACCTGGAACGACCACATCGACCCGCGGCACTGTCAGGGCACCTGCGAGGGCAACAACAAGAGCATCTTCGCCGCGGTCTACTGCGGCAGCCTCGCCAACGCCATCGCTTTCTGCCAGACGCTGATGGGCCGGCCGAACTGTGCCCCGGTCCAGCAGCCCGGCACCCGCGTTGCGTACGGCGCCGACTTCGCGGCCACCGTCGGCGAGGATCGCGGCAATGCCTGCGCCAACACGGTCCACGGTACAGTGATCTATGACACGGGGACCGGCGCGGTCGTCACCCAGTTCCCGGGGAACCCGTAGACCTCCCGACCTTCGAGCGGCCCCGCGGGACCCCGGTTCCGCGGGGCCGCAGCTTCCTTCATGACCACCAGGAAGCCGTGGTGCGAGATATCTGGATTCGTGACCGAGAAGGCAACCTGCGCCGAGACCTGGGCGGCTACGGCCTCTCGACCGAGGTGTGGAGATCTGGCGCTGCGGTAAGGTGGTCGAGGTCTCGCCCGAGAGTGTCGAGCTGCCCGCCGATGTCGGCGGCGCCAAGGCCGACGAGCGCTGACATGGGTCCTGGTACACGGTCGCGAGTCGGTTATGGCCTTGATGGGGGAGCGTTCTCCGTAAAGGTGGCGGCGCTGAATGGCCCCGCGGCGCTGCAACGGCTGGGCTTCCTGGGGGAAGAGATCGCCGTGCCCGAAGATTTCAACCGCATGGCGAAGCCGGAAGACTTAAGGATTGAACATGCCGGCTAGGCAGGCGCTCAAGGCCTGTGTTTGCTGTCCTCGTCGATTCGCAAGCGAAGGAACCGGACGTCCAGAGCATCGCTCTCACGGATCGTGTTCTTCATCCGGATCAGGATCTCTTTGCTGGCCACCGGGATCTCGACGCCGCGCACCTTGAAGGTCTCGATGCCAGCTTGCGCCGTTTCGGAGTAGGTGACTCCGCAGGCCGATGCCAGCAGGTCGACGACGATCTCGTCGGCCACCCTTACCACCTGATAGCGAAGAACCTCGTCATCCGCGAGGAGGCCGGCCGCATTGTCGGGCAGAGTGGCCATCGCCTTTTTCACGGCCTGAACGTTCTCCTCGGACGGGTCCACCAACAGGTCCACGTCCTTCGTGGTGCGGACGAACCCGTGCAGGATGACGGCGAAACCGCCGATGAGCACGTACCGGGCGCCCTCGCGGTTGAGCGCCGCGCAGAGGTCTAGGACGTCCTGAAGCTGTGGCGCGCGTGATTCGCCGCGATCTGGCGCATCATCCATTCGTCGGCCTCTTCGTGAGAACGGAAGCGGTAGACTCCCCGAGGAATGATGCCGCAGCCTCGCAGGTCGTTGACGGTCTGCTGAAGGATCTCGATATCCCGCAGGACGTCGTCTCCTTCGCGGCGCCCGGGGACTCTCTTGATGCGCGGTATCGCCTTGTCCATGGCTTAGTGATTGTAAGCACTAAGCTGCCCATTGCCTAGGAGAACCTCATGCCCGCTGGTGAAGGCTCGCTAACCCCCATGGACCCCTGGAACGTCGGCATTCTGATCTTCGACGACGTCGAGGTGCTCGACTTCGCCGGGCCTTTCGAGGTCTTCTCGCGCACCCGGACGGTGCCGGGGGTGGAGTCGCGGCGCTCGGAGGAGAGCGCTCCGTTCCGCGTCTTCACGGTGGCGAAGACGAAGGCGCCCGTGGTGGCGACGGGCGGGTTGATAGTGGTCCCGGCCTTCGGCTTCGGGGACGCCCCGGCGATCGATCTCCTGCTCGTTCCCGGCGGCTTCGGCACCCGCCCGCTGCTCGAGGACGAGGAGACTCTCCGGTGGATCCGCGCCACCGCGGCCGCCTCCAAGCGCCTCACCTCGGTGTGCACCGGGGCGCTCCTGCTCGCCAAGGCCGGGCTCCTCGAAGGCCGGCGCGCCACCACCCATTGGGCCTCGCTCGGTCTTCTGGCGACGATCTCGCCCAACGTCCGCGTCGAGCGCGAGGTCCGCTTCGTGGACGACGGCGTCATCACCTCGGCCGGCGTCTCCGCGGGGATCGACATGGCTTTCTACGTCGTCGAGAGCCTCTGCGGCAGGGCGGTCGCCGAGGAGACAGCGCGCTACATGGACTACCGCGGCCCTACTCCTTCTTCTTCTCCTCCTCCTTCACCATCACCGCCGGGATCTTCGCCTCGCTGACCTTCTGATTGAAGGCCGGCAGGTCCTTGTCCCAGATCTCCTGCAGCTTGGCGAGCTGGGCGTCGACGGCGGCGGTCAGCTCGCGCTTGACCTCCTGCTGCTGGGCCGTCGGCGGGAAGTCGCCGGCGTCGGTCGAGGCGGCGGCGCCCAGCAGCTTGTCGTTCAGGCGGATGGGGAAGTTCAAGGGGTCCTGCGAGCTACGGTTCTTGGTCTGGTAGAGCGCCTCCTCGACCGCCGTCATCTTCTTGTCGAGATCCTTGGCGGCGGCCACGAGCGACTTGTGGTCCTCGCCCTTGCCGAGGCGCTTCTCCAGGGTGGTGAGCTGCTGGCGGACGTCGCGGACGCGCTGGATCTGGCGGTGGACCTCGGAGATCTTGTCGCGCACGGCGAGCAGGAAGTCGAACTGCGTCTGGAGATCCGCCGGCGTGGCGTGGGAGCGCGGGTCGGACTTTACCTCGAAGGGGGCCGTCGTCACGTCCTTGCCCACGGTGAGCCGCACCTGGTAGGAGCCGGGGACTGCGCGCGGCCCGTCGGTGCCGCCGGCCCACAGAATCAGGCCCTTGAAGCGCTCCGCCTCCGGGTAGCGAAGGTCCCAGGCGAAGCGGTTCAGGCCGGGCTCGGCCGGCAGCTTCTCCTCCCGATGGCCCCGCCGGCCCTCGTCCTCTTCGCCCTTTTCCTCCTCGCCCTTCTCCTCCCGATTTGCATCCTCCACCGGCTTGGCGGCAGCGGTCGCTGCCGCGGCAGGCCCGCCGGCCGGCGCCTTCCCCTGCGGCTCGGGTTTGGCAGTGGGCTCGACCTTCTTCTCTTCCTTCTTGGCCTCCTCCTCCTTCTCCTTCTCCTTCTGCGCCTTGCTCTTCACCTCGGCCGAGAAGTCGCGGATCAGCTTGCCGTCGCGGGTCAAGAACTCGAGCTTGACCTTGGTCCCCGGCGCCACGTCATGGAGCAGGTACTCGACGGCCACCCCCGCCGGCGGGTTCTCGCCCTCGTTTTTGGGCGCCCGGAAGGCGGGCGCCTCCTGCAGGCGGAGGACGGGGGTGGGCGGGAAGAGGTAGGCGTGCTTGGCTGCGAGGTCGGCGGAATACTGGCGCAGCGGCGTGAGGTCGTCGAGCATCCAGAAGGCCCGGCCCTGGGTGGCGGCGATGAGGGCGTCGTCGCGCACCAGGAGGTCGGTGATCGGTACCAGCGGTAGCTTGCCCTGCATGGGCTGCCAGTGGCCGCCGTCGTCCCAGGAGACGTAGACGCCGCGCTCGGTGCCGGCATAGAGGAGGCCGCGCCGTTTGGGGTCGGCGCGGACGACGCGGGTGAAGTGGTCGGCCGGGATGCCGTCGGTGATCTTGGTCCAGGTCGCCCCGTAGTCGGTCGTCCGGTAAAGGTAGGGGCGGAAGTCGTCCGTCTTGTAGAGGGTGGCGGCGGCGTAGAGGGTGCCCTTGTCGAAGGGGCTCGCCTCCAGGCTGTTGACCATCGCCCACTCGGGCATCGCCTTGGGGGTGACGTCCTTCCAGCTCTTGCCGCCGTCCTTCGAGAGGTGGATGAGGCCGTCGTCCGACCCCACCCAGAGGACGCCGGGCTCGAGCGGCGACTCCAGGCCGTAGAAGATGGTCCCGTAATACTCGATGCTGGTGTTGTCCTTGGTGATGGGGCCGCCCGAGGAGGCCTGCTTCGACTTGTCGTTGCGCGTCAGGTCGGGGCTGATGGCGGTCCAGGAGGCGCCGCCGTCCGTGCTCTTGAACAGCACGTTGGCGCCGGCGTAGAGGGCGTACGGCGCGTGCGGCGAGAAGAAGATGGGGAAGTTCCACTGGAAGCGGTACTTCAGGTCCGCCGCCGCCCAGCCCATGGGGTTGTCGGGCCACGGGTTGGTGTCGCGGATCTCCTCCGTGCGATGGTTGATCATCACCAGGAGGCCGCCGTAGGAGCCGCCGTAGACGACGTCGGGATCGCGCGGATCGGCGACGATGTAGCCGCTCTCGCCGCCGGCCGTCTCCTCCCAGTCGCCGCGCCCGATCCCCGGGCCGGTCGAGCGGTGGCGGATGCGGAGGGCCGAGTTGTCCTGCTGGGCGCCCAGCAGGCGGTAGGGGAAGGCGCTGTCGGTCGACACGCGGTAGATCTGCGCCGTCGGCTGGTTGTCCTCGCTCGACCAGGTGGCGCCGCCGTCGGTCGACACCATGGCGCCGCCGTCGTTGCTCTCGATCATGCGCAGCGGATCGTCGGGGGCGATCCACAGGTCGTGGTTGTCGCCGTGGAGGACGCCGATGCGCTGGAAGGTGCGCCCGCCGTCCTTCGAGCGCCAGAACTGGACGTTGACGACGTAGACCTTGTCGGTGTCCTTGGGGTCGGCGTAGATCCGCGTGTAGTACCAGGCGCGCTGGCGCAGGTCGCGGCTCTCGTTGACGCGGGCCCAGGTGAGGCCGCCGTCCTTGGAGCGGAAGACGCCGCCTTCTTCTGCCTCGACGATAGCGTAGACGTTCTGGGTGTCGGAGGGCGAGACGGCGATGCCGATGCGGCCGAGCGGACCCTTGGGCATCCCCTCGTTCCGCGACAGGTCCGTCCAGTGGTCGCCGCCGTCGGTCGACTTCCAGAGCCCGGAGCCGGGGCCGCCGCTGTCGAAGCCGGAGGGCGAGCGCCGCACCCGCCAGGTGCTGGCGTAGAGGATGCGCGGGTTGCCGGGATCGAGGACGAGGTCGACGGCGCCGGCGTCCTTGCTGACGAAGAGCACGCGCTCCCAGCTCTTGCCGCCGTCCTTCGAGCGGTAGACGCCGCGGGTGTCGTTGGGGCCGAAGGCGTGGCCCAGAACGGCGGCGTAGACGAGGTCGGGGTTCTTGGGATGGATACGGATGCGCGGGATGTGCTGGGCGTCGCCGAGCCCCGAGAAGCTCCAGGTCCGGCCGGCGTCGGTCGACTTCCAGAGGCCGCTGCCGGGCGAGAGGTTGCCGCGGAGGGTGTCCTCGCCGCCGCCGGCGTAGACCACGTTGGGGTCCCACTCGGAGACGGCGACGGCGCCGATCGAGCCGCCGAAGAAGCCGTCCGAGACGTTGGCCCACGTGGAGCCGCCGTCGGTCGTCTTCCACACCCCGCCGCCGGTGCCGCCGAAGTAATAGGTCAGAGGCTGCGAGGGTATCCCCTCGACGGCAGTCACCCGCCCGCCCCGGAACGGTCCCACCAGCCGCCAGGGGAGGTCCTTCCACGGCGACTCGGGGGTGGCGGTGGGATGGGAGGCGCCCTTGTCCGCCGCCAGGAGGGTGGGCGAGAGCAGGAGGGCGAAGGCCAGGGCGAGCCCGGCCGAACGGCGCGCGGAGACTCTGGAGGTCGGCGTCATCGAAAGCTCCTAGGGATCGGCCCCGCGCGGAGGAGGCGGGGTCAGCTGCGGAGAGCCGGCGGACGCGCGGCTCCGGGGGTCGGTGTCATCGAGCGCGATGTCTACCACATCCCCTCGGCCGGCCCCAAACAGGAGCTGCTAAGAGGGGACTTCGCTAGCTTCGGGCTCCCGGCTGATCGTCAATTGAATTGCCAATTTGCCGAGAGGCCTCCGGGGCTCGTGGCCTGCTGCGGTTCCGTAGGGCCGCTACTTCGCGGGGGACGGCCGCCCCTTGCCGATCGTCCGGGCCAGGTACTGGCGGATCTTCTCGCGCGTTTCCGGGGAGGACCAGGCCTCGAGGACGCCGGGGTCGGCGCCGGCCGCGTGCTCGAGGGCGGGGCGGCGGAGCTGGCGCTTGGTGAGCTGGAAAGCTTCCGGCGGGATCGCCGCCAGCTGGCCGGCGACTTCGAGCGCGCGGTCGAGGAGAGCCTCCGGGGCCACCGCCTCTTCCGCCATGCCGCGGCTCCGCGCCTCCTCGACCCCGTAGGTGCGCCCGGTGTAGACCACCTCCTGCAAGTGATGGGAAGGGACGACCGAGCGCACGACCTCGAGGGCGAGGCCGGGGAAGGGGACGCCGACGAGGAGCTCCGGGACCCCCATCCGCCCGGGACCCGCGGCGAGCACCCGGTAGTCGCAGGCGAAGGCGAGGATGGCGCCGCCGGCGATGGCGTGGCCGTTGACGGCGGCGACGGCGGGGAGGGGGAAGGTGAAGAGCTCGCGGATGGCCCGCACGAGGGCGGGCACGAACTCGTCCAGGTACTCCCGGCCGCCGTCAATCACCCGGTAGAGGTCGACCCCGGCCGAAAAGATCGTCCCCGCGCCGGTGAGCACCAGCGCCCGCGCCCCCGAGGCGGCGATCTCGGCCAGCTTGGCGACGAGACCCCGCGCCAGCTCGAGGTCCATGGCGTTGGCCTTGCCGTGCTCCATGCGGAGGATGGCGACGGCGTCGTGGCGTTCGATGGCGAGCATGGGTCTCCTTGCAGCCGAGGGAGGCATTCTAGCCTCTGGTACGATCGCCGCCCAACCGATGTTCTTCGAGATCGAAGGGCGAATCACCCGGGTCGAAACGATCGCCGTCGGCTCGGCGATTCGAGAGCTTGCCAGGCTCCGGAGAGCCTATGGAGCGGGCCGCTGGCGCAAGCGGAAGGGGATCGCCACCGTGCGCCTGCCGGGCGGGGCTCTTCACCGGGCCGAGGTCCACTGGTACGAGGCGGGCGGCATCGGGCGACGGGAGTTCAAGATCAAGCGGCTGTTGGAGTAGACTTTCATGTCGATGGATGTAGAAGAAACACCCGCCCCCTTCGTCGTCTGCGTCCGCAACGAGGGCTTCGCCGCCTCGCTCGAAATCCGCAAGATCTACCAGGTCCTCCCCGATCCTGCGGTCTCGGCTTCCCATCTGCTGCGGATCGTGGACGAGTCGGGTGAGGACTATCTGTATCCGGAAGACTTCTTCCTGCCGATCGAGCTGCCGGAATCCGTCAAGGACGCTCTTCTCCTCCAGGCCGGATAAACCACCAGGATCGCGCGCCGATCTTCATCATGGTGATGGGCTGGCGATCTCGATGAAGGCGGTGCTCTGAGCCCCGGGCGCGCTTCGGCGCCGCGACGGGTCGCCGCCGGCGTCTTGTTGTGCCTTGCCAGCCTGGGCGCGCTTGCCTGCGCGCAGACGACGCCGGTGCAGGTGGTGGCGGCGCGGCGGGGCGACCTCTCGGTCCGCGTCTTGTGCGACGCCAGCCTCGAGCCGCCGCCCGGCGGCGAGCTGCGGGCTGCCGAGGGGGGGACGGTGGCCGAGGTCGCCGTCCGCGAGGGGCAGCGGGTGCGGCAGGGCGACCTCCTCCTGCGCCTCGACAGCCGCGACCTCTCCTCGCAGGCGCTGGCGGCCAAGGCCGACGTCGCGCGCACCGAGGGCGAGCGGGCCGCCGCCGCCGACGAGCTCGACCGCGCGGAGCGCGAGGCGGCCTACCGCGAAGGGGTCCTGGCGTCCGATCGCCGGCTGCTGGCGGCCGGCGCCGTGCCGCGCGCAACGGTGGAGGCCGACGAGCTCGCAGCCCGCCAGGCGGG
>Ga0209626_1000141_pt1 | contig 15324 bp, 11 predicted proteins | sample JacPinW_OM1H0_M2_FD_187962 | JGI IMG/M metagenome (GOLD analysis project Ga0209626, IMG submission 187962) | Forest soil microbial communities from Algoma, Ontario, Canada - Jack Pine, Ontario site 1_JW_OM1H0_M2 (SPAdes) (version 2) | ecosystem: Environmental > Terrestrial > Soil > Boreal... | reverse complement strand
ACCGGGGAGGACCCAGCCGAGGAGCCCGACATGCCCGATTCCGCCCCCGAGACCGACGCCGCGGCCGCCGCCGCCGGTGTCCCGCCGCCGCTGCGGCCGCCCAATCGCGCGACCGCGCTCCAGGAGGTGGTGGAGCGCGCGGACACCGTCTGGACCGGCTCGCGCCGCAAGCCCAAGGTGATGATGGTGGGGCGGGACCGGGTGCGCGGCCCGCACGGCCGGGTGGCGATCGTCGACGGCTGCCGCACCGCTTTCACCAAGGCGGGAACCGACTTCCAGGCCATGGACGTCGTCGACCTGGCAAGCGTCGCCGCCGCCGAGCTGGTGGCGCGGACGGCCATCGACCCGGACGAGATCCAGCTGTCGATCTTCGGCTGCGTCATCCCTGCCCTCCACGCCCCCAACCTCGGCCGCGAGGTGGTCTTCCGCACCTCGCTGCCGATGGACGTGCCGGGCACGACGGTCAGCCTGGCCTGCGCCTCTTCGAACCGCGCCATCGTCTGCGGCGCCGAAGCCATCCTTTCCGGCGAGTGCCAGGTGGTCCTGGCCGGCGGCGCCGAGTCGCTGTCGAACGTCCCCATCCAGTTCTCGCGCCGGGCGTCGCGGGCCTTCATGGAGTTCGGCAAGGCGAGGTCGCTGCCGCAGCGGATGGGGGTGCTCGGCAAGCTCCGCCCCGCCGACCTGGCGCCGGTGCCGCCGGCCATCGCCGAGTACACGACCGGCATGACGATGGGCGAGGCGGCCGAGAAGATGGCCAAGGAGAACGACATCTCGCGCCTCGCCCAGGACGAGATCGCCTTGATGTCGCACCAGCGGGCGGCGGCGGCGACCGCCGACGGCCGCTTCGCGGAGCAGATCGCGCCCGCCTTCCCGCCGCCGGCCTACGACCGGGCCATCACCAGGGACAACGGCATCCGTGCCGACGCCTCGCTCGCCGCTCTCGAGAAGCTCAAGCCGGTCTTCGACCGCCACTACGGCAGCCTGACGGCCGGCAACTCGACGCCGCTGACGGATGGCGGCGCCGCCGTCCTCCTGATGAGCGAGGAGAAGGCGAAGGCGCTGGGCTACACGCCGCTTGGCTACATCCGCTCCTGGGCCTTCACCGCGCTCAACCCCGGCGACCAGCTCCTGCAGGGACCGGCCTACGCCGCCCCGGCGGCGCTCGACGGCGCCGGGCTCAAGCTCGCGGACCTCGATCTGGTCGAGATGCACGAGGCCTTCGCGGCGCAGACCCTGTCGAACCTGAAGGCCTTCAACTCGCGCAAGTTCGCCCAAGAGGAGCTGGGGCGCGGCGAGCCGCTGGGGGTGGTCGACTTCGAGCGCTTCAACGTCCTCGGCGGCTCGATCGCCATCGGCCACCCCTTCGGCGCCACCGGCGCCCGCGTCACCACCCAGCTCCTCTGCGAGCTGCGCCGGCGCGGCGCCAATCTCGGCATGCTGACGGTCTGCGCCGCCGGCGGCGTGGGCTTCGCCATGGTGGTCGAGCGCGAGTAGCGGCTTGAGCGCCACGCCGCTCGCCGGAGTGCGGGTCGTCGACCTCTCCCGCCACCTCCCCGGCCCGCTCGCCGCGCACCTCCTGGCCGACCTCGGGGCGCGGGTGGTGAAGGTCGAGGAACCCCTGGCCGGCGACCCCTTGAGATCGACTTCGCCCCGGCGGCAGGGGCACGGCCCGCTCGCCGCGCTCCTCCTCTCCGGCGTCGAGAGTGTCGCCCTCGACTTGAAGCAGCCCGCCGGCCGCGCGGTCGTCGAGCGGCTGCTGGTGGAGGCGGACGTCCTCCTGGAGACCTTCCGTCCCGGCACCCTCGCCCGCCTGGGATTCGACCCGGCAGGTCTCCGCGCCCGCCATCCCCGCCTCGTCGTCTGCTCGCTCTCCGGCTGGGGGCAGGAGGGGCCGGACGCCGGCCGCGCCGGGCACGACCTCTCCTACCAGGCGGCGGCGGGAACGCTCGCCCCGACGGCGCCCGAGCCGGTGGTGCCGGCGGTGCCGGTGGCCGATCTGGTGGGAGCCTGGGGCGCCGTCGGCGCCATCCTGGCGGCCCTCGTCGAGCGTCAGCGGACGGGCGCCGGCTGCCTCGTCGACGCGGCGCTCTTCGACGCCGCCGCGCACGCCAACCTCATCGCCTGGGCGGCGGAGGCTTCTCATCCGCGACAGGTGGGCGAGGCCCTACCGCTCTCCGGCGCCCTCCCCTGCTACGGCGTCTACCGGACGGCCGACGGCGGCTTCCTCGCCCTCGCCCTCCTCGAGCCGCACTTCTGGCGCCGCTTCTGCGTCGCTGCGGGGCGGCCGGAGCTCGTCCGCCGCCAGTACAGCCCGTCCCCGCGGGCGCGGCGGCGGGTCGCCGCCCTCGTCGCCTCCCGTCCCCGCGCCGAATGGGCCGCGCTGCTGGCCCGCGAGGACCTCCCTGGCGGTCCCGTCCTCTCCGCCGCCGAGGTCCGCCGGCACCCGCAGATGCGCGCCCGCGCCGTCCTGGCGGAAGGCCCCGACGGCCTCCCCCGCCTGCGCTACCCCGCCCGCTTCGACGGCCACCGCCCGGCCGCCGGCCTCCGCCTCCCGGCAGTGGGGGAGCAGACGGCGGACGTCCTCCGCGAGCTGGGGATGGACAGCGCCCCCGGCATCGGCAGGCCGACCTTCTGGCAGCGGCTGATGGCGCGCCTGCGGCGCCTAGGTCCGGGCGACCACCACCAACGTCAGGTCGTCCCGTAGCGGCTCGGCGCCGACGTGGGCGTCGAAGGCGGCGAGGATGCGGTCATGGACGGCCTGCGGGGGGCCGCCGGCGGCGACCAGCTTGGCGAGGCGATCGTAGCCGAAGGCCTCGGCTCCCGTCGGGTCGGTCGCCTCGGCCAGGCCGTCAGTATAGAGGACGAGGAGGTCGCCCGGCGCCAGGACGGTGGACTGCACCGCCTGCGGGAGCGGCTCCCGGATGCCCAGCGGCAGCCCTCCCGATCCCAGTTCCTCGACGGCGCTGCCGGCGCGGCGGAGGAGGGGGTAGGGGTGGCCGGCGCAGACGTAGTCGAGGCGGCCGCTGGGGGGATCGAGGAGGGCGTAGAAGACGCTCATGAAGGTGCGCTTGGTGCCGGTTCGGCAGAGGGTGCGGTTGAGGAGCGCGAGCACGCGCTCCGGGCTGGGGTCGAGGTCGAGGGCGGTCTCCAGGGTGGCGTTGGCGATCGCCATCACCAGGCCGGCCGCCATGCCGTGGCCGCTGGCGTCGCCCACCATCAGGGCCAGGCGCCCGTCCGGCAGGGCGGTGAAGTCGTAGTAGTCGCCCCCCACCTCGTTGGCGGTGCGGTACGAGTGGGCGAAGCCGTAGCCGGGGAGGTCGGGCACGCGGTGGGGCAGGAGCTCGGATTGCAGCTCGCGCGCCACCTCGAGCTCGTCGCGCACGCGGATGCGGTCGACCAGCTCGAGGGCCAAGAGGAAGACGAGCGCCCCGATGCTCGCCAGGTAGTTCAAGGGCGAGAAGTCGACGCTGACCCGCCTCGCCCCGCCCTCGTAGTGGAAGCTCAGGAGGCCCAGGAGGGCGCAGACGATGGCCGCCGCGAAGAGGAGGCGGCGCGGCGGCGAGAGCTTGTAGGAGAGCCCGAGGAAGATGAGCCGGGCGCGGAAGAGGAGCCGCCGGAGCCTCCCCTTGGGCTCCGGCTTGAGGTCCATCTCGCGGGTGAGGACGGCGTAGGCGTTGGCGGCGTCGTCGTCGAAGAGGCGGCGGAGCTCCCGGGTGTTGAGCCCCGCCGTGTACTGGCGGACGAAGCCGCCGAACTGCTGCGCCCGCTGGCTCGCCTGTGATCTCATCGTGCCGTCGAATGTCTCCACTTAGCTACGCGTCCGCCCCCTAGCTACGCGCGCCGGCGGCGGAGGTTTCCGGGCGAGCACCCGCGGCGACTGCCGCTCCGGCGGGCGCCGGCGTTGACAGCGCCGGAAAGAGGTGTGCGATCGAGCCGGCGTAGTAGGCGAGGAGCCTCCTCTCCTCCTCGCGCGCCCGGTAGAGCCCGTCCTCTGCCGTCACCAGGCGGCGGAGCGTCAGCATGCGGAGCCCGGCCTCGATGGCGTAGTCCTGGTCCTGGCGCGGCACGTAGACGTGGGCGCCGGCGGCGGAGAGCTCGCGCATCAGGGCGAGGGCGGCGGCCTTGACCTCGAGCTCGGAGAGCGGCTGGCCGGCCTGGCGCAGGAAGACGGTGGCGACGAGCGGCACCGGCAGCGCCGGGATCACGGCGCCGATCGCCGTCATCAGCTCCCTCCCCAGCTCCTCCAGGTGGGCGAAGCGCTCCTCCTTCGCTAGCAGACGGAAGTCGAGGCCCCGCGCCGCCAGCCAGCGCTGCATCGAGACCGGCGTCCCGAAGTCGACGCAGGCGTAGCCGAAGCGGTGCCAGCGGCTGCGCAGCATCAGGCCCAGGTTCTTGCCGGCGAAGGCGAGGGTGGTGGCGGCGGCGCCGAGAGGCCCTTTCCGCGGTCCCGGCGGCCCCTCCTCCGGCGCGGCGTCGAGCAGCAGCGTGCGGTCCTCGAGCGTGCGGTCGTAATTGATCCCCACCGGGATGAAGACGAGGTCGCGCTCTCCCCGCGGGTCGAAGGTGCGCAGCATGTAGTCGAGGAGGCCGAGCTTGGGCGGCCGCAGCCGGCCATCCCGTGACAGACCCCCCTCGGGGTAGACCGCCTGCGTCACCCCGCCCGCCGTCGCCATGTGGATGTAGCGCTCGAGCACCCGCCGGTAGAGCGTGTTGTTGGAGCTGCGGCGGACGAAGTAGGCGCCCATCGAGCGGATGAGCGTCTGCAGCGGCCAGATCCGGGCCCACTCGCCGACGGCGTACGAGAGGGCGGTGCGGTCGGCGGCCAGGTAGGCGACGAGGATGTAGTCCATGTTGCTGCGGTGGTTCATCAGGAAGACGACGGTCGCCTGGGGGTCGACGGCGGCCAGGCCGGCCTCGTCGGAGTAACCCAGCCGCACCCGGTAGAGCAGGCGGGCGACGCGGCGGGAGAGCCAGTAGCCGATGCGGAAGTAGGCGTAGGCGTTGAAGGAGGGGACGATCTCCCGGGCGTAGCGCTCGACCCGGGCCATCGCCACCTCGCGCGGCATCCCCTCCGCCCGCGCCTGCGCCTCGGCGGCCTCGAGCACCTTGGGGTCGTACATCAGGCGGTCGATGAGGACCTGGCGCTTGGTGAGCTGGAAGGGCTTGATCTCGATGCGCAGCCGCGTCCGGAGCTCGTCGATCACCCGGTTGACGCGGCGGCGCAGGACCCAGCGCACGCTCGGCACCAGCAGGCGGTCGAGGGCCGCCCAGGAGGCCAGGAGCAGCAACACCAGGGCCAGCCAGAGCGGCAGGCTGACAGTCGCGGACATGACGGTTCCGGGCGGCGATGATAGCAGGGCGCCCCCCCAGCCGCCCGGCTTCATCTGGGCATGGGGTGCAAAAAAGGCCTAGACGCGATCTTGCATGCACCATTGATCGTCGAAATCGTTAAGCTAAAGAAACGTTAGATCTCTATGTTGGTGTCGGTCCGGTGCGGCTCCGGCCATGGTGGCCGGACGGATGCGACCGGCCGGGAAGGAGAAGAGAGATGATTCGCCAGTCTCCTCTGCGTCGTGGCATCATCGCGTTGACCGTCGCCGCAACCTTGTCCCTGGCGCCCCTGGCGGGCGCCGGAGCCTTTCCGCTCATGCCGCGCGAGCCCGGCCTCTCGCAGCACGGCGAGGGTCCCGGAGCGGCTCTGCTGGGCGCCTTGAAGCGGCTGCTGACCTACTTCTGGCCCAAGGAGGGCCCCGGGATCGACCCCCTCGGAGGACACTGAAAGAGCGCGGGCGAGAGACGTTCGGGCCGGGCGTTCCGGTGGCGGTCCGGCCCGCCCGGCATTTTCTTTGTCACGAAAGGAGGCCCTGCGGCAACTTAAGAGAGAGGAGGGGATGAGATGCCGAGGATCCACCCCAAGGCGGACGTGATGCAGGCTCTGGTCGAGGGCCTGCCGGAAGACCAGCGGAAGCTTCTCCGGCACGCCCTGGGCTGCGGAGAGTGCCAGGATCTCCTGGCCGAGCTGCTCGCCGCGGGCTCCGCTGGCTCCAACACCGGCTCCGCTCAATTCCCGTCGACTGCCGATCGCCCTCCTCTGGGACGGGTGCTGCCGTGGCGCGAGCACGACTACGGCCGCACCATCGACGGCGTCCTGCGGCGCTTCCAGCCCCGCCTCTCGGCCGCGGAGAGGGAGCAGGCGGAGGCTCCGGCCTTCCTCAAAGAGCTGCTGCGGCATCCCCCCGAGCGCCGCCTGGTGCTGGTCCGCAACAGCGAGCGCTTCCAGAGCCTCGCCCTCGCCGACCTGCTCCTCCAGGCGAGCCGCGAGGAGGGCTACGGAGACCCTCGGGCCGGCGAGCAGCTCGCCTCCCTGGCGCTCTCGCTCACCGAGACCCTGGACCCGCAGTTCTTCGGCGCCCGGGTGCTCGAGGACGCCCGCGCCCGCGCCTGGCTGGCCATCGCCAACGCCCGCCGCATCGCCTCCGACCTGCGGGGCGCCGACGAGGCGGTGCTGGCGGCCGAGGGCCGCCTCCGCGAGGGCACCCACGACCGCCTCGAGCGCGCCCGCCTCCTCTACTACAAGGCGTCGCTGCGGCGGGCCCAGCGGCGCTTCCCGGAGTCGGCGGCCCTCTACGAGCGTGCCATCGCCATCTACCTCGACAACGACGAGGAGCACCTGGCCGGCGAGGCCATGGTGGCCCGCGCCCTGGCCTGCAAGGAGGCCGGGGAGCCGGAGCGGGCGATCGGGCTGCTCCAGGAAGCGGGCAGGCTCATTGACCCGGCCGATCAGCGCCTGCGGTTCTGGACCTGCCACAACCTGATCCACGTCCTGGCGGAGGCCGGCCGCTACCTGGAGGCCCAGGCGCTCCTCGCCCGGAGCGCGCCGCTCTACCGGCGGTTCGCCGACGCGCCGACGCGGCTGCGCCTGCTCTGGGTGCGCGGCAGGATCGCCCGCGGCGTCGGCCGGCTGGAGGAGGCCGCCGGCCTCTTCCGCCAGGTGCGGGCCGGCTTCATCGAGCAGGGCATCGGCTACGACGCCGCGCTCGTCTCGCTCGACCTCGCCGGCATCTGCGCCCAGCTCGGCGAGACGGCGGAGATGAAGCGCCTGGCCGAGGAGATGCTCCCTATCTTCCAGTCCCGCGACGTGCATCGCGAGGCGCTGGCGGCGTTGATCGTCTTCCAGCAGGCAGCGGCGGCGGAGACCGCCACCCTGGGCCTCGTCGAGGAGGTCGCCGCCCGCCTCCGCCGTGCCAGCGGCGACGCGGCCACGCCCTTCGAGTCGGAGGCCGGAGGCTAAGCCCGCACCTCGAAAGCCCGCCGTTCGGCCGCCGCGGCAGCCCGGATCTCGTAGTCCTCTCCCTCCACCCGCTCCTTCAGCCGGCCGGTCACCGGCAGGACCATGGCCATCGGCGGCCAGCGGAACGGTTGGCCGGTCGCCCGGTCGACGACCCTCCCCTCCTCGATCGCCGTGCTGGCGGCGGTCAGCGTCAGCGCCGAGAGCGCCGCCGCCACGGCGCGGAAGAGCCCTTCGTGCTCGGGGTCGACGAAGCGCAGGATCCGCTTGCCCTGGGCCGCCGAGTGGTAGTGGGCGGGCACGAAGAGGAGCCCGTCCAGGTGCAGGCGGTCGCAGGCCAGGATCATCAGGGCCAGCACGTCGTGCAGCAGGCCCAGGCCGGGATGGCTCTGGCCGGGGAGGCGGGGGCGCTCGGCGGTGAACGAGGCGCGGGGGTTCTGCAGCAGCAGCCACTCGATGCGCAGCAGGTCGCAGCCGGCGACCGCCCGGCGGTCGATGCGGGCGCGGAGCTCGATCAGCAGCTCTGTCTCGCCGGCATTGCCATAGAGCCGCAGGGTCTCCCCGCCGGGGTTGTCGAGGTCCATCTCGAGGTGTGGACGCGCGAAGCCGAGCGCCCGCACCCGGTCGAGGAGCCCCGATCGCTCGAAGGCGAGCTCCAATCCCTGGCGCGAGTAGTAGCCGAGGAAGCGGCTCCGCGCTCGGATGCCGCCGGCCGCCGACAGGTCCTCGGCGGTGAGCCCCCAGTCGTCGGCGCGCCCGCCGTCGTCGCCGGTCAGCTCGTGCGGCGCCAGCGAGGCGGCGACGCCGCGGAAGCGGGCGAGGGTCATCTCCTCGCTCGACGGCGGCTCGATCGCCCGCCCGCCGAAGAGCCAGGAGAAGAAGCGGGCGGTGTAGCGCCAGGCGCCCCGCCCGTAGCCGCCGGCCAGGAGGATGGCGAGCGGCGCCGGGCGCTCGCCACTGCGCGCGCAGCCGACGACGAAGCGGTCGCGCTCGAGCATTCCCTGGGCGGAAATCTTCCAGTTGCCGATCTCGTCGTCGGCCGCGGGGTCGCAACCGGCGAGGTAAAAGACGAGGCCCGGCCGGAAGCTCGAGAAAAGATCCGGCAGCCGCTCCGCGATCGCCGCCAGATAGGAGCCGTCCTCGACCTCGTCCGCCAGCTCGACGACGGTCGAGGCGACGCCGGCCGGCGCCCGCGGGTCGGTGCGGTTATGGATCGAGAAGGTGTGGACGGAAGGGTCGGCGGCGAAGATCGAGCGCGTCCCGTCGCCGTCGTGGAGATCGAGATCGACCACCAGGACCGGCGCCGCGAAGCCTTCCGCCCGTAGCTCGGCCACGGTCACCGCGACGTCGTTGTAGACGCAGAAGCGCTCGCCGTGGTCGGCGAAGGCGTGGTGGAAGCCGCCCCCCAGGCTGGCGGCGACGCCCCCACGGCCGGCCAGCGCCAGGCGGGCGGCGGCCAGGGTGCCGCCGGTCATCAGGCGCTGGGCCGCGAGCACGCGGTCGGGGAGCGGGTCCGGGAGGTCGACGCCGAGGATGGGGACGAGCGCCCCCGGCCGCGAGAGGGCGTCGAGGTAAGCGTCGGTGTGGACGCGGCGGAGCTGGCGGAACGATGCGGCCTCCGGCGGATGGACGTTCCGCGGGCGCACGAGGCCTAGGGCGGCGAGGAAGGCGAGGATGCGATCGGCGCGGAGGGGATCGGCGGCCACCCCCGGCAGCTCCAGCTTGTAGCGCCGGCTGTAGACCAGCTCGGCGCGATGAGCTCCGTGGACTCCGGCGGTCCGCTGGCCGAGGGCGGCCAGCCGCCGCAGGCCGCGGCCCACGATAGGAGGGATCCCGCCCTTCGTCCGACGGGGCGGGACGCCGCTCATTGCAGCCGTACCCAGGTCGCTCCCCACCCTCCCGCCTCCGCCGGCGCGTCCCCGAACGCCTCCACCCGCGGGTCGCGGGCGAGCAGCGCGCGCACCCTCTCCCGCTGCACGCCGATCCCCTTGCCGTGAACGATACGCAGGGTGCGGAAACCCTTCTCATAGGCCGCGTCGAGGTACTCGGCGACGACGTCCTGGACCTCCCGCGGCAGGAAGCTGTGGAGGTCGAGGACGTCGGTGATCGGCAGCTCGACCGGCTCCGGCTCCGCGTCGAGGTCTTCGTCGTACGGCTCGTCAGGGCTCGGCATGGCGCACCCCCTGACCGATCCCTAGTGGAACAGCTTCAAGAAGGCGATGTAGGCGACGACGCCGCTGTCGGGGCCGGCGACGGGGAAGCCGATGTCCATGTTGACGAGGGTCTCCCAGGGACCCATGAAGGTCCCTGCCAGGCCGACGCCGGCCAGCTTCTCGTGGTTCAGGCCGGTCTCGCGGTCGGTGGCCAGGGCGAGGTCGCCCACGGCGTCGATCCGCAGCGTCTCGCCGAGCTCGAAGCCGTAGGTCAGGTGGCCGGAGAGCGCCTCGCTGGCGCGCACCCGGTTGCTCTGGTATCCGTGCACGCGGGTGTCGCCGAAGAAGCCGAACTGCAGCTTGCTGAAGCGGTCAAGGCTGGAACCGGTGTTGTAGTCGACCTCGGCGCCGATCTTCTGGAAGAGCGGCAGGTACCAGCTCTTGGCGACCGCCGCGTCCCAGCGCACGAAATCCTTGTCGCGGGGGTCGAACTCCGTATTGCCGGGCAGCCCCCAGAACTTCCAGCGCGAACGGTCGTTGTAGCTGCCGTCGAGTTTGACGCGGTAGCCGCCGCGGGCGAACTGGGCCCCCAGCGAGAGCGATTGCAGGAGATTGTCCGCCGGGAGGACGAAATCGGGCGCGGTGTTCTTGGTGCGCCCGTAGTGAGAGTAGAAGAGGCCGTACTCGAGGTCGAGCTTGACGAAGTCGCCCAGCGGCCGGCCGAGCTTGAGCCTCGCCGTGGCGGGCAGCGACTTGATCTCCTCGTCCGTCACCTCGTGGTTGTTGCGGAAGAGGGTGTCGGTCTGCGGTAGGGCGAGGGCGAAGGCGCTGCCGCCCAGGTCGAAGCGGCTGCCCAGGAGCCGCGGCTGGGCGACGCTGGCGGTCAAGAGGGCGCCGGCGAAGAAGACGTTGACCTGGTCGCCCGTCCCCTTGTAGTCGAAGGTGAAGTAGTTCACTCCCGCGAGCGGCAGCGGGAAGGCGAGCGAGTTGTCGTAGAAGGCGCCGCCGACGGCGAACAGCTTGCTGGTGGCGAAGCCCTCCTTGACCACCCGCTGGCCGCCGTTCTTCTCGTCCTTGACGAGGTAGCGCAGCCCCTTGTCGGTGTCCCGCACCATGGTGGCGTCCGAGGCCTCGACGCTTTTCTTCGCCGTCTCGAAGTCGGGGTCGTTGATGCGCAGGTCGGAGAGGACCGTCTCGCGCTCGACGACGGTGGCGCTGTTGACGACCGAGAGGATCTGCTGGCCGACCAGGTGGAGCGGCAGGACGAAGGCGTCGGCCGAGACCTGGGCCCAGGGCACCGTCCGCCCCCTGGCGTCGACCGCCTGGTAGTGCCAGGTCTCCTCGTTCGACAGCACCTCGCCCTTGAGCCCCACCTGGACGGCCCGTGTCTGCAGCCGCGCGTAGAGCTGGCGGTCGATCCAGACCGAGCCCGAGTAGAGCTTCTCGCGCGAGGCGTCGGCTGAGGCGGGGGAGAAATCGACCACCCAGGCGTCGCGCCCGTCCACCCGCGCGGTGCCCCGCAGCCGGTAGCGGTACTCCTTGTTGAAGTGGATCTCGAGCGGCAGGGCGGCAGCCTTCTCCGGCTGCACCAGGGGGATCTCCGGGATCGACTTGCCCTTCCAGCGCACGCCGTTCAGGTAGAGGTTCTTCCACGCCCAGTCGGTCCCCGCGCCGGCGCGGAAGAAGAAGGGGCCCTCGAGCGCCGCGTCCAGGCTCTGGGCGGTGCCGCTGAACTGGAAGCGCAGGTGGGTGGTGTTGGTCGCCCGGTAGTTCTCCAGCCGGCGGCCCTGGGCGTCCTCGAAAGCCTGCAGGCGGCGCAGGATCTCCTCGAGCGGAATCTCCCGCTGCCCCGAGACCGTCACCTTTTCGGCCACCCCCTTGCGCTCCTCGGCGGTCGGCCGGTCGAGACCGAGGACGGCGACCCGCCCGGGATCGGCGAGGCGGATCTCAAGGCCGCTCGCCGTCACCTGCCCGGCGGGGGGCGGCACCCGTCCGGGCGCCAGGGGGAAGCGGACCGGGCGGCGAAGGGTGCCGTCGGCGAAGTTCAAGACCAGCTCGTTCGCCCCTTCCGGTACCCGCGCGATCACCCGCACTCCCAGGTCCTTGCCGCGCACGAAGGCCCAGGCCTCGGTGGCGCCGGTCGGGGTCGAGTCGGCGTCGTAGGTGATGTCGCCGGCGAACTCGCGGGCGAGGAGGGCGAAGGGGACGAGGCTGGCGGCGTCCGGGGCGGCGGCGCGGAAGAGGGTGAGGTCGATGCCGCGAACCGTCCACCGCGCCGCCTCCGCCAGCACCTCCTGGCGGTCCGCGGGCAGCGGCAGAGCGTCGAGCACAATCGCGCTTCCGGGGTCGTCCTTCTCGGCGGCCGCGGCTGCCGCGGCGATCTCCTCCGGGGTGCCGGGGACGAGGACCAGGGCATCCAGGTAGGCGGCGACCTCCTCCCCGAAGAGCTTGGCGAGGACCGCGGGGTCGGCGGGCAGCGGCTCCGTCGCCACCTTGCCTTCCGGCTTCGCGCCGGTTACCGCCACGGCGGCTCGCTTGAGGAGGAAGGCGTAGGCGGCGACGTCCAGGGGGGCGTCTTCCAGCCCTTCCGGACGCCACTCGATCTGGAAGATCGTGCCGGCCGGGGCGGCGGCGGCGATCTCCGCCGCGGCCTGGAGCTCCCCCTGGAGCCGGGCGGCGCTCGCCGCGGCGCCGGCGAACGGCGGGGGAGTGCGGAAGACCAGCGAGAGCCAGGGCGTTCCGCCGGCTGCCGCGATCTTCGCCGCGATCTCCCCCGCGCCAGGGGCGGATGAGCCGGGGGCCGCCGGCTTTCCCCCCCCAACCTCCACCTCCCAGGCAATGTAGAGCGGGCTCCCCGGCTTGAGCCCGGGGGGCGCCTTCAGGGCCTCGACGATGGCGGCCGGCCCCGGCGCCTCGGCCGCCGGCGCCTCCAGGCGGAGGCCGGCGCAGGGCTCACAGGGTAGACCGGCGGCGGAGAGGCGCGGGGCGGCGGCGAGCAGGAGAGTGGCGGCCAGGAGCAGACGCGGTAGCGGCATGGGAGGCAAGCATAAGGAGCCGCCCCCGCCTTGTCACTTCTCGACACTCCTCGACCGTCGCGCACAGGAGGTCTACAATGAACGCAAATCTATGGAGTTTTCGGGAAGACTTGCCGCCTTCCCACCGGGCGACCTCCTCCAGTGGGCGAAGAACGACCGCCGGACGGGAGCCCTGGTGGTGCGCCGGAGCGACCGCGAGAAGCGGGTCTATTTCCATGCCGGCGAGGTGGTGGCCTGCCTGTCGACCGATCCCGCCGAGTTCTACGGCCAGTACCTGCTCTTGAACGGATTCCTGACCGAGGAGCAGCTCTTCCAGGCCCTCTCCCACTGTTCCACCAGCGGCAAGCGCCTGGGGGAGGCGCTCTCCGAGCTCGAGTTCCTGGCCCCCGACCTCATCCAGCAGACCCTGCGCCGGCAGATCGAGGACTCGGTCTGCGACCTCTTCCTCTGGGAGCGGGGTGTCTTCTACTTCCAGTCGGAGCTGCCGCCGGACGAGGAGATCCTCCCCGAGCCCATCCACACCGTAGGCCTGGCGATGGAGGGGGTGCGCTGGCTGGACGAGTACGGCCGCATCCGCCGCCTCTTCATCCACGACAACATGACGCTCTCCCGCGGCTCCGCCTGGCCCGGCCGCGACCTCAGCCCGCGGCAGCGGCGGATCGTCGACGCGGTCGACGGCGAGAAGACCCTGGGCGACCTCTACAAGGTCATCCGCGGCTCCTACTTCCGCTTCCTGGACGCGGCCTTCCAGCTCTGCGTGCAGTCGGCGCTCGACATCGGGGCGGTAGGGGAGGAGGCGGAGCGCGGCACCCACGAGATGTCGGTCTACGACCTCCTCCTCGAGCAGGCGACCGAGGAGCAGGTGCTGGTAGCCCGCCGCCACATGGCGGTGCCCTTGGACCTCCTCGAGCGCTGCTATCCCGTCTGGGTGGCCGAGCCGTCCGCCGACGAGCAGAAACGGATGCCGGCGCGGGCCCGCGACTTCTACGCCCGCTTCGACGGCCTCACCCCGCTGGAGCAGGCCTTCTCCGGCGACCCGCGCCTGCGAGGCCGCGAGATGGACCTCCTCCTCCTGCAGCTCCAGAAGGGCCGCCTCGCCCTCCTCCCTAGCCCCGTCAGCAAGCTAGAAGAGGAGGCCGAGAGCCGCGGCGAGCCCGCCATCAAGAGATGGTGGAGGCGGGTTTTCCCCGCGCGGGGCTGAGGGTCTAAGATGCGCGGATCATGACGACGATTCCCGCCCGCAAGATCCCCCTTCTACTCCCCAGCCTCCTGACCTTTCTTCTCTTCCCGGCCTACACGTTCGCCCAGAAGGACGCGCAGTCGCGGGCCTGGAACCTGCCGGTCGAGCCGTTCCAGATCCTCGGCAACCTGTATTACGTGGGGGCGAAGGAGATCGCCTCCTACCTCATCGCCACCCCGCAGGGGCACATCCTCCTGGACGGCGGCTTTGCGGAGACGGCGCCGATGATCGCGCGCCACGTCGAGCGTCTCGGCTTCCGGCTCTCGGATGTCAAGATCCTGCTCTCCTCCCACGCCCACTACGACCATGCCGGCGGCCTGGCGGAGCTCAAGAAGGAGACCGGCGCCAAGCTGGTGGCGAGCGAGCGGGACGCCCCTCTCCTCGCGGCGGGCGGGAAGGGCGACTTCCGCTGGGGCGACGAGCTCACCTTTCCGCTCGTCCAGGCGGACCGCACGGTCCACGACGGCGAACAGGTGACGCTCGGCGACGCCACCCTGACGGCCCACCTGACACCGGGTCACACCAAGGGGTGCACGACCTGGACGATGCGGGTGGAGGAGGCCGGCAGCCACTACGACGTCGTCTTCGTCGGCAGCCCGACGATCAATCCCGGCGTGCGGCTGGCCGTCGACCCGAGCTATCCCGGCATCGCCGAGGACTACGCGACGACCTTCCGGGTCTTGAAGTCGCTCCCCTGCGACGTCTTCCTCGGCGCCCACGGCTCGTTTTTCGGCCTGAGCGAGAAGATCCTCCGCCTCAAGAAGGGCGCCGGCCCCAACCCCTTCCTCGATCCCCAAGGCTACCGCGCCTTCGTGACGCGCAGCGAGAAGGTCTACCTGGACCAGCTCAAGAGCGAGCGGGCGCCCTAAGGCCTCTCAGTCGCCGGGGCGGCAGGGCGCGCCGCGTTCGTAGCGGGCGAGCCTTTCTCGCATCTCGCGGGCTCGGGCGTCCGCTGCGGGCGCTCCGGCGGCCAGGGCGTCGAGGGCGGTGCGCTGCCAGCGGGCAGCGTCCGCGCAGCGCCCGGCTTCGGCCTCGGCGAGCGCCAGGGTTTCCGCGTGGTCCGGGGTGGGCCCCGCCCGCCAGACCGCCGCCGCGAGGTCGCGGGCGCGGGCGCCGTCGCGGAACAAACGGTCCGGGCAGGCGGCGAGGAGGCGGGCGAGGGCGTGGGCGAGGAGGCCGCTTTCGGGGAGCGACCGCACGCCGTCTTCCAAACGCTCCCGCGCCCGGCCGTACCGCGCCAGACGCACCAGCGTCTCGGCCTCCTCGGTGTAACTTGCGCGCGTGTTGAAAATCAAGCGCTGCGGAGGTTGCCGCAAGATCGGGGCACCAGAAATCGGACCGACCAGGACAATATTGGCTTCGTTGACCATCGGAAGGATGGCCCGGCAGGTAGGCGTACCGAGAAAATTCAGCAGATGCGCAGCGCCGCCGATGGCGGCAGATTCCTTGGAAGAGACGCCGCGGAATCCAAAGTCGTGCAGCTTGAAGGGAAGAAGCGAAGGATCGCCGGTGCGCACAAGGGCTTTGCCGATGACCTGCTTAATCGCACGAGACAGCGTGGCGACGGTGATCGGATACCAGACCTGCAGCAACATGGTTTCCGCCCAA
>Ga0209626_1000140_pt1 | contig 15419 bp, 13 predicted proteins | sample JacPinW_OM1H0_M2_FD_187962 | JGI IMG/M metagenome (GOLD analysis project Ga0209626, IMG submission 187962) | Forest soil microbial communities from Algoma, Ontario, Canada - Jack Pine, Ontario site 1_JW_OM1H0_M2 (SPAdes) (version 2) | ecosystem: Environmental > Terrestrial > Soil > Boreal... | reverse complement strand
CGCAGCCTGAACCTTTATTCTGGGATGTACCTTGCCTCCTGCACTGAAATTCAGCCTTGCGGCCTGGCTTGAAGATCCGGAGCAGGGGTTCGGTGGAATGCGGTTACAGCGGCAGGAAAACGCAGGTTCTATCTGAGTTCGCCTGTCGCATCAAAGCACATCCCTGCCAGCGGTTTGCCGGATGCGAGAAACTCGCGAATGCCTGATCGGTTCGGGCCAGCCTGTCCAGATAGGTTGCTTAAAGCCTGCTGAAAACAGATGCCAGGAACGTCCTCGCCCAACTCGGACGAAATACGCTGCACGAAGTGCTCCGCCAGCAAGGGAATGTCCTCGCGCCGTTCGCGCAGGGGTGGCAGGTGAATCTCAATCACGTTGGGGCGATCGTACAGATCCTCGCGAAACCTTCCCAGCTGCGCTCCTTCCGCAAGGTTCTGGTTGGTGGCGGCGATAATGCGCACATCGACCTCGACCCTTCTCATTGCCTCCAGCGCGGCCGAAAGCGGCGCTCCTGCAAGAACCGTAAAAGGCCGGCCTGCAGCCTGGGAGGGATGTCGCCGATCTCATCGAGAAAGATCGTGCCTCCATGAGCCCATTCAAACTTCCCTTTTGCTGGGGCGGCGGCCCCGGAGAAGGCACCCTTTTCGTAGCCGAGCAACTCACTCCGCAGAAGAGTTTCGGTCAGCGCGGCGCAACTCACAGCAATGAATGGCTTCTCTGCGCGCTTGCCGGAGAAATGGACTGCCCGCGACACCAGTTCCCTCTACCGCTTTCTCCTCGAATCAGTTCGGCGCTGCGCAGGCTTCAAACATCTTTGCTTAGGGAAAGAATTTCTTCCATGCAAGACGTTGCAAACATGGTAATTGCCCCTGGTTTCTTCGACGGCGGGGGCAGGACTTTTCTGATGGTTGCTATAAGAAATTTGTATTGGACGGAGCGAATACCCGCATTTATCGTCGGCGGATTGATTCCGGCTCCCACGATCTGGTGAATATCGGCGCCGCACAGGAGGTGTCTGCGCCGGAATCAGTTTTCATCCGCACTCGATACGGAAAATTGCTGCACGACGCATACATAGGAGCTCTCAGAAATGACAAAACGAGCAGGGAGGTCTCTGCGCCGAAGGTTGATGGCATCCGGGGCCACTACCGTTCTTCTGGCGGGAATGTTGGCTGGATTATCCGCTTTCAGTTTTGCCGATGACGGCCCCAAACCGGATCCGGCCGGAACCGCGACCGGAGACAAATCGGCCGCTGTCGATGCCGCCGGCAATCCTTTCGTCGTTCCCGAGCCAACAGATAAAACGGCTCCCGACTATGTTGAGAAGAAAAAGGCGTTCGACGAATACCAGGCTCAAGCGGCGAAAGAACCCCTGGCCGTAAAGCTCGCCGACAGCGTTGGGCACACCCGCGTCGGAACGAACTTCGCATGGACGTTGAACACCGGCTACCTCGTCCTGTTCATGCAGGCGGGATTTGCCTTGCTCACCTGCGGGCTGGTTCGAAAGAAGAATGCCGCGCATCTTATGATGCTGAACTTCGCGGCCTACGTTTTTGCTTTCCTCGCCTACTATGCCGTCGGTTATGCGTTCCAGTTCGGAGCAGTCGCAATCAACGCCGCGCCCGCTAACTTAGGCGGCGTTCCCACTCTGAATCATTTTCTGATCGGCAGTGGCCAATGGGGATTTGTAGGCGGGAAAGGCTTCTTTTTCCTTGGCCCGGCTTACGACACCGGCAGCAATTGCCTGGCATTGTTTGAAGTCGTATTCATGGAGACCGCGGGATACATCATCGTCGGTGCCATTTGCGAGCGCATCAGCTTTTGGGCGTTTCTGCTCTGTGAACTCTTCATCGGAGCGATCCTCTATCCGATTTCTGGCTGCTGGACCTGGGGTGGAGGTTGGCTCTCGCAGCTAGGATCGACCATGAATCTCGGTCACGGTTATGTCGACTTTGCAGGTTCCACCGTGGTTCACGCAGTCGGGGGGTTCTGTGCCATGGCCCTCGCCATAATTCTAGGCCCGCGCCTGGGAAAATTCGGCCCCGGTGGGAAAATCCGCGTCTTCCCTGCTCACAACGTTGTGTACGTGGTCACCGGCACCTTCATCCTGCTGTTCGGGTGGATGGGGTTCAACCCCGGCTCTACTCTCGGCGCGACCGACCTGCGTATTTCAGTCGTCGCAGTCAACACCAATCTGGCAGCCGTTGCCGGTTCGGCTGCGGCCATGCTCATCTGGTATTTCCTGTTCGGCAAACCCGACATCACGATGGCTTGCAACGGAATGCTGGCGGGTCTGGTCGCGATTACCGCTCCTTGCGCGTTCGTCTCTCCAACATCAGCGGTGATCATAGGCGTGCTGGCCGGGTGCGTTGTGTGCGGCGGCGTTCTGTTCAACGAGCGTGTTCTGAAGATTGATGACCCCTGCGGAGCTGTTTCGGTGCACGGCTTTTGCGGCTGGCTGGGTGCTGTCTCGGTAGGTATTTTTGCAGATGGAACTTACGGCTCTGGCTGGAACGGCGTCGGCGCGTCGAGCTACCTGGGGCATGCCGGGCAGGGAGTCACCGGACTGATTCACGGCGATACTCGGCAATTCTGGTGTCAGCTGATGGGAGCTACGTTGTATGCAGTCTGGGCGTTCGGTGCGACTTTTGTAGTTTTCTTCGTGGTCAATAAAGTGAAGAGCATGCGAGTACAGCCGGAATCTGAAGAGGAGGGCCTGGACGTTCCGGAGTTTGGGATGCCAGGATATCCTGAAGACGCGCTGGTTACCGCTCAATACTGAGAGCACGCCACTCGCAGAATGCTGACTGCCCTGAGGGCTCGTCTATGTCGATTCCTGTTCACCGGTCCGTGCCCATAGTCTTGGGCCTCGTGACGCTGGGTGGAATTGGATTGCTGCTTCTGTGGGACGTATTTCCTGGCCTCTTTCCCGCTCAGGCGCATGATTTCCTCGCCGCGTTTCCGCTCGCCCTGATTGCCTTTGCCTGACTGCAAGACCTGTGAGATCGGAAGTGATCAAGACGATTATTCTCGCCTCCGCCTTTCTCTTCTGGGCCGCAAACCAACCTTGCGCCAAGCGACATTGTTCAACGACATCGCCATCGCACTGTTTGTCTTCGACGTGCTTCTGACGATAAGGCGGCCGCTTCATACTCCCTGACCGCCAACTGAAATCGGAAAGCGGAACGAGGTTAGCGAAAGCGGCGGATAAACAGCGTGTGGCGCTCCGAGCGGTAGAAACCAACTCCGTAGATCGTGGCTTTTCCTTTCGACGAGTAAATCACTTGCCGGATGCGCAGAACGGAGGCGCCGCGAGCCACGGCTAACAACTCGGCTACGTTGGCATCGGCGGCGGTGGCGTCGACTTCCTCATCCGCGTAAGCGAGTTCAACCCCGTAGTCATGCTCCAGTGTCGCAAATAAAGAAACCCTTCCCAATGGAGCTTTGACCAACTCGGAAAACTCGGTTGCAGGCAGATAACAAGTCTCCAGGGCAAATGGTTCATCGCCGGTCTCGCGCAGCCGTTCAATCTTGACGAGGGCACTGGTCGCGGGCAATCCAAGTCGAGCGGCGACTTCCGCCTCGTGCTCGATGACCTTGGCAAACAGTACCCTCGAACGCGGAACCAGCCCACGGCTCGACATGTGCTCCGAGTAGCTCATCAACTTATTGAAATGGATCTTTGGGGCGGCTACAAAGGTGCCCGCGCCACGCCGGCGCTCGACCACTCCTTCGCGCTCCAAGCCGGCGAGAGCGTGGCGAGCGGTCATCAGACTCACCTTGTTAGTTCTGGCCAGTTCGCGTTCCGAAGCAACCGCATCCCCCGGTCTCAACTCCGTGGACTCGATCCGCTTCCGGATAGCGTTCTGTATTCTTTTGTAAACCGGCGTGCCGTTGCGATGGTTTCCAGGCATGAAATGACTTTCCGTCCTCGAATCGAGGCGCCGAGCCACTAATCCACTCTTGGTAACGACAGGGCGTTTTAAGGCTAATTGGTCCTTCCTTGTGCTATATAGCTCATTTCGGGCTCCGTGTAAAGGCGAAAGTACGAAACCGAGGCGAGCCGCCCGGGGACATGCAATTCGTTTTTGTTATAGTGCGCAATCATATTTTGACTGTCCCAGGTTCTGCCTTCTCCCCCCGAATTCCTCACGATGGAAATGCGCAGACCTGTTGGGAAAATCACAGCTTTCCCAAACACTAAGCTTCGCTCAATGAAAACATTTTGCAGGAACTCACGGATCTACGCGGTGCTTATGGAGCAGATCGCAACGGTGACCCCTCGCGATTTTTTTGAAATGATTTACAATTTTCTTCTTGACCATGACCATCCATGTGCTATATAGCATAGTTGGATTGCATTAGAGCGCTTTATCGACGGCTCTTTTCAGTCGCGCGTGAAGTGTGTTTTAGGAGGCTTTGCAAATGAAACAAACAGCGTACGTTGAGAAGCGGCGGGATGTTGCAAAAACGCTATCATCCTTCTCGTTCTTCCTGATGTTGTCGCTAACCGTCCTCATCTTGTCAGCCGCTGGCCTGGCGCAAGAGTTGGCCGCCACGCTCACCGGTACTGTGACGGATGCCAGCGGCGCCTTGGTACCGAACGCGACCCTCGTAGTTCACAGCGAAGACACCGGCGCTGATGTTCGTAGAGTGACGACGAGTAGCACCGGGAATTTCAACATCACAAACCTTCCTGCGGGCAAGTATACGGTCACGGTCCAACTCGAAGGCTTCCAGAAATTTGTGGCCAGCAGCGTCATCCTCAACGTTGCCGAAAAACACACTCTCGATGTGCAATTGAAAGCCGGAAAAGTCACTGAAAGCGTCGAAGTGACCGCGGAGAACACGCCGATCCAGACCACGACCGCCGAAGAGTCCGGAACGGTTACTGGCGACCAGGTTCGGGAGTTGGCGCTGAGTAATCGCAACTTCGAGCAGCTGGTGTTATTGCAACCCGGCGTCTCGAATCAGCTTGGCGATAAGCCCGGGTTTGGTCTCAGCAGCAACACGCAGATCTCAATCAATGGCGCGCGCACCGGCGCGAATAACTGGACGGTGGACGGCGCCGACATCAACGACAGCGGGTCCAATGGAACATTGCTGAACACCCCGGGCATCGATGCGATCCAGGAGTTCACGCTGGAACGCAGCAACTATGACGCATCGTTTGGACGCAGCGGTGGTGGTCAAATTGTCGTTGCAACCAAGTCGGGAACCAACCAATTCCACGGAAGTGCTTACGAATTTAACCGCAACAATTTCTACAACGCGAACACATTTGGCGCCCGGGCGGCGATCGCCGCCGGGGGGGCGCCGTCCGCCAATAAGACCCCGATTGAGCGCTATAACGACTACGGTTTCACGATCGGCGGGCCGCTATTTATCCCAAAGCTCTATCATCCAGACAAGAACAAGACCTATTTCTTTTGGTCTGAGGAGTGGCGGAAGGCAAGCACCCCGGGTACGAACACCATCACGGTGCCAACTGCCGCGGAACTGGGCGGTGTGTTCTCAGGTCCCATCCCGATTGCCCCTGCGGGTTGCGTAACCACCTCAGGAGGCACCTCGACCATCAGCCCTAGCTGCTTCAGCAAGAACGCGAGTGCCTATCTGAGCGCCTTCATGGCTAACCCGGGCAACGGAAACGGACAGTTGGTCACCAATTTCAGCCAGCTGAACAACTTCCGGCAGGACATTATCCGCCTAGACCAGAACGTTGGAGAGAAGGTCCGCCTGTACGCTCGCTATATGCAGGATTCGGTACCGCAGAACTTTCCTTTTGGACTCTGGGGTGCTGCCAACTACCCAGGCGTAGAGACGACTTCGCTCAACGCTCCCGGACGCAATCTGGTTATCAACGCCACCATGACGCTCTCGCCAAAAGTCGTCAATGAAGTGGAGTTCGTCGATTCCTATGGAGCCATTAATTCGGTTCTGACCAATGCGATTGCAGATTCCTCTGCCTTCACCAGCAAGCTCACCAACCTGACCACATACCAAGACCCGTACGGCCGCGCGCCCAATATCACCTTTGGGTCTGGTGCGGCTGGTTTGACCAACACCAGCGCGCCTTACTTTGAGCGGAACAAAGATAAGAACATCTTCGACAATTTGTCGATCCAACATGGCAATCACACCATCCGTACCGGTCTTACGGCGATGTGGATGACGAAAACTGAGAATGGCGACGCCGGGGCCGCGACTTTCAATTTCTCGAACGCCAACGGCAACGCCGAGTTCGCGAACTTCTTGTTCGGGCAGTCAGACGGGTACAACCAAGCCAGCAAGGACACGATCCCATACCTGCATTACGTAAACTTCGAAGCTTACGTCCAGGACGATTGGAAGGTCACTCGGCGGCTGACCCTGAACTTAGGTGTCAGGTATAGCTACTTCCCGTCGCCTTCAGACAGCAACAACACGCTGGTGAACTTCGACCCCAATGTGTTTAATCCAGCCAACGCTCCGGCCATCGACCCTGCTACCGGCAAGATGGTAGCGGGCAATGCAGCGACCTACGCCAATGGGCTGATCTTCCCCACAGGTGCCGCGTGCGCCGCCGCACAGGCGATCGGGTCGTTGGTCACTTGTTCGCCGTTCGGCAGCAAAGTCAATCCGAGCGCGAATAACAACTGGGGACCACGACTCGGCCTTGCCTACGATCCTTTTGGAGATGGCAAATGGGCGATTCGCGCCGGGTACGGCATATTCTACGACCGCTCCCTGAACGGCATCTGGGAACAGAACGCGTTCGGTGATCCGCCCCTGGTTCAAACTTCAACGATCAACAACAACGGAAGTTCAAGCCAGAACTTGTTCGACAACGTACAAAATGGGACGTCAGGACCTACGCCCTTGGGCCCCAGCAGCCTGACAGTAACGGGAACACCCACATTCAAAGCTCCGAGCTATCAGGACTACAACCTCTCAGTGCAGCACGAAGTCATGCGCAATACCGTGCTGGAGGTTGGTTATGTGGGTACCAAAGGCGTCCATCTGCTGGGCGATGTCAACATCAATCAACCGACTGTAGCTTCACGATTGGCGAATCCGACGGTTGACGCCAACGCGCTCGTGCCGTTTGCCGGATATCAGGCGATTGTTTCTCGCGCCACCATCTTCACGAGCAACTACAACTCGTTGCAGGTGTCGTTGAACCGGCGGTTTAGCCAGGGCCTGACCGTCGGAGTTGCCTACACGTGGTCGAAGCTTCTCACTACCAATCCGCAGGACCGCAGCTTGGGAGCCGCCGACGCCTACGACCTGAAGGGGAGCTACGGGCTCTCGACTCTCAACACGCCGCAAATCCTAGTCGTCAGCTACGTCTATGAATTGCCCTTCTACAAGCACGACAACAGTCTTGTTGGCCATGTGCTCGGAGGATGGGAACTCTCGGGAATTACAAACTTCCAATCTGGCCAGTCGACCACTGTGACCCAGGGCGGTAACGACCCGTTCGCGAATGCAGCCAACAATAAATCGGGTCTAAATTTGGCCCGGGGAGCAACGGCGCAAATCCGTACCGATCTGATCGGTGACCCCCACGGACCAAAGACTGCCGCGGAGTTCTTCAATACCGCTGCTTTTGTCACCGCGGTCGGACACTTCGGTACCGAGGCTCCGGGCACTGTTTTAGGACCAGGGTTCCAACTGTGGGACATCTCGGCGATAAAGAATGTAAACTTCGGCGAGCGCGTGGCTTTGCAACTGCGTCTCGAAACTTTCAACGCGTTCAATCATGGTAATCCCAGCTCGATTGACACTGGCATCGCAAGCACCACCTTCGGCCAGGTCAATGGATGGCATGATCCACGCACCGTGCAACTGGGGGCCAAGATTAAGTTCTAGCGTTCATCAGGCTAGAATTCTGCGGGCGCATGCTAGAACAGCATGCGCCCCTTTTTTATTGGAGGACAAAATTCTCCCCTCGAAAGACTTCACTGGCTCTCGCTCTTCTTAATTGCTTCCTCCCGTTTCTTCTCCTGGAGATCAACCGAGATTTTCTGTTCCCGCTTCCCCTCCTCGGCATGCCCCGCCAGGCGCAACGCCGTGCCGAGCACGAAATGCGCCTCCGCATAGTTCGAGTCGATCTGGATCGCTTTGCGCAGAGGCGCAATCGCCGCTTCCGGATGGTTTATTGCAATCTCCGTCTTGCCCAAACCAAACCAAGCTTCGCCATAACGAGGATTTGATTTCAGTGCAGAGCGAAAGTGCGATTCAGCCTCTTCGAGCTGGGAGTTGTTCAACAGAATCTGGGCGAGGATGCAGTTCGCGACGGGATCACTGGGAAAGTGCTGCAGCTCCGCCCGCATCTCTTTCTCCGCCAGTTCAGTCTCGCCTTGTCGCCAATAGAGGTAGCCCAGGCCGGAATGCACTCCCATAAAGTTCGGATCCGATTCCTCAGCCGCTTGATACTCCTTGATCGCGTCTGCGCGATTCGACATCTCATCGTAAGCCGTCCCCATCATGATGTGGGCGGTCGCGGAATTCGGATTGAGCTTCATGATGCGCTCAAAGACACTCGCCAGAGCTTTGTAGTCCTTGATGCGCAAATACGCTTTGCCAAGGATGTCGAGAGTCTCCAAGTCCGTGGGGTCCGACTGATCGGCGCGCTCCAGGTATTGGGCAGCCTCTGCATAGCGGTCGAGTGCAAACAAGCACAGGCCGGATAGGTCGAGGATCTGAAAATCTCCGGGATACTCCGCCGTCATGGGCTGAAGCAGACTCCACGCGGAGCGGTAATGCTGGGCTTTGAAATAAGCAACGGCAAGATTGCGCTTGGTTGCCAAATCTCCGGGACGCACCCTCAGCGCTTCCTGATAAAAAGGAATCGCCTCTGCAGGCTTACCCTCGCGGGCAAGCACAATCCCCAGATTGTTCAGAGCTGCAAGCGAATGCGGATCGATCCTCAATGCGCTTCGCAGCTTCTCATCAGCCGAGGCGAGATCTCCTTTGTGCATCGCTTCCGCGGCTTGCTCCAGGTACGAGTGCAACTGCGGCTCCGCCGCATCGGCGGGCGCTGCGTGAACTGGAGACGCAGCTTGGGGAAGGGCGACAGACGGCGCAAGCAACGCGCACGCGGCCATCGCCAGCCCGAGAGAGACTCGCACCTTCATGAACCAGATTCTAAACTGGACTCGACTCGCACGCCCAGCCACAGCAAGCCCGCCACGACCGCCAATCCCGCCGTTAGCGTCAACGCAGTTTCCCACCCGATGCGCTCTGCCAGCCATGGCGTGAGCGCCGGCGAGACCATTCCCCCGAGATTGCTTCCAAAGTTCATCGTCCCTCCGCCGATGCCGCTGTGCTCACCGGAAATCTGCGTCATCGTCGCCCAGAAGGGCCCCTCCGTGCACAGCACCAGCACTGTACAAGTAGTTAGAGCCGCCACCGCCAACAGCGGTTTGGGAGTACGAGCGCCGATCACCAGGAAGAACGCCGCCGCGCACAGGGCCAGGAGCGGAACGCTGCGGCGTCCCCAAGTCGCGCCCCACCGGATCACCGCCCAGTCTGAAAGCACACCGCCGATCGGGATCGCAACCATGGTCGCAATCCATGGAAGCGCCGTAAAGGTCGCCGCCCTTAACACCTCAAAGTGACGAACCTGCACCAGATACAGATAGAACCAGAAGATAAAGATGTATCCCAAGTAGCCCTGCAGCAAATAGCTCGCCGAAAGAAACCAGAAGCTTGGCGAACGCAACGGTTGAGGTGACAGCGCCCTCGGGGAACTCGGAACTGCGGAAAGATCGGCCGCCGATTCACTCGGACTCTCCCGGGAGTGGAGTTGACGCGGCGCAAACCCGGACCACAGTAACCCAGCAAAAGCGCTGAGCGAAGCCGCAACCCACAGTGCAGTGCGCCATCCGTAATGGCTGGTCATGGGCGCCAGCAGCAGCGGCGTGACTGCCGATCCCACGCCCACGCTAGCCAGCACCAGGCTGTTCACGCGGGCCTGCAGGCGCGGCGGTATCGTTATGGCGATGGTTCTTCCTGACGTCGGATAAGTCGGCGCAGCGATCACGCCAAACATTGCACGGATGATCCACAGTTGCGGAATCACCACCGTCAGTCCGAATCCATGCCAGCCCACCAACGCCGTCAACACGGTGAGCAACGCCCATCCAGTGCAAAGCACCAGAAAGATCCGCCGGGCACTGACTCGGTCAGCCAGCCCTCCCGAGGGCACCTGAAACAACGTATACCCAATCAGAAAAGCACTGAACACTGTCCCCATCTGGGTCTGCGTCAGTCCGAACTCCCGCATCATGTTGGGTGCCACCACGGTTACGGCTACGCGGCAGATGTATCCCGCGGAGGTTGCTGCCATCAGCAGCAGTACGAGGCGCCTATTTGTGGAAGGAGACGACGGTGACGTCTGAGGGGCCACGCTCATGCCAGCCTTTTGTGCAGAATGAGTTCTGAATGACCAGAAACAATATAGTTCTTAAGTTCACCGACGAACTCGTACCCTTGCCGGCGATATAAATCCTGAGCGCGATGATTGAACGACGAGACCAGCAGAAAGAGGTGTTCCCGGGAAACAAAGTGTTTCTCGGCGAAGCGCAGAAGGTGCGACCCCACGCCTTGCCCGCGCCACTCGGCCGCAACCGCGATTGAGGCAATGTAAGGCGAGCCTGCCAGACCGTAGGGGACGATTAGAATGAAACCAGCTGGCTGATCCTCGGTTTGCGCCACAAAAAGCTCCGCGCCGGGGCGAACCAAAACGTCGCGGCACTGAGCGAGATCGCGCTTCAAAATTATCCACGGCTCACTCGAAGCCATAACGCGAGCACACCATTCATAGTCGTCCGGAGCCGCAGGCAAGATTTGAATCGAAGTCCCCATTCTTTCAAGACGCAACTATCTCACAAATCAAAACCTGCTGGGGAAGACTCGAGAGCATGTTCGAAGGCAACTATTTCACTAACATAATCGTTATGGCAAAGCACCTTCTGGAGATGTTATGCTTCGCCTGCAATTCTTACGTAATCGTTTACGCAACCGTGTCGAACGCAGTTGCCGAGGAGGCTGGATGCATCTTAGGCAAAATCTGCTTCTTTTAGCCATCATCGCTTTCCTACTTCCCTCCTGTTTCTCCCAGGAATCGAAGCCCGCATATCGCGATCCGAGCCTGGCCGCCGAACTACGCGCAGCCGACTTGGTCAAGCGCATGACTCTGGAGGAGAAAGTTGATCAGCTTGCAGGAGGGCGCCGGCGTGCGATGTCCACTGCCAGTCCCGAGGCAAAAGAGGTCTTTGAAGGATTGGGCAAGTTATATCGCGAGGATTCCCAGGTCAGTGCCCACGATGCCGCCGAGGCCCGAAATAAAGCGCAGCACTACCTGGTCGAAAAAACGCGCCTCGGGATCCCTGCAATTTTCCCGGGTGAGGCTCTGCATGGATTCATGGCATACGGCAGTACCAGCTTTCCGCAAGTGCTGGGTCTGGCGAGCACTTGGGATCCGGAACTTGTACAGAAAGCGTTTCAGGCTGCCGCAGACGAGATGGCATCTGCCGGTGTGAATCAAGCCTTCAGCCCGGTTTTGGATTTGGCGCGCGATCCGCGTTGGGGCCGCACGGAAGAAACCTATGGCGAGGACCCCTATCTCGTCGCGCACATGGGTGTAGCCGCCATCAACGGCCTGCAAGGCACCTCAGGCATGATTGACCGGCATCACGTCATGGCGACGGCGAAGCATTTCGCCGCCCATGGCCAACCTGAAAGCGGCACCAATACGGCTCCCGCCAATTTTTCGGAGCGGGATCTGCGCGAGACTTTCCTCGTGCCTTTCCGCGCTGCCGTTCAAGACGCTAACGTTGGAAGTGTGATGGCTTCCTATAACGAGATCGACGGCATCCCCAACCACATCAACCGCTGGCTTCTGGACCGCGTGCTGCGCCAGGAATGGGGTTTTCGAGGCTACGTGACCTCGGACGGCGAAGGCCTGCAGATGCTCGTTCGCACCCACCAGGTAGCCGCCGACTTTGCGCAAGCAGCGCGTGAGGCGCTGGCTGCAGGTGTCGACTTCGACTTGTCAGATGGCTCTGTTTACGCCACTCTGCTGGACCAGGTGCGCGACGGCAAAGTTGCAGAGGCCGAGCTGGATCGAGCCGTGCAGCGCATGCTGGAAGCGAAGTTTCGTCTCGGCCTGTTCGAGAATCCGTACGTCGATCCCGACTACGCACAAAAAACTACGAATAACTCCGAGCATCAGCAACTGGCTCTGAAGGTCGCGCAGAAGTCCATCGTACTGCTCAAGAATGAGAAAAATTTCCTCCCTCTCGATCTGAAGAAATTGAAAACGATTGCGGTGATCGGGCCCAACGCCGCTGACGTGCACCTCGGCGGGTATAGCCGCGACCCAGGACCGGGAAATCAGATCAGCATCCTCGATGGCATTCGCAAGCGGGCGGGTGACGGCGTCAAGGTGCTCTACTCGGAAGGCTGCAAAATCACGACGGGAAAGCAAGGTTGGTCGGCGTGGTACGAAAACAAAGTCACTCAACCTGATCCTAAGACGGAGCTCGAAAGCATCCGTGCCGCTGCTCGAGTCGCGCGCCAAGCCGACGTCGCGGTCGTCGTGGTTGGAGAAAACGAAAGCACCAACCGCGAGGCCTGGTCCGAGCAGCATTTAGGCGATCGCGATTCGCTCGACTTGCTCGGTTCACAGGAGATTCTGGTCCGAGCCATCGTCGAGACCGGCAAGCCTACGATCGTTCTTCTGATCAATGGGCGGCCGTTGTCGATCAACTATGTCAAAGAGCACGTTTCCGCGATTCTAGAAGGCTGGTACCTCGGCGAGCAAGGCGGATCCGCTGCCGCCAGCGTGTTGTTTGGCGACGTAAACCCGGGCGGCAAACTGCCGATCACATTCCCACGTTCTGTGGGACAGCTTCCTGATTTCTACAATCACAAGCCTTCCCGCAACCGCAGTTATCTGTTTAATAGCCGCGAGCCACTGTTTCCATTCGGCTACGGCCTGAGCTACACGCAATTTCACTTCGATAACCTTCGGGTTGAGCCCAAAACGATTCGAACAGGCGGCACCGCCAAGGTCTCCGTCGACATTACAAATACTGGCGATCGTGCCGGCGACGAAGTGGCTCAGATGTACATTCACCAGCGCGTAGCCTCCATTACTCGTCCCGTTATGCGGTTGAGCGGTTTCAAGCGTCTCCGCCTGGAACCTGGTCAGAAAATGACGGTCGACTTCACGCTGACTCCCGAAGACCTATCGTTAATTGATATCAACATGAATCGCGTCGTTGAGCCTGGAATATTCGATCTCATGGTAGGCGCAAGCTCGGCAGAAACCACTAGCATCGCCCTGGAAGTTGTTAATTAATCGCTTGCGGAAGACGGCCGCGCTATGAGACGGGCGGAGATACGGATCACTATGCCTATGAAAGAAAGAGAACCACGCCTCTTCATTCTATTTCTGGCCTCGCTTTTTAATGCTTTGTTCTGCGCTCCCGCCGCTCACGCCCAATGGACCGGCATGAATCCCGTCCGCCAGGTTCAACAGCAGGCAGACGGTGTTCTGTTCTCCATGGGAACGGGAACATTGAAAGTGCAGGTATGCTCGGAATCCGTAATCCATGTGATTTATTCACCCACCGCCTCGTTCGCCAAACCAACGGACTTGGTCGTCATCAAAGAACATTGGCCCGCGGCGCAATGGACGATGCAGTCCACCAATGATGCTGTCACCCTTACCACTTCCCTGCTGAAGGTTTCTGTCACGCGCAAAGACGGAGCCGTTGCCTACGCTGAAGTGAGCGGCGACGCTCTGCTCGAGGAAGCATCCCGTCGCCTGACACCCGAGAAGGTAAACGGAGAAGATACCTACCGCGCCGAATCCGCGATCAGCGTTTACGGTTCGCATGAAGGGCTCTACGGCTTGGGCCAGCATCAGGCAGGGGTGTGGAATTACCGCGGAGAGTCAGTCGACATTTCGCAGGAGAACAGCAATATCTCCGTGCCCCTGATGCTCTCGAGCAAGGGTTACGGGATTTTTTGGAACAACACTTCTCGAAGCCGCTTTAACAATCGTTTCGCCAATTATCTCTACATTAGTTCCGAGGTCGCCGATGTCATTGACTACTATTTCCTCTACGGTCCCGACTTTGACAAGATCGTTGCCGCCTATCGAGACCTGACCGGACAGGCGCCGATGTTCGGCAGGTGGGCCTATGGATTCTGGCAGTGCAAGAATCGCTACAAGTCCCAAGAGGAACTGTTGGGCGTCGCCCGCAAGTATCGCGATCTTCACATCCCGGTCGACAACCTCGTTCAGGATTGGTTCTGGTGGAATCGCAAGGGAGAATTCGTCTTCAACAAGAACTATCCCGATCCCAAAGGGATGGTGGATCGACTGCACAACGAAAATTTCCATCTCATGATTTCGATCTGGCCGTTTTTCGAGCCGGGATCGGCGAATTACGATTACATGCAGAACAAAGGTTGGTTCGTCGACAAATTCAAATACGCGAAGCCGCCCTACCATACCGACGCCATGGCCGTATACGACGCCACCAGTCCTGAGGCTCGCAAATATTATTGGGATCAGGTGAACAAAGGATTGTTCAGCATCGGACTGGATGCGTGGTGGATGGATACGACCGAACCAGAGACTGAGGGGCAGGAAGAAAACATTCTATTGGATCACAAGCTGGCGGCGGGCAGCGGAAACCGCTACGTCAACGTGTATCCTCTGCTCGACACCCAAGCGGTGTATCAGGGACAGCGAAGCGCCTCCGACAAGAAGCGCGTGTTCATTCTGTCGCGCTCCGCGTTTGCAGGATCGCAACGAAATGGGGTCACGGCGTGGTCCGGAGACATCAATTCGGATTGGCTCAGCTTCCGGCGCCAAATTCCAGCCGGCTTGAATTTCGCGGTTTCCGGAATTCCTTACTGGACCACCGACATCGGCGGATTTGTCTTCGGCAATCCCACCGATCCCGCATTCCGTGAATTATTCATTCGCTGGTTTCAGTACGGCACATTCAATCCGATTCTGCGCGTTCATGGCACGCGTCATCCGGATGAAAACGAATTATGGTCCTATGGACCCGATGCGCAAACAATTCTCGTAAACTTCGATCGCCTGCGCTATCGCATGTTGCCTTACATCTACTCGCTCGCGTGGGAGACGACCAATGAAGCTTACACGCCTATGCGACCGCTCGTGATGGACTTCCGTACCGACTCTCGCGCCCAAAATGTCGGCGACCAATTCATGTATGGGCCAGCATTCCTCGTAAATCCGGTGACCGATCCTGCCGCAACCATCCGGCAACTATATCTTCCGGAAACCAGGTGGTACGACTTTTGGACGGGAGCCGCAGTCGAAGGCGGGCGGACGATCAACGCCGCAGCTCCCTTGGACCGACTCCCTCTGTATATTCGCGCCGGAT
>Ga0209626_1000139_pt1 | contig 15507 bp, 3 predicted proteins | sample JacPinW_OM1H0_M2_FD_187962 | JGI IMG/M metagenome (GOLD analysis project Ga0209626, IMG submission 187962) | Forest soil microbial communities from Algoma, Ontario, Canada - Jack Pine, Ontario site 1_JW_OM1H0_M2 (SPAdes) (version 2) | ecosystem: Environmental > Terrestrial > Soil > Boreal... | reverse complement strand
TCCGCCAGCAGAGCCCAGGTCTTGCCTCCGTCAAGCGAGTGGAACAGACCTACGCCCGGGTAAGAGTCAGCGGACAGATTCGCCTCCCCTGTGCCGGCGTAGAGGCGTAGCGGATCAGCGGGGTCGATCGCCAGCGATCCCACGTGCAACGTGTCCTGGTTGTGCCATAGAGAGGTCCACGTGTTGCCGCCGTCCGCGCTAGCCCAGACTCCTCCAGCCGCCGCTCCCACCCAGACTCGCTCGGGCTGTTGCGGGTGGCAAACCAGACTGGTCAGCCGGCCGCCGAAGTTGGTGGGACCGGCCTCCTTCCAGCGCGATGTAACCTTCGCCGCGGGCAGGGTCACCTCGCCCGTGGCGCGGGCTCGTGATGTGTCGGCGAACAGCATGGCCGCGCCCGAACGGAACCTCATCTCCATATCGTCCTCCCAGGCTGGCTCGAGATGGCGGTCCCCTCCTCCGGGGGGCCGCAACTCAAGGGACGGACGATCACTGGAGATTTCTCGCGCAGGACGGTCGCTCGCGCTGGATGCCAGCTGTTGGCAGCGGTCCGGCGCGGCTATCTTGCGGTCGGCTGGCAGAACTGCCTCATATCGGGCCTCGACCGCAAAGGGTTCGGCTTACTAACAGCCCAGAGGGGGAGTCAGTATCCGAGGGCAGGAGGCTCACCCACACCGCCTCCATCCCGGTGGGCCGGGAGCGCCCCTCGAGCCGAACCGGTCCGGGTCACCGATTAGAACCTGCGGTCGGGCTCAGCGTGAGTCCTAATCACGGTGTCGGTGCCGCGGTTTCAGCCGCCGGCAGCGTACAACCGTCTGACAAATAAGAGGTTATAGAGACGGCGGCTTCGGTCCCGAGGCGAGGTATAAATGCCAAGGGCGCAATCCCCAGAGTAACACTCCCGAGGCTCAAGCAGAGACAAGGGATGACAAGCCGTTACAACAAGGTGTAATATGCTAGATGTCTGCGACTTTCAAGTCGGAGGTGCGACCAAATGCAAACTCCCGTCTCTCGCTCGACGTCTCCAGCTTGTCGCTTCTACAGAGCCGGCCGTCTTGGCCAGGGCGCTTTACTGGCGGCGCTGATCTTGCCGTGGCTGATCGCCGCTGCTCGCCCGATTGAACGCCCGATGAAGATCACAATTCTGACGCGGCACTTAGAGAAACTTTACCAAGCAGAGCAAGTGAAACGCACGCGGTTGGGGCACAGCGAGCAGGAGCCGGCACACGTCGGAATGGAACTGGCTAAAGGAGATCTACTGCAGAGCTATTCGCCCGATATCCTTGTTGAGATCACGTGCCCAGGCCGCAGCTCCCCCGCTCGGCTATCCGGGCGCTTCCGTGTGGTTATCCTTCCACATGAAGGTGCATGCACCTTCGATTTGCAGAGCGGAAGGCTCGACATCCTTGCAACAGAGCCGACCGAAGTCGGACTCGCAGGTGCAGTGGCAGGCTCGCGAGACACCATTTATTCTGTCAGGATGGACGATCCTAACGGAGGGTCGATTCCAAGAGTGCTGGTTTTCGATGGACGCGTAACGGTCCGGGCATCGGGTCAGGAGAAGATCGTGCCTGCTGGCTCCAAAATCAATTACGAGGCCACCGTGCTCTCCAGTGACCAGAAGATCAGCGACCAAGACTTCCACGAGAGCGCCGATGTCCATGCCCTCCTAGTCACTGGCAAGGTAAGGGCGCCGGGCCTTGAGTCTATCTACGAAAGGTTGAGAAGTCTCCAATTCGAAGTACTGCGGAACCCATCGACTCGGGCGTTACGCGCAGAACTCGCGCGGGCGGAAGCTGAGTATGGGGTGAAAGATGAGGCGAACTACTACCTGCGCCCGGCGTACCCACCCGAGCCGCCGCCGCCGGACCCCGATAATCATCACGCGGGGGATGCGACCCCAGGCAGGGAGGAGCGGTCTGCGAGGATTAACGCTCGGATTAATGTACTGGCCCACCAACTGAAGCGTCTCGCCAGTACGGACGACCTTCGGCTTCGTCGCATCAAGAATGGCGAGACATTACGAGATATATATCCTGGATTGGAACTCTTCAAGGGTGATGTCCTTGAGAGCGCCTCGAAGGAGATCGAGGTCGAAATAACATGCGTCAAGGGCTCTCTCGTGCGGCTTGCCGGGCAGTTCCGCATCGCGATGTCATTAGACGAGACCGATTGTAGCTTCGATCTTCAGATGGGCAACGTAGACGTTTTGGCACAGGAACCCATCGGAGTCAGCTTTGCCGGCGCTCATGTCGCCTCGCGGAATGGCGTTTTCGCGGTCAAGCTGCTTGATGGTGAAGCTGCGGGCTTACGCATCGCCTCGCTTCCACGCGTGCTAGTCTTCGGTGGTCAGGTAAGGATCAGTGCGAGAGGTCAGGAGGAAGCGCTAAAACCTGGCGCGCGAGTCGAGTATCGCGCGGGTGCCCTCTCCAAGGGAATCGAAATTCGTGGCGATGGCGACGTGCAGGATAGTGCCAAAGTTCACGCGCTGCTTGAAACCAGCAAGGCAGAAATCTCTGATCTAAGGCCCGAGGATGTCTTCTCGCTATTGAATAAGTTGCAGCTGGATGTGCTACAAGATCCGGCGAATGACGAGAGGCGAGCCGATCTCGGGCTGATGCAAGCCGGTTTTGGGCTTCGCAGAGAGGCCAACGATAACCTGCGCCCTTTAGGCTCGTTGAATCCGCATTTGAGTTTGCATGGCAATCTGAGTCGTGAATCTAAATGGATCTCGGAGGATGGGAATTGGAATTCCGAGGGATGCTATGCTGTCTCCAGGACCTTGATCGATCGTGCCACGGCACTCGATCCTGCGAGTGTTTTCGCGCAGCCGGGCTTAGAACCATTCAGGCATGCCGAGCATGCAGCTGGCCAAGCACTAAGGCTCAACGCTGAGGATAATTTGCTAACTCCTGAGCAGCGAGATGACTGTCATAGAATCGTGGCTGGAAAAGGAGTTAATAACAGCTCTGAGGATTATTGTCAGCGCGCGAATGAGATCCGCGGTACTCAGAGGGAGCTAGCTCGGCTTATTGCGCTCGAGGGAATCCGCAGGAACGGAATAGATCGAGCCTTACAGGGAAGTGAATTTCTCAGCTGTATTCAGCTTGCTGAGATCGGAACAGCGGAAGACAATCGGATTGACACTCGCTTCCTTTGCGCTGAGGCGTCAACGGTTTACGAGAAGTCACGAGAGTTAGCAAAGGCATATGCAAGAATCGGTCTGCACGTCAATCACGCGGAGCCCAGGCTCTCGGTTGGGGAGCTGAAAATGTGCCAGAACCTAGCCCTCGGTAAATCTCCCTAGCAGACTGGGTAAGAGGCATTCCGGCGAAAACGAGCTATTAGTTATAAAATGACTTACGGGTTACCATTTTTTACCCAGCGGGCACTTCTAACACTAACTGCCAGGCTACGTATGGGATTTTCCTTTCCAGGTCGCGCACGCTAGCGCCGTGTCTGAGTCGCTATGGTGAAGAAGCCAAGATCGAGGCCCGAAGAGGTTCAGGAGAAGGGCCGAAAAGTGCTCCGAGAGAAATCGGGCGAGATCATTGGGACCATCGCCACGCTAGGTTTAGTACATATATTACAGGAATTTATCGAGAGGCCTTGGCCGGTTCTCTTGTGCACAATACTTGGCGGCTGTCTCGCCTGGTGGGCTTGGCAAAATGCGACGAGATATAGCCGATTCGTCATCAAAGGCTGGGTTTGGGCTTTCTTGCTGAGCTACATATTTCTTTTTAGCTTTATGGCGACCAGTGACCTTCTTTCCTGGCAGAGGGTGCTGGTCGGCTATGAAGATGCCATACCCAGGAACTGGTTAGGACTAAGTCGTATCGGCGACTGGCATTACTGGTTTGCCCAACAGGCGCCACCTCCACAGGACTTGTTGGTCGTGAAGTTGCCGGAGTCTCAAAGCCAGTCGCTGGAGGAGGCTAGATTTCAGCTCACATGGTTGATCGAGTTCGCGCGTCGTAACGGTGCTCTCGGCATAGCCTTCGATTTCTATTTTGACAATGCTAGTGGTATCGACTCACTGCTTTGCGATGAGGTTGAGAAGGCTTGGAACCAGGCGCCCAAACCTGTGCCGATTTTGGCCGGCTATCGGCACCAAGTGGACAACGGACGAGTCGATGTCTTGGCCGCCCCGGGAACGCCGGAATGCCTTAGTCCAACTTCCGCGGTTGGCGACAAGCGGTTGGGGCACCTTGCAGTTTACGTTGAATCCGACGGGAGGGTGCGAAGCGCGCCGTTATACTTGGCAGGCAGGAGTGATCTTAAGTCATTGGACTATAAAATAGCTGAGGCTTTGATGGTAGCGAAATTGCGAATTCCGGAGAACGGCCTCGTGCAATTCTTGGAGCCGCGATCAGTTTTCTTTACAGCCGGGAGAGAATCGCTGGAGAAAAACCCCAGCCAAGTGGGACACAAATTCCTTCTAGTAGGAAGGGAAAGTGGGCGCGACATGTTTTTAACGCCCTTTGGGAAGAGACTCGGAGTCATGATTCATGCAGATGTGGTGCAGGCGCTCCGAAACGGTCGATGGGTGCAAGCGGTTTCGTGGTGGTGGGAGGAAGTGATGATCTTTGCTTACTGTTATCTCATAGCGGTTCTTTTTGTCCAACGTGTGCCAGTTCGTAGAACGCTGTGGGTTGCGATCGGATTGACCGTGATGACGGTGGGGATTGGAGCGGTGGCAATGTGGACCTCCCTCACTTGGATCGATGTCGCGTATCCCGTCGCTGCGGTCTGGCTGCTCATTCCTCTGCTCACGCTCATGAGCAACCGCGTCTTGAGGTCAGAGGCGGCCTCCTGCTTAAAGTAGATCGGCTCGCTGAGCCGGTCGCTTACATCGGCGAGTTCAGGATGAGACTGGGATGACTCGCAGAAGTGGTTATGGAAGCTACTACCCTACAGAACGGACTGGGTTCCATACCAATTGTCTGCGGAATTCGGAGGCTCGGTGTACGGGCCAAGCCGAGTCAGACCGCTGCTTGCATTCGGCTCAGGATCCCTCCAGCGAAACGGACCTGTCCGCGCGACCGCTACGGAGCACTCCTCTGGAGTACGGAGATCCCCGAAATCCATCGTGATTCTCGTGATCGCAGCAGTCAAAGCTTTTAAATGCCATATTGTGATCAATCGTCTAACGAGCCGCTTCCATGGCAGAAGCGCGACGAACTCGGTGAGTGGTTATCACGGTGTCGGTGCTGCGATTGCGGTCGCCGGCTTCCCACAAGCGTCTGACAAATAAGAGGTTATGGAGGCGGCACCTCCGGTCCCGACCTCGCCGCCCTCGGGCGAGCAAACAAGAAGCAAACACTTGGGAAAACTGAGGAGGCAGACACGGCTCGGGTCGGGCCAGGATCGCCATCCCTCGGCCGCCTACCGAGACCGCGGGACGACGATCCCGAGGATGACTGGCTCGGGTTGGACCGCGAGCCCCAGGGCCGTCACGAGATCGTCCTGGCTGCCGACCCGGAAGGCGCCGTAGCGGTCGTTGGCGTCCTCGCTCACTCGGATCTCGTAGTCGAGTACGGCTGGCCTACGCTTCCCCCCGCTTCGTGAAATTCACATGTGTCTTCAGATCAATGCGATAAACCGCAGTAACGAAAAGACAACAGACGACACCTAACCCCTAGGACATCGGATTCGGTCCACGACCGCGAAGACCCAGATATGCCAGATCGCCGCAGCTCTCCACCAACCGATAAGAGCCCTGACGTGGGGGCCGGCACAGACCAACCCGCGGCACCCTCGCTCTCGCTGCCCAAGGGCGGTGGCGCCATCCGCGGCATCGGCGAGAAATTCGGAGCCAATCCGGTGACCGGCACGGGCTCCCTCACGGTGCCCATCGCCGCCAGCCCGGGGCGCTCCGGCTTCGGGCCGCAACTGGCGCTCGCCTATGACTCCGGTGCGGGCAACGGGCCGTTCGGCCTCGGCTGGCACCTCTCCGCCCCCGCCATCACCCGCAAGACCGACAAGGGGCTTCCGCTCTATGAGGACGACCGTGAGTCCGACGTCTTTCTGCTCTCGGACGCCGAGGACCTGGTGCCCACCCTCGTGCGGCGAGGCGACGATTGGGAGCGCGACGAATTCGAGGTGACGCGGGGCGGCGCGACGTTCAGGGTCCAGCGCTACCGGCCGCGGGTCGAGGGCGCTTTCGCGCGCATCGAGCGTTGGCGCGACGCCGCGACCGGCGAGACCCACTGGCGGACGATCTCACGCGAAAATCTCTCCAGCCTCTACGGCGACTCGCCCGCCAGCCGCATCGCCGATCCCGAGAATCCGGCGCGGGTCTTCTCCTGGCTGCTGGCGCGGAGCTGGGACGACCGCGGCAACGTCGCCGTCTATGAATATAAGCCTGAGGACCGGGAGGGCGTCCCGGATGCGCTTCACGAGCGGCACCGCAGCGCCGTCGCCAACCGCTATTGCAAGCGCATCCTCTACGGCAATGCGCAGCCGTACGATCCCCAAGGACCCGCTCGCCCCTGCGACTGGCATTTCCAGTTGGTCTTCGACTACGGCGAGCACGGCGCGGCGACGCCGCGCCCGGAGGAGGAAGCCGTCTGGCCGAGCCGTCCGGATGCGTTCTCCACCTACCGCGCCGGTTTCGAGGTTCGCACGCACCGCCTCTGCCGGCGCGTGCTGATGTTCCACCACTTCCCCGAGCTGGGCGAGGAGCCCTGCCTGGTGCGGTCCACGGACTTCACCTACGACGAGACGCCGCTCCACTCGCGGCTGGTCGCGGTGACGCAGACCGGCTATCTGCGCAATCCGGAAGACGGTGGCTATCGCATTTGCGATCCGCAGACCGGCGAGGCGCTCAGCCCGCGCTCGCTGCCCGCCCTGGAGATGGAGTACTCCGTGGCACGTATTGACGACAGGCTGCGCCGGGTCGAGAGGGAGAGTGTCGAGAACCTGCCGGCGGGCGCCGACGGTGGACGCTATCAATGGATCGACCTCGACGGCGAGGGGCTGCCCGGCATCCTCACCGAGCAGGCGAACGCCTGGTTCTACAAGCGCAACGTCAGCGCCCTGCCGCGCGAGGAGGGCGTCACCGCCGCTCATTTCGAGCCGCTGGAGTGGGTGGCGAGCAAGCCGTCGCTCGCCAATCTCGGCGGCGGCCGGCAGCATTTCATGGACCTCGCCGGCGACGGCCACCTCAGCCTGGTGCAGCTCGCCCGGCCGATGGCCGGCTTCTACGAGCGCCTTCCCGACGAGGGATGGCTGCCGTTCCAGCCCTTCGAGCACGAGCCGAACCTCGATTGGGACAACCCCAACCTGAAGATGATCGATCTCGACGGCGACGGGCACGCGGACGTCCTCGTCAGCGAGGACGACGTGTTCACCTGGTACCCATCGCGCGTCCGCGACGGCTTCGGCCCGGCGCAGCGCGTCCCTCGCCCGCTCGACGAGGAGCGCGGGCCAGCGCTGGTGTTCGCCGATCGCAGTGAGACCGTCTTCCTGGCCGATCTGTCGGGCGACGGCCTGATCGACCTCGTCCGCATCCGCAATGGCGAGGTCTGCTACTGGCCGAACCTCGGCTATGGGCACTTCGGAGCGAAGGTCACGATGGACCATTCGCCGGTCCTCGACTACGCCGACCAGTTCGACCCGCGGCGCATCCGGCTGGCGGACGTCGACGGCTCGGGCACCACGGACGTCATTTATCTAGGCGCGGACGGCGTCCGGATTTACTTCAACCAGTCCGGCAACGGTTGGAGCGCAGCGCGCTCGCTGCCGCAGCTTCCGATCACCGGCCCTCTCGACGCGGTGACCGTCGTCGACCTGCTGGGCAATGGCACCGCCTGCCTCGTCTGGTCCTCGCCGCTCACCGGCGAAGCGCGCTCGCCGCTGCGCTACGTCGATCTGATGGGCGGCACCAAGCCGCACCTGCTGATCGCGACTCGCAACAACCTAGGCGCCGAGACGCGGATCCACTACGCGCCGTCCACCCGCTTCTACCTTGCGGACCGCGCCGCCGGCACGCCATGGATCACGCGCCTCCCCTTTCCCGTGCACGTGGTGGAGCGCGTGGAGGTTTTCGATCGCATCGGCGGCAACCATTTCGTCACCCGTTACGCCTACCACCACGGCCATTTCGACGGTGTCGAGCGCGAGTTCCGCGGCTTCGGCATGGTGGAGCAGTGGGACACGGAGGAATTCTCCACCCTCGGCCCCGACACCGCCGGCGCCACCAACTGGGACGCGGCATCGCACGTGCCGCCCATGCTCACCCGTACCTGGTTCCACACCGGCGTCTTCTTCGCGCGTGGCCGCGTCTCCCGGCAGTTCGAGCACGAGTATTACCAGGAGCAGGGCTTGAGCGACGCCGAGGGGCGGGCCATGCTGCTCGACGACACGGTATTGCCCGCCGGCCTCGCCACGCCGCAGGCACGCGAGGCCTGCCGGGCGCTCAAAGGCTCGATCCTACGCCAGGAAATCTATGCGCTCGACGGCACGGAGGCGGCCGGCCGGCCCTACAGCGTCTCCGAGCGCAACTACACCCTGCAACTCCTCCAGCCCCGCGGCGACAACTGCCACGCGGTGTTCTTCGCCCATCCGCGCGAGACGGTCGATTTCCACTACGAGCGGAAACTCTTTCCCATCGGTTGCCGCGAGTTGGCCGATCCGCGCGTCACCCATTCGTTCGTGCTCTTGGTGGACGATTATGGAAACGTTTTGCAGTCGGCAGCCGTGGGCTACGGCCGCCGTCACGACGATTCCGATCCGGTACTAACCGCCGAGGATCGGAAAGAGCAGAAGCGCCTGCGGATCACCGCCACGGAGAACCGTTTCACCAACCCCGTCCTGGAAGACGACGCCTATCGCACGCCGCTGCCGAGCGAAGCCCGTACCTACGAGGTGCTGAAGCTCACGCCCGTTGCTTGCCATCCCGAGGTCACCAACCTCTTCCGCTGGGAGGAGATGCGCCGCGGGCTGGAGCGGGCCGGCGACGGCCGGCACGACCTGCCCTACGAGCACGTCAACGCGAGAGGCGCCGTCGAGGAGCATCCGTACCGTCGCCTCATCGAGCAGAAACGCACGCTCTACCGGCGGGACGACTTGAACGGTCCGCTGCCGCTGGGCCGAGTCGAGCCGCGGGCCTTGCCGTTCGAGAGCGTCTCGCTGGCCCTGACGCTGGGGCTGGTGGTGCAGGTCTACGGCGACCGGGTGACGGAAGCCATGCTGGAAAAAGAGGGCGGATACCGGCACAGCGAAGGGGACGAAAATTGGTGGATCCCGTCCGGCGAGATTTTCTACTCACCGCGGGACGGCGATTCGCCGGAGCGGGAGCTGGCCCATGCGCGCCGGCATTTCTTCCTGCCGCACCGCTTTCGCGATCCCTTTGGACACAGCGCCACCGTCACTTATGACGCGCACGACCTGATGATCCAGGAGACCCGCGACGCGCTGGGCAATCGCACCACGACCGGCGAGCGCGATCCGGCAGAAAACTTGATCGCTTCCGGCCTCGACTACCGCGTGCTCCAGCCGCGGCTGCTGATGGACGCCAACCGAAACCGCGCGACCGTAGCGTTCGACGTCCTGGGCATGGTGATGGGCACGGCCGTCCAGGGGAAGCCTGAGGAGAATCTGGGCGACTCGCTGGAAGGCTTCGCGGCCGACCTGCCGCCGGCCGTGATCGCGGCCCACCTGCGCGATCCGTTCGCCGATCCGCACGGCATTCTAAAGCGGGCCACCACGCGGCTGGTCTACGACCTGTTCGCCTACCAGCGCACCCGGGACGACGCCCAGCCGCAGGGTCCCGTGGTCCACACCCTGGCGCGCGAAACGCATGACAGCGATCTGGCGCCGGGGCAAGAGACGAAGATCCAGCTCAGCTTCTCCTATTCCAACGGCTTCGGCCGCGAGATCCAGAAGAAGATGCAGGCCGAGCCGGGTCCGGTGGAGGAAAACGGCCCCGAGGTCAATCCGCGCTGGGTGGGCAGCGGCTGGACGATCTTCAACAACAAAGGGAAACCCGTCCGGCAATACGAGCCCTTTTTCACCGCCACCCACCGCTTCGAGCTGGCACGCAAGGTGGGCGTCAGCCCCATCCTCTGCTACGACCCGGCCGGCCGCGTTGTCGCCACCCTGCATCCGAACCACACTTGGGAAAAGGTTGTCTTCGATCCTTGGCGGCAGGAGACCTGGGACGTCAACGACACGGTTCTGCTCGACCCGCGCGAGGATCCGGACGTCGGCGGTTTCTTCGTCCGCCTGCCCGAGGGCGATTACCTGCCGACGTGGTACGCCGAGCGCGCCGGCGGAGCCCTCGGGCGCCGCGAGGAGGACGCCGCGCGCAAGACGGCCGTCCACGCCGGCACACCTACCGTCGCCAGCTTCGACACCCTGGGCCGGCCGTTCCTGACCGTCGCGCACAATCGCTTCTTGCGAGATGGTGTCGCCGTCGATGAACGGTTCGCCACCCGCGTCCTGCTGGACATCGAGGGCAACCAGCGCGCGGTCGTCGACGCCAAGGGGCGCGTCGTCATGCGCTACGACTACGATATCCTCAGCACTGACATCCATAAGGCAAGCATGGAGGCGGGCGAACGCTGGAACTTAAACGAGGTCACGGGTAAGCCGCTCTATGCCTGGGACAGCCGCGGCCACCAGTTGCGCACTGCCTACGATCCTTTGCGGCGGCCCAACGGCTCTTTCCTTCGCGAAGGTGCGGGCTCCGAGCTCCTAGTCGGGCACACAGTCTATGGCGAAAGCCGGCCCATCCCAGAAGCTGCCAACCTGCGAGACAAGGTGATCGAGGTGTTCGACCAGGCGGGAGTTGTCATCAGCGACGAGTACGACTTCAAGGGCAACCCGCTCCACAGCCACCGCCGACTGGCCAAGGAGTACAAAACGACGCTGGACTGGTCGGCCACAGTCCCATTGGAAGCCGTGACCTACACTAACCGCACGCTCTACGATGCGCTCAACCGGCCGACAGAGCTGACGACGGCGGACCAGAGTGTCATTCGTCCCTCCTACAATGAAGCCAATCTGCTAGAACGGGTGGAGGCGAATCTGCGCGGCGCGGCGGTCGCCACCCCCTTCGTCACCAACGTCGATTATGACGCGAAGGGCCAGCGCCTACGGGTCGATTACGGCAACGGCGCCCGCACGAGCTACATTTACGACTCGCTGACATTCCGTCTGGTGCATATCCGCACTCGGCGCGAGGCCGCGCAGTTTCCCAACGACTGTCTGCAGCCCTGTCCTGTGGGCTGGCCTGGCTGTGAAGTGCAAAACGTCCATTGCAACTACGATCCGGTTGGCAACGTCACCCACATCCGCGACTATGCCCAGCAGAATATCTACTTCAGCAACCGCCTCGTCGAACCGAGCTCCGACTATACCTACGACGCTCTCTATCGGCTGATCGAAGCCACGGGCCGCGAACACCTCGGCCAGGCAGGCGCCCCTTCACACAGCTCCTACAACGACTACCCACGAGTGGGTCACGTGCTCGCGGACAGCGACGGCAGTGCCATGGGGCGCTATCTTGAGCGCTATGTGTATGACGAGGTCGGCAACTTCCAGAAGATAATTCATCGCGGTACCGACCCGGCGAATCCCGGCTGGACAAGCTTCTACGCCTACCACGAACCCAGCCTCCTGGAACCTGGCAAGCAGAGCAACCGCTTGACCCATACAACCAGCGGCGGTACAACCGATACCTACAGCACCGGTGGAACCGGCTACGATGCCCATGGCAACATGCTGCGCATGCCGCAGTTGCACTTTATGCAGTGGGACTTTAAGGATCAAATGAAAATGACACAACGGCAGGTGGTCAATACCACCGACACCGATGGTGCGCAGCGCCAAGGCGAACGCACTTGGTACGCCTATGACGCTGGCGGGCAGCGCATGCGGAAAGTGACCGAGCTCGCCAATGGTCAGATCAAAGACGAACGCATCTACCTGGGCGGCGTCGAATTCTACCGCAAGCATGGCGTGAATCCATTGCTGCGTGAGACCCTCCATATGATGCATGACAAGCAACGGATCGCACTGGTCGAGACGCGCATCCAGGGCACCGAACCAGACGTTCCGGAACAACTGATCCGCTACCAATTCGGCAATCACCTGGGCTCGGCCAGTTTGGAGCTTGACGGCCGGGCCGAAATCATTTCCTATGAGGAGTACTTCCCCTACGGAAGCACTTCTTATCAGGCTGTGCGCAACCAGACAGACGCGCCGAAGCGTTACCGATATACCGGAAAAGAGCGGGATGAAGAAAGCGGTCTGGACTTTTACGGGGCGAGATACTATGCAGCTTGGCTGCATAGATTCATAAGCGTGGACCCGATGGCTGAACGGTACCTCGGTCAAAGTTCATATGGATATGCGGCGAACAATCCTACTACCCTAGTAGATGTGCGCGGCGAGTTCCCTGGAGAGCCGGAGACAGCAAGGGCGTTGGCCAAAATTGATCAGTTGTCAAAAAATCTACTCGCAAGCGAATTTTTTCCGCACGTTATGCCTGCTGAGTTCACCGAGCAACTGAAAGATAGGGTTCTAAATCCTGATGCACTTAATCAAGGCAAGAATACCGACTTCTGTTGGGCTGCAGCTTGTATGTCTTATGCATATGGCACAAATCCTGAAGGCATGGTGGATGCCATGTTCAGTCTCTATACTACAGGAAAGTTTAGTTACTCCACGGGCTCGGGCGACTTGTCACTGACTCCGACAAGAAAAGCGCGGCGAGCGGTTGGATCAGACACCTTCAAGAACAATACAGATAACCAAACGAACAAAGAGAACTCGGGCCTAGCAGGGAACAAAGTGGATCAGATGCTGTTCATGACTTTGGCCAGCACGAAGAATTTCAAGAGTCCACTCAATATACTTGAACTTCGCTACAAGCCAGGTAGGCAGGAAAGTGGGTTGTGGGCTGGGAGAACTTTTGGGGCCACCGTTCGTCTCTGGAAGGCATTTGAATTTAGCGAAAAGGCTGAAGGTTCGTCTCTTTCCTTGAACAGATTGTTTCATTCTCCCACCTCCTCCCGCGTTACGAAACTTGGTCTGGCTAGCTCCAGTGTGCCAGAGCTGGAGAAGGGTAATGAGATTGTTCTGTTCGTTTACGGACCTCTTTTCAGGCGATACGCAGGCGACCAAAAGGAGAGAGAGAAAACTAATAAAGCCAGGGAAACGACGGGCACTCATTTCATTAGAGTTCGGAATATAGAGCAGGACAAGAACACAGGCAGTTGGTCGCTTGAATACTGGGATTACGGCCATAAGGATTGGCGGAAAACAGATCCTCTGTCGACGCAACAATTGCGTTACATTACCCATGGCCTTATCTATTTGAAGTCTAAACATTGAGGTAGGCCGCGCAGAGGTGACAGGTAGTCCTATGAGAGGAAGGTAATGAAATGTCTAACCTAGTCATCATCCGGCTCCACCCCACCGAGCCGACCGACGCCAATACCTTCTCAGGCTACCTGAAGGGCCTGACGATCACGGCGTTCGATCTCTCCGTGACCGACACTCAGGGAACGCAGCAGATCGGAAGCCCCGCGCAGTACCTTCCGACCAATCCCAAGAAAAAGCCGAATCCCAACAACCGGATCTTCCAGCACTACGTCCTGGTGCCGGCTCCAGCACCGTTGGACCCACCGATCCCGATCCTCCAGGCGGTCGCCACGGCGGTCATTGAGGTGCCTGCCGGCAGCGTCGAGTATTTGAGCAGCGACGTTCGACTGGAGATTAGGCGAGGCACCGAGACGATCGTCGATCGCAGCGTCAACTACAACGTCGATCTGAGCTCGGCTGCGCTGCCCGGTCCGAACCTCATTCCCCCCTTCCCGGCCGCAGTCGAGGCGGCCCACTTCGCGGGCGCCGTGAGCGAGTATTTCGCGCTCTCCCCGCCGGGCCCGGCGCCAAATCCGAAGGTGGCAAACGTGGTCGTGCCGGCCGACGGCACGCCTCCGAGCTTCTCAGACGTGCTGACGGCGGTCGAGAAGGTGCTGCAGGCCGATCCGACCGTCACGGGCGCCACCGACCTGCTGGCCAGGCTGGCGAGCCTCAACGCCGCGCAGTGCCACCACATCGCTTATGAGATCGCCTGGAACCGGCAATCGAACCCACTGCCGGCGCCGCCGCGGTCTTTGGAAGAGATGTACACCGGCCCGCACGGTGCCACGGATCCGGCCGAGGTGGATCGGCAACGGTTCGAGGGGAGGCTGACCAGTTACTACGCCGTCCAGAACGCGGGAGCGGATCGCCTGGGCGGCTACGTCTTCGCGGCGGTGGCCGCCGTCGCCTGCGAGGTGCTGAGCGCGGAGGCCGACCGCGCCGGCCTGGCCTTCCCGCTCCTCTCCGGTAACGCAACCGTCGCCAGGATTCTGGGCGCCGGCGTGATCCTCACCGAGGCCGGCGGCCTGAACCCTCCCTTCCTCGTCCCCGCGGCCTACTTCTATGCCCTCGGCTCGACGCTGCCGGCGCAGGTCGGCGTCGCGCAGCGCTTCGACAAGGCCCGGTTCGAGCTCGAGCCGCAGCTGCTGACCGACTTTCAGACTGCCGTCGACGGCCGCGCCATCGCCGTACCGGCGATGCCCGTGACGCTGCCTGCGGCGCCTTCGATCAACGCCGCACAGGCGGCCCGCCGGCTGCATGCCCTCGGTTCGGTCAACGGGTCCGATCCCGAGGTCGCGCTGCCGGCGCCGTTCGCCCCGCTCGTGGCCGACTGGCTCGACTACGCCGGCGCCAGCGCGGACATGGACCGCCAATTCTGGGTCGCGGAAGCGGCCGCTCAGCCCGTCGCCTACCTCGATCTCATCCTGCGTGTCGTCACCGGGAACCACCAGGCGCTCCTCGACGCCATGCCGAGCACGGTCAAGACGGTCGGAGATCTCGTCCAGATCTCGGATCAGCAGTGGCGCGCCTTCTTCCTCGACGCGCCGCTCCCGCTCCATGCGTCGCCGGTCCTCGCGTTCCCGCCACCGCTCGGTTCGACCGCGCCCCGCGTGGCCCTCCTGCCCCCCTTCACCCAGCCCGGCACACCGGCGGAGCGGGTGGAGGCGTTCCTGCGGCATCTGCGGAACTATTTCGCCGTGCCGTACGCTCCCGCCGCCCCGCACGCGGTCGATCTCGCACCCATCCCCACGCTCGGCGGGTCGCTCGCGGACGCCTTCGCGCGCTTCACGGCCGCCTACAGCGCCCACGGCGGCGGCGCCTTCCAATTCGGCGCGCCCGTTAACCAGACCGCGCTCCAGGCGGCGCTCGGCGATCCCAGCGTGCTCCCCGGGGATGCCGAGGCGCAGGCCTGGCTGGCGCAGGCGCTCGCAACGCTCGACGCCCTGTTCCGGATGACGGAGATCGGCCTGCCCGAGCTGCAGTTCTCGTTGATGGAGGCGCTCTACGCACGCGGGTTCACGGACGCCGCGAGCGTGACCGCCCTGTCGCTGGCCGACTTCCAGGAGGCGCTCACCGGCACCGTCGCCTACGACCACGCAGCCGACATCTATGCACAGGCGGGAGCGGCCGCACCCG
>Ga0209626_1000138_pt1 | contig 15629 bp, 13 predicted proteins | sample JacPinW_OM1H0_M2_FD_187962 | JGI IMG/M metagenome (GOLD analysis project Ga0209626, IMG submission 187962) | Forest soil microbial communities from Algoma, Ontario, Canada - Jack Pine, Ontario site 1_JW_OM1H0_M2 (SPAdes) (version 2) | ecosystem: Environmental > Terrestrial > Soil > Boreal... | reverse complement strand
CTGCATGGCTCCGACAACTCGGCACAGGGTCTGGTGTCGAATGTGTCGGTGGCATCCAACACGTTTAACGCAGGTTACGTCAAGGGCGCCGTGGCGATCTGGAGCGGAACCAAGCGGATCAGCGTGCAATACAACTCGATCCGTGACGTCGGACTCAAGCTTCCCCCCGCACCCGGCGCGGAGCAAGGGCGGTACGCTGTGTCCATCTATAACAGCGCCCATGACGCCGTTCACGATCTCCCCGGTCTGCATCCGGACACGATCTGGGTGGTCGGCAATGAGATCACCAACCCTGTCTCGTGCGGCATCTACGTCGCCAAGGGGCAGAATCTCGATATCTCCCGCAATCGCATTTCCGGGCAAAGCGACCGATATGACGGAACCCTGCCGAAGGGGGCAATCGCACTGAATCACGCATCGAACGTGTTCGCTCTCAAGGACAACGAGCTGGTCAACAATTACATCGGCATTTCATCGGTGGGTAGCGAACTGAAGCTGGGCGACAACCGGATCGTCGCTCCGCCGGGAGGAACCGCGATGAAGATCCGCGGCGATACTCACAGATAGGTGCAGACCCGCCGCCGCTGCCGGCCGGTTATCATCGTGCCGGCGCATCGGGCATGCCCGGGCTGCTGGAGGAATCCGGATGGCAATGCTGAGCCTGCTGATCGTCATTGGATCGGCCGCCGCATCCTGCCTGCTGACGTACCTGATCTGGAAGCTGGCGCTGTCGCGCGGCTTGCTCGATGTCCCCAATGAGCGCAGCTCCCATCAGCTTCCGACGCCGCGAGGCGGGGGGCTGGCGATCGTGCTGGTGACTACTGCGGCTTTCTCATGGCTTGCCGCAATTCATAGATTGGATGGCGCCGTGCTGGCCGCGTTGACGGGCGGCCTCATGGTCGCGGCCATCGGACTGATTGACGATCGTCGCCCGTTGCCGGCGGGTCTGAGGCTGGCAGCTCACTTCGGCGCCGCTGTGTGGGCGCTGGCATGGCTGGGCGGCCTCCCGGCGTTGCGGTTCGGGGATCAGGTGATCTCGTTGGGTGCCGCCGGGTTCGTGCTCGGGGCGCTCGGCATCGTTTGGGCGATGAATCTGTTCAACTTCATGGATGGGATCGATGGCATCGCGGCGAGCGAAGCGACCTTCGTATCGTGGGCGGGCGCGCTGCTGGGCTCCATGGCAACGGTTGCGAGTGAGGTACGATGGGCTGCGGTGCTGCTGGGGGCTGCTTGCCTGGGATTTTTGCGCTGGAATTGGCCGCCGGCCCGGATATTCATGGGCGACGTGGGCAGCGGCTACCTGGGCTATGTGATCGCGGTACTGGCGGTGGCCGCCACCCGGGAGGACCCCGCCGCGCTGTGGATATGGCTGATCCTGGGCGGTGTGTTCTTCGTCGACGCAACGGTGACCCTGCTGCGGCGCCTGCTGCGCGGTGACCGGATCTACGAGGCGCATCGCAGTCATGCCTATCAATGGCTCGCACGTCGCTGGGAAAGCCACGCCAGGGTCACCTGGGCCGTCCTGACCGTCAACGTTCTGTGGCTGCTTCCATGCGCAGTGTTTGCGGCGCGGCGGCCCGGCATCGCAGCCGCTACCGCGATTTTCGCGCTGGCTCCGCTGGTGCTTTTCGCCGTCGTCGCCTCCGGTCGCCGGGAACCCAGGCACGGACCGCACGCATCCGACTCGCGCCCCTAGCCGTCGTGCCGTTCCGACGTCAACTGAACCGTTCCTGCGACGTTGACGTTGGTTGGAAGTTACGTGGCGGCGATTGTCGCAACGCGGCAGCAGTTCGGAGGGTCGCCTGACCTGCGTGTTTCATTTACAATTGGGCGTTTGAGACCGGATCTACTGACAGCGTCACAGGATCCGTGACGAATTTAGGCCATGGCGGAGGCTGGATGAAGGACACACACGCGGCCGGACGATCCTCAACCCTGAGCGTCTCGGCTGCCGCCGCCATTCTCGCGCTTCCCCGCGGGACCAAGCGCCTCATCATGGCTGCCGCTGACGCGGTTGCGATTCCCACCGCGCTGTGGGCGGCGCTGGCACTGAAGTTCGATCGACTCGATCCGGCGCTGGAACGCACGCTGGCTTACTTCGTGGTCGCCGTGGCCTCCGCGCTATTGTTCTTCTCGGTGTTCGGCCTGTACCGCGCCGTGATCCGGTTTGTGGGACCCAAGGCGATGGGCACGGTGATCGCGGGAGTGAGCCTGTCGGTGCTGGTGCTCGCCGGTTTCGATCGCTTCTTCGCAAGCCACCAGATCCCCCTGTCGGCGTTCGGCATCTACTGGGCGCTGGCGCTGCTGTACGTGGGCGGCAGCCGCTTCGTGGCGCGCTATCTGTTCCTGCACACCGGGGCGAACGGCAAGGCTATCGCGCGGGTGGCGATTTACGGCGCCGGCGACGCCGGAGCGCGCGTGAGCTCGGTGCTGCTCGGGGGACCGGACTTTGAGCCGGTGGCGTTCATCGACGACAAGAAATCGCTGCAGGGGAGCAACATCAACGGCATCAGGGTGTACGGGGCCGATTCCCTGCCGGCGCTGGTGCGTCAGCGCAAGATAGACCGGATCCTGCTGGCGCTGCCGTCCGTCTCCCGCCGCCGGCGGCGCGAGATCCTCACGCAGCTGGAGCCCCTCGGGGTGCACGTGCAATCGCTGCCGAATCTCTCGGAGCTGATCTCCGGGAAGGCACAGATCAGCGAGTTGTGCGACGTGGATGTGAGCGATCTGCTGGGACGCGATCCAGTCCCGCCCAAACCCAAACTCTTCGGGTCATGCATCCGCGGAAAGTGCGTCCTGGTCACCGGGGCCGGAGGCTCGATCGGCGCGGAGCTGTGCCGGCAGATCATCCGCCTGAGTCCCAGCCGCCTGGTCCTGTTCGAGATGTCGGAGCTGGCGCTGTACAACATCGAGCGCGAGCTGGAGGAGGTCGCGGCGCACGAGCAGTTGCCGGTCGAGATCGTGCCGCTGCTGGGCAACGCCCATCACCGGCACCGGGTGCGAGAGGTCCTGTCCGCGTTCGGTGTGCAGACCGTGTACCACGCGGCCGCTTACAAGCACGTGCCGATCGTCGAGTACAACGTGGTCGAAGGCATTCACAACAACGTGATCAGCACCTGGTACACGGCGGAAGCGGCGCTCGAGACCGGTGTTGAAACCTTCGTGCTGGTCTCGACCGACAAGGCCGTCAATCCTGCCAACGTCATGGGTGCGACCAAGCGCCTGGCCGAGCTGGTGCTGCAGGCGCTGCAGGAGCGTACCACCCAGACGCGCTTCTGCATGGTGCGCTTCGGCAACGTACTGGCCTCCTCCGGTTCGGTGGTGCCGCTGTTTCAGGAGCAGATCCGTCGCGGCGGTCCGGTCACGGTCACCCACCGCGACGTGATCCGCTACTTCATGACCATACCCGAGGCCGCGCAGCTGGTGCTGCAGGCGGGCTCCATGGCGAAGGGCGGCGATGTGTTCGTGCTTGATATGGGGCGTCCGGTCCGTATCGACGATCTGGCGCGGCGCCTGGTGAACCTCATGGGGCTGACGGTGCGCGATGCGAACAACCCGGACGGCGATATCGAGATCGAGTACACCGGGCTGCGCACCGCGGAGAAGCTGTTCGAGGAGCTGCTGATTGGCTCGAATGTGACGGGCACCGATCACCCGATGATCATGCGCGCCATCGAGCACCGCCTGTCGTGGCCGAAGATGGAGCAGATCCTCAATGACCTGCTGGTGGCGCTCGCGAGCTTCGACTGTCACAGCGCGCTTGAGCTGCTGAGCGTGTCGGTGGCGGAGTACCAGGCGGACATGGACATCCGCGACTACGTATGGACGCGCAAGGCACTGTTGCCACATGCGCCTGCCGCGAAGATCGCTGATTTCGCCGCCAAGCGCCGCCTATCGGAAGCCGCCAAGCCCCCCACGCAGGGACAGAATCCGCTCGGTTAGCACTCCTCGCCTGGACGACCATCGCGCCAGGTTGCCAGGCGCGCGACGGTGCTTATTTCTGTGCTTCCACATACAGAGAGTCGGGGATGTACTCGCCCCCTTGTTCGTTTCTATCCAGTCCGATCTCCTGCCATCCGGGAACGCGGCTCGAGGTCCAGGATTCCACCGCAACGTCGCGGTATCCCACCGCTGTCAGGATGTGCGGCAACGAGATGCGATCATACATCCACTGGTGCGTTTCCCCGCGACGGCGCGCATCGCCCAATACGACCTGTTCCACAAGGCGAGCCAGACCCTTGCGCCCGCTTGCCCCGGCAGCGTCGCGCCGCACGGATTGCTCGAGCATGCCTGCCACGAAGTCCTCGTGACTGGCCGCCTCCTGTGGCTCGCGCTGGCATCGATCGAGGTGCTGTATGTAGGCGCGGCACAGAAATTCGAAGTCCGGTACCACGATTCGGCAAATCCCACCCGGCTTGAGCACACGGCGCGTCTCCGCGAGAAACTGCCGCGCGACGGGGCGATCGAGATGCTCCAGGACGTGAGAATGGTAAACGACGTCGACAGAGTCGGACTCAAATGGGATGCCTCTCGAGAGGTCGTGCGCCAGCAACCTTCCCGCCATCTGGTCGAGCCGGCTGCGACGCCTTGCATCAAGCAGTGGCGACACCGCAAGATGCAGCAGTGGCGACTTCTTTATCCGTATGTTCAAGGACCAGTCGACGTTCAACACGTCCGGATGTGTCGCCGTGCGCGTTCCGCAACCGAGGTTGAGAATCAACATCTTGCAACTCGCGCGGCCACTTCTGGCTCTGCCATAAGCACGTAACCCGGGAGACTGTGTTCCATCGCCACGAGCGGGCGACTGGCGCGATTGTCTTGCAAGCAGGAGAACGCGGCCTTGCGAGTTGCGATGATATTCTATTCGTTTCCGCGAGACATGGGTTATTCAAACACCATGCTCGCGCGGTATCTGGCCCGTCTCGGTGCGAACGTGCACTATATCGCGACGGATCTGCCGATCTACCACAAGGACCGCGACGCTCGCTCGGTCTACAGTCAGTTCAGCGCAGACTATACGATGACACCGGGCGAGTCTGAGGTGTACGACGGCTATACCGTGCATTGCATCGGGCATCGCTACCTCCTGGGGGTGCCGATGTTCACCGGCCTGCTCGGCAAGTTGCGGCAGATTCAGCCGGATGTCGTGCAGCTGTTCATCAACGCCGGATGGGCGCCGCTGCAGACGGCTGCTGCAAAGCTCACGCTCGGCTTTACGCTCTTTTCCGCGGCCCATACGACCGTTTCGGTGTTCCCGCTCGCGCGCCGCACGCTGCGTCCCTGGGACCGGGAGTGGCTTGCCAACCTGGCGGTGCGAGCGATTCCAGGACGGGTCGTGAGTGTCTTCACGGAGAGGTGCTACGCCGCGACCCAGGACTGCGCGGAGGTCGCAACGCGTTTCTACGGGATGCCTGAACACAAGGTGGCGGTCGTTCCGCTCGGCGTTGACACCGAGAATTTCTATGCGCTGCGCACGGCCGAGGACCACGAGCGACGCGTGCAACTGCGTCGCGAGCTCGGATTCAGCGCTAGTGATGTCGTCTGCATTTACACCGGGCAATTCACTGACGCGAAGAACCCTGTCGTTCTCGCCCGTGCGGTCGCGATGCTGCGCAGGGCTGGCATGCAGGTGCGGGGCCTGTTCATCGGCAATGGACCTCAAAACGCCGAGATTGGGGCCTGCGACGGTTGCGTGGTGCTGCCTTTCAGGCCGCATCGTGAGTTAGCGGCGTACTACCGCGCGGCGGACATCGGAGTCTGGCCGACCCAGGAGTCGATGTCGATGTTGGACGCCGCTGCCTGCGGTCTGCCGATCATCGTAAACGATACATTGCTGGCGAAAGAGCGCATCGACGGCAACGGAATCACCTACCGATTGAACGACTCGGCCGACCTTGCGGAGAAAATACGCCTGCTGGGCGATCTGAATCGCCGCCGCCAGCTGGGCAGCGTCGGGTCGCGCCGCATGATCCAGCTTTTCAGCTGGGACACGATCGCCCGGCACCGCCTCGCCGATTACGAGGCCGCGCTGGCAGCGCGCCGGCGGGTCGCATAGCGGTTGGGCCCTGTGGCGCCTGCAAGCGAACAGTCGAGGATGAACACGGTTGGTGTTGACCCGCAACTTCAACGCAACTACGACGAGTACTACGCCGGTGTTTCCGAATGGCGGGAACTCGGGGCCATCGATAAGGCGTCCAATGTTCGGGCACTGTGTGGTGCCCGTGCCCCATCGACCGTTCTGGAAATCGGGGCGGGCGAAGGCTCGCTGCTGCAACGCCTTGCCGACAGCGGGTTCGGACAGCGGCACTACGCGCTTGAGATTTCCGCATCGGGCGTTGAGTGTATTCGCGGCCGGCGGATTCCATCGCTGGTCGAGTGCCGGCGGTTCGACGGATATGCGGTACCGTACGCCGATGCGGCGTTCGATCTCGCGATTCTGAGCCACGTCCTCGAGCACGTTGAGCATCCCAGGCTGCTGCTCAACGAAGCGGCGAGAGTCGCTGACTACGTCTTCATCGAAGTGCCGCTCGAACACAATCGCGGTCTTGCCCGGGACTTCGTGTGGAATGCGGTTGGCCATATCAATTTCTTTACGGCGCAGACAATCCGCCTCCTCGTGCAATCGTGTGGACACGAAGTGCTCGAGCAGCGCGAGACTCATCCGGCGCGCCGTCAGTATCAATATCGGCTCGGCACCAAGGGCACAGTTGCATATCTGGTCAAGGAATTGGCGCTTCGCACCGTGCCATCGGTAGCGCAAGGTCTGTGGACCTACCACTCCTCGCTGCTCATTCGCTCCCGGCGACTCCCGCAAACCGAATCCGGTCAGGCATCCCCGTAAGCGGATGCGCAGGGTGCTGCACGTCATCGAGACGATCGCACCCCGGGAGGGCGGGCCGCCACGAGTCGTCGCCGGCCTGGCTGTTGCGCAGCGCTCCATGGGAATCGATGCACACATACTCTGCGGTGACGACCGATCGTTGCCCGAGCACCTGCAGCACTGGCAAGCGCACGCGGCCGGATTTCCGAGCGACAGCGTTCATTCGATCGCCACCCGCTCGAATACTCTGCTGGCGCGCGCGGCGGCGCTGCACGGCTGGTTGCGGGCGCACTTGCGCACCTTTGACGTGGTCCATATTCATCAGCTCTGGAGACTCGTCCCGACACTTACCGCGCATGCCTGTCGGCGGCTGCGCACCCCGTATCTGATCGCGCCGCATACCTCGCTGTCGCAATGGGCGCTTGGCCAAAGCAAAGCTAAAAAGACCCTGGCGCGCTGGTTGGTGTGGAATGGCAATTTCAATGGCGCGGCGGGCTTCCACGCCCTGAACGACCTTGAGGCGGCGGAGATCCGCGAGTGCATTGGCCCGGGCGGGCCGCCGGTATTTGTCGTCCCAAACGGAGTCTCGCTCGCGGAATTCCCCGCGACGCCGGTGGCGGGCGCGCCTGCGGCCGTTGCCGGACTGCTTTCGCCGCCTGACGGGAGCACACCCTTTATCCTCTTTCTGGCCCGGCTGCATACCATGAAGGGTCCCGATCTGCTCTTGGATGCGTTTGCGCGCATCGCGCGTGAGCAACCCGGACTGCAGCTGGTGTTCGCGGGCCCGGATTACGGCATGCTCGACATGCTGCAACGACGGCTGGCGGAGCTGCAGCTCGGCGATCGCATTCACTTTCTCGGGCTCGTTTCGGGAGCCGACAGGCTGTGGCTGCTCGAAAATGCCGTCTGTCTGTGTCAGCCGAGCCGGGACGAGGGCTTCAGTCTCAGCATTCTGGAAGCCATGGCCTGTGGGCGTCCGGTGGTCATTTCGGACCGCTGCAAGTTCCCGGAGGTTGCCCGGCACAGCGCGGGAGTGATCGTGCCCCTGTCAATTCCCGAGCTCGCCGCAGCATTTCGCCTGTACACGAGCGACGCGGCGCGGCGTGCTTCCGATGGCCGATCCGCGCGCTTGCTGGTCGAGCAGTTCTATACGTGGGACATCATTTCAAAGCAGGCGGATGAGATGTACGCGCAAGCCATTTGCCGCAGAGCGGGCGCGGCGGCGCCGCGTTGCGAACTCCGATGAAGGCGCGCGGCGACGGCTCCATTGGGGCGTCGCGGGGAGTCATGCGCAGAGCCGCCGACTATCTGGTACCGCGGGTCAAGCTGGCTTTCGGCCGCGCCGTGGCCGCCCTCACCGATATCGCGTTCGTGCGACGGGAGTCCTCCCTGCCGCTGGTCCGCATCGGCACCGAATACGGCGGTTGGTACTGCTGTCGCGCGCTGCTCGGGGCTGGTCGAACCGCCCTGTGCTGCGGGGCCGGGGAGGATATCTCCTTCGATCTTGCTTTGAATGCAAAGTGGGGCATGCGGATAATCTGTGTCGATCCCACGCCGCGAGCGATTTCTCACGTCGAATCGTTTCTCGCCGCCAGCCGTGACGGCCGACGCATGCCGATCGAAGCGGGCCCGTTGACCTACGACATGACAGGGTTTCGCGCGGCCGACTTCAGCTTGGTGGCACGCGCGGTCTGGTCGACGGACGGCGTCCTCGAGCTGTTCGCGCCTCGGGACCCCGCCCACGTAAGCTATTCGGCGTTGAACTTGCAGCGCACGAGGGAGAAGATTCGGGTGCGCTCGAGCACGGTTGGGTCGATCCTCAGCGAGTTCGGCGTGACGCGACTATCGCTGCTGAAGCTCGATATCGAAGGTGCCGAGTGCCAGGTGCTGCGCTCGATGCTCGCTGCAGGCATCCTCCCCGAACAGGTGCTGGTCGAATTCGACCAGGTCAATCAGCCGCTCACGCCACTGTTCTGGGTCGAGCTGGTGCGGGTAATTCGAGAGCTGCGCGGCGCGGGGTACCGGCTGGTGCATCGCGAGCGCGCAAACTATCTGTTCGTGCTCGTCTCCGCGTTGCGGGAGTGAGATGGCCAAGCTGTTGCTGGTCGAACAGTATTTCTATCCCGATGGCTGGGGCGGCGCGGAGATTCCGCGCGACATTGCGACTGGCTTGCGCAAGGCGGGCTTTGACGTCGACGTGTTATGCAGCAAAGACCAGTATGCACCGCTGGCGCCCGATGAGATGCCTGAAGACCCAAGGTCGTTCGGAATCAGAATTTTCCGGGTTCCGCGAATCTTTCCGGGACCCATCCACCGTTTCAAGTTCCTCCGCATCGTGTGGTTCTGTGCCTACGCTTTACCGCGGCTGCTCTTTCACCGCGGCGTGGACCTGTATGTCACGCAGACGAATCCGCTGCTCATCGTGCCGACCGTGGCGATAGTGTCGGCGCTGCGTCGCAAGCCATTCGTCATCGTCGCGCAGGACCTGTACCCGGAAGCTCTGTTCGCATCCGGGCTTGCGGCGCCAGACTCGTTGCCGGGACGTTGTCTGCAGCGTCTGTTCTCGTGGTCGTACCGGCGCGCCAGCGCTGTCGTGGCTCTCGGCACGTTCATGCGACGGCGCATCCTGGAGAAGGGTGTCAGCCCACATCGGGTCCATACCATTTCCAACTGGGCGACTGGCGATATCCGTCTCGTCGCCGCATGCGAGAATCCGCTGCGCGCGGAGTGGGGGCTCGGGGATCGGTTCGTCGTGCTCTACTCTGGCAACATGGGGGTCGGTCACGAATTCGAGACCTTCCTTGGCGGTGTTCAGCGGGCTGCCAAGGCGGGCGCAAACCCGGTAGTCGTGTTCATCGGCGCTGGCGTGAGATTGCCGGAGGTGCGTGCCCTTGTTTCCCGTCTCGGACTGAGCGATCGGGTCATCTTCAGGAGCTTCGTTCCGGCAAATGCCCTGCCGTTCAGTCTGGGCATTGCCGATCTGGCGGTTGTCACACTGCGCACCGGCTTCGAGGGCATCGTCGTCCCGAGCAAGCTCCTGGGGTATATGGCGCGCGGAATTCCCGTCCTGTATATCGGCCCCGACAGCGACGCTGCAGAAATCGTTCGCGAGGGCGTTTGCGGTTCCTGCTGCAGCCCCGGAGACTCACAAGCGGTCGCCGAGGTGCTCATCAGCGCCTCGGCGGACGCCTCGCGGCTGCGGCGGTGGGCCGAGAGCGGGCGGACTTTCTACGCCAGGCATCTGGCCCGCGAGCTGGGAGTCAGTCAATACGTTGAGCTGATCCGCGGCACGCTCTCGCGATGACAGTGGCCGCGGTCTGCCACGCGGCCGCCTGTCCATGACAGCGCGCGCTGAATCGGAGGTATTCAGGTGAGGGTGCTGGTAACGGGTGCGTCGGGCTTCATCGGTACAGCATTAGTCCCGAGACTGGTGGCTGAAGGTATTGACGTCCGCGGTACCTGGCGGCGCGATCCTGCGCCGACGATCGCTCAGGTCGAATGGCGGCGATTGTCGGAGATCGACTCCGCTGCCGCCTGGCGCGACGTTGCCTCTGGATGCGAAGTCGTGATCCATCTCGCTGCGCTCACTCACCAGACCGGAACTGCCGGAATGGGTCGTTGGCCTGAGTTCTGGCGCGTCAACGTAGAGCTCACACGTATTGTGGCGCAGGCAAGCAGGGCGGCAGGGGTGCGGAGACTGATCTTCGTCAGCTCTGTCGGGGCGATATGCGCGCGAAGCGAAGAGTGCGTAGACGAGAATAGCCCGTGCATGCCGGAAGAGGACTATGGCCGCAGCAAGCTCGAAGCCGAGCGCGCGCTGCAGTCAGAGCTGGCAGGAAGCGTGTTGGACTGGTGCATCCTGCGCCTGCCGCTGGTCTATGGACCAGGCAACCCGGGCAATATGGCCCGACTGCTGCAGCTCATTGGGACAGGAGTTCCGCTACCGCTCGGTGCTATCAGGAATCGGCGCAGCTTGGTGTTCGTGGACAATCTCGTCGACGCCATTCTCACGGTTGTTCGATATCCGGCCGCAATACGCTCAACTTACATGGTCAGTGACGGGAGCGATTTCACCACCCCGGAACTGGTAACCGCGCTTGCAGCTGCAACCGGCAGGACGGTCCGGCTGGTCGGTGTGCCCATTGCGCTGCTGAAGCTCATTGGACGCCTCGGAGATCTGGCATCCCGCTTTCTGAGGATCGACAGCGGGATTGATTCATACTCGGTGGGCCGCCTGGTAGGCTCGTTGCAGGTAAACAGCTCCAGATTCCGCGGCTTTTTCTCGTGGCATCCTCCGGTCGATGTGAAACTCGCCCTCGCGCGCACGTGCAGCGCACTGCGCCACGATGTAGGCGAGCCTTGAGGTGCCCGGCGGAGGCTTGTGCGGCGGCTGCGCTTGAGCCGGGCACGGCCTTCCTTTAGGCTTCGGGCCCTCATGCGCGTCACCATCTTCGGCTCCGGCTACGTGGGTCTCGTCACCGGCGCCTGCCTCGCCGATGCCGGCAACCACGTGATGTGCGTGGACGTGGATGCCGCCAAGATCGAGCACCTGAAGCGCGGTGAGGTGCCGATTCACGAGCCGGGTCTGGAGGCGCTCATCAAGCGCAATGCGGAGGCCGGTCGCATCGAGTTCACGACGGATGCGCCGCGGGCGGTCGAGCACGGGCTGTTTCAGCTGATTGCCGTGGGCACGCCCCCGGGCGAAGACGGCTCCGCGGATCTGCGCTACGTGCTCACCGTCGCGCGCACGATCGCGACCCACTTGAACCGCTACTGCATCGTGATCACCAAGTCCACGGTGCCCGTGGGTACCGCGGACAAGGTGCGCGCGGAGCTGGAGCGCACGCTGGTCGGGCGCGGCGTGAAGGTCGAATTCGACGTGGTCTCCAATCCCGAGTTCCTGAAGGAGGGCGCCGCAATCGCCGACTTCATGAAGCCCGACCGCGTCGTGATCGGGACGGATAACCCGCGTACCACCGAGCTGATGCGGGCGCTGTACGAGCCCTTCACCCGCAATCACGACCGCCTGATCGTCATGGATATCCGCTCCTGCGAGCTGACCAAGTATGCCGCCAACGCGATGCTCGCCACCAAGATCAGCTTCATGAACGAGCTGGCGGCTATCGCCGAGCGCGTCGGCGCCGACATCGAGAAGGTGCGCATCGGCATCGGCTCGGATCCGCGCATCGGTTACAGCTTCATCTATCCCGGCACCGGCTACGGCGGCTCGTGCTTCCCGAAGGACGTGCAGGCGCTCATCCGCTCCGCGCATGAGGCGGGACACGAACCGCAGATCCTGAACGCGGTGGAGTCGGTGAACGGGCGGCAGAAGCAGGTGCTGTTCCGCAAGATGCAGCGGCACTTCACCGGTGGTCTCGAGGGACGCACCGTCGCGCTGTGGGGACTCGCGTTCAAACCCAACACCGACGACATGCGCGAGGCGCCGTCGCGCACGCTCATCGACCTGCTGCTCAAGGCCGGCGCCCGGGTGCAGGCCTATGACCCGGTGGCGGCCGCGGAGGCGCGGCGCATTTACGCCGGCCAGGCGGGCCTGGTGCTGGCCAAGAACGCCTACGAGGCCGCCCAGGGAGCGGACGCGCTCGCCATCGTCACCGAGTGGCAGGAGTTCCGCAGCCCGGATTTCGAGCGCCTGAAGCAGATCCTCAAGGCGCCGGTCATTTTCGACGGCCGCAACCTCTATGATCCGGCCATGGTGAGCCGCTTTGGTCTCACCTACCATGCCATCGGCCGCGGCAAGCCGCTGGTTACCCCCTGAAGCGGCCGCCTCCCGCAGGCCTGCCATGTTCACTCCAGTCATTCTGTGCGGCGGAGCCGGCACGCGTCTGTGGCCGTTGTCGCGCGAGTTGTATCCCAAGCAGCTGCTGGCGCTGACCGGGACGCACACCCTGCTGCAGCAGACCGTGCTGCGTCTCGAGGGTCTCGCGGCGTCCGCGCCCGTGATCGTGTGCAACGAGGCGCATCGCTTCCTGGTAGCGGAGCAGCTGCGAGCGCTGCAGGTCGAGCCACGCGCCACCGTCCTCGAGCCCCTCGGACGCAACACCGCGCCGGCGATCGCACTCGGCGCGCATGCGGCGCTTGCGGGCAGCGCCGCGGGCGCGAATGCGGCCGATCCGGTACTGCTGGTGCAGCCGGCCGATCATCTGATCCGGGACACCCCGGCCTTCCAGCTGGCAGTGCGCGCCGCGCTCAGCGCCGCGCAGGCCGGGCGGCTCGTCACCTTTGGCGTGGTCGCCAGCCGAGCTGAGACCGGCTACGGCTACATCCAGCGCGGTGCTGCGAGCGGCGCGGGGTTTCGCATCGCACGCTTCGTGGAGAAACCTAACCCGCAGCGCGCGCAGGAGTTCCTGCAATCCGGCGACTACTACTGGAACAGCGGCATGTTCATGTTCCGCGCCCGGCGCTACCTGCAGGAACTCGAGCGCTTCGCTCCCGAGATGGCGCGTATCTGCGCGGCGGCGTTCCGCGGCGCGACGACGGATCTGGATTTTACACGCATTGACGCCGCAACGTTCGCGGCGTGTCCCGCCGACTCAATCGACTATGCCGTCATGGAAAAGACCGCGGACGCGGTGGTGGTGCCGTTGCAGGCGGGCTGGAGCGACGTCGGCTCCTGGGCGGCGCTGCACGAGGCGAGCGAGGCCGACGCGCACGGTAACGTTACGCATGGGGACGTGCTCAGCGAAGACACGCACGGCAGTTACCTGTATTCCGAGAGCCGCCTGGTGGCCGCGGTGGGTGTGAAGGACCACGTGGTCATCGAGACCAAGGACGCGGTGCTGGTGACGCCGAAGGATCGCGTACAGGACGTGAAGAAGCTGGTGCTGCGGCTGAAAGAGCTGGGGCGCTCCGAGTATTCGCTGCATCGCGAGGTGTTCCGTCCCTGGGGCAGCTACGACAGCATCGAGAACGGGCCACGGTTCCAGGTGAAGCGCCTCAAGGTAAAGCCCGGTGCGACGCTGTCACTGCAGCTGCACCATCACCGCGCCGAGCACTGGGTGGTGGTGGCCGGCACCGCGCGCGTCACTCGCGGCGAGGAGGTCTTCCTTCTCGAGGAGAACCAGTCGACCTACATCCCCGTCGGCATGAAGCATCGCATCGAGAACCCGGGCACGACGCCGCTGGAAATCATCGAGGTACAGTCCGGCTCGTATCTGGGCGAAGACGACATCGTGCGCTTCGAGGACCGTTACGGACGCCAGGGAACGACCAGCTGAGGGCGCAGCGCGTGAGAGGCCGATGAGTCTCAAAGGGATCGTACTGGCGGGCGGGTCGGGCACTCGATTGCATCCCGTGACCCTCGGTATCAGCAAACAGCTGCTGCCGGTGTACGACAAACCCATGGTCTACTATCCGCTCTCGACCCTGATGCTGGCGGGGATACGGGATATTCTTCTTATTTCCACACCCCTCGACCTGCCATCGTACCGGCGTCTGCTCGGAGACGGGCACCAGTGGGGCATTTCCCTCGCCTACGCCGAGCAACCCCGGCCGGAGGGCCTGGCGCAGGCGTTCGTCATCGGGCGCCGCTTTGTAGGCGAGGACCGCGTGGCCCTCGTTTTGGGTGACAACATCTTTTACGGCCACGGTCTTCCGGAGCAGCTGCGTGCGGCCGCCGGACACAGCTCTGGAGCCACGGTGTTTGCGTATCGCGTGCGTGACCCCGAGCGCTACGGGGTGGTGCAGTTCGACGAACAGGGACAAGCGCTGAACATAGAGGAAAAGCCGGCCCAGCCCAGATCTCACTACGCCGTCACCGGGCTGTATTTCTACGATAACGCGGTCCTCGATATTGCCGCGTCGCTGCGGCCATCGGCACGGGGCGAGCTCGAGATCACGGACGTCAACCGCGCCTACCTCGATCGGCGCAGGCTGCGGGTCGAGCTTCTCGGCCGGGGAATCGCCTGGCTGGATACGGGCACGCACGAGTCGTTGCTGCAGGCGGCGATGTTCATTGAGGCGATCGAGAGCCGTCAGGGGCTGCAGGTCTGCTCCCCGGAGGAAATCGCCTTCCGCTCCGGCTACATTGACGCCGAGCAGCTCGAGCGCCTGGCGCAGCCGCTTGCCAGGACCGACTACGGAGCATACCTGCTCGCGATCGCGCGCGGTCGGGCCTGAAGTGCAGTTTGAGCCCACCGCCATCCCGGATGTCATACTCGTTCGTCCACGAGTCTTCGGCGATGCACGCGGATTTTTCTTCGAGTCCTGGGAGGAGCGCAAGTTTGCCGCCGCCGGATGCGACGCGAAGTTCGTGCAGGACAACCACAGCCGCTCGACCAAACACACTCTGCGCGGGCTGCATTACCAGATTCAGCATCCCCAGGGAAAACTGGTGCGCGTGGTCGCCGGCACGGTGTTCGACGTCGCCGTCGATATCCGGCGCAGCTCTCCCACACTCGGTCGATCGGTGAGCGTCACGCTGTCGGATGAAAACCATCACATGCTGTGGGTTCCACCGGGGTTCGCCCACGGCTTTCTGGTGCTGAGCGAGTTCGCGGATGTCTTGTACCGCTGCACGGATTTTTATTCCCCGACACATGAGCGAGCGATTCTCTGGAACGATCCGGGTCTGAACATCGAGTGGCCGTTGGCCGCCGGCGAGCAGCCGGTTCTCTCCGCGAAGGATGCGGTGGCGGTCCGCTTCCGTGATGCGGAGTACTTCCCGTGAAAGTCCTGATCGCCGGGGCCGCTGGCCAGGTCGGCCGGGCGCTGGTGGACAGCGCTCCAGCGCCGATCGAGGTCGTGAAGTGCTCCCACCAGGGTCTGGATGTGGCCGACGAACAAGCAGTGC
>Ga0209626_1000137_pt1 | contig 15693 bp, 14 predicted proteins | sample JacPinW_OM1H0_M2_FD_187962 | JGI IMG/M metagenome (GOLD analysis project Ga0209626, IMG submission 187962) | Forest soil microbial communities from Algoma, Ontario, Canada - Jack Pine, Ontario site 1_JW_OM1H0_M2 (SPAdes) (version 2) | ecosystem: Environmental > Terrestrial > Soil > Boreal... | reverse complement strand
ACTCGTTGGCCAGCAGCCGGCTGGCGGGGTGTATGCGCTCGCCGGCGGCCTCTAGGACCTGCGTCACGGGACTCTGCGCGAGCCAGTCGATCTCGAGCTGAGGCTCGCGCGCGCGCAGCTCGCGCGCGATCGCGACGTCGCGCCACGCATGGCCGAGCCCGATCGGGGAGGAGACGAGCAAAGCGCGCTTGCGGCGCCGAACGGCGCGCCGCCACGAAGCGGTCCTGCGCTCCCGTGACCCACGCCGCGGATCCCCGAGCGCGCGCTCGGCGAAGTCGCGGACGAGCAGGTTGAACGCGACAGGGTGACGGGCGTTCGGGCAGTGCCCGACGCCGTCGAGCTGGACGAGCTCGGCGCCCGTCGCCTCCGCGAAGGCCGCGCCCCGGTCGGGCGGGATCAGGCCATCCTCATCACCCTGCGTCACGAGCAGCGGACACCGCAGGCGGTCCAGCAGTTCGTGCACCGCCTCGTCGACGAGGTCGGGGGCGTCGATTGTCAGAGCCAGTGTGTCCGGAGTGCTCTCCAGCCCCCAACCGACGCAATCCTCGAGCTGCTTGGTGGAGTGCGGCTCGCTGAAGCAGCGCGAGAAGAAGAACTCGAGGTAGCCGCGGAAATCGCGCTGCCAGTAGTGGCGGTTCGTCTTCGCCCAGCCCTCGTACTCGGGGAGCAGGGAGTCGAAGTCGTGGCCTGCGCGCTCGGGCAGCGGCGGGGTGAGCGGGAGCGCCGGAGACATGAAGATCGCCCCCGCGACGCGGTCGGGGTGGTTCGCTGCGAGCAGCAGCCCCAGCGGCGCGGCACCGCAATGCGACAGGAGCACACATCGCTCGACGTGTACCTCGTCGAGGATGGCGATCGCGTCCTCGGCTTCGAGGGTGACCGCGTAGTCGTCGGCGCGCGCGGGCCGGTCCGAGAGACCGTTGCCGCGCGGGTCGAACGTCACGACCCGGAAATGGCGGGAGAGATACGGGACCTGTGCCTTCCAAAAACGCGAGTGGATGATCGACCACGGAGGGAGCAGGAGCAGCGCCCGCTCCCCCTCGCCGAACGTCTCGTACGCGACGCCGACACCGCCGAGCCGGACGCGGCCGGCCTGAACCGGCTCCACTGCTCGCGACGGCTCTGCGGTGCCGGTCGCGCTCACGTCACGCCGGGACGCCCGATGCGAGAGCCCGCACCGCCTCGGTCGTCATCGCCTGCCCGCCGATGCCCCAATCACCGCTCTTGACCTCCTCCACGACGACCCAGGTCACCCCACGCATGTTCTCACCCTCAATCTCGACCATGGCGTCGGTGAGGCGCTCGACGATCTGGTGCTTCTGCTCGGAATCGAAGACACCCTCGATCAGCTTGACATTGACAAACGGCATTGACCGCCTCCTTTTTAGATAGTTGGTCGTTCGACCGACCAAGATAATGCTAAGGTCTGCGCATGTCAAGTGGCGCGCTCGACGGCCGTGCCCTGCGGGGAGAGGCGACGCGGGAGCGGGTGCTCGTCGCAGCGCGTGATGTCCTGCTCGAGCGTGGCTTCGCCCAGACGAGCACGCGGGCGGTGGCGGAGCGGGCGGACGTTCCCCTTTCGCTCGTCCACTACCACTTCGGCAGCAAGCAGCAATTGCTGATCGAGGTGCTCGAGCGGGAGAACGAGCTGCTGCTCGAGCGCCAGCGCGAGCTCTACGCCGCGCCGGGTTCGCTGGCGGGGAAGTGGCGTGCGGCGTGCGCGTTTCTCGACGAGGATCTGCGCTCGGGCTACGTGCGCGTCCTCTGGGAGTTGTGGGGGGCCGGCCTTGCTGACGAGACCCTCGCGGCCCGGTGGCGCTCGTCGATGGCCGGCTGGCGAACGCTGTTGGAATCGGTCGCCGCCGCCTGGGTCGAGACGATCGACGTCGAGCCGCCCCTCTCCGCCAAGGGCCTTGCCACGCTGGTCACGAATGTCTTCCAGGGCATCGAGATCGAGCTCCTGGCCGGCGTGACCGAGGAGGAGGCCCCGCACCGCGAGGTGCTCGAGGCACTCGGCGCCGTGATCGAGCGGTGGGAGGCGGCCGGCGCGCGCCGCGCTACCGCCGAATCGCGCGAGCGCGCAAGCTGAGCGGAACGGCCGCGACGAGCGGCCTCGACGCCCGCCTCGGGAGCGCACCGAGCCGGTAGAGTCGCCCCCCGGGGAGCGCACCGCAGTCGAACGAATTGGAGCGAAGCGTGGACCTGGGTCTCAGCGGCAAGGTGGCGCTCGTCGGCGCATCGAGCAAGGGTCTCGGCAAGGCCTCGGCGCTCGCGCTCGCGCGCGAGGGCGCCCGCATCACGATCTGCGCGCGAACTGAGGCCGATCTCCAGGCCGCGGCCACGGAGATCCGGGATGAGACGCACGGCGAGGTGCTGGCGGTCGCGGCCGACCTCGCGACAGCCGAGGGAGTCCAGGCGGTCGTGAGAGCGACCGTCGAGCGCTTCGGCGGCGTCGACGTCCTCGTAGCGAACTCGGGCGGCCCGCCGCGCGGTGCGTTCGCGGACCTCACCGACGACGACTGGCGCGCAGCGTTCGAGCTGGTGACGCTGAACTTCGTGCGCTTCGTCCGCGAGGCGACGCCATACATGCGCGCGAAGCGCTGGGGCCGCATCGTGGGCATCCAGTCGAGCTCCGTGAAGGAGCCGGTTCCGTACCTCGACCTCTCGAACGGCCTGCGCCCCGGTATCGCCGGGCTGATGAAGGCGATCATGCCCGACCTCGCGAAGGATCGGATCACCATCAACCTGGTGCTTCCGGGGATGTTCCTGACGTCCCGTATCCACCCGTCCCTGGGGGCTCGGACCGCTGAGCTGGACGAGATGATCCAGGAGCAGCTGGCGCCCCTCGCCGCCACGATCCCCCTGGGCCGGCTCGGTGAGCCCGCCGAGCTCGGTGACCTGGTGACGTTCCTGGCGTCCGAGCAGGCCTCCTACATCACCGGCGCCGTGTACCAGGTGGACGGCGGCAAGATCAGCTCGAACGTGTAGGGGCCGATCGGACCGGCTAACGGATGACTGCCCTGACGGGGCGGCGACGGGGAAGGAACGTGGCCCGTCGCCGCTGGCTCTGCTCGCCTCCGATGGCCGGTGCCTGTGGTCCGATCCATCCGGCGACGGTGTCCGCATCCGTGCTCGGCCTTCCCAGCAGATACCCCTGGACGGCATGGAGCCCCAGCTCACGAACCGCGAGCAGGTCGGCGGGCTGCTCGACTCCCTCGGCTATCACGCGTGAGCCCATGTCGAGGGCGATCGACAGGAAGGCGCGCACGGCAGCGCGCCGGGCGTGGTCTCCCGCGATCCCGTCGATCAGCGACCTGTCGACCTTGATGAAGTCGGGCCGCAGCTCGAGGACGTGACGCAGCGACGCGTAGCCCGCACCGGCGTCGTCCACCGCGATGCGCAGTCCCCGACGGCGCAGGGGCGTCAGCTCGCGGTGCAGCTCCTCGTAGCACTCCACGATCGCATGCTCGGTGACCTCGACGACCAGCTGCGAGAGGACGAGGTCCTCGGCCAGGTTCGCGCGGCGGGCCAGCTCGATCAGCGCACCCGGGGACACGTTCAGCGCTAGGAACTGCCCCCGCCCCAGCAGCGGCAGCATGCTCCACGCGTGGCGGGCCACCAGCCGTTCCAGTTCCAAACTGAGTCCGAGCCGCTCGGCAGCGGCGAGGGTCTCCTCGGGCCCGGCGAACGGCTCGGGAAAGCGCGCGAGCGCCTCGATGCCCAGGCAGTCCTCGCCATGCAGGTCGAAGATCGGCTGGTATGCCACTCCCAGGTCTTCTCGCTCGATCAATCCCAGGAGATCCCCGCGCAGGCGCTCCTCTCGGCGCCGTTCGTCGAGGTCCGCCGTTATCAGCTCCCCCAGCATCGCCATGAAGCGAAGGTCCTGCTCGTCGAGATTGGGGGCCGGTGCGTGGCTGACCCCGCAGAGCGCTCCGTAGAGGGATCCGTCGGAGAGACGCAGGGGCACCCCGATGAAGGACCCCACGGGTGCCTCCCGGGTCACGGGAAGATCCGCGACGCGCTCGTCGCCGGTGGCGTCGAAGATGACGCCGGGGATCCCTCCCGCCACGAGTCGACCGCAGTATGTGGCCGCTGCCGGGCGACCGTCGTCGAGGAACACGCCGAACGACGCGGCGTCGCCGGCCACCCCCCGGTAGATGGCCGTGGCGCCCGTCAGCTCGGCGATATAGACCGCGTCGACTCCAAGCTGACGCAGCGTCAGCTCCACGACTCGGTTGAGCCCGATGTGCCCGTTCTCTCGTCCTGGCAGGTCATTCATGGCGAATGCATTGGCTCGTAGCGCTGTCCGGGCACTGAGGTTCACGCTGCCCCCCGGGCGACTCGGCCCCGACGCTTCGATGTAATCGGCACCCTGCCCCCGGCCTTGAGCGCCAAACCCGATGCACCACAAATGGCCGAAAGACCACGGGCCGCGCGGTTCCTCGAGCGGGCACGGTTTTCGTGATCCCCCGGCGGGAACCGCTGACTCTCGCCCTCGCCTACGGTCATTACGACACGAGCACCATTTGCGAGGAACGCCTCGCCTGAGGATAGGAGCTGGGCATGTTCACCAACACCAAGGCCTTCAGCGGCTTCGCCGTCGACGACGTGGAGAAGGCACGGGAGTTCTACGGGGAGACGCTCGGTATCGAGACCTCCGAGGATCACGGCATCATGACGCTCCATCTGGCCGGCGCGCGGGACACCATCGTCTACCCGAAGCCGGACCACACGCCCGCGACCTACACGATCCTGAACTTCCCCGTAGAGGACATCGACCAGGCCGTCGACGAGCTCGCCGCCCATGGCGTGAGGACCGAGCGCTATCCCGGCTTCGACCAGGACGAGAAGGGCGTCTTCCGTGGCGGCGGTCCGTACATCGCGTGGTTCAAGGACCCCGCCGGCAACGTCCTCTCCGTGCTCCAGCAGCGCTAGAGCCGGCCCTGCTCGGCCGCACGAGGCCGATCAGCCCGTGAAGAACTGCTGGTAGAGCAGGAATACGTTCAGAGCGCTGATTAGGCCCGCGCATCCCCACGCCAGGGCAGTCGTGAGGGGCCGGTTGACGTGGACGCCCATGACATCCCGCCGGCCGGTCAGCATCACCAGTGGGATCAAAGCGAGAGGGATGCCGAAGGACAGGACGACCTGACTGAGCACCAGCGCGTTCGTGGGGTTCATCCCGATCGCGAGCACGACGATGGCCGGGATCATCGTGATCGCCCGGCGCACGAGCAGGGGGATGCGGACGTTGATGAACCCTCCCATGACGACCTGGCCGGCGTACGTGCCGACGCTCGAGGACGAGGCCCCGGAGGCGAGCAGGGCGACGGCAAACGCGAGCGCGGCGGTGCCGCCGACGAGATGCCCGAACTGGGCGTGGGCGTCCTGAATCGTGCTCAGGCCGGAAAGCGCAGGGGTGTGGAACAGCTTGGCCGCGACGGCGAGCATGGCCATGTTCACCACGCCGGCAAGGCCGAGCGCGATGATCACGTCGAGTCGCTCGAAGCGCAGCACCCGGCCGCGCTCCCTGTCATTGCGGCAGGGCATGCGGCCGTTGGTGAGCGCAGAGTGCAGGTAGATGACGTGTGGCATCACGGTGGCGCCGACGATCCCGACCGCGAGGTAGAGCGAGCTGGTGCCGCTGAGGCCGGGGATGAGCCCATGCAACGAGGCGTGCACGGAGGGGCCTATGCGGAGGGTCTCGTAGAGGAAGCCGGCGAAGATGATGCCCAACAGGGCCGTGATCGCGAGCTCGAAGCGCCGCACGCCACGCGTCTGCAACTCGAGGATGGCGAATGCGATCACCCCGGTGATCAGGCCGGCGGCGAGCATCGGCACGCCGAAGAGCAGGTTCAGCCCGAGCGCCGCGCCAAGAAACTCCGCGATGTCGGTCGACATCGCCATCACCTCCGCCTGGATCCACATGCCCCACGTGACCGGACGAGGGAAGCGCTCGCGTACCACCTCGGGGAGATTGCGGTCGGTGACGATCCCGAGCTTGGCCGAGAGGTACTGGATCAGCATCGCGATCAGATTCGCGGCGAGCACGACCCACAGCAGCATGTAGCCGTACTTGGCCCCACCCTGCACGTTCGTGGCGAAGTTGCCGGGATCGACGTAGGCAACCGAGGCGACGAACGCGGGGCCGAGCATCGCCAGCGTGGCTCGCACGCGGCCCTTCGCCAGCAGCTGCTCCAGCGCGCTGGGGATCCCGATGCCGGGATCGGGAAGCGCGACGGCGGCACCCTCGGCGGCGCCCTCGAGCACCACGGCCGGCGGGCGACGCCGCAGCGTCACGGTGCGGAGACCTCGCTCTCGATTCGCATCGCCCGGGCGAGATCCCCGCCGAGCGCCTGCTCGCGCTCGCCGATGCGCACGAACATCGGGCCACCGAACGGCTGCCGGCCGGTGACCTCGAGACGATCGCCCAGGGCGATGCCCTGGGCGGCGAGGTAGCGCAGCATCTCGGGATCCGAGTCCGACACGCGGACGAAGCGCCCGGACGCACCCGGCGAGAGCTCGTCGAGGCTGGACGTCTCGCGCTCGTCGATTTCGAACCCGGCCGTCGGGATCGGGTCGCCATGGGGATCCAACTTCGGGTTTCCGAGACGAGCAGCGATCAGCTGCTCGAGCTCCTCGGAGATCACATGCTCGAGCACCTCCGCCTCGGCGTGCACGCGATCCCAGGGCATCCCCAGCTCCTCTGCGAGGAACAGCTCCAGCAGGCGGTGGTGGCGCAGCACCTCGAGGGCCACCTGGCGTCCCTGACCGGTGAGGCGTACCCCACGATAGGGCTGGTGTTCGAGCAGGCCGACCTCGGACAGTTTGCGGACCATCGCCGACACCGACCCGGGCGTGACCCCGAGGCGCTCGGCGAGGTCATTGGTGGACACCGCCCCGCCCTCGCGGGCCTCGAGCGCGTACACGGCCTTCGCGTAGTCCTGTACGGACGCAGAAATCAAATCAGGCGCAGCCACAACGTTATTTTGGCAGAACAAAACATTGTTTGTCAAACAGCGGTGATTGCCGGTCACCCCGGCCACCAAGGGGCACTCCGGGTGCGGCGCCCGCGGCGCCTCAGTCGAAGATCACGACTATCTCGTCGTGGCGACCCACGACGTTCTGCACCTGCGGCTGGATCGGCGCGACCGTCGGCTGCAGGCTGGGAATCAGGGCGGCGATGCGCCGGGCCTGGCCCTGCGCGCCGGCGGGATAAAGCACATAGACACCCGATCCGAGGCTCGCGTTGATGTTGCCGACGCGGCTCAGGCGGATGCGATCGGCCTTCAGGGTGTGGGCGAGCCGCCCCGCGGCACCCGGTGTCCCGGTGGCGTTGAAAACGGCCACCGGAACAGAGGAACCGGTCGAGGCCGACGGCGAGGAGCCCCTCCCCCGCAGCACGAGGATGGCGGCGGCGGCCAGGATCGCCACGAGCGGCACAGCCCCGGCGAGCAGGACGCCCCGGCGCCAGCGTCTCCTGGCGCGATAGATGGTCGGACCCGGCTCGGCCTGGATGCCGGCCGCGGCCGCCAGCAGCGGGCGCTGACTGGCTTCGAGGCTCATCGCGTGGGCGACCTGCTCACGCAGGAGAGCCAGCTCCCGTCGGCGAGAGACGAGCAGGCCCGCGAGCAGGACGAGCGCCGCGAGCGTGACGAGGCTGAGCACGGCGGCGAGCTTTGAGCTCAGGCTCGTGGCCGCGACCTGGCGTGGCGGGAGGCTGAAGCCGCGCGGAGTGGGAGTGCTCGCGACGCCACCGGCAGCGCCGACGACGGGTGTGGTCTGCTCGGCCATCGCCAGCATCTCGCGCGCTCCGATGCTGTTGGTGAGCGTGTTCTGGATCCAGTAGGCCGTGCCCCCTTCGCGCCAGGCGATCGTCCTGATCTGTTCCCCGGCGTAGAACAGGCCATAGGTCCGCGAGCCGATGTGGGCCGTCTGGCCAGGGTTGGCGAGCAGGGGCGGTTCGCTCCACGAGGTCCCCTGCACGTCGTAGAACTGTCCCAGGGGACCACTGTTGAGGACGGCCACGTAGGCGGGATGCAGGCGGCCGTGCTGGTCGCGGATGTCATACAGACGCAGGGTGTCCGGCGCCGCGCCGGCGAAGGTGGCGCGGCTTCGCGGGTACTCGAGGGCGAACGGCAGGTTCGGGGCGGCGGAGCGAGCCGCCGCGAGAGCCGAGCCGGGCGTCGGCGCGAGCGCAGCCCCCGGCGTGCGGCCGCGATGGCGCGGGCGGGCGGCGTGCACCGCCGCGTTCAGCTTGCGCTTGGGCACCGCGGCGGTGCCGTTCAGGAACGACTGCACCGATTCGTGGATCTGCAACGCCGTGGCGGTGTCGAAGGCGGGCAGCAGGTTGACCTGGAAGGGGACCTGTCGAACCGGCTTGCCCTGCGCCTGCACGAGCAGCCGAAGCAGGTCCAGCACCTGCCCGGTGCCGTGCAGATCCGTTTCGACGGCCCGGCCGAGAATCCGCTCGAACATTTCCCTGTTTTCGAACAGCGTAGCCCCGAACTGGGTCTTCACTTCGAGCAGGAACCGCTGGTCGCGCGCGTCGCGGGTGAGCGAGGTGTCTTCGTGGCGGTTGGCCACGAATTCGAGCGCCTGCTTGCCGCACACCCGCTGATAGCCGGGCTGGAGGTTGATTTCGAAATACTGTTCCCCGCCAGGTTCGTTGACGTGGTAGTAGCGACGGTCCACCGTCATGTAGACGCATCCCATTTCGTCGACCGCCCGCTTGAACTTGGGGAAGGTGACGACGAACACGTGGTTGACGGGGATCCCGAGCACCCGCTTGATCGTTTCGGTCATCAACTGGATGCCCCCGATGGTGTAGGCGACGTTGATGCGGTTAACGACAGGCGCCGCGCCGGGGGGGTTGATCGTGACCTGCAGCTCGCGGGGGATCGAGAGCATCGAGATCGTCGGCTTGCCGGGGTCGATGCGGACGAGCAGCATCTCGTTCGAGTGCGGCACGACGAACCCCCCGGGGTTGCCCTTCGGCGGGGGACGGCGGTCATCGCCGACGAGGAGCAGCGTCTCGGGAGACCCGGCGCTCGTGGGCGCCAGGATCTTCGGGGCCAGCTTGACGGCCCTGTTCTGGTTGAGCGCTTCGACGAGCTTGCCCACTTCGCCCAGCGCGAGCCACGCGGTCGCCCCGCCCGAGAGCAGGATCACCGCGACCCCGCCGAGCAGGAGACGCTTGGCCATCGAGGAGCCCTGACGCGGCGGCTCCGGCGGAACCGAGTCAGGCGGCGGGTCCGGAGGGCGCGTGGTGGGCGGATTTGTGACGGTGCTCAAACGCTGAGGGAGTCCTGGTTGCCTGGGTAATGCGCGGGCGAGGAGTCATCGGGTGCGTCCCGCGCTCGCAAGATCGTAGGACACGCTCCCTCCTCCGGGGCGGGACGCGGTGGATCTCAGCGGATCTCGAAGCCCATCAGCCCCTGGGGCGGGCACTCCCCCACCTCGATGTGACTGACGCGCGCGCCGGGCGGACCATGAGCACAGAAGGAGATGACCGCCTCCACATCGGGTGCCCCGCCCTCGAGCAGGATCTCGACGCTGCCGTCAGGGCGGTTGACCGCCCAGCCGGACACGCCACGGTGCTCGGCCTCCTGCTTGACCCCCGAGCGAAAGAAGACGCCCTGGACGCGTCCGCGGAGGCGCAGGCGGCGTGCGACCTTCTCATCGCTCACGGACGCCCGGCCTCAACCGTCGGGGTGCTGCGCACGGTCGCGGTCCTCCCCCTGTCCGACGACGAGAAAGGCCAGAGATACGAGAGCTATGCCGGCGAGGCCGACGAGGACGATGCCGGCGACCGTGACCGCGACGTCCCCGCCGGCGAGCAGCAGCGCGACACCCGTGATCAGGGCCAGGAGCGCAAAGGCTAGGACGCTCGAGTTGACCCGGCGATCGCCGTGGTCCGGTACGTGGCTCATGCCCCGGCCCCCCGCGCGAGGTCCAGCTCGTGCTGCACCACGGGCCGTTGGTTGTCGATGCGCAGCCGCTCGCTGAGTACCTGCACGGCGGCGCCCGGCTCGCCCTCGAGTCGCAGAGCGCGACCGAGGTCATAGAGGGCGTAGGCGAAGGTGAGGCAGGATTCCGAGGCGGGCTCCATGCAGCCGGCAAGCGACTGGCCGCCGGCGCGGATCGCGCCCGTCAGGGCACCGATCGCCGCCGCATAGCGGCCATCGCCGAGCAGCTGGTGGCCTTCGAGGTCCAGGGCGCCCGCGACGGCCGGCGAGCTGGACCCGGGTGCTCCCGCGGGCGCGCCCGCTGCAGGGCGTGCGACCGGCGCCACCCCATCGCCGACCGCCGCCACGCGCGCGGCTTGCTTGGCGCCCACACCGGCCGCCCGGTGTGCCGCTGCGCCCGCGTGCGGGGCGTTGTGGCCAGCGGGGGACCTGCCGTGGTCATGGAAAATCAGTGATGCGATGCCCACCGTCAGCACGATGGCCAGGGCCGGCGTCGCGGTCAGCGCGACGCGACGCGTGATGCGCGCTCGCGCGAATGAGCGTGCCGCTCCCTGGAGCCACACCACGACCGCGCGAGCGTCGCTCGACCGGGCCGACGGAACCCGCAGGCGCCCCGGGGCGCGCGCTCGGAGCTCCGGCTCGTGACGGGCGGCCGCTCGGGTCGGCGCCATCGCCGGGCCCGCCGCCTCTGCCCCGGGCGCGTGCTCGGCGGTCTCAGCCCCGTCGAGCCGCCCCTCGATCGCCAACGCTCGCCGGTTTGACCTGCGCGTCTGGACGATCGGCACCCCGGCGGCCTCGAGCTCGTAGCTCACGACGGCGGGATGCTCCACCCCGATCGCCCGCAGCTCGTCGAAGTCAACCGGCGCGCCCCCCGCGGCGCGCAGCCGCTCGACGAGCTTCGCCTGCTGATCGTCGCGTGGTCTGGAGGAGTCACTCGGATTCGCGGCCATGAAGTTCTAATGCCCGTACAGCCGTGGCGCCATGCGCAGATTCATATGCGCGGCCATGAGACGTCGCCGGGCGACCGTTCTCCAGTACCTTCACGCCCGTGACCCTCGATGAGCTCAGAGAGGCGGTCACCCGGGGTTCGGTGGACACCGTCCTGCTGGCGATGACCGACATGCAGGGGAGGCTGCAGGGCAAGCGCCTCACGGCTCCCCACTTCCTCAACGAGGTCGTGGAGCACGGCGCTGAGAGCTGCAACTACCTGCTCGCGGTGGACGTCGACATGAGAACCGTGGACGGGTACGAGATGTCCTCGTGGGAGCGCGGCTACGGCGACATGCTCCTGGTGCCGGACCTTGCCACGCTGCGCCCGGTGCCCTGGCAGGAGGGCACGGTGGTATGCCTCTCGGACGTCGCCTGGCTTGACGGCACGGACGTCCCTGCCTCACCGCGCCAGGTCCTGCGCCGGCAGCTCGCCCGCCTGGCCGAGCGCGGCTGGACGGCGAACGCGGGCACGGAGCTCGAGTTCCTGGTCTTCCTCGACACCTACGAGGAGGCATGGCACAAGGGCTACCGTGATCTGCGGCCGGCGAACCTCTACAACGTCGACTACTCGCTCCTGGGCACCGCCCGCGTGGAGCCGCTCATCCGCCGCATCCGCAACAGCATGGGCGAGGCCGGGATGGTCGTGGAGGACTCCAAGGGCGAGTGCAACTTCGGCCAGCACGAGATCAACTTCCACTACGCGGACGCCCTGAGAACGGCCGACGAGCACGTGACCTACAAGAACGGCGCCAAGGAGATAGCGGCGGCCGAGGGCATGGCGCTCAGCTTCATCGCCAAGTTCGACGAGCGCGAGGGCAACTCGTGCCACATCCACTTCTCCCTCGCCGACGAGCACGGTCCGCTGTTCGGGCGTGACGAGGCGCTGTTCCGGTCATTCCTCGCGGGTCAGCTGGCCTGCCTGCGCGAGATGACCCTGCTGCTGGCGCCGAACATCAACTCCTACAAGCGCTATGCATCGGAGAGCTTCGCGCCGACAGCGGTGGCGTGGGGTCACGACAACCGCACCTGCTCGCTGCGCGTGGTCGGGCACGGCCCGTCGCGGCGCTTCGAGAACCGGGTCGGCGGCGCCGATCTCAACCCGTACCTCGCGCTGAGCGCGATCATCGCCTCGGGACTGCACGGGGTCGACGCGGGCCTCGAGCTCGAGCCGGCGCTGGAGGGCAACGCGTACGCCGATCGTGAGCGTCCGCGGGTGCCGGCGACGCTGCGAGACGCGCGCGAGTTGTTCGCGGGCAGCGAGGTCGCCCGCGAGGCGTTCGGCGAGGAGGTCCGTGCTCACTACCTGAACGCGGCGGACGTCGAGCTGGCGGCGTTCGACGCGGCGGTGACGAACTGGGAGCTCGTACGGGGGTTCGAGCGCCTGTGAGTGCGGCAGAGGCCTACGACGATGCCCGGCGTCCCTGAGCAGCCCATCGCCGCTGGAGCGCTCGCGACGCCCGACGCGGTGTTCGAGCCGGTGCGCTCGCAGACGGCCTTCGAGGAGACCGTCGACCGCCTTGGCACCGCCATCAAGCTCGGGTTGCTGGTACCCGGATCACAGCTGCCGGCCGAGCGCGAGCTGTGCTCCAGGCTGGGCATAGCCCGCTCGACGCTGCGCCAGGCGCTGACCGCGCTGACCCAGAGCGGGCACGTGTTCGCGACGCGCGGACGCCGCGGCGGTACCTTCGTCTCCGACCCCCAGCCGCCCGCCGACCCGCCGTCTGCGGAGATGCTCGCCCAGTGGCACGAGACCTGCGACCAGCGCCTCGCCGTGGAGCTGGGGGTGGCGGTGCTGGCGGCCGAGCGAGCGCAGCGCGGCGATCTGGATGCCCTCGACGAGGTTGCCGCGGCGCTCGAGGGCGCCCTCGAGGACTTCCCCGCCTACCGGCAGGCCGACATCCGCTTCCACGTGGGTCTCGCCGAGGCGACACGTTCCACGCGCCTAGTGCGGGCCATGACCGAGGTGCAGGGAGCGATGACGGACCTCATCTCCTATATCGCCCACCCGCCCGAGATCCTCGCCTCCTCGAACGCCCAGCACCGCCGCCTGCTGGCGGCCGTGCGCGAGCGTGACGCGATGCGCGCCGCGCTAGTGATGAGCGAACATCTGCACGGCACCGAGCACGTGCTCGCGGGCCTGCTCCCCCGGGGGTGACCTCGGCGGCGCGAGAGGCAGGTGCACGCTGGCCACTTGTCGAACCACATTGCGCACATTTGGTCTTTCTGCACTTGACTTCCGTCCGGGTTCGAGCTTATTGTCACGATTGAAGGCCGGACGACCAAACCTTTTCTTCTCCCAGGGGGCGAGCCGATGAACGCGACCACCTTGACCACCGACGAGCAGCGGCTGGCGGAGCTCGGCTACAAGCAGGAGTTGCACCGCGGCTGGAGCTCCTTCTCGAACTTCGCGATCTCGTTCGCGATCATCTGCGTGCTCGCTGGCTGCTTGACGACCTACGGTCAGGCGTGGAACAACGGCGGCCCGATCGCCATCTCGATCGGCTGGCCGGTGATCTGTGTGTTCATCATGTGTGTCGCCCTTTCGATGGCCGAGCTTGCCTCGGCGTACCCGACAGCCGGAGGCATCTACTACTGGGCCTCGAAACTTGGCGGCCCCGGCTGGGGCTGGTTCACCGGTTGGTTCAACCTGGTCGGGCTCATCGGCATCGTGGCATCGGTGGACTACGCCGCCGCACAATTCCTGCAGGCTCTGCTCGGCCTCTACGAAGTCAACTTCATCTTCGACTTCACCTCGACGAACGTGAAGTACGGCGCGCACGTGGTCTTCGCGATGATGGTCGCGATCCTGGTCTTGGGCGGGCTTCTGAACGTGTTCTCGAGCCAGCTCCTGGCGTTGATCAACCGGATCTCGGTCTGGTGGAACGTCGCCGGGGTGGCGGCCGTGGTCCTGATCCTGGTCCTCGTTCCGAGCCATCACCAGAGCGCGTCGTTCGTCTTCACCAAGCAGATCAACAACTCCGGCTTCGGCCACGGCATGTTCTGGTTCTACGTGATACCCGTCAGCTTCCTGCTGACGATGTATACGATCACCGGCTACGACGCGTCGGCGCACCTCTCGGAGGAGACCGACAACGCCTCCCAGTCCGCGGCCAAAGGCGTCTGGCGTTCGGTCTTCTACTCGGCAGTGTTCGGCTGGATCTTGCTCCTCGCGGTCACGTTCGCGGCAAACAATCCCGAAGCGATGAAAGGAAAGGCCAACGCGCTTCCGATCTTCACCACCGCGCTGACCTCGGCGGCCGCCAAGGCCGTGATCCTGATCGCGGTCATCGCGCAGCTGTTCTGCGGGGTCGCGTGTCTGACGAGCGCCTCGCGGATGTCGTTCGCGTTCTCCCGCGACGGCGCCATCCCGGGCCACAATCTCTGGCGCCGGCTTAGCTCGAAGCGAACGCCGACGTGGGCGGTGCTGTTCGTAACAGCGTTCGCGGTCATCGTGACGATTCCCGCCTATTTCCCCAACAAGCTGGGAACGCCCGTGGCGTTCCTCGCCGTGACGACGCTCGGGACGGTGGGTCTCTACATCGCCTACACGATCCCCACCTACCTGCGCTGGCGCATGGGCGACAAGTTCGAGACAGGGCCCTGGACCCTGGGCAGGAAATACAAGTGGATCAACGGCATCGCGATCGCCTGGGTCGCGCTCTACACGATCATCGGCTCGCTTCCGTTCGTCCCTGAAGCCGTGTTCTTCAAAACGGGCTTCAGCTGGTCGGCGGTCAACTACGCACCGCTGGTACTGATCGCTGTGATCGGGACGGTTGGGATCTGGTGGTTGGTGTCGGCACGGCACACCTTCACCGGCCCGGTCCGCACGATCGACGAGCTGGACAAGGAAATCGCCCTGCCCGAGATGGCTGATTACCCGTAGGAGGCAGGTTGCGCGCGGATTCCCGGCTGGGCTCGTCGGTTCTCGGACGGATGGCTGAACGCTGAGCGATCGCCTCTCAGTGATCGAGCCCGCCACCGAGGCGGTGCTGGCCGAGGTCGCGCGGGCGGGGCCCGAGGACGTCGACGAGGCGGTCGCGCGCGCCAGGGCGGCGCTGCCGGCGTGGCGGGCGCTCACGCCCGGCGCGCGCGCAGCAGCGTTGCGCGCGCTGGCCGAGACGCTCGCCGAGCATCTCGAGGAGCTGGCGGTGCTCGAGGCCCGCAATGCGGGCAAGGCCATCGGGGACGCGCGGGGAGAGATGGGGATGGTGGTGGACACCTTCCGCTACTACGCCGGCGCGCCGGAGCGGCTGCTCGGCGACACCATCCCGGTGGCCGGCGGCCACGCCTTCACGGTGCGAGAGCCGGTGGGGGTCGTGGGGCTGATCACGCCATGGAACTTCCCCCTGACGATCGCCTCCTGGAAGCTCGCCCCCGCGCTCGCCGCGGGCAACACGGTCGTGCTGAAGCCGGCCGAGCTCACGCCGCTCACCGCGCTGCGCTTCGCCGAGCTGGCGCGCGAGGCGGGCCTGGCGGAGGGCGTGGTCAACGTCGTCGTCGGTCCGGGCAGCACCTGTGGAGCACGGCTCGTGGAGCACCCGGACGTGGCGAAGATCGCCTTCACCGGCTCCACCGAGGTGGGGCGCTCGATAGCGGCCGGCGCCGCGCAGACGATCAAGCGTGTGACGCTCGAGCTCGGTGGCAAGTCGGCCAACATCATCTTTGCCGACGCCGACCTCCCGGCATGCCTCGACTCCGCTCTATGGAGCGTCTTCGACAACGCCGGCCAGGACTGCTG
>Ga0209626_1000136_pt1 | contig 15771 bp, 10 predicted proteins | sample JacPinW_OM1H0_M2_FD_187962 | JGI IMG/M metagenome (GOLD analysis project Ga0209626, IMG submission 187962) | Forest soil microbial communities from Algoma, Ontario, Canada - Jack Pine, Ontario site 1_JW_OM1H0_M2 (SPAdes) (version 2) | ecosystem: Environmental > Terrestrial > Soil > Boreal... | reverse complement strand
CCTCCGTCTCCTCGGACCGCGCGGCGAGCCGCTGGCAGCGGCGCGGCTGTGGGACGCGGAGAGCTGCGCCGAGCTGGGGACCGCCGACGCCGGCGGCGAGGTGGGCTTGACCGCGGCGGAGGGGCGCCGCCGGATCGTCGTGGCAGCGCCCGACGGGCGGCGCTGGTCGGGCGTTCCGGGCGCGCCGGAAGGCGCCGGTGCCGCCAGCGAGCCGTGGTCCTGGAAACTCCCCGAGCCCCATCCACCGCTCGCCGGCCGATTGGAAGATGGGCTGGGCGGAGCGGGGCTGGTGGGCGCCCTGGTGTGGAGCGCCGAGGATCCGGCGTCCTGGGCGCGGAGCGACGGCGCGGGACGCTTCACGCTGCCGTGGCCGGTGTTGAGTGACGCGGTCGAGATCCACGTGCGCGCCGCGGGCTTCCTGCCGCTCGCCGCGCGGCGCCGGCTCGGCGCCCGCGCGACGGCGGAGGTCGTGCTGGCGCCGGTGCGGCCGTTCGCCGGGCGGGTGGTCGACGAAACCGGCCGGCCGGTGGCCGGCGCCGAGATCACCGCCAGGCCGCACGATCCACGGCCGGGAGCGCGGGCGCGGAGCGGCACCGACGGCTCCTTCCTCCTGCGCGACCTCTGGCCGCAATCCGCCTACGCTCTCACCGCCGCGGCCGCCGGCCACGGCTCCGCGACTCTCGAGCTCGAGACCGGCTCGCAGGTCGCCGGCCAGCCGCCGGAGAAGCCCGCGCGGGTCGTGCTCTGCCGCCAGATCCCGGTCGCGGTGACGGTGCGGGATGCGAAGGGCTCGCCGTTGGCGGGCGCCGACGTCGCGCTCTCCGGCCTGGCGCATCCCGTCTCCCTCAAGACGGGGATGGACGGCAGCGTCGAGCTCCCGGCGCCGCCCGCGGCGATCCTCGGTCTCAGTATCCGGGCGCCCGGCTTCGCGCCGTTGGCGACGACCTGGGAGCCGCCCGAGAAGATGGAGGACGAGCCGCAGTGCCGGGCCGGCCGCGTGCCGCCGAAGATCGAGCTGGAGCGCAGCTTGGAGGTGGCGGGCCGAGTCGCCGATCCCCGGGGACTGCCGCTCGCCGAGGCGGAGGTGTGGGACCTCGCCCGCAAGCGGAAGCTGGCGACGACGGGGCCGGACGGCCGCTTCGCCCTCCACGACCTGGCTGTCTCGAAGGAGGGGCTGCGGGTCTGCCGCACGGGATTCCGGCCGCTCGAGCTCCAGGTCCGGCCGCCGGTCCTCGAGGCGCTGGCGGTCACCCTCGAGCCCGCATCGGGGATCGCAGGGAGAGTCGTGCGCCAGGACGGCAGCCCGGCCGTCGACGTGGAGGTCTTCGCCAACCAGACCGGCGGTTCGCCCAAGACGACCGGTCCTCCCCGCGAGTACTGCCCCACCGAAGCGGACTGGAGGTCGGCGCGCACGGATGCGGGCGGTCGCTTCCTCGTCGTGCCTCTCGTGCCTGGCTGGTTCGTGGTCACGGCGAACGACGGCGCCGGCGGCTTCGCCGACAGCGCGCCCGTGCGCGTCGCCGCCGGCGAGACAGCCGGCGAGGTCGATCTCACCCTCGGCCCGGCGACGAGAGCCGTGGGCCGGATCGTCGACGAAGCCGGAGCGCCGGTGCTGGCCACGGTCGCGGTCAAGCGTCTCGAGCTCTCGACCTCGACGGACGCCGACGGCCGCTTCACGCTCGCGCCGCTGCGCCCGGGCGACGAGATGGTCGAGGCGGAGGCGGATTGGCTGTCGGTCTCCCGCCTCGTCGCGCTCTCACCCGGCGACAACGAGATCGAGCTGGTGCTGCCGGTGCGCCCCCTGCGCCGGATCTCCGGGCGCCTCGTCGACACCGACGGCGCCCCGGTCGCCGAATCGATCCTGAAGCTCGAAGGCACCGTCTATCGCGATCGCTTCCAGCAGCTCGACACCAACCCAGATGGGAGCTTCCTCTTCGACCTCGTCGAGGAGGGCGAGTACCGGCTCCGGGTAATGGAGACCTTCGCCGAGCACCAGATGGAGCCGGCGACGATCGAGGTGGCGGGAGGCGACGTCGCCGACCTCGTCGTCCGCTTCCTGCCCGCTCCCGACATCACCGTGACCGGACGGGTCGTGGGAGCCGACCCGCGGCACCCGGTGGAGGTCACGGCGGACGGCCCGGGGGAGCAGAGATCGGCCGACGCGGAGCCCGACGGCAGCTACCGGATCGAGCACCTGGTGCCGGGGCGCTGGATGCTCAGGGCGAGGGAAAACCGTGAGACCGGAGCCGAAGCGCCCGTCATGCTCTCGCCGGAGAGCCCGGAGGTGGTGCAGGACCTCGTCTTCTCCCTGCGCGAGGTGAGCGGCAGGGTCGCCGATCGCGCCGGCGACCCGGTGCCGGATGTCGACGTCGTGCTGGAGCCCGGCGGGCACCTCGCCACGACCGCCGCGGACGGCAGCTTTACGCTCCACGCCGCCGATGGATCGTATCGGGTGCAGATCGAGCGCCAGAACCATCGGCTCGACCTCCCCGGCGATCTCCAGGTGAGCGGCGGTCCCCTGACCGGAGTCGAGCTGACCCTCGCCACCTCCACCCTGCACGGCAAGATGCTGGGCCTGGAGCCGGGCGAGGCGCCGACCAGCGCGTACGTCGTGGGCGGCGCGGGGAGCGGGGCGATCGATGCGGACGGCGCCTTCACCATCGAGGGCGTCGCCCCCGGAAGATGGACGGTGGAGGCGGGGCTGGCGGGCGGCGAGAGCGCGACGGGAGAGGTTACCGTTCCCGTCGCGGCGGCCGACGTGCCGGTCGAGCTGACGATCGAGCGGGGCAGCTTCGAGCTGGCGGGACGGATCACGGGAGCGGTCGACCCCTCGCTCTTCGCGGTCGAGATCCGGCGCCAGGACGGCAGGTACGGATCGCGCTCGGCGATCGACTCCCAGGGAGTCTTCCGCTTCGAACACCTCGCGCCCGGAGACTACGCCGTCGTGATCGACGCGCTCACCGACGAGTCCTGGGTCATCGTCGCCCACCAGGAGCTGACGCTCGCGGGGAGCGACAGCGTGGAGATCGCCATCGATCCGGGAGTGAAAGCGCTCCGCTGGCCCCCCGCCGCTCCCGTCGATTAGCCCGCTTCCGCCGGCTGGTAACCCTCGCAGTCGAGCACCGGCAGCGGCGGGTAGCGGGGGAATCGGGGGTCGGTCTCCGCCAGGCCGCAGCGCACGAAGACGCTGCGGTCGGAGGCCTGCAGGCGGAGGTGGCGGCAGCGGGCGCAGAGGCCGGGCGGGACGGCGAGGTCGGCGCTCCGCCGCGGCTTTTGGGCTGCGGTCATGAGGCTCAGTCGACGCTCTGATGCGCCTGCGTTTCGTCGAGCACCGGCTCTTCGCGGAGCGTGTCCGCCATCCCCGTCGGCCCCACCAGCACGAGCAGGTCGCCGGCGCGGAGGATCGTCTCGCCGCCGGGCATCACCCGCTCCTCGCCGCCCCCGGCGGTCGGCCGCCTGATCTCGATCACCCGCGCTCCCACCCGCTGCGGCAAGCGCGCCTCGGCCAGTGTTTTGCCTACCAGGTCCGGCGGCACCGGAACCATGTGAAGGGCGAAATCGGGAGGGAGCTCGATGTGGTCGCGGCTGACCTGGGAGTCGTGGCTGGAGACGAAGGTCGCCAGGAGCGCCGGCCGCCCCAGCACCTCCTGCGCGTAGACGGCCAGGAGGTCGCGCTTGGCGAGCACTCCCAGGAAGCGGCCGTCGCCGGCGTCGACCACCGGCAGGCGCTCGAAGTCGCTCGCCGCGAAGACCTCGATGACGCGGTGGAGCCGCTCGTCCGAGCGGATGACCTTGCCCGCCGGCAACATGAGGTCGTGCGCCACCACGGCGGTCAGCATCTCGGGGTCGCCGAGCGACTGCTTGATGTCGTGGAGCGAGATCGCCCCCAGGAGACGCTGGTCCTCTGAGACGACGAAAAGACGCTGGCGCCGCGCCGAGAGGAACTTCTCGACCACCTGCCGGTAGGGATCGCCGGGGCGGAGGACCTCGGAGTCCGGCCGGACGAAGTCCGCGGCCTTGAGGGCGGCGAGGACCGCCTCTTCCATGCGCAGCGAGACGTCGATCCCGCGGCGGCGGAGCGACTCGGTGTAGATCGAGGCGGGCTGCAGGCGGCGGGCCAGGAGGCTCGAGATGATGGCCGACACCATGAGGGGGAGGATGAGGTCGTAGTTGCCGGTGAACTCGAAGAGGATGAGGATGGCGCTGATCGGCGCGTGGCTGGTGCCGGCGGCGATGGCCGCCATGCCGACCGCCGCGTAGGCCCCGGGGGAGGCGGTCGAGGCCGGCCACAGCGAATGGACGAGGTGCCCGTACGCCCCTCCCACCAGCGAGCCGACGAAAAGCGATGGGGTGAACATCCCGCCGGCGCCACCGCTGCCGGCGGTGAGGGCGGTGGCCAGCAGCTTGGCGAGCGGCAAGAGCAGGAGGAGCCGCAGCGTGAGGTGGTCGTGGAGCGCCAGGGTGATGGTTTCGAAGCCGTTGCCGTAGACGTAGGGCAGGTAGAGCCCGAGCGCGCCCAGGAGCAGCATGCCGAGGACGGGGCGCAGGGGGGCGGGAAGGCCAGGCAGGCGCGAGAATCCCCGCTCGGCGCCGCGGGTGGCGAGGACGAAGAGGATCGAGGCGAGGGCGCCCAGGATGCCCAATCCGGCGTAGGCGAGGAGCTCCCACCCGGAGACGAGGGAGTAGTCGGGGGTGGCGTAGAGGGGCGCGGCGCCGCGGAAGCTGCGGGCGACGACGGTCGAGAGGACCGAGGCGACGACGATCGGTCCGAAGATCTCGAGCGCGAAGTTGCCGAGGATCACCTCCATGGCGAAGAGCGCCCCGCCCACGGGGGTGTTGTAGATCGCCGCCATGCCGGCGGCGGCGCCGCAGCCGAGCAGGATCTTGATGCGGTGCGGCGCCAGCCCGAGCCGTGAGCCGAGGAGCGAGGAGACCATGGCGCCCAGGGTGATCATCGGTCCCTCGCGGCCGAGCGAGCCGCCGCTCCCCACCGTCGCCACCCCGGCCAGCACCGTCAGCAGGACCGGCTTGGGCTCGACCCGACCGCCTTTGAGCGCCACCGCTTCGATGAGCTCCGAGGTCCCGTGCCCGCCGACCTTCCCGCGTCCCAGCCAGAGGATGACGCCGACGAGCGCCCCGCCCACCGCCGGCGCCCCCAGGCGGACCCACCAGGGAGCCTTCACGGCGGCGGCGAGGAGATTATGGGAGTCGCCCCACAAGAGGTGCTGCAGTCCGCCGATGGCGGCGGTGATGACGATCCCCAGAGAGCCGGCGAGAAGGCCGATCAGCGGAATGAGGAGGAAGAAGAGGCGGTCTTCGCGGTTCGCGAGGCCGAAGCGGCGGGCGAAGGTGAAATCGAGAGACTGCACCCAGGCGCGCAGGCGCTGGGCCAGGTCTCTCGCCCCACCTTCCATGCCGAGGAATGTATCAGCTCCTCTCTCGGGCCACGGGGAGCCGCCCGCCCCGGCCCGGAGGACCCGCTTAAGGAGTCTTGATTAAAAAGGGGGCTTGCAAATTTCGCCAAATTGCGATAGATGTATGAGGCACGCCTTCCGGGACTCCGCCGACGACGTCCGCCGCCGGGCCGGGGGACCCAAAATGGCGGAAGGTCCGCCCCGCGGTACCATTCCTTCCTTGGACCGCGGTCAGCGTCTCTGGCCGCGCGCCTAGCCACGAGGGGGTCCGGGAAACCGGCCCCCTTCGCCTTTCCGCCCGCCTCCCCCGCTCGGTATCGCGGTATCGTAGACCCCGCGATGTCCCGAGCCTATTCCCGCACTGCCATCCCTGCTCTCCTCCTGGTCGCCGCTCTGGCGGGGAGCCTGGCGGCGGAGCGCCTGGCCCGCGCGGCGGAGAAGCCGGCCGCACCCGTCCCGACCGCTCCCAGTCTGCCCAGTCTTCCCGCGGGTGCCACCCCTCTGCCGCCGGCCCTGGCGGCGCGGATGCAGGACCTGCGGCGGGCGGCGGAGGAGTACCGAGGGCTCCGCTTCCAGCGCGAGGTGCCGGCCGTCGCCCTCGGCGGCCGGGCGCTGCGGAAGGTGACCGCCCAGGAGTTCGCGGAGGAGCTGCCGCCGGAGCGCATGCGATCGCTGGCGGCCGCCCTCAAGGCCTTCGGCTTCGTGCCCGAGGACCTGGACGTCGGGCGCTACTACCCGGAGCTCGTCGCCAGCCAGCAGGCCGCCTTCTACGACCCCGACCGCAAATACCTGGCGGTGGTGGAGCTCGGCGCCTGGGGCCGGGAGGCGGGCCGGGGCCCGGCGGGCGGGAAGAACCAGCGGCAGGGGCTCGACAAGGCGCTCGGCCCCGACCTCGCCCGGCGCACCGAGGAGGCGGTGCTCGTCCACGAGCTCACCCACGCCCTCGACGACCAGAGCTTCGATCTCAACCGGCTGGGGAAAACGTTGCCGCTCGCGGACGGCGGCGCGGCTCTCCTCGGCCTCATCGAGGGCGACGCGACGGTCACCATGATCGACTACATGATGCAGACCCGCGTCGAGGAGCTGCCCGCGTTCGGCGACACTCTGGGCAGCCTGATGCGCGACCCCGGCGCCCTCGCCTCCCTCTCCCCGGACATGCCGGGGAGCAAGGAGATGGCGGCCGCTCCCGCCTGGTTCCGCGACACCCTCCTCTTCAGCTACTTCCAGGGCTTCGCCTTCTGCCTCGACGTCCGCCGCCAGGGCGGCCAGAAGCTCCTCGACTACGCCTTCGCTCACGACCCGCCGCGCTCTTCCGAGCAGCTCCTCCATCCGGAGAAGTGGTACGGCAAGCGGGACGATCCCATGGCTATCGCCTGGCCGGACCTGGGCGCCGAGCTGCCGGGCTACGAGAAGACGGCGGATGGCGACCTGGGCGAGGAGGGCATCGCTATCCTCCTGCGCCAGGACCTGAAGGACCGCGACCAGGCCGCCACCGCCGCCGCCGGCTGGGGAGGAGACCGCTTCGCGGTCTATCAGAAGGGCGCCCGGCGCCTCCTGCTCTGGATCACCGATTGGGACACCGAAACCGACGCGGCGGAGTTCCAGGCCGCCGCCGCTCGCCTGGGGCCGGATTGGCAGGCGACGCGCTCCGCCCCGAACCGCGTCGTCGTCATCCGCGCCCAGGGCGGCGAGCTCGGAGGCCCCGAGTGCGCGGCGGTGGAACCGAAGCTGGCAGCCGCCAAGGCCGAGAAGCCCGCCAACCGCGACATCGATCTGCAGGCCCTGGGTATCCCACACAAGAAACCGGCCGCGACGTGAATGGAGCCGTGCGAACGGCTCCGCGGTTTGCCCGCTTGACCGCCGGTCTGCCCGTTAGACCCACGGTTTTCCAGCTAGACAAACGGTTTTCCAGCTAGACAAATGGTTTTTCAGCTAGACCGGCGGTTTTTCAGCTAGACAGATGGTTTGTCTGCTAGACAAACGGTTTGTCTGCTAGACAGACGGTTTGTCTACTAGACCGTTGGTTTTTCAGCTAGACAAACGCCCCGTCTGCTAGACGGGAGCTCCGTATAGACGAAAAACGGGGCGCGGCCCTCTTGCGCGAGATTCCGAGCCGTTCCCCCGAATTCCGGGACGTCATCGCGACTGCGGGCCTGAAATCCACGCGTTCTAGCCAGCCGGCGGCTTGATTGAGATGGCCTGTAGCGGCAATCAGGATTTAATTGCGAACAGAGGGACCTGTCTGTGGCAAGATGAAGCCGAGGGAGACAAGGTGTTGGGCGAGGAAAGACGGGATTCAAGGATTCTGGCCTTCGTGGCAACTAAGCTGAAGGCGATCCAGGATCGGGACGAGGCGAAGGATTACCTCGATGTCGACCGGTGGCTGCAGGAGGGCGCCGATCTCGGGGAGGCGCTCGCCGCAGCGCGCGCGGTCTACGGCCCGTCGTTCAATCCGGTGCTGAACCTGAAGGCGCTCTGCTACTTCTGCGACGGCGATCTCGAATCGCTTCCCGAGGAGGTTCGATCGCGGTTGTTGGCGACCGTACGGCGGGTGGATGCAGCCCGTCTTCCGGAGTTGCAGCCGCTGTCCGGCGGGCTCGTTCCATGACCGACCTCGAACGGGTCGCCGAGCGGCTCTTCTGGTGGAAGCCGATCGACGAGGCTCTGGCAAACCCGCAGAGATTTCTAGCCCAGGTGATGGTCTATGGCACGGCGGAGGACCTGGGCACCGCGCGCCGGCATTTCCCCGAGAGTGCCTTCCGCGACGTGCTGGCGCATCCGCCGGCAGGCCTCTTCGACCCACGTTCCTGGACGTACTGGCACGTCGTTCTCGGCCTCGATCCTCCGCCGGAGCTGCCGCGCCGCCAGCTTTGAGGCCGACCTTTACGGCCGGGACCTGCTCGGCACAGTGCTGAACTATGTCCTTCGGCGACGTGCTAGCCTCAAGGACATGAAGTCGAAAAGTTCGGGGCGCCGGATGCGGAGAATCGGCGGAGCCGTCGTTGCGGCGCTGCTCGCCGCGGGGGGAGCGGCGCCGGCGTCCGCGGCAATCACCGTGGCGCCGCCGCTGGACGTCCCCTTCCTGAGCAACCACTACTTCCAGAGCGTTGCAGTCCTGGAGGATGGCAGCTTCGCGCTTTCCGGGGCGACGCTGTATCCGATTCCCGACGAGGACGGCCACACGCAATTCGAGGTCCAGGCCTACGCGCCGGACGGCTCGCCCATCGGAGTCAAGTACTCGCCGCAGCCTGCCTTTCCCAGCGACACCGGAGGGATCGGCTCGCTCGGCGACCGCTACTTCGTGAGCTGGCAGCACTACGCCGCGAAGGGGAGCCGGGCAACCTTCCTCAGCCGTGAAGGGGTCGTGCTGGCGCCACCTTTTTCCTGGCCGAATTCCGAAATGCCGAGCTACCAGCTCTACTACCGTTACGGTCCCGGCCCCCGCTGGCGGTTCCTGCCCATCGTGTTTCACTTCAAGGGGGGTGACCAGCTCGAGAACCTCCAGCCGAGCGTGCAGGTCCACGGACCGGACGCGCAGCCCTTGGGGCCTCCCATCGCCCTCGCTTCCCATGCCAGCCGGACCTACGAGATCGACATGGCGATGAACGGCGACGGGCGTTTCGTGGTGGTGTATCAACGCTGCCCGAAGAGCTTCCCCGTTCGGCCCTGCCTGACGGGGTTGCAGGTCTTCGACGGGTCGGGACAGGCTCAAACGGAGTTCTTGACCCACGGAGTCAAGCAGGACAGTCTCGTGGCAGGGATCGCACCCGCGGGCCAGATCCTGCTTTTCTGGTCCTCCGGAACGGACCCCAAGGCGGCCCTGTTCTTCGCCGGCCTCTTCGACAAAGACGGATCGCCCATCACGCGGTCCCTGTTGGTGCGGCGGGTGCCTCTACCGGGAGGCTTCATTCAACAGGTGCATGCTTTGTCCGGCGGGAGCTTCCTGCTCTCCTGGATCGAGATCAACCAAGACGGGACCACCAGCTTTTTTCTGAGCGAATTCGACCCTGCCACGCGGCGAGTATCGCCACCGACAATGGTCGCGACGGACCAACTCGCCGCCGACGGCTATCGATTCGAGATCACCGGCTCCGGCAAGGGAGTCGTCGCCTGGACTTCCTTCGCTGGCGATGTCTTCACGGGGCACGCACGCTTGATCACCGCGCACGAGGCTACCGCGGCCGCGAGATGACCCTCTAAAACCCTTCCCGCCGCACCGTCTCGGCGGCCTTCAGGGTGACGCGGACGGTCTTGATGCGGTTGCCCTGGACCTCGACGACCTCGATGGCGAGCGGGCCGAGCTCCACGGCGTCGCCCACCGTTGCGCCGCGTCCTAGCTCGGAGAGGACGACGCCGGCGATGGTGTCCTCGTCGCGGCCGCTGAACTCGACCCCCAGGGCCTCCTCGAGGTCCTCGACCAGCATCGCTCCCGAGACCAGGTAGATCCCCTTGCCGCGCTCCTGGATCTCGGGCCTCTCGCCGGCGTCGAACTCGTCCTGGATCTGGCCGACGATCTCCTCGATCACGTTCTCCAGGGTGACGATCCCAGAGACCCCTCCATACTCGTCGATCACCGCCGCGACGTGGAACTGCTCGTGGCGCATCCGCCGCAGGAGGCGGTCGAGCGGCAGCGTCTCGGGCACGTAGTCGATGTCGCGCGCCACCTCCCCGAGCGAGGTGAGCGGACCCTCGTGGCGGAAGATGTCCTTGATGTGGACGAGGCCGACGACGTGGTCGAGGTCGCCCTCGCAGAGCGGGAAGCGGGTATGGCCGCTGCGGCGGGCGAGCCGCAGGTTCTCCGCCACCGGCCGGGTGGTCGAGAGGTAGACGACGTCCGCCCGCGGCACCATGATCTGCCGCGCCACCCGGTGCGACAGCTCGAAGACGTTGTCGAGGATCTCCCGCTTCTGCGTCGAGAGGTGATCGACGGGGCTGTTGGCGAGGAGGAGCCGCAGCTCCTGCTCGTCGTGCGCCACCTCGCTCTGGCCCGGCGGTCCGAGGGTGCCGACCGAGAGGAGGGCGAGGAGCCCGCGCGCCGCGTGGTTCAACACCCAGATCGCCGGGTAGGTCAGCTTGAAGAAGACGTACAGCGGCAGCGCCAGCCAGAGGGAGGTCGCCTCCGCCTTGCTGATGGCGATCCACTTTGGGGTCAGCTCGCCCAGGACGATGTGGAGCATGGTGATGGCGAGGAACGAGACGGCCAGGCTGATCGAGAGGACGAGCGGCTCGTTGCCCGGCGCGAAGAGGCTGACGAGCGGGCGCACGAACCAGGCGAAGGCGGGCTCGCCGACCCAGCCCAGGCCCAGGCTGGCGAGCGTCACCCCGAGCTGGGTGGCCGAGAGATAGGAGTCCAGGTGGCCGAGCATGTGCCGCGCCACCTTGGCCCGCCGCTGGCCGGCGCTGGCGCGCGGCTCGAGCTGCGTCGGCCGCACCTTGACGAGCGAGAACTCGGCGGCGACGAAGAGGCCGTTCAATATGACGAGGAAGAAGGCGAGGGCGAGGCCCCACCAGGGGTGGACCTCGACCCTGGCGGGGACGGCCGCGGCGAGCGCGAGAGCGGCCGTCACGGGCCGGTCTCCTTCCGTGCGGCGGGCGCGAAGCGGCTCCGGGCGCCTGCTGGGGAGCGCTCTAGGGGGCCGGACGGAGGGTGGGGAGCGGCTCTGGGACTGGGAGGGTCTGCGTTCAAGGCCCTGAATTTTATCACACGGACACCCCTACCTAATGGAGGTGCTGGCCGGCTCGCGCAGGTGGTTCGAGGCGCAGCGGTAGCCGCCGTTCAGGACCACGCTGTGCACGAGCGGCGGGAGGAGGTCCAGGTGGACGCCGGCCCGGGCGAAGACGTCCCGCGCGCCGGCGTCGGCCGTCGGCAGGAGGGAGGCGAAGCCCTCGGCGCGCGTCGTCCCCTCCCGCCGCTCGACCACCACGTTGTTCCAGCCGATGAGGAAGTCGAGGTGCGTCACCCCCACGCGGTCGGCGAGGAGCGCGGTGGGCACGAAGAAGAGGGGGAGCCGGTCGACCGCCAGCCCCTGGCTCCGCAGGTGCTCGGCCACGAGATCGAGGAAGCCGGCGAGGGCCGCCGGCCGCGCGGCCGCCTGGGCGGCGGCCAGCTCGGCGGGCAGCCGTGCGGGCGGCGGCGCCAGGTCGTAGCCGCGGGCGAGCGCCTGGAAGTCCGCGGCGGGAAGCCGGCCGAGGAGCTCGCGGCCGGCCCCGACGTCCGCCACCAGTGCCCGCGTTCCTCCATTGGCCGCCGGGAGCAGGGTCAAGAGCGAGTCGAGATCGAAGCCGGCGCCGCCGCCGATCCGTCCCAGGAGGGCCCCGCGCGCCGCTTCCGCGCCGGTTTCGGGAAGCGGATGGACGAAGCGGACCGGACGCCCGTACAGCGTCTCCAGCTCGGCGGCGCCGCGCCGCGCCGCGGCGAGGTAGCGGTCGATGCCGGCGGCGGTCGCGAAACTCTCGACCGGCACCCGCCGGAGGCCGAGGATCTCGAGGATTCGCGGCTCCAGGGTGTGGAGGCTCACCCAGGCCTCCCGCGGGGTCAGCAGCACCTGCCCGTTGTGGAAGGGCACCGCGGCCCGCGCCCAGCGCGGCGATCCCCAGGCGGCGTCGAGCGCCGGCGGCAGGCCTTCGACGAGAGCGATGCCCATGGTCGCGTCCTCCTCCCGGCCCGCCTGCAGATTGGGGCGGACCAGCGCCACCACTCTGCCGTCCTGGTGGACGAGGCTGAAGGGATCGCGCGGCCAGGGGGAGTAGGCGGCGTGAGTCTCCAGGAGGTCGACTCCCAGGGCGCGCGCCCGCGCGGCCAGGGCGAGGCGCATCGGGGGATCGGCCAGCACCAGGAGCCGCCGCCGAGGGGCGAGCGCCCGCACCGCGGCGAGCAACGAGCCGGCGGTCTCGGGGCTGAAGAAGCTCCCGGGGAGGGAGTAGACGGAGGCGGCGAGCGACCCCTCGGTGTCGGCGTCGAAGCGCAGCCGCTCGGCGCCCAGGGCAAGCTGGCGGCCGCCGCCAACGGCTGACAGTTGGAGGAGCAGGAGGAGGAGAGGGAAGCGGCTCAAATCGGCCTCGGAGGCCGATATCCGACTCGGTTGCCGCGCGAGAACCTAGGGCCTGTCATCCCGAGCGGGAGCGAGGCACCTGGGCGGAGGGAGGCCTCCCAAACCTCTGGTAGCAAGGGGTGTCGCGCCACCCTTCCCCCAGGTCCCTCGCTCTCGCTCGGGATGACAACCGGGAGGACGTGCCCTTCGGCCCGGGGGGTAATGGCTCGGTCTCGGCGGCAGCGCCCCACCTTCGACTTCCCCTCCCTCACCCCTTCTTCTGGAGCTTCGCCAGGTTCTCCGCCGCCACCTTGTCGTCGGGCCGCGCGCGGAGCACGCTCTCGAGGAGAGTCTGCGCCTCGGCGGCGCCGGCAGGGTCGCCGCGGTCCATGAGCAGCACCGCCAGGTCGTTCATCGCCGCCAGGTGCCTGGGCGCCACCTTGAGCGCGTGCCGCAGGTCGGCCTCCGCCTCCTTGGGCTGGCTGAGCACCATGTGCGACACGCCGCGAGCGTAGAGGACGTCCGGGTTCTCGGGCGCCGCCTGGAGCGCCTGCTCGGCGGACTGCAGGGCCTCCGGGTTGCGCTTCATCATCAGGAGCACCCGCCATTCGAGCATCCGCGGCGCCAGATCTTTGGGCGCCGCCTGGATCTGCTGGCGCAGCGTCGTCAGGGCCTTGTCGAGCTCGCCCTTCTGGACCAGCGCCAGGGCCGGGTTGGCCGCCGGCCCGGAGGTGGCCGGCGCCGCCGCGCCGCCGGCGGGCGCGCCGGTCCCTCCCTTCGCCGCGGCGGCGCTCGCGGCCCTCGCTTGCTCGCGCTCCTTCGTCACCTCCCGGTATTGCGCCAGCGCCTTGTCGGCCTCGTCCTTCTTGCTCATCGCGGTGAGGGTCTGGGCGTAGGCCTGCCAGGGCTCCGGGCTTTCGGGGTCGACGCGGGTCGCCACCTGGAATGCCGCCGCCGCCTCCGGCCGGCGCCCGTCCGCCGCCAGCATGCGGCCGTAGGTGAGGGCGAACTCCGAGACGAAGAAGGGATCGCGGGGGTTCTGGGACTTGAGCAGCTTGTCCGCCCAGGGGGCCAGGGTGGCGAGCGCTGCCTTGAGGTTGCCCGACTTCTGCTGCGCCAGAGCGAGCACCAGGGCGGCCGAGGAGTCGTTGCCGACCTTGCCGTCCAGCAGCTTGACCGCCGCCGCCGCTTGGCCGTTGTGGAGATAGGCGTCGGCCAGCATGCGGCGCGCGTCCCCGGCCATCGCCGGGCTGGTGTCCATCCCCGGGGGAGGGCTGTCGACCAGCGGTTTGAGGATCGCCACCGCCGCCTTGGCATCGCCCTTCTTCACCAGCAGGTCGCCGCGCAGCAGGCGCACGCGGGCGTTCGTCTGCGGCAGGCCCGCGAGCAGCTTCTCGGCGTCGCCCAGGCGCTCGAAGTGGAGGGCCAGGAGGGTGGCGGCGAGGCGCGCATCGACGTCGTCGGGGGTGTCGATCGCCCAGGGGAGGAGGACCTGATAGGCCTCGACCGGGCTCCCCTGGCGGGCGAGCAAGAGTCCCAAGTCGCGCGCCGCCGGCGAGGACGGCTGCTTGGCCACCGAGGCGCGCAGGTACTTGAGGCCGAAGTCGCCGCGGCCGACGGCGAAGGCCGCCCGCGCCGTGTTGTAGAGGACGGCCGGATCGGCGCCGGGCGCCTCGGCGAGCGGCTGCAGGACGGCGAGCGCGTCCTTGGGGCGGTTCGCCTTGAGGTAGACCGCGCCGAGGAAGGCGAGGACCTGGGGCGGCGGCGCCGGACGACGGGCGAGCTCCTCGAGAGTTTTCTGGGCGCCGGCGACGTCGCCCTTGTCGAGCTGGTTCATGGCGTTCGTCAATCCCTGCTGCACGGGATCGGCGGCGGGCGCCGGCGCTGGCTTGGGCGCGACCGGCTTGGCTGCCGGCTTGGTCTGTCCCTGAAGCGGGGCGAGCGCCAGGCCGGAGAGGAGGAAAAAGAGGGCGATGCGGGTCTTCATGAATCCTTCTTCCTGGTAGAGATCATCGCGCCATTATACGTACCCGGGCGCCATGCTTGGGGCCGCCGCGAAGTCGCGAGCGGGGGCCGTCCCTTCCCTACCGGCGTGTTTTCCTTGATCATTAGGTCACCATCGCCTTATCAGCGATCACGAAGCCCGTCGCGCACGGGGCCATGGAGGCCTCGTCCGCGCGCGGGAAGGGAGGATTGGAGATGTCCAGAATCGACGTCCGCCGTATGACCGCTGTCTTCGCGCTCGCCCTGGGGCTCCTCGCCGCGGGCGCTCCCTCGGTTGGCGCCGGCCAGCTCGAGCTCACTTCCTGGTTGGCCGGCCTGTGGGCGGGAACGGGAGCGGGAATCCACTCCCCGAGCCTCGGCTCCGCCGTGGCGCCCCGCGCGGGCGCGGCCGGCTCTCAGGGCCTCCAGACGCGCTGGATGAACGGCCAGGGGGGGTGCATCGACCCCAACGGCTGCCCGCACGTCCTGTCGTCGCCCCCCGCTCCGCCCCGCTCCGGCGCCGGCGCCCACGGTTCGGGCGCCTAGCCGTAGGTTCTTCCGGGGACGGCCGGCGCGCCGTCCCCGGCGTTTTTTTCGTGTGCGAATCGGCTCCACGTATGAGACAATCCAGTTACATCTGATGAACTGATGTGAGGAGGGATTTGCGTTGGCCGACCATCCTACCCGGGTAATCCTCGAGGGGCTGCTGCGAGCCGAGCTCCCGGCCCCCGAGCTCAAGGAAGTCGTAAGTCATCTCCTCGAAGGCTGCTTCGCCTGCCAGGACCGCCTGGTGGAGCTGGCGGAAGCGATATCCGCCGAGCCATCGGGCCGGGAGGACGAGAGCGACGCGGCCTATGACGCGGCGATCGACCGTGCCTTCACGGCGGCGCTCGCGCAGCAGACGGCGCTCAAGCAGGAGCGCGCGGAGGCCGACCGCCTGGTCGGCCATCTCGCCGCCCAGCCCGGTGCCCTGACCGCTGGGAATGTTGCCGGGCCTCCCGCCGGCGCCCGCCGCCGGGCTCCCGCCGCCGGGCTCGGGACCTGGGGGATCTGCGAGGCGCTCCTCGACAAGACGCGCTCGCTGCGTTACGACGACCCGGCGCGCATGCTCTTCTTCGCCGAGCTGGCGGCGCTAGCGGCCGGCAGCCTGCCGGCCGAGCGCTACGGACAGGAGCCGGTCGAGGACATGCGGGCGCGAGCGTGGGCCGAGCTGGCCAATGCCTACCGGGTCACGGACGACTTCTCTCGCGCCGAGCAGGCGATGGGACGGGCGGTTGCCTGCCTGCATGGGGGAAGCGGCGATCCCTGGCTGCTCGCGCGCGTCGCCGACCTCGTGGCCTCCT
>Ga0209626_1000135_pt1 | contig 15826 bp, 15 predicted proteins | sample JacPinW_OM1H0_M2_FD_187962 | JGI IMG/M metagenome (GOLD analysis project Ga0209626, IMG submission 187962) | Forest soil microbial communities from Algoma, Ontario, Canada - Jack Pine, Ontario site 1_JW_OM1H0_M2 (SPAdes) (version 2) | ecosystem: Environmental > Terrestrial > Soil > Boreal... | reverse complement strand
TGCTGCGCTCATGAGGTCGCGCTTGTTGAGCTGCAGGATGAGAGGGATTTCGTCGACCGAGAGGCCGATCTCGGCGAGGTTCTCGCGGAGATTCCGGAAGCTTTCCAGATTGGCCTCGAGCATGGCCCGCTGCGAGTCGGCCACGAAGACGACGCCGTCGACCCCCTTGAGCACCAGCTTGCGGGTGGTGTTGTAGAAGACCTGCCCGGGAACGGTGTAGAGCTGGATGCGGGTGTTGAAGCCGGCGATGGAGCCGACGTCGATGGGCAGGAGGTCGAAGAACAGCGTGCGGTCGGTCTCCGTCTCCAGCGACACCATCTCGCCGCGCGACTCGCCCGAGGTATGGCCGTAGATGTAGTGGAGGTTGGTCGTCTTGCCGCACAGACCCGGCCCGTAGTAGACGACCTTGGCCGCCATCTGCATCGTGCTGTAATTGAAAAAAACCATACGGGACTAGGCCTTAGACGGGAGCGGAAGCATAGCACCCCGTCTCTTGTTTACAAAGCGAGGAGCTTTTCGATCTCGGCCAGGAGCGCCTGCTGTTGCTCGCCGAGCGGCCCGAGGCGGGACTGCTGGCGGAGGGTCTCGCGGGCGAGGTGGAGGGCGAGGGGAAGCTTCTCCGGGGCGACGTGGCGCAGGGCGTCGAGCTGGCGCCTCACGGTCGTCAGGTCGCCGCGGGCGACCGGTCCGGTCAGCGCCTGCGCCGGGTCGTCTGAATCGGCCGCGTCGGCCGCCGCCAGGGCTCCCCGCGCCAGCTCGAGGTAGCCGCGGGCGACCGCCTGCTCTGCTTCGGGCGGCAGCTCCAGGCGGCCGGCCAGCTCGGTAGCCAGGGAGAGGAGGGTGACGGCGCCGCCGGCCGCCAGGCTGGCGGCGAGGTGGTAGAGCGGCCGGGCGGCGGCGGGGATCTCGACCGGCACGGCTTCCCAGGCACGGGCCAAGCGGCAGGCGAGAACGCGGGCCGCCGGATCGCCGTCGACGGCGAAGACGATCCCGCGCGCCTCCCCGGGGTCGGGGAGCGGCCGCGGGAAGGCCTTCAGGGGATGGAAGGAGCCCACCGCGGAGCCGGCCTGCCGCAAGGGCGCGAGCACCGCGGCGTCCAGGCTGCCCGCGGTGTGGAGGACTACCGCGGCCTGCGGGCGGCGGGCGAGCTCGGCCGCGACCGCCGGCAGGGTTCTGTCGGGCACCGCCAGGAGGACGAAGTCGTCTCCGGCGCTGGCGAGCTCGCCGACGGAAATCGCTCGCGGCAGGCCGCCACCCAAGTCCGCCCCGGCGCTCCGCCCGGCCACCTGCGACAGCTCCGCCCCCGCCGCGCGGGCCCACTGCGCCAGGCTCCGGCCCACCCTGCCGGGACCCACCAGCGAGAAGGAGAGCCCTGCCAGGGGAAGCTCGACCACTGCGCTACAATAGCGGCACCTCTCGCAGGTGGCAAGGCGCCTCCGGACCCGGTCGGAGGAAGTGGGGGCGTTCCTGGGAGGTCGCTCGGAGGAAGATTCAAGTCCCTTCTTTTTCAATGCTTTGAGATTGACAACGCGGAGCATCCAGAGTACTATTTTCTAGCACTCTCGCGGTGAGAGTGCTAACTGCGGATTCCCATCGCCCCTTGGCGATGGACCTGCTGGAGAGCGGGCGGAGATGCAGGAGCAACGAGGCGTCGGAAAGCTCAACGCGCGGGACCGCGAGGTCCTGCGGGACGTCATCCTCGCCTACATCCTGGAGGCCGAGCCGGTCAGCTCGCGCTCGGTGGCCAAGCAGGGAAGGCTGGGGCTCTCCGCGGCCACCATCCGCAACGTGATGGCGGACCTCGAGGACTCCGGGTATCTGATGCAGCCTCACACCTCGGCCGGAAGGGTGCCCACGCGGGCCGCCTATCATCTCTTCATCGAGTCGCTGATGCAGGCGCGCCGGGTGCCGGTCAAGGAGCGGCGGTACATCGAGGAGAACCTGAAGGGCGTCCCCGCCGATGCCGAGCAGCTCATGAACGTCACCAGCCATCTGCTGTCCGAGCTCTCCCACCAGGTGGGCATGGTGGTCACCCCGGGGCTGGGCGACACGGTGTTGAAGGCGGTCGACTTCGTCCCCATCTCCGGCCGCAAGGTGCTCTGCGTGGTCGTCTCCTCGACCGGCTTCGTCGACAACAAGGTGATCGAGACCGAGGAGGAGGTGTCGCGCGAGGACCTGGTGGCGAGCGCCAACTTCCTGACCGAGAACTTCGCCGGCCTGACGCTGCGCGAGATCCGCGACCGCCTGCTGCGGCTGATGGCCGAGGAGCGGGCGCAGATGGACCGCATGCTGGCGCTCACCATCGACCTGGCGCGCGCCGGCCTCGACCTGAACGAGCGGTCGGAGGTGCTGGTGGACGGCGCCTCGGTCCTTCTCTCCCAACCCGAGCTGACCGACATCCAGCGGGTGCGCCGGATGTTCGAGACCTTCGCCGACAAGGCGCGCCTGGTGCGCATGCTCAACCAGTACATGGGGGGCAAAGGAGTACGGGTGCTGATCGGGGAGGACTGCGACTTGACCTCGGAGCTCGACTTCAGCCTGGTGGCGACCTCGTACGGCGTCGGCGACCGGCCGCTCGGCACGCTGGGGATCTTCGGTCCCTCGCGCATGGAATACCAGAAGGTGATCCCCCTGGTTCATTATCTGGGCGAGACCCTGAGCCAGGCGCTCGCCGACAGCTTCGCGGGCGAGCCAGAGATCCGCCGGCGGCAGGAGATCGAGTGATGGCAGACGAAGAGCGCGATCCGAAGACAAATGATGCCCCGGAGATCGCCGAGCTCGACCTGGACGGCCAGGTCGACGTCGAGAGCGCCCTGCGCGAGGCGATGGCCGCCATGAGCGCCGCCGAGGAGGCCGGCGCCAAGGCCCCCGACCCAGCCGACCCCGCCGAGCCGGCGAAGGCGGAGGACGAGGTGGCGGCGCTCAAGCGGGAGGTCGCCGACCTCCAGGGCCGTTCGCTGCGGACGCTCGCCGACTTCGACAACTTCCGCAAGCGCAGCGAGCGCGACCGCCAGGACTTGAAGCGTTACGCGCTGCTGGAGCCCATGCGCGAGCTGCTCGCCGTGGTGGACAACCTGGAGCGCGCCCTGCAGGCGGGCGGCAGCGCCGACGACTTGAAGAAGGGTGTCGAGATGATCCTGCGCGGCATGGTGGAATTCCTGCGCCGCCACGGCGTGCGCGAGGTGGAGGCGCAGGGCGCCCCCTTCGACCCCGCGGTCCACGAGGCGGTCTTGCGACTGGAAGACCCCACGGTGAAGGCGCCGACGGTGGCCGAGGAGCTGCAGCGCGGCTATCTCATGCACGACCGGCTGCTGCGGCCGGCGATGGTCAAGGTCGCGGTGCCGGCGGATCCGGCCAAGGGCGCGGCAGTCCCGGCAGTTCCCGAGGCCTGAAGGAGCCGGCCCGTCCCGGCGCAGCCCATTTCCCATGGCCCTCAAGACCCCGCTCATCGCCCGGAGAGACGCCGCTTGAGCAAGATCATCGGCATCGATCTGGGGACCACCAACAGCTGCGTCGCCGTGGTCGAGGCGATGACGCCGCGCGTGCTGGCCAACCGCGAGGGGAGCCGCACGACGGCGTCGATCGTCGCTTTCGCCGAGGAGGGGGACCGCCTGGTGGGCCAGATCGCCAAGCGGCAGGCCATCACCAACCCGCTCAACACCGTCTTCGCCGTCAAGCGCCTGATCGGCCGCAAGGCCGACGACCCGCACGTCGCCCGCGCCCGCGAGATGCTGCCCTACAGCCTCGCCAAGGGGGCGAACGGCGACGTCAAGGTGGACATCCACGACCGCCAGTTCAGCCCCGAGGAGATCTCCGCCTTCATCCTGCGGGAGATCAAGGAGTTCGCCCAGGAGATCCTGCAGGAGGAGGTCAAGGAGGCGGTCATCACGGTGCCCGCATACTTCGACGACTCCCAGCGGCAGGCGACCAAGGACGCCGGCAGGATCGCCGGGCTCGACGTGCTGCGGATCATCAACGAGCCGACCGCCGCGGCGCTGGCCTACGGCCTCGACCGCCAGGAGGGGTCGAAAACGATCGCCGTCTACGACCTGGGCGGCGGCACCTTCGACATCTCGATCCTCGAGTTCGCCAAGGGGATCTTCGAGGTCCGCGCCACCGCCGGCGACACCTATCTGGGCGGCGAGGACTTCGACCACTGCATCATGGACTGGCTGATCGCCGAGTTCCGCGCCGAGACCGCGATCGACCTCGCCGCCGACCGCATGGCGCTGCAGCGCCTGAAGGAGGCGGCGGAGCGCGCCAAGTGCGAGCTCTCGACGGCGGAGGAGGCGGCGATCAACCTGCCTTTCATCTCGGCCGACGACTCCGGGCCGCGCCATCTCGCCCGCACGCTCACCCGCGAGCATTTCGAGCAGCTGGTGGGCGAGCTGGTGGAGCGCACCGAGGGCCCCTGCAAGGACGCCCTCAAGGCGGCGGGCCTGCGGGCCGACCAGATCGGCGAGGTGCTCTTGGTCGGCGGCCAGACGCGGACTCCCCTGGTGATGCGGACCGTCGAGCGGATCTTCGGCAAGAAGCCCAACCGCGAGATCAACCCCGACGAGGTGGTGGCGATGGGGGCGGCCATCCAGGGCGGCATCCTGCGCGGCGACATCAAGGACCTCGTGCTGCTCGACGTCACCCCGCTATCGCTCGGCATCGAGACCCACGGCGGGCTCTTCACCCGGCTCATCGAGCGCAACTCGACGATCCCCACCAAGAACACCCAGATCTTCACCACCGTGGTGGACAACCAGGACACGGTGGAGGTTCACGTCCTCCAGGGGGAGCGCCAGATCGCCGGCGAGAACAAGTCGCTCGGCCGCTTCGAGCTGGTGGGGATCCCGCCGGCGCCGCGCGGCGTGCCGCAGATCGAGGTCACTTTCGCCCTCGACTCGAACGGCATCGTCAACGTGGCGGCGCGCGACATGGCGACGAACCTCTCGCAGAGCATCCAGATCAATCCCTCCGGAGGGCTCTCCAAGGACGAGGTCAGCCGGCTGGTCGAGGAGGCCACCCAGCACTCGCGCTCCGACCAGGAGCGGCGCGAGGTGCGCCAGCTCAAGAACCGGCTGGAGGGGTTGATCTACAGCAACGAGCGGGTCTTCGGAGAATTTCGTGACATGCTGCCGGAGGACGACGCCAAGCAGATCCACGAGGCCCTGCTGCAGGCGCGGGTGGCCTCCACCAACGAGCAAAAGAACGATCTCGAGGCGGCGATCTACGACCTCTCGTCGGTTTCCCGCAAGCTCTCGGACGTCATGCTGAGCAAGACCGCCGGCGGTCCGGGACAGGCAAAGGGTTAGAGCCGATGGCGACGACGAAGCGCGACTACTACGAGATCCTGGGGGTGGCGAAAACCTCCGGGCAGGTGGAGATCAAGGCGGCCTACCGCAAGCTGGCGGTCAGCCACCATCCTGACCGCAATCCCGGCGATACCGAGGCCGAGGCGCGGTTCAAGGAGGCGGCGGAGGCCTATGCCGTGCTCTCGGATTCCGACAAGCGCGCGCGCTACGACCGCTTCGGCCACCAGGGGGTCGCTGGCGCCGCGGGCGGCGGCTTCGATCCCACGATCTTCGCCGACTTCTCGGACATCCTTGGCGACCTCTTCGGCTTCGGCGATCCGCGCCGCCGCGGCGGCGCTGGCGGCGGCGTCACCCGCGGCGCCGACCTCCGCTACGACCTCACCCTGAGCTTCGAGGAGGCCGCCTTCGGCAGCGCGACGACGCTGCGCATCCCGCGCCTGGAGAAGTGCCCCACCTGCTCGGGGAGCGGCAGCGCCAGCGGCGGTCCGCCGGCTGTCTGCAGCGCTTGCGGCGGGCGCGGCCAGGTGCGTTTCACGCAGGGCTTCTTCACCGTCGCGCGGACCTGCCCGCAGTGCAACGGCGAAGGCAGGGTGGTCTCCGACCCCTGCAAGGACTGCCGCGGCGAGGGGCTGGTCGAGCGCGAGCGCTCGATCGCCGTGCAGATCCCCGCCGGGGTGGACACCGGCTCCCGCCTGCGCCTCTCGAACGAGGGGGAGCACGGCCGGCGCGGCGGCCCCGCCGGCGACCTCTACGTGGTCCTCCAGGTCAAGCCCCACTCGCGCTTCCGGCGCGACGGCTCGACGGTCCACGACCGCCTCACGCTCTCCTACCCGCAGGCGGTGCTCGGCGCCACCCTGGAGGTGGAGACGATCCACGGCAAGTCGACGCTCGACGTGCCGCCCGGCACCCCGAACGGCCGCGACTTCCGCCTGCGCGGCCAGGGTATCCCGCGCCTGGACGGCAACGGGAAGGGCGATCACGTCGTCTCGGTCCAGCTGGAGGTGCCGCAGCCCCGCGACCTGAGCGACGAGGAGGTCCAGCTCCTGCGCCGCCTGGCCGAGCTGTCGGGCAAGCCGGTCAGGGAAGAGCGCAAGGTCATGGACCGGGTGAAGAACCTCTTCGGGTGAGGACGTTTTGTCCCGAGTTGAAACCTGCCGTTGGAACTCCCTACTCCTCAATGTCATCCCGAGCGAGAGCGAGGGACCTGGGCGGGGGGAGGCGGGAATTCCCCGCGTAGCAAGCGTTTGGGAGGCCGCCCTTCCCCCAGGTCCCTCGCTCCCGCTCGGGATGACTGAGCAAACGGGCCTTTCTCAGGGCTTTCCAAGCTGTTCCAGTCTGCCTCACTCTTGACGTAAACCTCTCAAAGTAGTACGGTTCTCTAGTTCAATCGATCTCAGGGAGTAGCGCCTTGACCCTGTCAACTTGTTCCCTAGCTGTTACCTAAGAAGTTCGGAGAGACCGCATGCTCACAGACCGCCAGGTGAAGAGCCTCCAAACTGAAAAGCCGCAGATCGAGGTCTTCGACCAATCCATCCCCGGCTTCGGAGTCCGCGTTACCAACAAGGGGCGCAAGAGCTTCTTCCTCCTCTACCGCGCCCGCCGCGCCGCTGACCCCCAACGCAGGCTACGGCGGGTGACCTTCGGATCTTACCCGTTTCTCTCGCTCGCCATAGCCCGCGACCAGGCCCGCGCCATTCTTCGCGAGGTGCAGATCGGCAAGGACCCCGGCGCCGGCGCGGCCGGCCTTTACGTGCAGCGGCGCTCGGCGCTACGCCCTGGCCGCGTTCCTCCCGACTCTAGACTCCGGGAGATCTTCCCCGAGGGGTATCTCCCGGGTACCTTCGGCGAAGTCGCCGCGCTCTACCTCGTCCAGCACGTCTGGAGGGCGACGAAGGCCCCGCGTCACTACGAAGGCGACTTCAAGCGCGACCTTCTCCCACGGTGGCGGGATACTCCCGCGTCGCAGATCGACAAGCGCCAGGTGTCGGTGCTCCTGGGTGAGCTCCTCAAGAGGGGGCAGGGATCTCTGGCCGAGAGCGTCAAGCATCGGCTCTCCGCGATGTTCAAGTGGGGAATCCGTCAAGGCCTCGTCGAGGCCAATCCGGTTGCTGGCATCGGAACGATCACCCGGCGCCGCGCCCGCAGCCGGTATCTCTCGGAGGCGGAGATTCGCCAGCTCTGGAAGGTGCTTGACCGCCGGCCTCACGTCTCCAGCGTCATCTACAAGCTGATGCTCCTGACCGCCTGCCGTCCCGGCGAGGCCTGCGCCCTCAAGTGGCAAGAGATCTCGGAGGACGGGGATTGGTGGACCCTTCCCGAGGAGCGGTCGAAGAACGCCATCGCACACCGGATGTTCCTTGCTCCCTTGACCCGCAGGACGCTGGACTCCATCCGCAAGGTCACGGGCACCCGCCCGGCCGTCTTCTGGACCGAGGAAACCCGGGGAGAGGCGATCCGGAACCTTCAGCACTACACGGCTCAGCTGTGCGAGGAGGTGGGCTTCAGCTTCCGTCCTCACGACCTGCGGCGAACCGCGTCCACGCACCTGGCCCGCCTTGGCGTCCGCGACGAGATCCGCGAGGCGGTTCTGAACCACAAGAAGAAGGGACTCCGCGGGGTCTACAACCTGTACGAGTACGACCGGGAGAAACAGGATGCCTTGGTTCTGTGGGCGGACACTGTCTCGGCGCTCGTGGCCGGCGACGGCCCTCGGCGTCAGTGATTCCGGCCCATCGGCCCATCGCTCGGGAGGGCAAAGGCCCTCCAGGTGGAGGGTCGGCCGAGTTCGCGCCAAGGCGACAAAAAGCCTCCCCCCGGACCACGAAAAAATCCGGGGGGAGGAGTAGCGAGCGCCCCGAGGAGAGAGCGCTCGCCCCACATCGCGGTTTCAGAGGACGAGGTTGACGATCCATGCCAGGTCGAAGTCCTCCGCGGTAAGGCCGCCGGCCGCCGGAGTCGTCAAGCTCAGGTAAAGGAAGTTGTTGTTCAGACGGATGCCGACCGGGTGTTGGCGCGTCACCGCGGTGAAGGCGACGATGGCGGCGGCCATCACGGCCTCGAGTACTGTCGAGTAGCTGCCGCGGCGCCAGAGCGTCGTGCGCCCTTGCAGCTCCCAGCCGGGGAGCTCCTGGAGGCGGGCGAGCACCTCCTCGGCCGCGAGGCGCTCTGGCGGCGGCTCAGACGCTTCTTCTGTCGTCTCCATAGGTCCCCTTCGGCTTGCGTTTCAGGCGACTGCCGGCGCTCGGAAAGACAGGCTCGGGTTGCTGAGGCCGATCTTCAGGTGATTGAGGACCGCGGTGGCGAGGGGAACCGTCACCTTGCCCTTCCGCACGGCCGTGCGGAAGACGGCGAGCGCCGCAAGCAGGGACGGATGCAGGCCCTTGGCGTCGAAGATCGGGGCGATCAGTGAGGCCAGCTCCGCGAAGTCGTCCGCGCGGTCCCGGGTGAGCAGGAGCCGCGCGAGCTGGATGGCGGCGATGGCCGCGAGATGCGGCTCGCCGAGGGCGAAGAGACCTTGCCAGGCTCGCCACAGCCGCTCCTCCGCCACCTTCACCTCGCCCTCGCCTTCCGCCAGCTCGCCGTCGAGGAGCGTCAAGGCCAGGCCCTCGACGGTGTCCTCGCCGAGCGCGAACCGTCGGCGAACGGCGGCCAGATCCTGCCAGGCGCGCGCGAATCGGTTCTGGTAGGCGTAGCTGCGGGCGATCCCCTGGTGGATGCGAAGGACTAGGCCCGTGGGAGGGTTTTGCGGCAGCAGCGAGTCGGCCATGGAGAAGGTCTCCAGTGCCTCGTCGGGATCGAGCATCCAGAGCTCCACCTCGCCCTTCTCTGCCAGCGCTTCGGCGGCGTCATAGAGGCGCCCGAGGCTGGACAGGAGATCGGAGGCGCGGCCGAAGAGGGCCAGCGCCTCGTCCCACCGCCTCTGGTCCCGCCGCAAGCGCGCAAGAAAGCGGGAGAGGTCCGCGCGCTCCGTCGAGTCCGTCGCGCCGATGAGGTGTTCTGTCGCCCGGCCCAGCTCCTCCTCGGCCTGCGCCAGATCACCCCGCAGCCGGCAGGCTTCGGCGACTTGGCACAAGGCTTCCGCCAGGAACGCCTCGGAGAGGCCTGCCGGGTGCTGGACGGGGTCCATCTCCTCGATCGCCACGCCGGCCAGCCGCGCCAGCGACTCGGCGCGCCCGGGATTGCCCGGCAGGGCCTCGCGGCTGGCGCGGAGGAAGGCCCAGCCGACCGCCCAGGGATCGACGCGCGCCACCTCGCGGAGCTCCTCGACGCGCCGCTCGGGAGGCGCGGCCATGACCTTGGCGATGAGCGGCTCGGCCGCCGCCTGCCGCCGCTTCAGGAGCGCGGCCGTCTTCTTGACCTCGCCCTCGCGCCGTGTCAGGACGCCGCTGTAGTCGACCCCCAGGAAGCGGGCGAGGCGCCGGACGCCGCTGGCCCCGGCGGCCGGTTGCAGGTCCAGCCGGGCGCGGTTGCCGCAGCGCCGGCATTGGAGCATGTGGAGCAGGAGCCCCGCGTCCACGATCGGCAGCGATCCCAGGTAGTTGAGCAGAGCCTCGTCCGGCGGATGAAATTCCGGCGTCGGTTCCGGCGGCGTCTCGTCGGTGTCGGTCATCTCCGCTCCTGCGCCGGCCAACCGGCGTGCTCATCGCTCGCGAGCAGGGAGTCGACAGTGACGCCGAGAGCGGCCGCGAGGCGGATCAAGGTGAGAGTCCGCGGAAGGATCTGGCCGGTCTCGTAGCGGCTGATCATGTAGCTCGGGCAGCCCGCCGCTTCCCCCAACTCCGGTTGTCGGAGGCCGAGTTTTTTGCGCGCCCGCGCGATACGGAAGCCGACCTCGCGGCGGAAGGCCGCCCGCTCGTCTGCGGCTTTACGGCGAGCAGTATCTAGTTTCAACTGACTTTGAACGTTGTTTTCGCGATTCATGCTGTCGAGACTAAGGGCACCTTTCGAGAGTGTCAACCCCTTTTCAGGTCATTGCGTGCTCTACATTCGCGACAAGACATCTCGAGGTCACGGTTTTTGCACCTGAAACCGTTGAATCCAAGAAGAGCTTCCACCTGGAGGGTGCAAATTTTGGTGCTTCGCCCCGCCCGGACTAGGTTGAGGCGAGCGAGAGCCGCCCCGCGGCCCGGTGCCGGAGCGAATTCGGCTTTTCAGGTAGAAAAATGGCGGAGACTAGGGGGCGTTCGCTCGCCCCGCGCGCGCCCCGGCCATGCCGGCCGCGGCCTTCCCGCGGGCAAGGAGGAAGGTATGTCTCGCCCGATCGCTCCCCGCATCACCGCCGCCCTGGCGCTCGCCGGCCTGCTGGCGCTCGCCGCCGGGCCGGCCGCTGCCGCCGACTCAAAGGTAGGCGTTACAGGCCCGCTCTCCGTTCAAGCCGCAGGGCTCTTCACCCAGGCCTGGTACTGGCTCGCAGGCTTCTGGCAAAGCGACGGAGCCGCTGTAGATCCCAACGGCAACAGGTCGCGGGCTTTCCTCGGCAAGGGCCGAGGACCGAGCGGCACCCGAACCGTGTGGGAGAACGAAGGCGGCGCCGTCGACCCCAATGGCGGTAAAGGGACGGGGTCGGCAGCGCCGCCGGCAGGCTCCAACGGCTAGTGCACCGGTCGCCGGAGCACCGGGGGCATCGGTGCGATGTCCCCGGGATTTCCTGCCTTGACGCTTGTTGATGGAACGCCCAGCTCGCTTGTGAGAAGATACGCTCTCGTATCTACTGGAACGGTTCATCTACGGAGGAGCGCCGCGTGACCGATCATCCCCCAGACGCCTTCCTGGAAGCCTTCCTGCTCGGCGATCTTCCCGAGCGGGAGGCCAGGGCCGTCCTGGCCCACCTCCTTCACGGGTGCGCCCGGTGCGGTGAGGTGATGGCGCCTCTGGCGGCGATGCTCCTCCGTCCAGCGGAACGGGAGCCTCAGACCAACGGATCGGAGTACGACCTACCCGTGGCGAGAGCCATCGAGAGCGCGCTCCGGCAGGCCCGGGAGCTGGCGACCGATTTCGGGGCGACGGCTGAAGAGATGCCGGCCTCTGATCCGTTCAAGGCGTCCCGGGACTGGCAGCGGTGCGAGGCGCTGCTGGCGGAGTCGCTGCGCTTGCGGCACAGCGATCCCGAAGGGATGGTGCTCCTGGCCACCGCCGCTGTCGAATTCGCGGAGGCCCTTGATGGGGCCGACTACCTGCCGGGCGCCCGGGAGGATCTCCAGGCCCGCGCTTGGGCCGAGCTGGGCAACGCCTACCGCGTCGCGGATGACCTGGCTGCGGCCGAGAGCTGCTTCGGCAATGCCATCGAGCTTTTCCAGGAGGGAACAGGGGAGCGGCAGCTCCTCGCCAGAATCCTGGACCTGCTCGCCTCTTTGTACAGCGCACAGCGCAAGTTCGCTGAGGCGGACCAGCTTCTCGACGCTGTCTACCGAATTCATACCGTCCGTCGCGACTTTCACCTTGCAGGTCGGGCCCTCGTAACAAAGGGTGTCGCCAAGGGCTATGGCGGCGCTTCAGAGGAGGCGGTCGCTCTTCTCAGAGGCGGCATCAACTGGCTGGACCACCACCGTGACCCGCAGCTCCTGCTGGACGCGGTGCAGAGCCTGGCTTGGTTCCTGGTCGACGCCGGGCGCTTTGCCGAGGGGCGTGATCTCATCGCCGAGCATCGCCTCGAGGCTTCGCAGGGCAGGCAGTCGCTCAATGCTCTCAAGCTGCGGTGGGTGGAGGGGAGGATCGCGGCCGGCACAGGCCACGCCCGCGAGGCCGAGTCGGCCTTCCGCGAAACGCGGGCTGGCTTCTCTCACCGAAACCTCCCCTACAAGGCGGCGCTCGCCTCGCTGGACCTTGCGGCCCTCTGGCTCGGCCAAGGCAGGACGGCGGAGGTAGGCAGGCTCGTCGAAGAGATGCTCGTGACGTTCCGCTCTCTCGGCATCCGCCGCGAAGCGATCGCCGCCATCCTCATGCTGCAGGAGGCTCTTCGCACGGAGCGCGCGACGCTCCTGCTCGTGCAGGCCGTCGCCAAGCAGCTCCGTCGTTTGGAGGGGGAACCTACCTAGCAGCTGGCTTTCGCTCCGGCTACCGCTTCTTCGGACCGCTCGGCTTGCGCTTCGCTGCGGGCTTCCGGCCAGTAGGCTTGCCGCCCGCGGGCTTGTCCTTGGCGGGCTGGCGGACGCCGAGCGCCTCGACGACGGCGGCCTGGATGATCCTCGTCAGCTCGGCCGGATCGGTGGCCACTGGTGGCTGCGTCGGCAGAGCCGGAGAGGCCGCGTGCTTTGCCTCCGAGTCCTCAAAGCCCACAGCATGCAGGCTCTCCAGCATGCGCACCACGTCGTTGTCCTGCAGCGGCATCCCCTCCGGCCCGTGGTGCAGGATGCTGAAGAACACCATGGGCTTGACGTCCAGCGCCTCCAGCATCCCCAAGAGGTGCTTGTACTTGAGGGCCACCCGCCCGGTGAGGACCTGGCTGGAGTACCCCCGCCCCTGCCCAAGCCGCACGTCCAGCTCCTTCTGGGGGAGCTCGGCGATCTTCAGGAGCGTCGACAGCAGGCGGAGCGCCTTCTTCACTTCGTCTTGAGTGCTCATGGCGGAGGAGTGTACCGCATCGGCGGTATGCCGTCCAGAAGCATGGTTTCCACGACACACACCGTATTTTACCAGAGGAAGGCCGCAGTGAGGCTCCACCACGGCCTGAACTGTCTTTGCGGACGGCCTGTGAATCCTGACCGGGGTCATGAGATGCTGCGCTCACTTCACTGAGCGAGCTCAGCGGTTTCGACGAGAGCATTGCCCTTCAGCGCCCTCTTGATGAAGCGGAGCACCTCCGTAGGCTTCCTTGTCTCATGCAGCCCCTGAGAGTTGTAAGGACTTGAGGGGCTCCTTATCTCGCTGACTCACCACGAAGACGTTGCCGCGTGCTCTATCGTAGCGCGAATCCCCGATCAACACCTGGTCGTCCTCGCGGTCCCAAACCAGCTTCAGCGAAAGGGCGTTGCCTCCTTCGCCCCAGGACTCAGAAAACGATGCTTTGGACTCTCCGTGGTTAGCGGACCAGGCGGTGCGGCGAGCTCCTGTGCCGGGGCAAATGAACAAGAAATACAGCAGGGGCCGATCCTGGCCGGTGATGAAGCCGCCCCAGCCCAATTCTTGCCCGTAAACAATGTTGACGCTGCCCAGTGCGCCAGCCAAGGCAACGGTCTCTTGAGTGGCAGAGCTATACATTCCTCTCTGCACGCCGCAGCCGCATGCAGCTATCAGGAATAATCCAAGACCTACGTGAGATCGTGATCGCATATTAAACTCTCCCCAAGATCAGCTACTCTAGCCGCGCTTCGTTCGGCGCTGTGTTCTCGAAGACCCGAAGAACTACAGGAGACGTAAGGATGTCCTTCTTGATTAGCTGGCGCTGCTTGGGCGTGGCAGCTCCGGTGAAATAGATCGCATACCCGTCATGTCCAGCTACCGTTGCCTGAAGGAGAGGGCCTATACCAGGCCGAGGCCAAAAACCCTTTTCCAGGCTCCCTTCATCGAGATAGTCGAGAAGAAACTTGTTGATCTCTTTTTGATTAACCCCGCTCTTGAAGATGACCAAGAGGTCGGCCTTCGTAGCGGGACCGTAGGTGACGAATTCACTCGGCCTTCTGCAAGCGCAAAGCGCGCAAACGAAGAGGCAGACTGCCTGGCGCGAGTAGGTTCGCGATCTCATCGATTCCTAGCCGACGTAGCCCTCTCCGACCTGCTTGACGTCGTCCAGAGGCTCGGGTTGGTCGCCGAAATACCCCGTCATTTAAGATGCGCCTCGGTCGGAGCGGTGTTCTCGAAGACCCGATACACGACCGGAGAGGCAAGGATGCCTTCCTTGATCCGGCGACGCTGCCCTGGCGTGGCACTGGGTTGAAAATAAACGACATAGCCGTCATGTTGCTCTACTGAAGCCTGAAGGATCGAGCCGACACCAGGCCGAGACCAAAAGCCCTTCTCGAGATCTCCTGCCAGAAGATGGTCGAACATGAACTGGTTGATTTCCTTTCGAGATACACCAGCCTTGAAAACGACTAGCAGGTCCGCTTTCGTATCAAGGCCTAAGCTTACCCACTCCTGGCGCTGAGGTTTGCAACTGCAAAACGCTATCAGAACCACCAGTAGTACTACGACGGGAACACAATCACGTTTCATGGAAGAGCACCTCACTTCACAGCCGGAGTCATTGGCTGATTCATCGGCCCGTTCAGTTTGCTGGGATCTTGTTCATCGACCTTGAAGATGATTTGCACAACGAGTTCTCCTTGCACTATTTTATAAGCAAAACCCTCGATTGAGGGGTAACCTTTTGTAACACTCGAGGGTAGGCGCTGGGCGTTTCCAGAAGCATCAAGGCTGAAGTTCGCCCGAAATCCGATCTGCCCGTACGTGTTGAGGGCGCTGAGTCCGTTCTTGCCGGTTATGAGAACGCTATAGAGCGTCTTGCCAACAGCGGTATGAGACGATGATAGGCTCGCTGTCGAGCTACCCGGAAGCCCAAGCCCTCTAATCAAAACGTCGCTGTGGCCGGCCTTGACATCGGGCTGTCCAATGACATTTCCTGTCTTCGGATCGACGATCATCTTGAAAGAAGTGCGGAATGTCGCAGATGGGTCGTTTGCTGTGAAGGTTCGGTCATCGCCGAGGCCGATGCCTCCGATGTGTGATGCGGAGATGAACGACTGAAAGCAGAAACCAACTTGCCCTTCCTGGAGGCCGGCGGGCGCATCGCAAGTGCCATCAGGGTCAACTCGCTTGAGCGGATTCCCACGAGTGTATGCATATCGGTTCCAGCTCTGAGGCGAGCTGGGCCTGCCGCCTACCCTATCGACGCTTAAGAACCTCCCAGTCAGCGGGCTCTCGTGCCGTGCATGCATATAGTCCAGATCATCCCCCGCCCCCGCCAGGCTCGCCAGATCTCTTTCGTGCCCGGTAAACTTCATCCTCTCGCTGTCCTGGTTGAAGGCCGTGGCCTCTTCGCCGAAGGGGTAGTAGACGTGGTAGCCGGTCTGGACACCGCTCTGGTTTGTGACCAGGCGCACGGTTCCCAGGTGATCGACGTCCATGTGGTTACGGCCGCCGGTGCTCATGTAGCCGGCAAGGAGCTGGCCGCTGCGGTAGATGTAATCCTCCCAACTGTTGCCAGCGGCCCAATTGTTCCACTGGTAGCCGCTGACCTCATAGTCGCGGCGGACCTTGCCGTCGAGACCGCGGAGTGTCCAGCGGTCGAAGCGGGGCGCTGTTCCCACCTTGAAGGACCACGCCCGCTCGTCCTCCGCGTCGTACATGTAGAGCCACTCTTCGGCGCCGTTAAGGTAGTGTTTGAGCTGGTTCAGCTCGTCGTAGTCGTAGGTGGCGCCGTTCCAAGTGCGGAGGTTGCCGGGGGCGTCGTAGGTCCCGAAGGTGAGGCGATTGGTGGCCGAGGTGGTGGGGGTGCTCCGGCCGCTCGACCCGGTGATCGTCTGGATGTTGCCGAAGGCGTCGAAGTTGTAGCCCTGGGTGAGCGACACCGGGCCGTTGACGGCCTG
>Ga0209626_1000134_pt1 | contig 15862 bp, 16 predicted proteins | sample JacPinW_OM1H0_M2_FD_187962 | JGI IMG/M metagenome (GOLD analysis project Ga0209626, IMG submission 187962) | Forest soil microbial communities from Algoma, Ontario, Canada - Jack Pine, Ontario site 1_JW_OM1H0_M2 (SPAdes) (version 2) | ecosystem: Environmental > Terrestrial > Soil > Boreal... | reverse complement strand
ATGCAACATTCGCAACGCTTCGTTGGTCAGGCTCATTGGTTCGTGTTGGCAGCGGTTGGGTTACTTGCCAGTTGCAGAGCACACCAGGCCATCTCTACCACCTCTGTTCCATCGTCACACGCCGGCAGTGCGGCGGGGTCATCGTCGCTGCCGACCGCGTCTACGGGCAACGCGACTCTCTCCTGGAATGCCCCGAGCGAGAATAGCGATGGATCCGCCTTGACCGATCTCGGCGGATTCAAGATCTACTATGGCGGGGCGCTGACACAGCTCACGAACACGATCACGCTCACCAATCCAGGTCTACTGACCTACGTAGTGGCCGAGCTGCCGATCGGAACGACCTACTATTTCGCGGTCACTGCCGTCACGACAACCGGAGTCGAGAGCACCAGGTCGGACATCGTCTCCACTACGATCTCGTGACGCCGAGTACGCGCGGAGAGCGCGATTGGATCCGGCCCGATAGTCCCGCCGTTCGTGAGCGGTGTGTGGGTCAACCCGTGTCCTTCTACGTGCTTCAGAATCGCCACCGCGATTCGATGACGAAGCTTCGTCCCGTTTCGACGCCGGTGGGTCCCAGCTGGATTGGCGTGGTTGTCGTGCCGAAGTCCCGATGGTGTGGGTGCAGCAGATTGAATCCTGCAAGAGAGATCTCCACAGACGGTGAGACGGTCCAGCCGATTCGTGAGTCGAGTTCGGTATAGGCGGGTGAGGCAGGACTGGGCAGGGCGCCGATTCTTCGCAGATCGAGGTTCAGCACCCAATCGCGCGCAAGCTCCATCGTCGAACGCGCGGAGACCTGGTAGTTGGGGTCGTCCCCGGCGAGCGGTATGCCGCCTAGCGCGCTGCTGCCGGCTTCGAAATGCAGTTTCTTGTGCAGCCAATTGGCACCCGCCGTGAGACGCCACCACGCGCTGACCTGGTAGTTGCCCCAGACTTCGACGCCGTAGGTGTCTCCCGCCATGCGATTGGCGAACATCGCCGGAAGTCCGCCGCCCGGCGAAAGCTCTACGCTTCGAAGGTCGTTGTACACGTTGTAGAATGTCGAGATCGAAATCGAGGCGTTCGGCGAGGGCTGCCCGCGGTAGCCTAGTTCGTACGCAAGCAGCTTTTCCGGCTGGAAATCGCCGCCGCGGATGACCACCAACGGTCCAACGACTTCGAAAAGATCGCGGTCGATGCGGGACGGCGCGCGCACGGCGCGGGACACCGCCAGCCACAGCAAATGCGAATTCGTGACCTTCCACGAGAGACGCGCGCTGGGAAGAGGTTCAATGCCCGTGTAGGGATCGTCTTCGAACTTCGTACCGAGCACCGCTTTGAGGGTCTCAGTCAGCGAAATACTGTCCTGCACGAAGATGTCTGAGAGATTCAATGTTCGGCTCTGCGGGGAAAACAGCAGCGGTTGGATGCTTGAAAGAACCGTGGGAAAATTGTCCTTCTCGACTCGCAGGCCACCTCCCCACACGATGCGCTGGCGCTTTCCCCAGGGAAAACTGTGCTGAACATCAAGATCGTAGGTGTTGAGATAGTCGCTTGCAGTTCCCGGCAGCGAGAACGCCGCATAATCGTAATATGATTGGATTTGCAGCGCCGAACCATCGGCCAACTCATGGTTCCAGCGCGCGAGCAGATTGCCACCGGAGATCGCCTGAGCGGGGGGGGCGAGCTTATCTTCCGAGCCTTGGTAGAAGTCACCCTGCACAGACACCAGATCGCCAGAGGCGGACCAGTCGAGGCGGAACCCGACTTGAGATTTCTTCCAATCGTCCTTCGCGTTCGCTCCGGTGGCGGTCGCGTCGTGGGCAAAATGGAATGAATCCGCGTATGCGCGATAGCTCACCTGATCGCTAAGCCTGCCGCCATATTGAAGGCTGGCTCTTTGTTCGAGGTTGCCGCCGCCGAACTGCAGCGATCCGCCTTGAGTGTTGGCCGAATTGCGCGTGGTGATATTGATGACGCCGTTGACGGCGTTGGCGCCCCACAACGTTGCGCCGGGACCGCTGATCACCTCGATGCGCTCGATGTCTGCGGGCAGTATGTCCTGGACGTCCCACGACACGCCTGAGTGATAGGGTGTGTAGACGCTGCGTCCGTCGATGAGGACCAACAGTTTTGATGCGGCGGGACCATTGAAGCCGCGCGCCGTGATGGCGAAAGTGCTCGCCGTAATCTGCGCCACCTGAAGGTTGGGCGCCAAGCGGAGCATGTCGGGAATGGTCGTCGCCCCGGAGTGAAGGATGTCGTCGCGGCTGATGACATAAACCGCGGCCGCTGCCTCGCTCAGCGATTCAGCCGTCTTGGAGACGGAGGTGACCTCAGTGTTCAGCAGCTCTGCAATGCTCAGCTTCTTGAGCGAGCTGGCGGAGGTGGCATCGGCTTGCGCCTGTGCGTCGGCGTCCGCAGCATATGCGACCGCGCCGATCGACAGGAATGTAAACAGGATTGCAGGTCCGCGGGCAGCGATTGTGCCGCCAGGCTCGCGATGCCCCGTTTTACGACATGCGCTCACCGAAGCGTCCCTTGCAAACCGTGCGGGGCGATAACGTGAGCGATAAGGAGCGGAATTACGGTGAGGTCCCTCTCAGTTTACATATTTACGCTGTGCAACGGCAGAAGGCGGGTTCCTGGGCCGATCACGCCTTACCGGGTGGGCTGCGAAGGCACGCGGACTTGCGGAGTTTCGCGAGCAAGCGGCTCGGCACAGCGTTGAGCTCGAAAGCGTTCTAACCGGCGGCCGCCTGGCGGCACGCTTCTGACGTGGCAGCTCATCGAGCTGCGCGCATTGATTGCACACAGCGACTGTCCGAACGGTCGTGTTGAACTGCGGCCAGATGCGCAGCCACGCGACCCACGCACGGTCGGGATCTTGGTGAAGAACGGCGGCGTGGCAAGCTCTGCGATAATTGGACCTGGAGGAGCTTAACCGCTGGGGTGATTACCCCATGAGTCGGGCCTATAACCAAGGCTCGCCAAGGCGGGCGCCCTCGACCTATGATGGCTGCCACACCCGCTTGAGCCCGGCAGGCGAGGAGGGCGCGATGAAGACGATCGCCGCGATGGCCATCCTGTTGAGTTTCGCCAGCACCACCCTCGCGCAGGAGAGCGTGAGTGCAGACCGCCTCGGCTCCTGGCTTCCTCGCGACCCGACCGCTTGCGATACGATCTACGGCAGTGGTCGCGAGCTGTGTCTCGCCGACCGATATCACATTCAACAGTTCGAGAAGGCCCAGGATCAACAGGTCTCGCTGCAGCACGAGCAGGAAGAGAACCAAAGGTTGCGCAACGAGCTGTTGCGGCGTGAACTGGCGCGAACACCTTCGCAATCGGCCCCTATCCCGACCGCAGTCGCTGATTTCGCGTCCATAGCAGGCTTTGCGAGTTGGCACGCCGAGAACCGCTGGTTTGGCCCGGATCGGCCCCGCACTGAATACGCACTCCTGTACGCGAAGGATCTACGCCAGGAGCAACCGAACTTGACGGGCCGCCCCTTCCTGAATGCGCTGTCAGCCCGCGTTAAGGAGGTTTTCGCGTCTAACAGGCGGTAGAGGTGCTGCGATACCCATGGCCTCAACGCAGCCTGCGTCTCGTGAAAACTTCCGTGGTCAGCTGACCGCGCGGTAGAAAGGTGCAGGGCTGCCACCAAGAGCACGCCCTCCGGCGACTGTCACCGCAAGCGAGAGCCAAGCGGGCCCTAAACGCGACCGGAGAACACCCGCCGCGCAGGTCAGCGCGCGGCGGGTGTTCGGTCAGTCATGCGCCCGGAGCGCGGTAGCTGATCTTCTTTGATAACGCGCGGTCAGTTTCCTCGGCGGTGAGCAGCGCAGTGGACTTGGTTCGGACGAGCCCGGTAGCCGATACGCCCAGAGATAGCGCCGCGGCACTTACGGTGTCGGGCAAATCCGCAATAATCACCACGTCATGTTCGCCGAGCGCGAAGTACATCGCTTCGACCTTTCCTTCCAGGCTTTCGACAACCTTTGTCACGGCTTGCTTGCGCCCGGATGCCTTGTCTTTCTGTAGACCCCGCAAACCTTCGGCAGTATAGGACGCTTCGATGAGGTATTTGGGCATGGTCTTCTCCTTGGAGATATTGCAGGCGAATCCACCGGCGAAGGTCTTGCCGACCTCCGCGACGGCCTAAACTGTCGTCGCATGGAGCCGTACCACGCGCATTCTAAGCTGCGCCAGTCCGCGGAGCGATGCGCGGTCTCTGGCCACACCGCAGAGAGCGGTCTGGCCAAGCGACCGTTCGTAAGGGACTGCGATGGGTCAACTCAATGCGGACGGGGAAATGGTCCAGCGCGGAAACACCTCGATGCATAGCAAGCCGCTTGAACCGCACGTGTTGGACCAGATCGCCACTGTGACGCTTGCGCACTACGAGCAGCACGCGGAGGAGTATCGGGCCGGCACGCGCGATCACGACGTCAGCCAGAACATTGCCTCCCTATTGCGACATATCGAAGGCGAGTCGCCCTTCATGATTCTCGATTTCGGTTGCGGGCCGGGGCGCGACCTTAAGACTCTGGCGGGACTGGGCCACACTGCCATTGGGCTGGAGGGTACGACCGCTTTCGCTGCCATGGCGCGTGCCGACACCGGGTGCGAAGTGTGGCAGCAGGATTTCCTCAAGCTTGATCTGCCCGGGGAGCGCTTTGATGGCATCTTCGCCAACGCTACGCTGTTTCATGTGCCATCCCAAGAACTGCCGCGCGTCTTGCGGCAGTTGCAGGCCGCACTGAAGCCCGGGGGCGTGCTGTTCAGCTCCAATCCGCACGGCGAGAACGAGGAGGGCTGGAACCGCGGGCGCTACGGCGCTTACCACACGCTTGAAGCGTGGCGTCGCTACATGTCAGATGCGGGGTTCACGGAGCTCGAGTACTACTATCGGCCAGCCGGGCAGCCGCGTGAGCGGCAGCCGTGGCTGGCGAGTGTGTGGCGCAGGCCCGTACGCCAAGAACATCGGGCCCGACCGGGCGGAGCCGGCGGTCAGTGACGCATTCGAGCCGACGGTTCAACGCGGCCCTCCAGTCGCGGCAGCCGCAATGGTAACGTAGTGTGCAGTGACCAGTCGTCATCTCACAGCTCAGCAGCCCGCGCTCCACCAGATAGTCATCGTCGGCGGAGGGGCGGGGGGCCTGGAGCTCGCCACCAAGCTCGGCAACAGGGTTGGCAAACGCGGCAAGGCGCAGATACAGCTGATCGACAAGGCCCGGGCGCACCTGTGGAAGCCGCTGCTGCACGAGGTCGCCGCCGGAAGCATGGATCTTGGCGTGCACGAGCTCAACTATATGGCTCAGTCGCACTGGCATCACTTTCGCTACCGCCTTGGCGAGATGAACGGCCTCGACAGGCAACGGCGCGAGGTGCAGGTAGCGCCGGTCCTTGATGAGGACGGCAATGAGATCACCCCGCAGCGCGCCTTCTCCTACGACACGCTGGTGATCGCGGTCGGCAGTCTCACCAACGATTTCGGGACCCCCGGCGTTAAGGAGCACGCGATCGCGCTCGAGACACCGAGCGACGCAGCGCGCTTTCATCGTCGGCTGGTCAACGCCCTCATGCGCGCGCACGCGCAGCTGGAGCCGCTTCGGCCGGAGCAGTTGCAGGTGGCCATCATCGGTGCCGGGGCGACCGGCGTTGAGCTTGCCGCCGAGCTGCACAACACGACGCGGGAACTGGTGGCGTACGGCCTTGACCGGATCGATCCGGATGCGGACATCAAGCTCAATCTGATCGAGGCGGCCGAGCGAATTCTGCCAGCGTTGCCGCAGCGTCTCTCTGATGCCGCCACCAGGCTGCTGCAGAGCAAAGGTGTGCGCGTGTGCACGTCAGCTCGCGTCGCCGAGGTCTTGCCGAACGGAGTCAGACTCGCGAGCGGGCAGATTGTCTCGGCGGAGTTGGTCGTATGGGCGGCGGGCGTGAAGGCCCCGGACTTCCTCGCGGACCTGGACGGACTCGAGACGAACCGCGCGAACCAGCTGATCGTGAAGCAGACACTGCAGACAACACGGGACGAGAACATCTTTGCCCTCGGCGACTGCGCCGCCTGTCCGTGGCCGGGAAAGGAAGCGAACGTGCCGCCGCGTGCACAGGCCGCGCATCAGCAGGCAACCCACATGGTCAGACAGATCGCAAACCGGATTGCGGGCAGGCGATTGCAGCCTTACCGCTACCGCGACTTCGGTTCGCTGCTCTCCTTGGGCGAGTACACCACCGTGGGCAGTCTGATGGGAGCCCTGGTTGGCGGCAGCATGATGATCGAGGGCTACATCGCCCGGCTGATGTACACCTCCCTCTACAAGATGCACGAGCTGGCGCTGCATGGCTATACCAAGGTGGCGCTCGACACGCTGGCACGGCTCATCACCCGGCGCACTGAGCCGCATGTCAAGCTGCATTGAGCGACGCTAGCGGAGAATCCATCGTGAAGGTCCAGGCCTGCCGCTATGGCTCAGTACTCCTTTCCGCAGGCGTCGCTGCCGCGGCTACGCTTATCGTCGCTGCTGACCAGATGGACGCTCCCGCAGTGCGAATTGTCGCCACCAGCCGGAACCATGCCGGCCGGGATGATAATTTCCGCTTGGCCGCAGTGCGGCACGGAGCCAATGCAACGGACCCGGACCACGCTGGTATCTGGAAAGCGGCCATACCCCGAAGTGGAACGATGCACGGGGAGTTCGAGAACAATGATCCCATCGGCTTGTCCGCCGGCGTCAAGATCAAAGCGGATTGCTCAATCAACTGGGTGGATCCCGATTCCCGCAGGCGCTACTGCTTCTCGACGGCAACGTCCCTGGTCGTTTTTATGGATGCGCCACACGCCTACCTGGCGCGGGCGCGCAAGACCTGGGACCGGATAAACGCGAATCGCTGAGAGCAGCGCGGTGTGTTCGGCTGTTGCGTGTCGCCCCGCGCCTGCTCAGCTCTACCTAAACGCTTGGTCCCTGCGGCCGCGGACGGATAGTATGGGCCACATCGTGCAGGCGCCCGGGTGGAATGGTTGCGCGCGCGAGACCAGTGCTGTCTGATAGCCGAAGGGAGGGCGTGATGGAACGGCGCATGCCAGGTCGAAATTTTCTGTTCGTCCCCGGACCAACCAACGTTCCGGACCGCGTGCAACGGGCCATGATGGTGGCGATGGAAGACCATCGGTCATCCAGATTCCCGGAGCTTTCAACCAGCGTCCTGAACGACCTCAAAAAGGTGTTCAAGACCGCCACGGGTCAGGTTTTCATTTTCCCGGCCTCAGGCACCGGCGCGTGGGAGGCAGCGCTGACCAATACCCTCTCTCCGGGTGACAAGATCCTTGCGGCGCGCTTTGGTCAGTTCAGCCATCTTTGGGTCGATATGGCGCAGCGTCTCGGCTATGACGTGGAAGTTCTCGATGTCGAATGGGGCGAGGGCGTGCCGCTGGGACGTTACGAGGAGATTCTCAAGGCCGACAAGCGACACCAGATCAAGGGTGTGCTCGCCTGCCATAACGAGACTGCCACGGGGGTCACCAGCGACATCGCGGGAGTGCGTAGGGCGCTGGATGCCGCGAAGCATCCTGCGTTGCTGTTCGTGGACACCGTAAGCTCCCTGGCCAGCATCGAGTTCTGCATGGACGAGTGGCAGGTGGATCTGGCTGTCAGCGGCTCGCAAAAGGGTCTGATGCTACCGGCGGGGCTCGGCATCCTGGCCGTGAGCCCGAAGGCGCTGAGTGCGATGGACGGTGCCAAGTCTCCGCGCTGCTATTTCGATCTCGCCGACATGATCAAGGCGAATGCCACGGGTTACTTCCCTTATACGCCCTCGCTACCGATGCTCTACGGGTTGCGTGAGGCCCTGAACATCATTTTCGAAGAGACCCTGGAGGCGGTCTTATTCCGGCACCACTACCTGGCGGAGGGTGTGCGTGCGGCCATCACCGACGGCTGGCGCCTGAGGCTTTGCGCCAAGGAACCGAAGTGGTATTCGGACACCGTGAGCGCCATCGTCGTGCCGGAAGGTGTCAACGGTGCGCACGTGATCGATGTAGCGTTCCGCCGCTACAACCTCGCATTGGGCGCGGGGCTTTCCAAGGTGGCCGGCAAGGTGTTCCGTATCGGACATCTGGGGGATCTCAACGAGCTGATGCTGATGGGCGCGCTCGCCGGCGCCGAGATGGCGATGCTCGACGTCGGCATCAAAGTCACCCCGGGCAGCGGTGTCGCCGCCGCGTCCAACTACTGGCGCACCCACGATCCGATTCCGAGAAGGAAAGTCAGCCAGGAGGAGCAGTTCTACGAGGCCCACTCGACCGGATCCATTCAGGGGTAATTCAAACCTGCGGATTGGACCACAAGGCAGAGCCACCACGGGCATCCGGGTGTCGGTATGACGCATCGCATTGTATTCCTGGATCGTTCCACGCTGCAGGCGAGGGTCAGGGGTCCCGCCTTTGAGCACACATGGCAGGAGTACCCGGTCACGGCGGTGAACGAACTGCCGGAACGCTTGCGTGATGCAACCATTGCCATCACCAACAAGGTGCCACTGCGGGCCGAGACATTGCAGCGCCTGCGGAAGCTCAAAATGATCGCAGTAGCTGCCACCGGCTACGATGTCATCGATACTGCTTATTGCAAGGCCAATGGCATCGCAGTGGCTAACATTCGCAACTACGCCGTGCATACCGTTCCCGAACACGCGTTTACGCTGATCACGGCGCTACGACGCAATCTGCTCGCTTACTGCCGGGATGTTGAGAATGGCAGGTGGCAGCTGGTCGATCAGTTTTGCTTCTTTGACCACCCGATTCGCGATCTTTACGGCGCAACCATGGGCATCATCGGCGAGGGAGTCCTCGGCCAGGGAACGGCACATATCGCCCGCGGCTTCGGAATGAAGGTGCTGTTTGCCGATCATGCTCCGCCGAAGGCACCAGGCGTCATATTCACTCCACTCGATCAGGTACTGGCGGAAAGCGACGTGATTTCCCTTCATCTGCCGCTGACCAACGAGACTCGCAACGTGATCGGCATCGACGAGTTGCGCAAGATGAAGCGCACGGCCATTCTGATCAACACGGCCCGTGGCGGACTGGTGGATGAGCAAGCGCTGGCGCAGGCGCTCAAGCAGGGACTGATCGCGGGCGCCGGCTTTGACGTCCTCAGCAAGGAGCCGCCCAAGGAGGGCAACCCGCTGCTCGAGTTGCGCCTGCCGAACTTTATTCTGACACCCCACGTCGCCTGGGCCAGCGACGACGCCATGCAGTTTCTCGCCGATCAATTGATAGACAATATCGAAGCCTTCGTCATGGGCAAGCCGCAGAATCTCGTTACCTGACTATCGGAGGCGGCCAGCCGGGGACCGCGACGCTCTCGACTCAACTCGTTACAGAGGAGATGAGCTCGCAGAACTTCATCATATCCAGGTTGCCTCCGGAGACAATCGCCACGATCGGGCCTCGGCCTGCCTTTCCCGTGAGCGCGGCGGCCACCGGCAGAGCGCCAGCGCCCTCGACGATGACGCGCGCCTTTTCGGCCAGCAACCGCATCGCTCTCTTGGTTTCATCCAGACTTACCACGATGCAGCTGTCCACCACAGGTCGCATCCGCTCCCACATGCGCGGGAATAGGCTCTGGCCGCCTGCACCGTCCACAAAGGAGGGCTTCCAGTCCTCGAACACTTGGGGAGCTCCCTTGGCAAACGACAACGCCGCCGGCGCGGCCGTATCCGGTTCAGCGCCCCAAACCTTGATCCGGGGATTCAGCGCCTTAAGGGCGCTACCCACTCCGGTAATCAACCCACCGCCGCCGATGCCGGCGATGACAGCGACGGCATCCGGGGCATCCTCAAAGATCTCCAGGCCCATCGTTGCATGGCCGGCAATGAAATTGTGGTCGTCGAACGGGTGCACGAACGTCCCGTCAACTCCGGGGAAGGCACGATCTCCAAGGGCCTTCCAAGCGACTGCATGCGGCACCGGTATGAGACGCGCGCCCAGTGCTCGCATTCTCTCGATCTTCGACGCGGGCGCAGTCTCGATCACAATGACCGCGCAGGACACGCCCGCTTGCCTGGCCGCATACGCGACGCCCTGTCCAGCATTTCCTGCGCTGATCGTCCACACGCCCCGTGTGCGGTCTGCGTCCGACAACATAGACACGGCGTTGACCGCGCCGCGCAGCTTGTACGAGTTGGTTGGCTGCAGATTCTCTAATTTGAGCAGAATGTCGGGGTAGTCCGGACCCAGTTCAAAACGGAGCAAGGGGGTGCGAACGATGGTCTTGGCAATCCGCGTGCGCGCTCCCTGAATGTCGGCCAACGTGATTGCGCGTACCCGTTCGAGTGTCTGGGGCGTGGACATCGCCTTTTCTCGGATGAACTAACGAGCTCGAGGCGATGTGCCGTTCGGTTTGGGCCCATGCCCGCGCGGGTTATGCCTGATCTCCAGGCCGACGAGGACCATAGAGGCAAGAACTGCTATTGCGGCGCTCGACTGGGTCAAATAGAAGATCTGCTCAAGAGACATGAGAACTCCTGCGATCCGCGGTGCTCGACTGTATCAGGGGCAGTGCGATTGTCCCAGCTGGCACTCAGGCAGGTGCCACTGGCTCGTCCGGCGAAACTCATCGCGTGTTTCGCGCCGATTGCAAGGCCAAACGAGGGAACTGGCGAAGTGGATATTTCTTTTCGTCGTGGGCCGCACTGGCTCGACATAACGCGCACACTCTGGTTCTTCAGCCGCAAGACGAGCTGGGTTGGTCGGCGAATTCTCGCTGACTATACGTTGAGGTAGATATTATGGATCAAGCAAAGAGCGTTCCTGCTCGCGACACCGCCAGGAACAGCACTACGACACCCGCGAAGAGCATCATCGAGACGGTGATCGGTGCGGGAAATTTCACGACCTTCGCTGCCGGCATCAAGGCTGCGGGTCTGACCGATGCGCTCGCCGCGAAGGGCCCCTTTACTGTCTTTGCTCCGACCGATGGAGCATTCAAGAGGCTTCCGTCCGGCGCGTACGATAGGCTGCTCAAAGACTCGGCGAAGTTGAAGGCAGTTATGAACTATCACGTCGTCTCGGGGTATTTGATGGCCAAGGACATCAAGTCAGGCGATGTGATGACGCTGCAGGGCAGCACGCTGACGGCAGCGGTATCGTCTTCAGACGTGCAGGTTAATGGAGCCCTCATCACGCAGGCCGATCTCGTCGCGACCAACGGCATCGTTCATGCCATCGATGAGGTAATTCTGCCGAAGAACTGGCAATTGCTCGCGGCCGCTGCGTGATCATCGCCATTCACTGAGCACCCTCGTGCACTGGGAGGCCCCGATCGAGGGGCCTTCTTTTTTCCAGCGGAAATCACGGTCCGGTCGATCTAACCGGGCCGTGATCTTGGCAGCCTAGTTCCTATCCCCCGGTTCGTGGGTCTTCTGCTCAGGCGCGGCGCTTCTGCTCGACGAGTCTCTGGCGGCGCCGCTCTTGCTGACCGCTCCGGCCGCCTGGCCTGCGCCGGAAGCTGCCAGAGAGCCGCCGGGGCTGTTGGAAAGCAACATCTTCGTACCGCCGTCCAGTCGCACATTGCGCGTGGACGAGGTGATCGCTGAGCCTTCTGCACTGCCGGCCGAGGAAGAGACGATCTCCAGGCCCTTGACTCCGAACACGCCTTTGCTGCCCGAGGTCAACATCCCGCTGGAGGTAAGCCCGCCGACTGCACCGGCCGAATGAACGGTGGCGTTCGCCATGCCACCGGCCATGCCACCCGCAGCGCTCAAGCCACCCGCCACCGGGCCGCCAACGCTGCCGATGAGTCCTCCGCGTCCCCCGCCCGAGGCACGCGGCGAGCCCAGGCTCGACCCGAGCGTGGATGTGCCGGCACCGCCCGCGTCGGCAGCGAGCGAGGCATCCGACTCCGCCGCCGATATGGCTTGAATCGTGGCGTTCAGGGGAACTTCACGGCCGTCCTTGAGAACGGCTTTGTCGAAAACGACGGCCAACATGGATCCTGCGCTGGCGTCGGCCTTGCCGGAGGCCGACTTGTCCAGCGGCTGGGCCTTGGTCACGTGGCCGAGCAGTTTCGAGCCGTGCTTGATGCTGGTGCCATCCGCAGTTTTGGCATCTCGGTCGTTGGTTGCCATGACAGGGTCGCCGGGCTTGGCCTTGCGCGCGTCGAGCGGCTTCGAGAGCGTCGCGCTCATTTCCGAACTGCCGGCCGCATCGGCCTGAGCATGCCTGGTGCCCGCGGAGGCGGTGGAGGTGCTGCTATTAGTGGCGCTCGCGTCGTCGCGATTCGCCCTGACGTCCGCACTGGACGTCGTCGAAGCGCCACCCTGTGCGGCCGGCCCGTCCGCGAACGCATTCGCAGCTAGTGCCAGTACCGCCCAAAAAAGCATAGTCGATGTTCTCATGATTGAGACTCCTGTTGGGACGCACGCCGCGCGTGCGCTGCGCAGTCTGAAATGTCGGTTGACTGAATTCCGTTATCCACGTCTCGCTGGCCGCATCTGCCCCGCACAGCAGGCGTCTTCGCGGACTCTGATAGCAATACGTACCGCGACCGGCGTTTCTTCCGGCAACCGTCCGCTATGCTCAAATCGTCCGGTGTTGGCCTCGCGTGCGGAATTCCAACACATCCGGCCAACGGCCGGATCCGCTCGGGAGATTGCGCGTGGGGCTGTTTAACGTTGCGGCATGCCGCCGCCAGCGCGCTTAAGGGGTCCTAAACTTCTGCAATCGCTGTGCGTGGCTAACCGTGCCGCAATTGCACTCCACCTGGATTGGCCTGGAGAGCTCCAAAACGTCATCGCCATAACCCTGCGAGAAGTCCTGGTCTACGACGATCTGCAGCCCGCAGTCGCAACGTGCACCGTAGTACCAGGTATTGCGCTTCAGATTCTGCTTGGGCATAGCCCGATAGGGGGCGGTTGACATGGGGCTCCTTCGCAGTGAGCGCTTATTTCACCGCGCAATGCTACCCGTTCGCACGACCGCGACCCCCTAAGTGGGCCGGCAGTGCAGTTGTAGGTGTCGGCCTACAGCGCCGCGGCCTTGAGCGCTTGCGGGTCAGGCTGTTACCGGGACGGCATCGGCGGCATCCAGTTGCTCCAAATGAAGCTCGCTAAGCAATTGCTCGTGCTCCTCCTTCCACTTGCGGCACGTGGCAGCGAGTGTCGGATCGTCAGGCGTCCGAATGATCCATTCCTCCAGCTCCAACACCCGCCGGAGCTTCTCACAATGGCTGATAGCACTGTCCACGAGAAGCGAGCTAGTGTCGCCACCGTGCGCAATGCTCGCTGCAATGTCGCTGCCCGAAACCCGGCGTGTCGCTCGATCGTTCATCAGCTCTCTCCAGGTGCTTTCGCACTGGGCGGATGCGCACAATAGATACGCCGCAAGTATGTTGTCGGACGTGAGGCCCCTCACAAACCCAGTGTGGGCGAGCGCCGCATTGTGCTGTAGGAGACGTCCGACAGCGATTTAATGCAGCGTCTGTTCCAACGACGACGTTTGAAAGGCGCACAGCGAGCGCAAATTGACAGAACGGCAGCGCACTGGTCCTGGCTCAGCACATGGATTAGCCATAATCTGCATTTGCCCGCACTGCCCAGGAGAGTTGAATGCGCGCTCTGCAGATCTCAGGCGCAGTCCTGATCGTGATCGGCCTGTGGATGGTGATCCGGCCGCCGAGCTACTCGCGCGAGGAGAGCGTGTTCAAGCTCGGTGACATCGAAGCGAAAATGCAGCAGGAGCACCCCGTCCCCGGATGGGTCGGTGGCATAGCACTCGGCGCCGGCCTGGTGCTTTTCGTGGTCGGGACTAAGAAACGCTGAATCGTAGTCACCCGCCCCGTTGAGCGGGCCGTTACTCGATCTGCGCGAGCCGCGCCGCCTCGGCGCGGCTGTCGGCGAGGTCATCGCTCTTGGCCAGCAGCGTTCGATAACTGAGCAAATCGCCTTCCTCCAGGACGTTGGCGGCGTTCCGATCGGATTCGGCGCGCGGATTCGCACCCACGCTCAACATCGTGCCCAGTCCGGCATAGAGGTAACGATCGCCGAAGACCTTTCGCAGGGCGGCAAAGGTCGGCTCGCCGGTGCAGTGGCCGGGAGCGATGTAATCAACCTTGTAGTTGTCGTGCAGGGCGGTGGCAACCTTTTCGATGGCCGGGTCCTGCGCCACAAGCAGATGGAATCCGCCGACGATGAAGTGGATGTGTGGATTGATCTTGACTGCTTCGGCAACGATGCTCTCAACTCCTGGATGCGAACAGGCAACTACCAGCACTACGCCGTCCGGCGTGTTGATGGCCAGCGACAGCTCCTTCAATTCCTTGGTTCCAGGCGCATCGGATACCAGGGCGATAAGCGTAACGCCCGGCACCACTTCGGTGGTTCTGTCGATCAACTGAATGTTGGCGCCGGGAAAGACGGTGCCGAATTTCATGGTCTCGGGCGGCGTGCCGTCGTAGTAGCGCATTTCGGGGGGCAGCGACTCGTCCTTGCGATAAAACTTGCTCGGTAGGTCCGAACCAAAAACGCCAAAGTTTTCCTTGGGGGCATAAATCTTGACCTGCGGGTTCAGGCTGAGCAGAAAAGAAAATCCGCCAATGTGGTCGCTGTGACGGTGTGACAAGACCACGAAGTCAAGCCTCGTGAGGTCAACGCCCTTGGCCTTCACGTTCTTTGCAAGAATCCCCGGGTCGTCGCCGGTATCGAACAGGATGCGTTTCCCGTTGATCTCCACCAAGGCGGCGTAACCCCAATCCTTGGTCATCGTGGCATCTTTGCCGAAGGCATCGTAGAGCACCGTGATGCGCGCCGGCACGGGGGCGGCGGCAGCCGTCGATCCGGTCGTGGCGCAGCTCGCAAGAATCGATGCTGACGCGCATATGAGCAGCAGCACAGTAAAGTGAGTCGATCGCATGACCCTCTCCTCTAGTTTGCGCGCGACAGACAGCCTGCGCGGGTTCATAGGCGATGTGAAGGTTACCGCTGCCGGGCACTTGACCCGGATCGCTACTTTATCGTGCTTCTGGACCAACTCGGCAACGGCCTGTCATCGTCGCCGAACAATTCCCCGCCACCGTACGATCGGGCACGCTTCCCGACGATCAGCATCCGTGACGATGTTGCCGCACAGCATCGAGTGGCGACGGAGCGATTCGGGGCAGAGCGCATAGCACTTGTGGTCGGCTATTCCATGGGCGCCCAACAGGCCTATCAATGGGCGGCGAGCCACCCAACGATGGTCGAACGGATCGCGCCCTTCTGCGGCACCGCTAACACGACTCCGCATAACGCGGTATTTTTGCAAGGACTGCGGGCGGCCCTTACCGCGGACGCAGCGTGGATGGGCGGGGACTACGGCGAACAACCCGTCCTTGGAATGCGTGCGTTCTCGCGCGTTTATGCAGGTTGGGGGCTGTCGCAGCCGTTCTACAAGCGGGAGCTCTGGCGGCAGATGGGTTTTGACACCTCGGGCATGCCCTCGGTCAAGGCCAAAGCTACGATCATGGCCGGTCAGACCGACTTGTACTTCACCGTCGAGGGCATGAAAGCCGAGGCGGCGTACGTGCCTCAGGCTCGGTTCCGGGTCATCCCGTCACTCTGGGGGCACATGGCGGGCTCGGGCCTCAACCCGGCCGACTCGAAGTTCATCGAACGCGAAGTCAAAGCGCTTCTCGCGATTTGATCAGGCCCTGATGGCCTGCGTGTTGAAGCCTGGCTGAGCCCGGCAACCGCGGCAAGAACGCCGCTCGATCGCAGTCTTACCGCGAAAAGCGTCGCGATGCCGAAGATCAACAGCGGCAACGTCGAAGGTTCCGGGACCGACACGGCGATTCTGTCGTCGGGGCCTCCGTGCGGCCCGTGCGCGGGAGGATCCGGT